>Ga0105356_10000152_pt1 | contig 59067 bp, 52 predicted proteins | sample GOMGulsemesocosm_3_FD_83502 | JGI IMG/M metagenome (GOLD analysis project Ga0105356, IMG submission 83502) | Methane-oxidizing microbial communities from mesocosms in the Gulf of Mexico - GOM9D Gulf of Mexico | ecosystem: Environmental > Aquatic > Marine > Cold seeps | place: Gulf of Mexico...
TAGAACGCAGTTTATTCGATTCCCAAAAGCAAAGTTTTCTGTTATTGTTTTAGCCAACAGAACTGATACTGATCCGTCAAAATTGGCTTATAAAATTGCTGATTTATTTTTAAAGGATGAATACAAGAATCAAAAGCAAAGAAAACCTATAAAAGAAACCGTAAAGAAATTAGACAAAAAAGAGTTCTCACTTTCAGTAAAAGAATTGAAATCTTTTGAAGGAGCTTTTTGGAGTAAAAAGAATAAATCTAGTCGTAAATTACTGGTTATTGATGGTGTTTTAAATTATGTAAGAAGTAATGGGAGTAAAACAAAAATGCAACCAATTGCTAAAAACAAATTTCAAATGATTGGTCCTAGAACACCAGTTTATTTAGAAGTTAAGTATACTAAAAAAAGTAAAGAGTTCACAATAGGAAGATCTAATTCAGTACCAATGACTTTTACTAAATTTGAACCAATAACAACTTATAGTAATGAAGATTTAGACTCTTATTCAGGAGATTATTACAGTTCTGAATTAGATGTTGTTTATTCTTTAAAAAGAAGAAAAAACAAAGTGATTCTTATGGTAAAAGATAATCCAATTGGAGAAGTGAAACAGATAATGAAAGATGTAATTAGTATTAGAGCTAGACAAACATTTGAATTTAATAAAAATAGAACAGCGTTTAGATTGTCTATGCTTGGTAGAGTTAAGGATATAAAATTTGTAAAAAGATAAATGCACTAGTATCTATTTTAAATGTATCCTCATTAAAGAGCTCCATTAATTTGGAGCTTTTTGTTTTTACAAATTTCACTGCTTCAAAAAATACACTTTTATTAAACAACAACTGATTAACAAACCAAATATTTGGTTCAGAATTTTGTTGAACCATGTCAATATTCATTCAAACAACATCGTTTTTTTATTCAACATGAGTAAGTTCAAAATTATGGTTCTCTGAATTGAAAAAGTACTTGTTTATCATCTTTAATTTATGGAGCTAGATAAAGCTAGCATATTTGTACTGTACTTAAAATAAGCAAAACAAATGAACACATTAACAATAAAAGACCTTACCAAAACATATCCAAACGGAGTTAAGGCATTAAACGGTATCAACTTAGAAATCACAAACGGAATGTTTGGTTTGTTAGGAGCAAACGGAGCAGGAAAATCTTCTTTAATGAGAACCATTGCTTCATTACAAGAACCTTCTTCTGGATCTATTTCGTTCAATGCAACTAATGTTGTTGAAAATCCTCATGAAATTAGAAAACAATTGGGGTACTTACCACAAGAGTTTGGAGTGTATCCGAAAATTTCAGCAGAGAAGTTATTGAATCATTTGGCTGTTTTAAAGGGGGTATTGAATAATAAAGAAAGAAAAGAACAAGTTACAGCCTTATTACAGCAAGTAAATTTATATCAACATAGAAAGAAATCGGTGTATACCTTTTCTGGTGGGATGCGTCAACGCTTTGGAATAGCGCAAGCTTTATTAGCAAATCCGCAATTGATAATTGTTGATGAACCTACTGCTGGTTTAGATCCAGAAGAGAGCAATCGATTCTTAAACTTGCTTAGTGAAATAGGAGAAAGCGTTATCGTTATTTTATCAACTCACATTGTAGAAGATGTTAGAAACTTGTGCCCAAAGATGGCAATTCTTTCTAACGGTGAAATTATTTCGGAAGGAAGCCCAACAGAATTAGTTGCAACTATTGATGGAAAAATTTGGACAAAGATTATTCCTAAAAAAGACATTGAAATTTATAAAAAGGCATTTCATGTAATCTCAACAAAGTTAGTTTCTGGATAAACACAAATCAGAGTGCTTTCTGATAATATACCAGAAGCTGGGTTTACGATGATTACTCCAAATTTAGAAGATTATTATTTCGCAACATTGTTTAATCAAGCAATAAAAAAAGGATAAGTTATGTTTAAAAAATTATTACAATTCGAAGTTTTTTATCAATTGAAACAACGGGCATTTCCAATTTTTGCACTTTTGTTTTTAGCCTTAGGAGTATTTGTAGGTAGACAAGGGTTCGCCTCTAAGGGGGTGAATTTTAATTCAGTTTTTCAAGTGTATTTCCACACGAGTATTTTTACTTTGGGAAGTGTTTTTATCATTATGTTTTTCGCTATTAGCGCAATGCTTAGAGATAAACAACACAATATGGAGAGTTTAATATATAGTTCTTCTTTTAAGAAGAGCCACTATTTTTGGAGTAGATTTATCGGAACATTTCTATTCAGTGTGTTGGCTTTCTCTCCATTTTTAATTGGTTATATTTTCGGAAATTACTTTTCGGATTTGGACCCAGAACGATTGGGGGATTTTCGGATGATGACCTATTTTCAACCATGGTTGTATATTGTATTGCCTAATATTTTTATCTGTTCTACTATTGTTTTTTCTGTAAGCACGTTGACTAAAAATAGTACAGCAACTTATGTTAGTGCCGTTTTTATTTACATGTTGTATTTTGTGAGTTCTATCTTTTTAAATTCGCCATTAATGGCACAAGCAGTACCAGCTTCTCCAGAAAGTATGGCCATTGCAGCTCTTGCAGATCCATTTGGAATAGCCGCTTTTTTTGAGCAAACTCAATATTGGACACCTTTTCAAAAGAACACTCAATTGCTATCTCTCTCTGGCTTGTTTTTATGGAATAGACTTGTTTGGATCCTTGCTTCTATGGGATTATTATTAGGAACATATGGACTATTTTCTTTTCGTAAAATATCTAAAAAAGTAAAGAAAGAACCAAAACAAAAAAAGGAGAAGATGCAGTTATTGGCATATCAACCAATAAAAGCCTTGCATACTTTTAAAGCACAACGAATGGCTTTCTTTTCGCTGTTAAAAATAGAATTGAAAAGTGTTTTTAAAAGTTTACCATTTATTGCAGTATTAATCATGTGGTTGATTATTGTCTTTTCAGAATTATTTTCCACCGTTATTAGTGGGGGAGAATATGGGGTCAGTGTATATCCTTTTACAAATCAATTGATTGATTTAATAGTAGATCCGTTAACACTGTTTAGTTTAATATTGATCATTTTTTATAGTGCTGAGATTGTTTGGAGAGAACGTGATTTAAATTTCAATACTATTGTAGATGCAACTCCAGTAAAAAATGGAGTGTTCTTCTTATCTAAATTTACAGCATTGTTATCATTACCCATGATTTTGATTGCTTCGGGTGTTTTACTCTGTATGATATTTCAAATCAGTTTAAACTATACCAATTTTGAATTTAGCTTGTATGCCTCTTTGTTTTATCATTACGGTGTACAGTTGGCCGTATTTTCTATGATTGCCTTGTTTGTAAACAGTTTGGCAAAAAGTAAATATATGAGCATGGGAATTTTTGGTTTGATTGCACTCTTAATTTTGAAATCTGGTATGTTAGGGTTGGAACATCCTTTAACAAGCCTTGGGTTTATGCCTAGAGTTTCTTACAATAATATGGATGGGTTTAATGGTGTATCAAATCTATTTGATCACTTAGCAATGTATTGGTTAGGGTTTGGGATTTTATTGATATTTGTTTCTTTTAAAATCTGGAATAGAGGTGTAGTTGCTAGCATTTCAGTGAAATTAAAACAATTGAAATTCGGTTGGACACGAATTCAAAAAGTTGGGTTAACCTTTAGTCTGTTTCTTTTTATTGGTTCAGGTAGTTTGGTTTTTTACAATCTAAATATTGTTTCAACCTATACAACCATGGCTAAAAACTTAGATTTTAATGAGAACTATGAACGAAAATTTAAGAAATATGAAACTATGGAAAGACCAATTTCTATTTCAAGAAAAACAGAAGTTGCCATCTATCCAACAAAGAGAATGTATACGGTAAAGGCTGATTATGTATTGAAAAACAAAAGTGAACAACCATTGACAGAACTGTTTGTAACAGAAAGGATTCCATTAGAAAGGATTCGTTTTGAAAATGCGCATTTAGTTGAGCATAATACCATTTACGGCACCTATTTATTTGAGTTTGACACCCCCTTACAACCAAATGACTCAATGGCATTTAGTTACAATTTAAAAAGAGAGTTAAAAGGGTATGAAACAGATAGAGCAATAGTAAACAACGGAACTTATATTTCACATAGTAATTTTGAACCAATGTTAGGATATAGCTCAGGAATGGAAATTACCAATAGGATTGAACGAGAAAAAAGAAACTTACCTATAAGGGGTGAAGTGAAAACTTCGGCTGCACACATTGTTTTAGAAGATGTGAAATTTGAGAAAACAAATTTTGAAACTATTGTTTCTACGGATGCTGATCAGGTAGCTTTAAGTTCTGGTAGTTTGGTAAAAGAATGGTCAGAGAATAATAGAAACTATTATCACTATAAAACTAAAGCTAAGGTGATGCCGGCTGCTGGGTATTTTTCTGCTAAATATCAAACAAAGAAAAGTATGCACAACGGAATTGCTATTGAACAATATTTTGATGCTGCACATGATTTTAATATTGAAGAAATTGAAAATAGCGTGAAAGAAACTTTAAACTATTGCCAAGAAAACTTTGGAGCTTATGCTTTTGATCATGTTAGGATAGCTGAAATCCCTGCGCATTGGTCTTTTGGAGGCTACGCACATCCAGGTGTTATAAGTATGGTTGAAGATCGGTTGTACCTGTCTGATGTACGCAATAAAGAAACGTTTAATTTAGTTGCTAAAAGAACCATACATGAAGTTGCGCATCAATGGTGGGGACATACATTAAATGCAAAACCAGTTGCTGGAGGATCTTTATTTGTAGAAGGACTGGCAAAATATACTGAAGCCGTAGTACTAGAAAAAATGTATGGAAAAAAAGCATTGTACGAATTAAGCGACAATACACGAAGAAGGTATTTTACTGGAAGATCTTTCGATGGTGATATAGAACCAGGAGTTTATATGGTTACTAACCAGGGATATATTTCTTATGGAAAAGCTTTAACCGTACTATTGGCTTTGCGAGATTTAATAGGCGAGAAACAAGTAAATAAAGTGCTGAAAACAATTACAGATAAACATCGTGTTATTAATAAATTGGAAGCGAACACGGTTGAGTTATTAGAGGAGATTTATAAAGTAACACCAGAACATCAACATATATTAGTTGACGATTGGTTTAAAAGAGTGATAACCTATGATATCGGAATTGAAGAAAGTTCATCTAAAGAATTAGCGAATGGAACTTACGAAATAACGGTTAAGGTAAAGACAAAACGATTTGAAACCTTAGATAGTGGAGAAATCAAACAAATCTCTATTGATGAACCTATTAAAATAGGGATATTTACAACGCATCCATCGTCTGTAGAAGATGACAGTGCAATATTGTATTATACATCAAATCAGTTTAATAAAGAAATGACTGAGATTAAGATTATCGTAAAGGAGAAACCGAGATATATCTCGATAGATCCATTCGGAACAAGGTCTGACGAAAATTTAGTTGATAATATTTCTAGATTATAGACAAAGAAAACGCCTCATTAAATGAGGCGTTTTTTATGAAAACAATTTGTTTAAAACGGATACCTATTTATATTTTTGTGTTGCCATAACAAATTGACAATACTCCATTTACCATCAAGCTTTATTAAATGTAGATATTCAACCCAGTTGTCAGAATATAATTTAACCGTTGCAATTCTATGGTACACATCTAATATTTTAATTTGATTGCTAGGGTTTGGAAGGAATCGTGTGTTTGATTTGTTCCAGTTTTTTGCATTTTGAATCATGCGATTTTTAGTAAGTGGTACGGTAACAGATTCCTTTCTGAGTGTTCTGTTAAAACCAATAGTTACTTTGTTTAAGCTATCATTCATAACCTCTTTCATCAATTCTGGTTTCAATTCTTGTAGTGCAATTAAATAACCAACAGAGACTCTTTTAATTTCTAAACTGTCTTTTGATGATGCCTTTTTACTCAATGTAATATGCTGATTACTTGCAATATCTCTTTCACGTAAAAGTTTATTATTAGTGTCGTAATGTCCTTGTTTGATGTAATTTCCAACAGCATCATACTCTTTGGTTCCAATAGATAAACCAAATTGATTCATCACTAATGCATCATTTTTATCATGATAAGTATACTTTACATGGTTGCCATTTTTATCGTAAGTGTCTTGATAAGAAGCAACACCACCAGAGTTGTTTGTAATTTTATAGTCTTCATTTAGATTGTAATTTCCAATTGGAGAACCGTCTTTTCTAAACTTCATTCCGGTAATTCCAAACTCAAAATAAGTAGAAAGGTTTCTAGGTTCATTTTTTAGATTAAACCTTTGCTCTATCACCATTTTATGTTTTTTGAACCAGGTATATCTAGAGATTTCCCAATTAGATTCCATTGGTATATCATTCTCATCAAAAAATACGAGGTTAGAATAATTCCCTTTTTTATTTACTGTGAATACTTCTTTATATACTTGTCTGTCATTAGTGATGCGCTTTCCATTTTTATCTAAGAAAATTCTTGTTTCAGTTCCTTTTGTGTGTGTAATGACTGTTCGATATGCACCAATAGATGCCAAGGAGTGTCTTCTTTCTGTAAAATAATGATTGTTCGTAATTTCAACTAATTGTTTGTCGTTATTGTATTTGAAAATATAATGAGAGGTGTTTTTTGCAGTTGTTGCATCAATAGGATAGGTTCCAACCAATTTTATATATGGTGAAACATGGTTGTATCGTAAATGTCTATAATATTTGTTTGTTGTACTGTTTTGGGCTAATGTTATGCTAGATATACATAGGGCAAAAAGTGATATTGATAGTTTTTTGAAATTCATTTTTATCTGTTTTTTTTGTTTAATATTGTTTCTCTAGCTTCAATTTTTGGTAAAGCTTTTAAATAAACAGCAACATCCCAAGTAAGATTCCATCTATTTAAATTTTCTTGCATCGTATTTAAGCCCATTTCTGCTCTTCTTTTATCTACATTTTTGGCGTCCTCTAAAGGCAATACATACGGATCCTTACTTTCTTTTGTTATTGCTAACTGCGTTCCATACAGTTGTCTTTTTCCTTGTCTCAACACCAATCTATCATAAAACATAGCATACTGTCTTTTTGGTAAATTATTACTCGATACAGCTTTAGTAATCATTGGTAAATATTTGACTTGCGTTTGTAAGTCTGCATGTTGAATAACAAAGAATAGAGTAGATGTACCTTTTACACCAATTTTATTTTTGCTTGGCCAACCTTGTGTATCTAATATCTTGCTGACTTTGACTTGATTGATAGAATCATTTCTTAAGATTACTTGCCAGAAAGCTCTCATTTCTTTAGAATCCCTTCCGTATTTTTCTTCTTTCGGTCTAATTTGACTTCTAGTACTTTGATCATCAAAAAAGATTTTGTCTAAGGCTGCTACTAGATTTTTATCATAGTGTTTTTCAATTTCATTCTTTGTCTTTTGCATTACGGTAATTAATTGATTCCATCTTTTATCTTTACGGATTTTGATTAAATCTTTATCATTTTTTAAATGATTTAAATCGTACCATTTTAATTCATTTGCTGCTACAAAAAGGTGCTTATAGGCTCCATCAGAATTGTTTGCTAATGAATTTATGCATGCAGCATTGTACCTGTCATTTAAAGGAGCTTTTGGATTGACGATAAAAGCTTGTTCATAAATTTTAGCTGAAGCTGTAAAGTCTTTGTTTAAACATAATTTCCATCCCACACGAATTAATTCTGAATAGCTTTTGGTAGTTGTTTGTGCTTGAAGGATTGAAACACTTAGAATTGCAATACAGCACACTAATAGGTAATTTCTCATTATATTGGTTTTTAAAATCGATGCAAACTAATAAATGGAGTGGTCCTTTTTTCGTTTTATAGACCTATTGCAATCAATAACAAATGGAGAGTTGTTTGCTGAATTTAAAACGATTTGTAGCTGAAAAAAGGAAATCTAACTTCATTTTATCCGTTTTTGTCTATAAAAATTGAAATCAAGATGTTTTCTCTTTATGTTTGATTTTGTTTAATTGATTGCTAGAAATAAACAGAATGTGTAATCCGATACATTCTGTTTCTTTCTTTAAAATTCTTGAGCATTTTACCTAAATTAGCATTTAATGAAAAAAATATTCAATAAAAATAACCTACGAGCTCTCATTTTTTGGGGGATCATGTTTAGCTATTTGTTTAGCTCATACTGGTATAGAGATAGTAACAAATGGTTTTTGTTTGAATATATTGGTTTTAAAGTGGCGCTTCAGTTTTTGTTGAGTGTAATAATCCTTTATTTTTTAGTACCTAAGTTATTACACAAAAAGAAAAATACACTATTTGTATTTGCAACATTGTTTTTTATTTATGTGATTCAAACGCTATATAGTATTGTCAGAGTACATTATTTTGAAATGCAATACCCAGAAGTTTATAAATTCAAACCACCATATATTCTATGGGATAGAATGACTTCTTTTATCGCATTTATAAGTAATATAACTTGGGTAGTTTTTCCATCCATAATTCTAATAGCCTTAAAATACTATAGAGATCAGAAAGAGATTATTGAATTAAAAGAGCAAAAGAAAGCTACAGAATTGAACTTGTTAAAGAATCAATTGAACCCTCATTTTTTATTCAATACACTGAATAATTTATATGCACTGGCTTTAAAAAAATCAGATAAGACTCCAGAGGTAATAGCTAAGCTATCAGAGATGTTAGATTATATGCTATACCAATGCAAAGATAATTACGTTTCTATCAACAAAGAAATAGAATTGTTAGAGAATTACATTGCCTTAGAAAAAGTTAGATATGGAAATAGAGTAGATGTGAGTTTTGAAAAAAACATTCAAAACAATGTACATATTGCACCATTAATCTTATTGACTTTTGTTGAAAATGCTTTTAAACATGGTATCAGTCAAGAGTTAAATAAAGGTTTCATTGAATTAGATATTTTAGCAACTGAAAAAGAAATTGTTTTTAAATTAAAGAATAGCAAACCAAAAGAGTCTATAGCAAATGGAACTAGTAATAAGAAATCTATTGGAATGCAAAACACAGAAAAACAATTAGATTTGCTGTATCCAAATGCATATCAGTTAGAAGTTAATGATGCTATTTTAGAGTATACCTTAGAATTAAAATTACAACTGCATGAAAAAGTATAAATGTTTAATTGTAGACGATGAAGAATTGGCAAGAGAGTTAATTGCAACGCATGTAAGCCAATTACCAGATTTTGAAGTTGTTGCCATTTGTGCTTCTGCGATTGAGGCCAGTAGTGTTTTACAAAATGAAACGATAGACTTACTCTTTTTAGATATAGAAATGCCTGTTTTAAAGGGAACAGATTTTTTAAAGAATTTGGTGCATAAACCGAAAGTGATATTTACCACTGCTCACAGAGAATACGCTATTGAAAGCTATGAATTGAATGTGGTAGATTATCTACTAAAACCAATCGTTTTCAATCGGTTTTTTAAGGCAATAGAAAAATTTTTAGATACACAGATTGTTGTAAATGCAAGTGCCAAAACAACTGAGTTAACGCATATTTTTGTACAGAGTAACAAGAAAAATATCAAAGTGAGTTATGATGAGATCTTATATGTAGAAAGCATCAAAGATTATATCAAAATTCATACTACAGAATCCCAGTTGGTTATAAAGCACGGAATTTCTGCTTTTGAAGAAAAGTTAGATTCTCGTTTTTTAAGAGTTCATAGATCTTATATTGTCAATTCTCAAAAAGTAACCGCGTACACAAAACAAGATATCGAAATTGGAGATCTAGAAATACCTATTGGCGATTTGTACAAGAAAACCACTTTAGAAAAACTAAAGTTTTAAAGTGTCAATAACTTGTTGATGTTGCTTTTATACGTTTGACCAACCGGAATTTTATGCTTTCGTATAACGATTCTATTTCCTTCAATTTGTTGAATCTTATTCTTGGCAACAATAAAAGATTTGTGTGTACGAATAAATCTTGTTTCTGGTAAAAACTCTTCAAAAGAAGATATCTTTTCATGACTCAAAATCATATCTTCTTCGATAAATACTTTTGTGTAATGCCCATATGCCTCAATAAATAATATGTCATCAAAATGCACTTGATGGTGTTTTTTATCACCTTTTAAAAAGAAACTAGTTTCAGTGGTGTTTCCTAAAGAAGAGTTTGAAGAGACTTCTTGTGAAGTAGAAGTCACAGAAATTGTTTTATTAATGGCTTTTACAAAGCGCTCAAAACTAAAAGGTTTTAGTAAATAGTCAGAGATGTTTAACTCATATCCTTCTAGGGCAAACTCTTTATATGCTGTTGTTACAATTATTTTTGGTGGATTTACCAATGTTTTTAAAAAATCGAAACCAGAGAGTTTAGGCATGTTGATGTCTAAAAACAACAAATCAACCTTTTGTTCATTTAAAAACTTCATTGCCTCAAAAGCATTGTAGCAATTTCCTTTTTTCTCTAAATGAGGTAAAACCTCACAATACTTTTCAATAATTCGATGTGCAATTGGCTCATCATCAATAATTAAATAACGTGTCATGTTGTTTGTAGTTTTAGAGATAATTGATACACAGAATCCCTCTTATTTATTTGCAGCTGATGTTTCTTAGGATACAACAACTGTAAACGTTGTTTCAAATTATCCAATCCAATGCCTGCTGCTAAATGTGTTTCTGATTGCTCAAAGTTATTTTCTATTTCAAAAAGAATAGCTTCATTTTCTGTGCTAAGATTGATGTGAATATACGCATTCTCTGTCAACTTTTCTACACCATGCTTAAAGGCATTTTCTAAAGCAATGATATACATCAGTGGGGCGATTTGATACTCTGTAGTATTGTTGTACTTAAATGTAATATCAACCTTTTTCTGATACCTAATTTTATGCAGTTCTATATAGTTTTGTAAATAGGCAACTTCTTCTTTTAAAGGCACAAAATCTTCTTTCCCCATATAGATAGTATAGCGCATCATGTCCGATAATTTTAAAACAACATCTGGAGCATCATCAGATTTTTCAACGGTTAATCCATATAAATTATTTAAGGTGTTGAAAAAGAAGTGGGGATTTATTTGGCTCTTCAATAGTGCCAATTCCGCGTTTGATTTTTTTGATTCCAATGTTTTTAACCATTTCCACTGCTGAAAAAACCATCCTAAAATCAATACAAAAAAAGGCAATGTTAAAATGATTTTAATTTCTTTTTCTTGCTGTAAATACACATTTATATCGTTACTATACACTCTTATATACAAGAAGTAACCGATGCTTAAAGCATAAAACACAATGGTATATAAAGCATGCTTTTTAAAGAAATTTGTTGCTAGAATTGAGAAAAAGCTTAAGCCAACCAGAATTAGCCCAATAAATGTAATTGGATTGTCTATCATTTTAGAATTGTGATCATTTATAATCACCAACATAAATAGGACAATCAACCCTGAAAATTTAAGACTTATAGAGAGGTGTTTTTTGAAAAATGGAAAATAATAGATGGGTAAAGAGAACAACATCCAATAAAATAAAAAACTTAATGCATTAGACAGGTATTCTGAATTATCTATGTGGATAAAATCAAAATAGGCCAACACAAATAATACAAGCCTAAAGGTGATTAGTCCGTATATAAATGCTTTGTATTTTTTTAAAAATGATATCACAATGTAAAATTACTAATAATAGCCTACTTCTTAGAAGATTTTGCACCAACATCTAAATTATCTGCTCAAACAAGGCCGTATTGAACTTATAATCCATTTGTGATTCAAATGACATCTTGTGAGTTGAAAATTGACTAGGTTATGAAATTAAATGTATTATGCTCCAGCTTGATGTTAGGTTTGTATCAAATTTAAAATCAATTCAACATGAAGAAATACATTATAGCATTACTACTGGCAATTACATCAATAATAAGTGTAACATCGCAAAACAACCAAATTACAACCAAAGAAAAAAAACAAGTTCTAAAATTAATTACAGAGAAACTATTAGCATCTTATATAGATTTGGATGTGGCAAGAGAAATGTCAGCGACAATTAAATCGAATTCAAAAAAGTACAGATCGATTACTACCTCGAAAGAGTTCTCCAATGCACTGACTAAAGATTTGCAGGAAGTAAGTAAAGATTTACACTTAAAAGTGAATTTCGAACCAAAGAGGATTGCGCAAAAAAAACGTATTATGCCCAAAGAAATGAGCCTTAAAAGAGAGCAAATGATGGCAGCAAGAATGGCAGAAGTGAATTACGGTTTTACAGAAATAAAAGTGTTAAACGGAAACATTGGGTATTTAAACCTACGCATGTTTGCAGATATTAAATATGCCAAAGAAACTGCTACAGCAGCAATGAATTTTTTAAGCAACACCAATGCAATGATTATTGATTTAAGAACAAACCGAGGAGGTGTTCCGAACATGATGCAATTATTATCTAGTTATTTTACAGATGCAAAACCAGTGTTATTGAGCAATTTTTATGAACGTAAAACAGATTCAAAAACACAATTGTTTACTTTTGAGAATGTTGATGGTGAAAGAAGAGTAGGCAAACCATTGTACATTTTAACAAGTAAAAAAACTTTTTCTGCAGCAGAAGCTTTTACTTACACATTGAAGCATTTGAACAAAGCAATTGTAGTTGGTGAAACAACTAAAGGTGGTGCAAATAGAACAAAAAGATTGTTTTTAAATGATAATTTCTCTATTTCTGTTCCATACATCAAATCAATTCACCCAGTAACCAAAACAAATTGGGAAGGAAAAGGAATAAAGCCTACAATTAAAACTTCTAAAAAAGATGCCTTTGTAATTGCATACATAGACGCTATCAATAAAACAGTAAAACGAAATAAAAACAGGACTTTAAATAGAATTGGATATACATTCTTACATGAAAAATCTATTGACAATGCAATTAAAATATTTCAAGAAAACGCAAAATTATATCCGAAAGACGTAAATTCTTGGGATAGCTTGGGAGAATCTTATTTTATGAATAAAGACAAACAGCATTCATTAAAAGCCTATAAAAAAGTATTGGAATTAGACCCTAATTCAGCATCAGCTAAAAAAATGATTCAAAAATTAGAGAATATAAACTAAGATGAAAAAGAGAGCATTATTTCTAATGGTTATTATGACTGGGTTTCTATATATAATTTTTAGTCTATTATTTGTGCAACCACAATTAGTTAAAGGGAATCATTTAAAGTTAGAAAAGACATATTCACATCATATAAATGATGTTTGGGAAGTGAAATTTGCACCAAATGATACTCTAATGGTAAGCGGTGGTATTGATCCAAATACCAAAATTTGGAATAGAATTACTGGGAAAGTAATTCACAATTTACCACATGAAACTGGATCACCAGCAGTAGATTTTAATCCGACAGGTAAACTAGTAGCAACAGGTGCTTATGATGGTAAGGTAAGAATTTGGGATGTGAATTATGGAAAGTTACTACAGGTTTTTGAGGGGAATGAAGGCACTATTTGGTCTGTAGATTTTAGCCCGAATGGAAAGTTATTAGCAGCTGGAAGTAATGACAATAAAGTGACTGTATGGAATGTACATACAGGAAAAATTAAGTATGAGCTTACAGAAGCAACACATAACATTTGGGAAGTGATTTTCAATCCAACAGGTGAATTACTATTGTCATCTGGTAGTGACAATGCAATCAGAGTATATGATGTTGAAACAGGGAAATTATTGCAAACTATTTTAGGACATTCTATGGTTCCTTTATCAATGGGTTTTAGTCCAAATGGACAGTTATTAGCAAGTGCTGGTGATGATAAAACCATTAAAATTTGGGATACTAATAATTGGAAGTTATTACATACGCTTGTTGGTAATAATGAAGCAATTCATTCTGTTGTATTTATTGGTGATGATAAGGTTTTAGCTGGTGGAACAGATAAAAACATGTTAGGAGAATTGTTAGAATACCATTTAAAATTTAAAGGTTTTGTAAAACCAATAACCGGAACGTTATGGGATATTAATAATGAAGTCATTTTGCAAACAATATCTGAACATACAGATGATATAGGTTTAGGAATGGATGTGAGTTCTGATGGCACAATGATTGCAACCCCAAGTAAAGATAAAACTGTTAAAATTTGGAGTATGAATTCGTTAAATAAATGATAAAACGGAAACATGATAGCTAAAAGAATTCTTTTCCTTTCTACTTTTGGGGTCAACCAAAACATCAAAAATGAAAAAATCACTTTTAGCTATCTGCTTTTTAGCAATTTCTACTATAAATTCTCAAACTAAAGGAGCACCAATTTCTATAGGAGATAATTATACCATTTCTTCGAAAGTTTTAAAGAAAGATAAAGAAATTCAAATATACTTGCCTAAAAGTTATACAACTTCAAAAGTAGAATACCCAGTATTATACATACTTGATGGTCAACGTTTTTTTACCAATGGCGTTGCTATTCAAAAATCTTTGAGAAGCCCTATCGCTCTTCCAGAAATGATTGTTGTTGGGGTTAATAGCAGTCAATCTACAAGACGGCCTTTATTTGGCGATGGAGACAAGTATACCTCTTTTGTAAAAGAGGATGTGATTCAGTTTGTTGATTCAAATTTTAGAACAAACAATGAGCGTATTATATTTGGTTGGGAAGCAGCTGCTTATTATATAAGTGAAATGATTTTGAAAGAAAAGGGCTTGTTTACAGGAGCAATAATTACTGACGGCGGTTTGGCATCTGAGAAATTAGTGCAAGAATTCAATTCTGATACCGAGATCTATTTATATATGTCTAATTCTAAAAGGGATATTTACTATGTTAAATCCACTGAAAGGTTTAATAAAAGATTAAAAAAATACAACCCAGAAAATTTACGTTGGAAATATGAATTATTTAATGAAGAAGTGCATCAATCAATGCCACATTTAGCAATGTATAAGGGGCTTCAGTATTACTATCACAACTACGATGAACTAGTTTTTGAGAGCATTCCAGCATATGTGAAAGCAGGAGGAATTCCATATTTAAAATCGTTTTTTAAAGAAAGAGCAAGCCGTTTTGGAGGTGATGGTAAAATTGGTGACAACACAAAAAACTCTCTGATATGGTTAGCTAGAGATCATGATAATTTCAAATATTTCAGCTTTTTTATGGAAGAGTTTAAAGATGTTTTAAAAACCAAAAGATATGCAAATGCATATTGGCAACATCGATTAGGACAGTTTTATTTAAAACATAAAGATTATAAAAATGCTGTCAAGTTTTTTGAAGCGGGTCTTTCTAAGTATCCAAATACACAATTTGAAGAGCGAATGAAAAATGGATTGAAAGAAGCAAAAAACAATATGTAATTATGAGGAAAATATTCATTCACGTATTATTTTTTTTAACAATTACTTTTAGTTCTTATTCACAAATCAAAGAAGTTGACAATACAATTGGTAAAACTATTTTGCTAAAATCTAAAATCTTACATCAAGATAGAGAGATACAAATTTACTTGCCAGAAGATTATCACACATCTAAGGAGAAATGTCCAGTTGTGTATGTTTTTGATAGTCAGAAGTATTTTTTGAATGCAGTTGCATATCAACAAAATCTTCGTTTTGTAGATGAAACTCCTGGATTCATTGTTGTTGGAATAAAAACAAAGGATAATGAAAGAAGTAAATTATACAATTCTGAGTCTACTAAGTTTAGTACCTATTTAGAAAAAGAATTACTTCCATATATTGATAAGACATATAGAACATTACCCAATGAACGTGTCTTTTTTGGTTGGCAAAGAGCTGCTGCTTTTGGAATTGAAGTATTAGCATCCAAGGCTAATTTATTTAAAGGGTACTTTATTGCGAGTCCAACTTTCTTATCGGAAAAGCGAATTTCTAATGTTGGAGAAATGCTAGATAAAACAACTATTTTACACAATTATTTGTATTTCACCTTAGGTGATGTAGAAGCTTGGTCATTAGATAATACAAATAGTTTAGCTGAATTACTAAATAAGAAAGCGAACAATAAACTTAAATGGAAATATGATTTGTTTGATAATGAAAACCATTATTCTACAACTATTGTTACCATGAATAATGGCTTGAAAGCTTTCTTTAAAGAATATCCTCCAATTCGTTATTATAGTTTGGATCAATTTAAAAAAAATGGAGGAGTCAAAGGATTAAAAACCTTGTTCAAGCAAAGAGGAAAACGTTTCCAAATTTCCAAAGAAGTCCATAATGACACAAAAAGATACTTATTCTTATTATCCGTTAAAGAAAACAATTTCACAGTTTTTACAGAATTAAATATAGAGTTTCCTGATTTCTTAGTTTCTTTCTCTAGAGATAATATGTTCGAAAGATTTGGTCAGTTTTATGTGAAACATAAAAAGTATTTAAAAGCCATTCAATATTATAAAAGAGGCGTACAGAAATTCCCTACTTCTGCTCGATTACAATTAAGATTAGAAGAAGCAACAAAGCTTCATGATAAATAATTTTCAAATACTATTAATATCAATCAAATGAAAAATACAATTACAATCATTTTTTTAGCATTATTGTCTATTACTTCTAATGCTCAAGAAAAAGGAACTCCTAATATTGTTGGAATAAACCATACTATTAAATCTAACATATTAAAAAAAGACAGACAAGTTCAAGTTTATCTTCCTAGAGATTATACTTCTTCAAACAAAAAATATCCTGTAATTTATTTATTAGATGGACAACGATTCTTTTTGTACGGAGCAAGTTTATTACAAACTTATAGTGAGTTTAATTTAGGTCCAGATTTTATTGTTGTAGGTATAACAAATGATCAATCAACTAGAATGCGCACTTTTAGTGCTGGTGCAAAAGATTTTGCAAGCTACTTAGAGAATGAAGTTGTTAGCCTTATAGATGCCAATTACAGAACTTCTAAGAAGAGGTTGCTATTTGGTTGGGCCTATGGTGGAGGTTTTGGAATAGAAACGTTAATGTCTAAGCCAAAGTTGTTTGATGGATATATTTTATCAAGTCCATATCCCGTAAGTAGTAAAATGAAACGGTTTAAATCCTTTATAGAAACCAATAAAAATCTAAATACATTTGTGTATTTTGTCTCTGATACCAATGAGTTTGGTGTTAAAGAAGGGACAGAAGATTTGAATACTTTCTTAGGTGAAAACCAAACAAATTTAAGATGGAAATTTAAAGTCTTGTCTGGAGAAGAACATCGTTCTACAGTATACCCAGCATTATATCATGGAATTCAAGAATATTTTGAATACTATACTGAGGTAAGCTTTTCTAATTTAGAAGATTTTAACACAAAAGGAGGAATAAATTATATCAAGAAGTATTATGATAAGCGATATGAATTATATGGTTTATCTAAAAAATTAGCACCATTTACAAAATACGCAATAGTAAGATTAGCAATTAAAGAAAATGAATTTAATAGTTTTGAGAATTTAGTTTCACAATTTGGTTCTTATAAGTTGATAAAGGAATTAAGAGCAAGTTGGGCATGTAATATTGCTGACTTTTATGTCAAGAGTAAAAAAAATCAGAAAGCTATAAAATTATATGAATTCATAGTGAAAACTTTTCCAACCTCTGAAAGAGCTCAAAAAGGGTTGAATGATTTATTAAAGAAATAGAATAATAGTTTAAATTATAAAAGAATGAAAATTAAATACTTAGTAATAGTGTCAGCTTTAATGGTAATGAGCATATCTTGCAAAAAAGAAAAAGTTGAAATAAAACAAGATTCATCAAATGCAATATATCTTACAAAAGAAGAGGTTAAATTAGAGAATTTAGGTAAAAAATATTTTGCAGTCTGGATAGCTACACAAGCCGTAAATGCTTCAGAAAATGATATTGAGAATTATTTAAACTTATTAGTAAAAGATGTAGGACATCAACATTTTCCTTATGATAACGATGATTCTAGAATGCCAGATAGTAAAGAGAATATACGTAAAGGTATGATGTACTATTTAGGAGTTCATACTGAGTATAATGCAACATTAACTTCTATAACAGTTGGCCATGATGTACTGATCATTAAATATAGATCTACCTCTAAAGGGATTCACCCTCAAACTAAAAAGGAAATAAATTCCACCAAAAATATAGTGGAAGTATTAGAGATAGAAGATGAGAAAGTAACTATGATAAGGAAGTACAGTAAATAATTTTCACCTAAAGGTTATCTTATAATTTATATTTATTGACTATACTATATTTTTAATATGAAACAATCGTTAATTATTCTTTGCGCTATCTTTATTTTTTTTAAGAGTACTGCTCAAGTGAAAGAAATTGGAAATATTACTTTAGGTAAAAACTATACTATAGAATCTAAAGTTTTGAATGAAACAAGAAACATTCAAATTTATGTTCCACCCAGCTATAAAGATTCTATAAAAAAAATCTATTCTGTATTATATGTTTTAGATGGTCAAGATTATTTTAACTCAGCAGTTTCTTTCCAAGAAATGTTGATTAAAAGAGGGATATTTCCTGAATTTATAGTCGTTGGAATACAAACAGATTTAAGAAAAAGAAGAGTTTTATTTAAAGAAGGTAGTTCTTCAAAATTCATAAGTTTTCTTGATTCGGAATTGATTCAATTTATAGATAGCAACTATAGAACAAGAAAAGAAAAAGAGCGCATATTTTTTGGTTGGGAAATGGCTGGAGGAGTTGGAATTGAAATATTAGGTCAAAACCCAAACTTGTTTAGTGGTTATATAATTCCTAGTGCAACTAACATAAGAGGAACTAGAGTAAACTCATTAGAAAAACATATAAAAAATTCAAAAAGGAACGATTCGGCATTTTTATTAATGGCGGCAGCTCCAGATGAGAGTTGGTTGAATAAGAATGAGAAATTACGTTCATTTTTTAACACAAAAATGTATCCTGAGTTAAACTGGAGGTATTCAATTTTTAATAGAGAGCAACATCATACAACTCCATTTAGAGCTATTAATGAAGGAATTATGTCTTATTTTTATAATTATAATCCGGTTACTTTTAGAACTTTAAAAGAGTATGAGGATTTTGGTGGTTTAGCAAGTTTAAAAGCATTTTATAAAAAAAGAGGTGAACGTTTTGATGTTTCGGTAGAAATTGATGAGAGTACTAAAATGTTTATTTTATACAATGCAGTTGTAGAGAATAATTATGAAAGGTTTGTGTATTATGAAAATGCTTTTGAAGGGCATATAGAAAGTAATAGCAATGCAAGTTGGTTCCATAGGTATGGAAGTTTTTATTTAAAACATAACAACACTAAAGAAGCATTACATGTTTATAATTTTGGACTAAAAAAATTGGGTGCTTCTAAATTATTATATAGAGGTTTAGGTGATGTGTTTGCCACTAAAGGAGATAAAAGAAAAGCGAAGAAAGCTTATAAAAAAGCACTTTCTATTGATCCAAAATATAAACAAGCTTTAGATGGGTTAAATAATTTATAAGAGCTAGAGAAACACATGCGGGCTTATATCTCATAAAAAAGAGATTAGAGATAAATCAATAACCTACATAATTGTTGAGTTCAACGACGTAAATGAACCAATGAACCAATAAAAAACGAACTTACTGATAATCCTTATAATTTTAGGTATTAAACCTAATACTATGAAGATTAATATTTACTCTTATAAGAAATATGTTTTTGCTTTCTTTTTTATCTGTCAAATCTCTTTTGCACAAAAAACTACGGCAAAAGAGAATTTAGAACTAACAGTTGCAACCTGTAATTTAGACATACCTCTTAACAATCATGATAATGCAGTAACGGCAAATATTTCTGTAAATTCTGAGATTTCTTCAGACTATGAATTTACACCTAGCGCAACAGTATTAGATGTATTATATGTAGAGAACCAAGGAACTGCTCAAGTAGATTTTAAAATAATGTCTGAAGTAAACATCAAGAGATTGATTGTTGTAAATACAAGTTCTGGTACTGTTAAATTTAGAGCTGGGGGCTCTGCACCATATCCAAGTGTAACCTATTGTGAATTAGTAGATACTTCAAATTCGGCTGTATTCGAATCAACCGTTTCACAAACAACAGATTCAGGGATTTGTGCGGCCAATCCAGATTGTTATCCAACCGGAACTACTTTAGCCGAATTGGATATTACAGCAACTGATACATTGATTTGGTACGATGCAATTACAGGAGGTAATTTGTTGTTAAATACACAAGTGATAGAAGAAGGCACTACTTATTATGCAACAAACTCAGATGGTTTAGGATGTGAAAGTGACCGTCTAGCGGTGACTATCTGTATCATAAGTGCTGATGACACACCCTTTAATTGTGATTATTATGCCTATTTATTTCAATATAATGATGTGTATTCTATTGATTTAGCTTCTGGGACTTCATTACTCGTAGCCGAAAACATTACAGATGGAAACATTAATGCAGCGGGATATAATAATGCGGATGGATATATTTGGGGGTCTCTTAGTTCTCCAAGTAAGAGTATTGTTAGAATTGGAAAAAATTACAATACCGATACCTATTATATTCCAGAATTACCATCTGCGGGTAGATACATTGGAGATATTGATCCTAATGGAATGTATTATTTAAAACCTGGTGGAACTACAGTATATAAAATTGATTTGGATCCCGATTCTTCTAATTATTTACAATCGGCAGGTACGATTACATTATCAATCAATATTACCATTCATGATTGGGCATTTAATGCCTTAGATGGGGCGTTGTATACCGTTGAAAAAAACACAAATATTTTATATAAAATAGACATTGCTACAGGTGTTGTTACTAGTTTAGGAGAAGTTCCTATTCTATCAGGAAATAGTTATACCTACGGAGCTGTATATTTTGATGTTGCTGGTAATTTTTATGTTTCAGCAAATCAAACGGGTACTGTTTACATCATATATAGTGCGCAAGATTTAACCGGTTCCAATACGATGAACTCAAATTTCTTTGCTTTCGGACCAGCGAGTTCAAGTAATGATGGAGCGAGATGTCCGACTGCTCCTGTCGCACAAGAAGATTGTTCGAATGGTATTGATGATGATGGTGATGGATTGGTAGATTGCGATGATTTATCGTGTTCTGGAGTCGGTTCATGTGACGTTAATACAGAAGCTTCTGGAGGAAATGATGGTGGGGTAGAAAGCAATAATAGACTGTCGCAAAAAATCAACGCTAGAAATTATTGGAGAAAGAAATCAAATTATCGTTTTCTAAAGGCCAACGCGAAGAAAATTGTAAAAATGAGTAGCTATAAAAAGAAAAAATCAGCTAGTATTAGTTTACAAGATTTTATCCCCTTAAACATTTTATCAAACACAACAGCCATAGAATCTACTCCAACAGATCTTTTAGGTATTACCAATGCCACAGAAGTCTTATCTGTAGATTATTTAAGAAACTCTAAAACCATAGCGGCACTTTTAATTACAAAAACGACTGATGGGGTTTATGAGCACACAAAGTATATCTGTGATCGACTAATGGGGGCAGAAATACTTTCAGTATCTTCTATGTATTTTAATGAGCAACCTTTTATAAAAACATTAATCAAACATCCAAATGGAGATAAAGAATTTGTAATTAGTTTCTCTATAAAAGAAACAAACGGTAGCTTTAAAGTTGATAGTCATTGGAATCTAGATAGATATGATGCAAATAGTAAATATTTTAATTTTCAAATATGGAGTAATTCTATTGACGATGTCTATAAATTATCAAAAGAAATATTGGACTTGGCGGCTGTACAGAAACCAATAAATATGTATAATACAAGCCATGCACCAAATACATTTATACGAAAAGGGGCTTATAAAAACGGGAAATTATCATTGGAAATTGTAAACAAGAGCTTGCACCCAACTGTTCAGTTTGTAGGAGGTTTAAGAAAAACAGAAACCAGTATTACCGAAATTGTAGATACATCATTGAACTTAAGCAATAACTATATCGATAAATTAGAATTGAATACCGGTTTTATTTTTGATATTGGTTTGCGAATGCATGCTAAGTTAACCGATACACCAGATGATATTTTTATGTCAGATGGAGCTTGGGGAGTAGATGATACAACAAATTCTACCATTGTTTCAAATTTCACAGTGTCTCCACAAACAAGATACGCTGAAGAGAATGAATATGTTCTAGAGAGAAATGTTAGCTTAACGGCGACAACCTCAGAATATGTATCGGTATATAAATCATTTACGCCTACGTTTCAACCTATAGATTTAACGGGGTATAATATGGTGAATTTTATGGCGTCAGGAACAGGAGTATTAGAGGTTCGCTTTATAAAAAAGGACACTCCTAATTGGGAAGATCAATACCGTACTGAAATCAATTTAACAGAAAATCCTCAACAATTTTCCATCCCATTTGGCATATTGAAAGCTCATGGAGCGCATGATTTTTCAGCAAAAAATTTGACAACTATGGTATTTACACTTAAATCAGAGAACCATGAAAACCAAGAAAAGAAGTTGAATATATCGGACATTCATTTTAAATATAGTAAAACCTTATCTGTAGAAGATGTGATAATTTCGGAAAATAATAAAACGAAAGTTATGGTTGCTCCAAATCCAATGCGCCAGAGTACAAAACTTTCTTTTTTAGCTGAAACAAAAGGTTCTACACATATTATTATATACAATGTTTTAGGAATGATGGTAAAAAGAACAAGCATTAATACCGCAGTTGGGATGAATGTTTGGAAATTTGAAAAAGAAAATTTAAGTAGTGGTTTGTATTTTGTTAAAATTAAATCACAATTCCTGAATTACAAAACAGCTAAGGTTTTAATAGAATAATTTCTATTGAGTATTATAAACATTTGATGCTTTCCCAAATATGGAAAAGCATCAAATATTTCATTTGGACTTATTTATTTAATCAGGCAAACGATCTCTATCTTTTTTACTTCTATTAAATCGATAGATAAATGTTGCAGAGATTCTTCTTTGCGAATTATTACTGTTCACCTGTAAAGCATATTTATCACCATTGATAAAACGTTTCGTTTCTCTTGAATTGAAAAGGTTATTGGCGTTAAGGGTCAACGTCATTTTATCGTTTAAGAAATCTTTACTCATTCCTAAATTAAACCAAGCAACACTTTCTGTATGTGTTTGTCCGCTAGTTCTTGCTCCAACATAATTTAGAGTAGATTGTAAAGAGAAATCTGTGAATTTCATGGTAGAATTTAAACGAGACGTCCAAGTATTGTTACTAGAATCATAGTTTGTGTTTTTATAACTACCTTTTTGATTGAATCCATAGAAATTAACATCAGCAGACAATCTCCACCATTTGTAAGGCGAGTATGTTGATACCAATTCTAGACCATAACGATTTTCTGATCCTAAATTTACTGGCATTGTAATGATTACATTGTTTAAATTTCTGTAAGTAATCATTTCAAAAATATTAGTAGATCTTTGATAATATATTGAAGGATTGATGGTGAAACCATTCCACCTTTTTAAGGTTCCAATTTCAAAAGAGTTGGTATACATTGGATTTAAATCTGGATTTCCATAACGTATATTGTTTCTGTCTGCAATCCCTCCAAATGGATTCAATTGCCAAAAACGAGGTCTTCTAATACGTTTGCTATAACTAAACTGTAAGCTGTTAGAATCTGAAAAATTATAAGTTAAATGTAGTGTAGGGAAGAGGTCAGTGTATTTTTTATGGTTGAAAAATACATTCTTTCTATCGGTGCTTTTAGTATCTGAATGTTCCATTCTTAAACCTATAGAATATTGAAATTTTTTCTCTCTATTTCCATATTGTACATAGGCTCCATAAATTTTTTCATCATAATGCAATAAGTTATCTAAACTATCAACTAAAACAGCATTGTCCCAAACCTTATAATCACTATTAATACGTCTTATCTCACCTTTAATTCCCATTTCTAAACGAGATTTTTCAAATATAGGCAATACATAATCCGACTGAAATAATAGATCTTTACTACTTTCTATATCTCTACTTTTTAGGCTATTCTCTTCTGATGCTATTGGAAATGTTTGTTTTGATGTAATGTTTTCATTTTCATCATCATTCCAAAAATCATACTGAATATTAGCTGTGAATTTCTGGCCAGGTTTTTCAAATGTTTTTACATAATTCACTTCAATCTGATTTGCTTTTTGTGGCTCTTTATATTTGTTAGTGGCCATTAATGTACTTTCAATTTGGTTATTGCTATCCAAAAAATCATAGGTGTAATCTGTCGTATGGTTACTTACATTACTTCTAAAGTAGTAACTAAATGTCAATGTGTTTTTATCATTGATATAATAATCTCCACCAACATACACATTGTTCATTTTATAATTTCTTTCAATTGCTACATGTTGTTGGGTTGAAGAAACAATGTTTTGGTTGTCTGTATTTGTCTGAAAATAATCTAAGGTTCCAGGCAATCTCATATTAGAATGACTCAAATTTGAAAAGATATTAAACTTTTCTGTTTTGTAGTTTACATTGTAGTTTAAGGCGTTGTTTAAAGGGCTACCTGTAGTAAGTTGAATAGAACTACTAAATCCACCTTTTTTATTTCTTTTTAAAATTACATTGATAATACCTGCAGTTCCTTCTGCACCATATTTTGAAGATGGATTTGTAGATACTTCTACTTTTTCAATATTTTCAGCTGGAATTTGTTCCAATCCATTATTGCTTGTCAATACGGAAGGTTTACCATTAATTAAAATTCGAACATTTGAGTTTCCTCTTAAGCTTACGCCTCCGGTAGCATCAACAGTAACTGAAGGTACGTTATTTAATATATCGTTTACAGATCCTCCTTTTGAGATTAAATCTTTACCAACATTAAATACTTTTTTATCCAACTTGTATTCCACTGTAGATTTTTCCGCGATAATTTCTATCTCATCTAATTGTGCAGATTCTTCGTCTAATTTAATGTTTCCTAATTGTTGATTGTTTATATAGTTTTTTACAGGTAATTCTATCGATTTATAACCAATAAACTCTAATCTAACGGTATAAGAACCTTGGTTTGCAGAAAGATTAAACTCCCCCTTTTCGTTTGTACTTACTCCGGTCACTATTGTATTAGATTTTAACAATATTGCTGTCGCATATTCCAATGGAGCATTGGTTGTTTTATCAACAATAGTACCAGTTATTGATATTTTTTTCGAGGACTGAGCAACTAGGTTAAAACTAATGCTAAGTAAGATAAGTAGGATGATATTTTTCATGGTTGTATAAATATGGGTTGATTATTGGTGTTTTTTTAACAAAGCGATCATGTCTTTATTTTTGTTTGCTCTTGCATGGAACATAGGGTATTCGTCACTTCTAACATATAATTCTACATCAGCACCATTTTCTAATAAAATTTTTGCTATTTGATAGTGGTTGTTTTTTACTGCAGAAATTAATGCTGTTCCGTCACCTCGAATGGCTTTATTAACATTGACTTTCTTTTTAATTAAATAGTTTACAATGTCTAAATGTCCGTTAGCGGAAGCAGCCATTAAAGCACTTTCATCTCCATCTGCGTGAAACTCAATTTTGGCATTTGCTTTTATTAATAGTTTTACAATTTGTAATGATCCTTTTCTAGAGGCAGCAATTAAAGGAGTTCTTGGTTCACCTGATCTGTAAATACAATTTGCTTTTACAGTTTTTAAGATATGAGCAACTTGTTTAATGTTTTTTGACTTACTGGCTGATACTAAGTTTTTGCAAGATGATTTCTGTGCTTGTATTGAAAAGCTACCTAATACTAATGCAATCGATACTAAAATTATTTTATTCATTTTGATTTGTTTTTAAATTCTGGTACAAAAGTGTACTATTATAGAAAGCGGAAAAAGAATAGTGGATAAACAGTGCCGTTTTAGGGGTGTTTATGATGAAATTAAGGGTAAATAATATTCGTCATCAAAAACAGCGCATTTGTCTATAAAAGATGCAGTTTTGTCGATAGCTTATTGTAATAGCAGTAGTTTACTTACTTTTAGGGTCTATTAAAATGAAGTTATGAGCTATCTAAAAAAAATAACAGAGTCTATTCAACACAAAGGAGTAACAAGACATTTTTTGTTTTGGATAGGAATCGTTTTATTAAGTATGCCCGAAAATGTTCTGGAGACTGAGCAACCATTTATAAGTGGATTGGTTTATAAAACATGTGTGCTTATTCCGCAAATCTTGGCATCATATTTTGTTGCATATTTTGTAATACCAAAGTATTTGTCTAAAAAAAAGTATGTCATTTCGTTGTTCCTGTTTTTTATTGGGACGTATTTTTTTGCAGTATTAGCCAGAATATTTATCATTCATATAGGTGAGAATCTGGTAAGAAAGCCTCCTTTTGAACAAGAAACATTATTAGAAATAATAACACAATTGAAACTTTTATTGTTGCATTATGTACCAGCTATTTACTCTACAGTTTTTATTTTTCTTGCTGTTAAATATTTCATGAATTACAAAGCAGTTAAAGAAAAAGAATTGCAACATGAAAGAGAGAAAGTTGCAATAGAATTAAAAACATTGAAAGCGCAATTAAATCCTCATTTTTTATTTAATACACTGAACAATATTTACGTATTGTCTCTAGATAATTCGCCAAAAACACCAAAATCTATAGAAAAATTATCTAAAATATTAGACCATGTTTTGTATCGTTGCAATAACAAATATGTGTCTTTATCCTCTGAAATAGAATTGTTAGAAAATTATATTGAATTGGAAAGATTACGATATGACGATCGTTTACAGATCAATTTTAACAATCACATTGAACAAGATGGAGAAATTGCTCCGTTAATATTACTATCTCTAGTAGAAAATGCCTTTAAACATGGGGCAGGAGAGGATAGTGGTTCACCAAAAATAAACATTGACATTTACAATACTAACACGCAATTAAAATTTGTGATTTCCAATACTGTTGCTACAGAAACAAATCAAATAGAAAGAACGCCAATAGGCTTAAAAAACATAAAAAAACAACTAAATTTGATCTACAAAAACAGGTTTGAATTGCAAATAGATAGCAGTTCAAAAATATTTAAGGTAACCGTTAAAATAAATAACATTTAGATTTTATGAAAGTTCGCTGTTTAATAGTTGATGATGAGCCTTTGGCAATTCGATTGATAGAAAAACATGTCTCTCAAATTGATTCATTAGAAGTTGTAGCAACATGTAATAGTGCCTTAAAAGCATTTGAAATATTGAATACACAAGAGATAGATCTGTTGTTTTTAGATATTAAAATGCCACATTTAACGGGAATTGACTTTCTGAAAACACTAAAAAACCCTCCTAAAACCATATTTACAACAGCTTATAGAGATTACGCACTAGAAAGCTACGAATTAGAAACGGTAGATTATTTATTAAAACCAGTTACTTTTGAACGGTTTGTACAGGCAATAGAAAAGTTTTTTAGACAGACAACAGCTACAGTGGCTCCTGTTAAAAAAGAAACAGTTGTGACAGACTTTATTTTAGTAAAGTCAGGAAGCAAATACCATAAAGTAAATTTAGAAGACATTGTTTACATTGAAAGTTTAAAGGATTATATTAAAATCCATTTAGAAAATGAGACTTCTGTCATTTCTAAATACAAATTGGGTGAAATGGAGCAAGAATTATCTGCCTATCACTTTTTAAGAATCCACCGTTCTTATATTATCAATACCTCAAAAATCACAGCATTTTCTTCAAATGATATAGATGTGAATACCCAAGAGATTCCGATAGGAGCAAGCTATAAAGAAGCTGTTATTCTTTATTTGGAAGAGATAAAAAAGGCTTAATTTTTCTTATTATCAAACAGGGAATACAAGAGTTGATAAAGTGAGTTCTGTAGTATATATAGCTTTGTAGTAAGATTACAAAATTACCTGCATTTTTTTATATGAAGACATTGGTCTCATTGTTTATATGTAGCTCTTAAATAAGATGTGGTATAATATTCTTATATTTACATAAAGGGTAATATGCTGTTTTACATATATTTATGAGTGATTGTCGAATTGTGTTCTATAAAGTAGACATAAAGAAATGTGTAGAAATGGTTGTAGTATTATAAATAACGAGCAAGTATGTTTGTTTTAAAAACCCAATAATCTATTAAAACCTACACGATATGAAACAGTTAAAATTCACATTTATTTTTCTGAGCATCCTTTTGTGTTTTACTGCTTGTAAAGAAAAAAAAACAGTATTAAATTCTGCAATAGCTTCCATAGATTTTTTAAGAGGTGAGCTTTTATTATGTGGTGATGGACAGTTTGGAGAATTGAAATTTTCTTTATCTTGTAATTATGAAACAAGAGCCACCTTCGACTTGGCTGTAGCACTACTGCATTCTTTTCAATATGCAGAAGCAGAAAAAGCCTTTGTTAAGGTAATTGATGCTGATCCTAATTGCCCGATGGCTTATTGGGGTGTTGCTATGAGTATTTACCATGCAGCATGGTTTCCTCCATCAAAAAAAGAATTAGAAAAAGGAGCCAAAGTATTGGCCATTGCAAAGCAACTTACAATGGATGGGAAGCAACGTGACTATATCAATGCTATAGATGCTTTTTATACAGATTTTGAAAATTTAGACCATACCATCAGAGCAGCTCTTTTTGAAAACAAAATGGAACAAATTTACAACAACTACCCAGATGATATTGAGGCGGCAATTTTTTATAGTTTGGCTTTATATTCAACTAGAGATCGTGTTGGAAAAGAGTTTGTAAATGAACGTAAGGCAGGAAAAATTTTAGAGTCTCTTTTCAAAGAAAACCCCAACCATCCAGGTATTGCTCATTATATTATTCATAATTATGACAATCCTGTATTGGCGCCGAGAGGGTTGGTAACCGCTAGAAGATATGCTAAAATAGCCCCTTCTTCTTCTCATGCACAACACATGCCATCACATATTTTTACCCGATTAGGAATCTGGGAAGAGTCTATCATATCAAATTTAATGTCAGCAGAAAGTTCGAGATGTTATACCGAAGCAGCCGGATTGAAAGGAGCGTATTTCGAAGAATTGCATGCCATTGATTATTTAGTATATGCTTATCTTCAAAAAGGAGATAACCAAAGTGCACTTGAACAATATGATCGTATCAATACCCTAAAGTCATTTTACCCAACTAATATAACAGCAGCGATCTATCCATTAGCGGTAATTCCTGCTAGATTGGCATTAGAAAATAGGGATTGGAAAAAAGCGTCTGAATTAAAACTGCAAGAAATGGAGTTGGATTGGAATGCTTTTCCATGGCAAAAGGCAGTACATCATTTTGCAAAAGCATATGGTGCTGCACAATTAAAAGATTTTGATTTAGCAAAGCAAGAAATAAAAACTTTAGAAAAACTCCATCAAGTTCTAGTAGATAAAAAGGATAGAACAAAGTTTATTCAGATTAAGCAAATAGAAATTCAAATCAAAACTGCACAGGCTTGGGTCTCTTTTAAAGGGATGCAAAAAAAGAAAGGGATCCGTTTAATGCTAGAAGCTGTAGAGATTGAAAGAAATACAAGCAAGCATCCAATTACTCCTGGTGATGTCTTACCGGCAATAGAACTTTTAGGGGATATGTATTTTGAAATGGGCAAGTATCAAGAAGCATTTACAGCATATCGAGAAGATTTAAAAGGGAGGCCACACCGTTTTAACGGTTTGTATGGAGCCGCTGTAACTGCAAAATTAATTGGTAATACAGAGGTTGCAGCAACGTATTTTAAAGAATTACTAGAAATGGTGTCAATTGATAATAGTACAAGGCCAGAAATTATTGAAGCAAAGGCGTATTTAAAAAATAGTGCCAATAAAATATAAAATGTATGCAAAAAGTTTCTATCAATATATTCCTATTGCTACTATTGGTATTGCATTCTTGTAAACCTTTTGAAGCAAAAGAATTGCCAATTTACAACCCTTCAGATATCAACCCAAAATTGGTTGATAAAAGTCTTCATGCCAAAAGTGAAAGTCATACTGTATCAGATTTTAGTCTCATCAACCAAAATGGAAGAATCATCACTCAAGAAGACTATAAAGATAAAGTGTATGTGGTCGATTTCTTTTTTACTAGCTGCAAGAGTATTTGCCCATTAATGACAAATAACCTGTTAAAAGTACAACAACAGTTGATGCATGTGAATGACATTATGTTTTTATCATTGTCTGTTACTCCAGAGATTGATAGCATTCCTGTATTACGAAAATATGCAACTGATAAAGGCATCATTGATCGTAAATGGAATGTTGCTACAGGTGATAAAAAACACATTTATGAATTGGCTCGTAAAAGTTATTTTGCCGTAGTAGAACAAGGGGATGGTGGTTTACAAGATTTTATTCATACTCCTAATTTTATTTTGGTAGATAAAAAGAAGCAAATTCGTGGAATATATGACGGGACTAATGAGGCAGAAGTTGAGCGACTTCTTCGAGATATTAAAAATTTAATGCAGTAATAAATAGGATAAAATATCCTTTAAAATAATTGTGTTCTACATAAAAATATAGTTTACTTTAGTTTGTTTAAATCTTTAATTAAAGTAAATACGTACTTCATGTATAATTTGAACATAATTACTCGAAAAATAGCATTGTTTTTTTTACTGGTTTTTGCTATGTCTGCTTGCAATAATCACAAAGAAAAATCGGTAAAAAACATCCACGTTTCTGCAACAAAAGGGAAAGAATGGAATGTTTTTGGTGTAAAAATTATCGGAAAAGTTTTAAGTGAAGATACCCATGGTAAATATTCAGTTATTATCACTGAAACTCCTCCAAATGGTGGTCCACCATTGCACATTCATACACACGAAGATGAGTTGTTTTATGTATTAAAAGGAAACTATGAGTTCTTTTATGGTGACAAAAAAATGAGTGCCCAGATGGGGGATTTTATTCAATTACCCAAAGGCATCCCACATCGATTTATTAACAAAGACACTATTACAGGCATAACAATGAACACCATTACTCCAGGTGGCTTTGAATATTTCTTTGATGATATTGCTGAGTTTTCTAAAGTACAGAGACTTTCAAAGCCTATAATAGATTCTATTGCCAATACTTATGGTATTAAATTTTTGAAGAATTAATAGAAAAGAAAGTTAGTTCTAATTATACGACTTCATAAATAGTTTTAATATTAAAACCATCATAATGTTTAAAAAAACATGTCCTTGCAATGACCTTTTTATTCAATCTATTTGCTGGTTATAGTCAAAGCAAAGCTTATCAACAAAAAAAGAAGGAGAAGATAGCTAAAGGTTCCTTTTTTACTAAGATAGTTAATAAAAAAAAACCTGCAACCATCTTGTATGAAGATAACTATATTGTTGCTTTTTTGCCTTTGCGATTGCAAGCAAAAGTACATGTATTGATCTTGCCAAAAAGAGAAAATACAAGCATAAATGATATTAATGAAGAAGATGCTATGTTACTGGGTAAATTGTTTTTAGTCGCAAAAAAATAGTTAAAGAACAAGGGATTGCAGAAACAGGTTATCGGTTAACAATGAACATGAATGAAGACGCAGGGCAATCTGTTTTTCATTTGCATATGCATTTGTTAGGTGGTGAAAAATTAGAACCCATGGTAAAAACCATTAAAAAATAAACATTTATAAATGAATAAGATTCAATATTACTTGGTAGATGTGTTTACAGATACCAAATACGGAGGGAATCAATTGGCAGTTTTTGTAGACTATGAAAATAAAGTTTCAGATACAGAAATGTTAGCGATTGCTAGAGAGCTAAATTTAGCAGAAATAACGTTTGTAAAAAGCAATATAAATGAGGAGAGATTTGAAGTAAGAATCTTTACGCCAGAATACGAAGTGCCATTTGCTGGACATCCTTCTTTAGGAACTGCTTATATCATTTCAAAGTATTTAATTAAAGAGCCAAAAAAAGAAATTATATTGACTTTGGAATATGCGGATATTCGAATACAATTAAATAATTTAAAAGCTTTAGAAAACTGTCAGTTTAAAATGAAACAGGCACAACCAATTTTTTATAAAACCTATAATCATTCAGAAATAGCAGAAGCTTTAGAATTGGAAATTGAAATTTTTGATACAACAAAAGTAATAGAAGAAGTAACCACAGGATTGCCCTATATTATTGTACCAATTAAAAATTTGGAAGGAATCGACTCAATCAAATTAAAAGCAGAGAGTTATGAACAGTTTTTACTGAAAAACAAGCTTCATAAAACAAACCACCCTTCTGGGTTGTCAACATCTCTTTTCTTTGTAACTAAAGAAACAATAGATATCAAAAGCACATATCATGCTAGAATGCTTCTTTTTGAGCAAGGAAAAATTACAGAAGATGCTGCAACCGGAAGTGCCAATGGATGTTTCTTGGCCTACTTATTAAAACATCAATCAAAAACAATAAAAGCTAGGGTAGAGCAAGGCTTTAAAATGGGACGAAAATCTTATATTTATTTAGATGGAAACTTAACCAAAAACGACTATGAAATATTTGTTAGTGGCCAAGTTGTTGAAGTTGGATTTGGACATTGGAATATTTCTTAACAGAATTACAAATATTTAAGATTTACTTAACATTTTTCAACCTCTTTTGGTACTGTAATTGTTGTGATCCTGACAATAAATTAAATCACAAAATTACTCCTCAAACTATTATGAGAAAGAATACCTTTTATGCTGTTTTGGCAATTGCAATTCTAACAATTACATCATGTACTAAAGATAAACTAGTAATTGATACTCCAGTATTAGATTATGTACAGATTCCGGATGCAAAATTTGAACAAGAACTAATCAACCTCGGAATTGATTCTGATGGCATTGTAAATCAGAAAGTACTAAGGTCTGAAGCACAATCTGTAGAAAGATTAAATATTTACAATTCTGACATTGATGATTTAACAGGTATTGAAGCTTTTATCAACTTAAAAAGATTGCATGCTCAGGGTAATAGCTTAGTGACAGTAGATTTGAGTAAAAATGTATTATTAGACACAATAAAATTATTCAGTAATCTTTTAATAGAGGTAAAAGGTTTATCAGCTGCTACCAACTTAAAATATTTAAGTTTATCATATAATTACTTAACTGAGTTTACAATTGAAAACCCAAGTTTGGTAAGTCTATTAATAGAGACGAATGATTTAACTTCACTTGATGCAACTTTAGCTGTAAATTTGGAAGGCTTGTTGGTTTTTTCAAACAAATTAGAAACAGCAGATTTTTCGAACAACTTAAAGTTAACTGTACTAAGAATAGCGGATAATAAACTGACAAATTTAACTTTAGGGCAAAAAGAGGACTTATCTTATCTTTCTTGTTCAGATAATTTATTAACTGATTTAGACCTAAGTAATTTTGACAATTTGGTTACTTTATATGCACATAGTAACCCTGGTTTAACGTGTATAAAAATTAAAAGTGGTCAGAACATACTTACCCAAGAGTTATCTGCTTACCAAGAATTAAATACCGACTGTAATTAATAAACGGGTTTATAACAGTTGTTTATAATCAAATGTTGATTCAAAAAGCAACAAAGTAGAATACACTTTATTTTGAATCTGATTGAAAACTTAGCCTTTACATAGGCTAATAGAAAAATGAATTAAGAAAATTAATATATAACATGAGAAAATTTTTAACATCATTAAAAACAGTAATAGTTTTAATATTAACAATTGGATTATTCAGTTGTACAACAGGTGATGATACTATTTTAGTGGAAGATCAGAGCGAAAATAAAATTGTTTTTGATGGCGAAACCTATCAAATTAATAGTGGTTATTTCGATAATGGAAGCAGTCCTGATTATTCTTTGGCATTATACCCTGTAGGTATTACCATTAAAGATGGTAACAATAACAATGTTTTTAATGGAGGTGATTGGTTTCTAGAAATTGAACCTCTTAAAACTGATGATGATACAATTGAGGGAACATATACAGCTGGAGAAGATGTATTTGTATATTTTATAAACAACGCTCATTTTATAGATGATGAGCTTCAACCGGGTAAAATTGTACATGAGGTAAGCCAAAATGGGACATTAACTATAAATAAAATAGGAAGTGAATATGAATTCATTTACAATGCCTTTGATAATACAGGTAAGCCATTTACAGTAAATTATAAAGGTCCTTTAACTGCACTTATCTATCAGTAAAGGCATTTCTCAAAACATACAAAGAGAAAAACGATCTAGTTATCAGCAAGTAAATACAACTTGTAATTAAGTAATTGAATTCATTTTTTTATAATATTCTCTACTAAGTGGTGTTTCTAAATCATGCAGTAATTTTAAGGAATATTTTCCACCTCCATGTTTTATTATTTTTACTATTTGATTTGTGTCTACAACATAAGATCTATGTACTCTATTAAATTGTTTTGGCAATAGTTGTAAGAGTTTTTCTAGGTTTTTATCATGTAAAAAGCACAGTAAATCTTTAGTGTAAATCTCAGAATAATTTCCAGAAGCTTTGATGTACGCTACGTTTTCTATCGGAATTAATTGAACTGCACCTTTTGTTTTAACTGCCAATTGCTTTATTTGTTCTCTATACGATGCTGTATTATTTTGCAAGCGATCAATAGCAACTTTAAAACGAGTTTCTAAAATAGGTTTGCTAATAAAATCAAAAACTCCAAAGTCAAATGCATTGGCGGCTTGCTCTCTATTGGCAGTAATAATAATGGTTTGAAAAGAACTGGCAACTGCTGTTTTTAATAACTCAAAACCATCTTTTCCATTGAGGTTTAAATCTAAAAACAACAAATCAAAAACTTTTTCTTGAATGTGTAATTTTGCATCTTCTAAGGTATGAGAAATGGTAATTCTAGCTCCAGTTACATACTTTGTTGTTAAATCTGCAATGCGTTCTGCAATTAAGGTAATGTCTTCTACAATTAAGATATTCATACGTTAGTTTGTATTTTAATTACCGCTTCCCAGCCATTGTCAACAGCTTTTGATGTCAGATTCCATTTCTTCGGATAGCATTCTTCTAAACGAGCTTCTATGTATTTTAAACCGCTACCAGTAGATGTTTTTTTGTTTGATGTTTTCTTTTTACTATCATTAAAGATTCGATATTGAACTCCGGTTTCTGTTATTGTTTTTGTCAATTCAAAATGAGCGTTTTCATTACCCGAATATCCATGTGTTATTCCGTTTTCTACCAAAGTATGAATTACTGCTGGCGGAATTGTCTCATTACCAATGACCCCATCTACATTAAGTTGATAGTTGGCTCTTTGTTGAATACTCATAATTTGTAAATGTGTTTTACACATGTTGATTTCGTCATTAATTGGTACCAATTTCTTTTTGGTCATTGTAGTTAATAGATGAAATTCTTCAGACAATGCTTCTATCATTTTACTAGCATTTTCGGTATCTGTAGTTACTAATTGTTGCAATGACATTAATGAGTTCATTAAAAAATGTGGCTGAATGTGTTTTTGTAGAAACTGATATTCCAATTGCTCTAATTGCAGTTTTGCAGCGTTTAGTTTCTGTGTTTTTAAAAAGATTCCTTTGGCAGATGTATAAATCATAATCACCGCAAAAAGCACCATTCCTAACACATCAATCTTAAAAACGATAGAAGTAATAATGTAGTTTTGATATACAAAATCAAAGCCTTCAATTAAATCATAATCATCTAAAATGATAAAGGCAACAATTAAAAACAACGAAAAGCGAATCAAGTTTTTAGTAGGAACTCCGTTTTTAGCAGGCAAGCAGCTAAACAAAAAAGGAATTAGGCCTAGAGGAATCGCCATATGTAAAGAAAAAATGTTACCAGCAACGATTATCAAACCAAAAGCAGCGATTGCTACAAGGAGTTTTGTGCGTTCCAATCCAAACTCAAAGTACACTATAAAAAGTAAAATAAAAGAACTGATAAATTCTAAAGAGCTTTTAAACTGATTACTATGCATAAAAGAAAGTGGTGATGTCATTCCATTCCAATACAAAGTTTCGTACATACTCAACGCAAAGTTTACGAGAAATAACAAAGCCAAAACTAAAAAGGTTTTCTTTCTATTTAGCGAAAAATACAAGGCGATATTTATCAGCAAAGCAAATAGGAAAATCCCAGAAAATAGCAGAGAAGCTGTGTACATGACGCCAGCATGTTCTAAGAAAGGAGGTAACGTGCCAATAGAAAGGTCTCTGAAAATAGCACCTTCTTTGTTTTTATAGTTCGAAAAACGAACTTTTAATTGATTTGTGCCAACTACTAATAAGTCTCTAGGAATGTGCTTTCTAATAAGGTTTAAACCATTCTTTTCAGAACTTTTAGAAGTACCAATACGTCCATTTTTTAACAATAATTGACCATTAATGTAAACCTTGGCTGCATTGACATTACTACGTAATTGAAACCAAATATCTTCTGCTTTTAGAATGGAATCTTTCAATTCAAACTGATAGGTAAGTTTCCAAAGATTATGCTCTGCACTTGCAGCAGTATGAATGTCAATAATATTCAAATCTTGCCCAACCAATTGTTGGTCCACTCCTTTGTAAAGTGTGCCCGCTTTTAAGGTTCCAAAATCTATTTCAGTTCCAGTATACTCAACAATTTTTTGCTGTGCATTGGTACATAATACACAGCAGATTAAAGCAGTTAAAAATAAGGTTCTTTTCAATCTTTTACAATTTAGTTGAATTCTATTTCTTACAAAGTTACAATTTATTACAGCCTTTTTCTAGCATCATTTTTAGAACGATTTCTTTTGCTTGCAGCTTTGGCTTTTGATGCAAAATTATAGGTCAATCCAACATACATTTTTTGAGTCATTGGCTTGTCCGTTTTTCTAGTTTTGTAATTTTCAAAGGTATTTACACTATTGTACTTTACGGTATTAAAAACATCGTCTATGGTAACTCTCAGTTGTAATTTCTTCTGTAAAAACGATTTCTTAAAAACAAAGATAAAACTATGATAGGCTTCATTCTCGTTAAAAGGAGCTGTAGTTGGTGAAATATACCTTCCAATCACATCAAAATGTGTGGTGTTATTTAACGTAAAATTTGTTGAAAAATTGGTATATAAACTGGTTTTTTCAAAGTTAGATTGTTGATTCCCATGTAAGAATTTTGAATGAAATAATATTGCCGAATATTGCAAACGCCACCAATTGGTTAGTTTTTTAGAGCTTCCATATTCTAAACCATACTCAACATGTGTTCCAATATTTTGATTCTTAAGATACGCAATGTCGTTTTCTATAGAATACAACGCGTTTATGTTGTCTATAGTTTGGTTGTAGAATAAAGAAACCACGTTCTTTTTTTGTTGATAGCTAATTTCAAAAGCATTTTTAAATTCGGGTGTTAAATCTGGATTACCAACGATATAATTAAAATCGTTAACCTTTTGTATTTCATTACTCAATAACTGAAAAGAAGGACGTTGAATACTTCTAGAATAACTCGCAGATATCGATTTTGTAGGGGCTAATTTTTTGGAGTAAAAAATAGAAGGAAACCAATTGGTATAGTTTTGGGTAACTTTAGCATCTGAATAGTTATTAATTCTATTTAGATTGGTGTTTTCTACACGCAATCCTAATTTAAAAAAATCTGTAGCTGTAAAATTGCTGCTAACAGATACATAACCTGCGCTAATTTGTTCTTTATAGTCTAATGAGGTAGTTCGGTTTGGATCGATAATAAAAGTATTCTGCACTTCATATTCGGTTAATAAATCACTCCCTTTATCTATAAAACCATATTTAAAACCTGTTTCTAGTTTTGTTTTTTTAGTTACTTGTCCTGCATAGTCCGCTTGCAATGCATAACTGATTGCAGAAGCATCAGCATCGTATTTTTCAAAAGTATCTTCAAAGTTCCCCATAGTATAGACTGACTTTGTAGTTCTTTTAGCAGCATTGTTTTGGTTTAGATAATCTGCAAAAACTTTTAGTGTTTGGTTCTTGTCAATTTTCCAAGAATAGTTGACTACCGTAGTAAACAAGTTATTCTTAGGAGTGTTAGTTGTAGATATGAGCCCTTTACCTTCTAATACTTGATTTTTATAGAAACTCAAATCGGCAAGAATAGGGGAGTTTTTATTTACGATAGCACTAAAAACTTCAATTCCTAACTCGTGATTTGTACCTAAACTACTTACAAAACCAAGTTGAGAATAATGTCGCTGATCATTGTAGTTTTCTGTGTTCAACGTTTCAATTTGACTTTGTTGCTGGCTAAAGTTAGAAAGGATATTGATACGTCTTAATCCAGTGTATTTAACATTGTTATAGTTTCCATACAGGTTCCAAGTTTCTGCACCATAGTTAAAATTTGTTGAGGCATAGGTTTGATAATAGCCTTCTCCAGCAAATTTATAGGCAGTACTCACGCTTCCATTAAAGCCCAATCGTTTTTTTAACAATACAATATTTATGCTACCGCCTTTACTATTGGCATCTAACTGAGCAGATTTACTAGTAGTAATTTCTATACTTTTTATGTTTTCTGATTTTATTGCGCGAACATAATTCGTTAATTGATCTCCAGATAAGTTTATTTTTTTGCCATTCACAAAAACAACAACAGCCTCGTTACGCATGCTAATACTGTTTTCTTCAACCCAAAGCAATGGTGTTTGTCTTAATACTTCCATTCCGTCGTTATTAATTTTTAACGGACTGTTCTGTACATTAAACACCAATTTGTCTTCGTGTCTGCTTAACATAGGTTTAGCTGCTGTAATAGTCACACTTTCTAATAAGTTACTATCTTCTTTTAATACAAACACTCCTAGATCAATTGTATTTGTAATATTTTTGTGTACTGTAGTACTTTTATAACCGATAAAACTGATTGTGATAGCTAAAAGTTGCGGCTTTTTTAAGTTGATTTCGAAACTACCTGTTTCTGTGGTAGTAACTCCAGTTATTAGTTGTTTTGTACTCGCATCTCTTAAGATTACGTTGGCGTATTCTAAAGGTATTTGCGATGTATCTACCACCGTTCCTGTAATTTGTTGTGCCTGTATTTGAATGCCTACTAAAAATAGGCAAATGCTACATATTGTATACTTTCTTTGGATAAATTTCATAATTCTAATATTAAATAGAGTACAAGAGTACAAACACATTGTAGGGATCTAATCTGTAAAATGTTGAAATGCATATAGGAATGATGAATTGCACTTTTTAGGATAATTTTCACATTTTACAAGTATGCAAACTCATTAGTTACAGCTATTTTCGTGTTGATAAAATTGGGGAATGAAAAAACAACAAATTGCTATTATTGGAGCAGGTATTGGCGGACTTACAACTGCCATTGCATTGCATAAAAAGGGGTTTACCAATATTACGATCTATGAACGTAGAGCCACAGCAACTACTATGGGTGCAGGATTGGTTTTATGGGCAAATGCCGTGAAAATTTTAACTCGATTAGATTTGCTAGATTCTATAGAAAAAATAGGAGGTAAGCTTACTGCAATGGAACGCTATACTTCAGAAAATGAGTTTTTAGGAGCTGTAGATGTTACCACCATAAATTCCATTATTAAGGCAACAAGTTATGCTGTAAGCAGAGCAGATTTACAAAAGGTGCTACTTGATAAAGTGAACCGCTTAAATATTGAAATTATCTACAATAGTTCTGTAACAATAATTGAAACTCATCAAGAAAGAACAACTTTAGTTTTTGATAATGATACGCGAATTACACCAGATATTGTAATTGGTGCTGATGGAAGAATGAATTCAATCGCTAGAAAATATGTAATGGGAGATAATGCACCCGTATATCAGAATTTTGTAAACTGGATTGGCATTGTAGAAACCGCCGAACCTACATTTTTAGATACTAAAGTAGTTGATTATTGGGGAGTTGGTCAACGTTTTGGCTTGGTTCCCATTAATGCACACAAAGCATATTGGGCTGGCGGAATGGCATCGCCTTTAAATGCGTCTCAGAAAAATGGAGAGTACAAAAAAGATCTTGACAATATGTTTGCTTCTTGGTCTCTAAAAATTAAAGAAGTAATTGCACTTACACCTTCAGAAAACATTAAATATATAGAAGTATATGATCACAACCCAAACCAACAATGGCATAAAAATAATGTTTGCTTATTAGGAGATGCTGCTCATGCAGCCTTACCAACTTCTGGGCAAGGAGCATGTCAAGCAATTGAAGATGCCTGGCATTTGGCAAGCTGTTTGGCTACCGAAGATAGTGTAGAAGCAGGGTTTAAGAGTTTTACAGCACTTCGTTTTAATAAAACCACCAACATTACTATGGCTGGTAGAAACTTGGCGGCTTCTTTATTTAATACAAATGAGGCCTATTGCAAACAAAGAAATGCGCAAGCCAAACAAACAGATTACAAAAATGCCAGCCAAGGTATTGCACAATTGTGGGCTAGTGGTTTGTAAGAAAACGTTGTTTTTAGTATTTTATTAACTAGAATTTAGGGTGAATAATTGTAGCTATGCATTTTTAATAATGTCACCAACAATTTAAAAAGTTTAAACAATGAAAAATGGGTCTTTTGCATTCATACTTATATGCTCACTATCTTTAGGCGCTTGTACTACTAATAAAAAGCCCCAAAAAGAGCATGCTACAACTAGCAATAAAGAAATTTATCTTGGACAAAAACCACCAGGTTTAATTCCTGAAATTTTTGCACCCAAGCTTCTTTCATTAAAGCATCGTGATGGCAGTGGATTTTTATCACCCGACTTAAAAGAGTTTTATTTTACAAGGAGAAACGGTGATACAAAAAAATGGACATTAATTGTTTTAAAATATCAAGACAAGCAATGGAAAGAATCTGTAGTTGGGCCAAGAGTAGGTAGACCCATATTTGCCCCTAATGGTAAGATGATGCATTTGGGTAATAAATATATGGAATCTACTAAAACGGGTTGGTCAGCAATAAAAAGTATGGGAGACATGTTTGACAGAAAAGAATTTGGAATTATGCGTTTGTCATCTTCTATCAAAGGTACCTATGTTTTTGATGATTACAAAAGCAACGATGTACTTCGCATATCAACAATCAAAGATGGCATACGTCAAGAACCAAAATTATTAAGCAAAGAAATTAACGTTGGTAAATGGACAGCGCATCCATTTATTGCACCAGATGAATCTTATTTAATTTGGGATAGCGAAAGAGAAAATGGGTATGGTGGTACTGATTTGTATATCAGTTTTAAACAGAAAGATGGTTCATGGGGTACTGCCATAAACATGGGAGATAAAATAAATACAACAGGCAAAGAAAATGGTGGCTATGTTTCTCCAGATGGAAAATACTTCTTCTTTAATAGAAGATTTGTTATACACTGGGTAGATGCCAACATAATTGAAGAACTTAGACCAAAACAATAATCAAGAAAACAACAAAAATGAAAAAAATATATACGGTATTAATCCTAGTAATAAGTATCTCTTTTTTTGCTTGTAAGACTAATAAACAGCCAAAAAAAGAACGTGCTACAAGAATCAATACAAAAATTTATCTTGGACAAAAGCCACCTGGCTTAACTCCAGAATTGTTTGCGGCAGACATTATTAAAAATGAATTTAGACAGGCAGCTGGTGTCTTTTCTCCAGACTTAAAGGAATTCTATTTTAGAAGAAGAGGAGGAGCCTATGAAAAGAATGCCTTGGTTGTTGTGAAGTTAGAAAACAACAAATGGACAGAATCACTTGTAGCCAATAGAGCAGGAGAGCCGTTTATTTCTAAAGATGGAAAAACCATGCATTTAGGAAAAAGATATAGAGAACAAACCGCTACTGGTTGGTCTGAGAAAAAAAATCTGGGTGCTCCTTTTGATAAATTTAGAATTATGCGACTTACCGTTGCAGCTAACGGAACCTATTATTTTGACGAGGCAAGCGAATCAGGACCACTTCGTTATTCAAGAATTATAGATGGAAAATATGAAGAACCTAAAGCGTTACAAATTGAAGATATTGGTGATTGGAATGCGCACCCATATATTGCTCCAGATGAATCTTATGTAATCTGGGATGATCAAAGAGAAAAAGGTGGATTTGGAGATGCAGATTTATACATTTCTTTTCGTCAAAAAGATGGTGCTTGGGGAGCATCAATCAATTTAGGAGATACCATAAACACTGAGTTTGCCGAAGCATATGGTAGCATAACACCAGATGGTAAATATTTCTTCTTCCATAGAGGTTATGGAGGAAATAGAGCAGATATTTATTGGGTAGATGCTAAAATCATCTTGGCACTCAATCCAAATAAATAGGAAGTACTATATCCAATAAAAACAATAATAAATAGACGTATGAAAAAAGCAATAGTAAGCATCGTTGTGTTATTCCTTACAATGAATAGTTATGCGCAAGAGTACAAAGCGTATTATGACAACGGTACTTTAAAAGTAGCTGGTACAAAAACAAATGGATTAGATAATGGCATATGGAATTACTATTTTGAAAACGGTAAGATTAGTAAAACCGGGAATAATGAAAATGGAAAGCTTCATGGCCAATGGAAATACTATTACGATACTGGAGTGTTAAGAATTATTGGATCCTATAAAAACGGAAAAGACTTAGGACTTTGGAAATATTATCACAGTAATGGTGCTTTAAGGGCCATAGGAGATTATGCCAATGGTAAGCAAACTGGCCAATGGAAATACTATCATAAAAATGGGGTATTGCGTAAAATTGGTGAAAAAGAAAATGGTGTTGATATTGGTACCTGGAAATTCTATGATGAAAAGGGAAACTTGGTGAAACAGCAGTGAAATAATTTAAAGTAATATAGGAGTATGATGTTAAAATGATAAAAAACAGGTAGAAATATCTGTTTTTGATTTTGTAGCTACTTATTGACAATTATGGTAATTGGGCTTTAATATTTATACTGTTTTTAGAAACAACTTCAAGAAACCTAAATTTCTTCTATCTAGAACAAAGACGAGGTGAAAATTACTTTTAGTAATTATAATCTGTTAGTTTTAATGCATGAAAAGAGAAAATTAGCTCTGAAAACGAATAACATTTGCCAACCTGTATAATTAGTTGTTTACGGAATTTCCCTACGTAAATTCACACGAATTAATTATCTTTCCGCAGCGGCGGAAAGTGAATTGAACATAAAACTTTTACCAAACATATAAAAAAAGAAAAGATTGTGTTTAAATGAAGGCACCTGTAATAAATGTGTTTTTTTAGTTTTTTCTTAACTAAAAGATAGGGACAATAATTGTAGCTATGCATTTATTATAGAGCTCAACCAATCTAAAATTTGAATCATGAAAAAAGTGTATGTCCTTTTAGTACTTATTTCTTCCATTTTTTTAAGTGCTTGTACCCCTAAAAAACAGCATTCAAAAGACACCTATCTAGGGCAAAAGCCTCCAGGTTTATCTCCAGAATTATTTGCGCCAGATATGATTAATACAGAATATAGGGAAGCAGAAGCTGCTTTTACACCAGATTTAAAAGAGTTCTATTTTCGCAGAAGAGGCGGATCCTATAAAAAGAACACTTTGGTTGTGGTGCATTACAAAGACAATAAATGGATAGAGTCTATTGTGCCACCAAGAGCAGGAGAACCCGTAATTTCTCCAGATGGTAAGATCTTGTACTTAGGAAGAAAGTATCGTGAAAGAACAAACACTGGTTGGTCTAAGGTTAAAAGCCTGGGACCTATGTTTGATAATAAAGAATACGGTATCATGCGCTTTTCGTCATCTGCTAACGGTACCTATGTTTTTGACGATTATACAATCGATGTAATTCGTATATCAACAATGAAGGACGGCAAACGCCAAGCACCAATACAAATGGATTCTGTGGTGAACACAGGTAAATGGACAGCACATCCGTATATTGCTGCAGATGACTCTTACATCATCTGGGATAGTGAAAGAGAAAACGGACATGGTAAATCTGACCTATACATTCGTTTTAAACAGAAAAATGGATCGTGGGGAGCTGCAATTAATTTAGGACCTGAAATAAATACAGGAGTATCTGAAGCTTATGGAAGTGTTTCTTCTGATGGAAAGTATTTTTTCTTTCATAGATCTTATGGTGGTGATACAGGAGATATATTTTGGGTAGATGCACAATTTATAGAGAACCTAAGACCTAATTAAAAGAATCGAGACACTAAAATACATATTAAACAAAATTCTTCCTATTCAAGAGAAAGATTGGATTGCAATAGAACCATATCTATCAATTGTTAAGATTAAAGAAAATGAGCAATTACTTTGCCCTCCCCGCAAATGCAATTTCATTGCTTTCATTAAATCGGGTGCTATAAGGTCTTACCATAAAGATGATAATCTGGTTGAAACTAATCTTTTATTGAAATCTGAAAATGAATTTATCACAGATTATGAAAGTTTTATCAGTCAAGATTCAGCCACATTGTGGATAGAATCTATGGAAGATGGTGAGGTTGTGTTTTTAGACAGAACTGGTCTATACTCACTTTACGAGACTTCTTTTTATTGGAATAAATTTGGTAGAATTATTAGTGAACAAATTTTCTTAAATAGTAAACGTAGAACAGAACAAATGCTGTTTTTAACACCTAAAGAAAGATATGTATTGCTTTTAAAAAATCAACCCTCCTTTTTTCAAAAATATTCTTTAAAGCATATTGCAAGTTATTTAGGCATAACTCCACAATCCTTAAGTAGAATTAGAAATCAGCTTTCTAAACAGTAGTTACCCAAAGTTAAGTGATGGTTTCATTATTTTGATAGAAATTTGTATTAATTAAAAAACAAAATCTCAAATTTATGATTGGCACTTTCCTATCTATCGTTTTATTCTTAATTTTTACAGTACTAGGCGGCTTTCATTTCTACTGGCTTTTTGGAGGTGTTTGGGGATTAAAAAAAACAATTCCAACAAAAAGTATTGAAGTAAAATTATTACCAATTCCTAAATTAGCTACCTTAATAGTTGCACTAGTATTAGTGTCTTTTGGGCTGATTTATCTTGTCAAATCTGAACTAATAAAAATTCAAATTCCAAATTGGATTACAAATTATGGATATTGGGGTATTTCATCTCTTTTTATTTTGCGTGCAATTGGAGAATTTAAGTATGTTGGTTTTTTTAAAAAAATAAAAAATACTGAATTTGCGAAAGCTGATTCGAAAGTGTTCTCTCCTTTATGTTTAATCATAGGAATTACAGGAATAGTAATTGAATTGATTCATAAGTAATTGGTGGTAACCGTGAGTGTACTTATTTGTTAGCACAAGCATGCTTCAAGGCCTCGTGAATTAATTTGGTGCTAACATGCGTTACTGTTTTTTTTAACGGCATTAATGATGTGTTTTTTCTTTATCATCTTAAAGTCTTTATAGAGGTAATTGTTTGGGAATGAATCAAATTTACAATTCACAACATTCTTATTACAGTTCATTACATTTCATTTTTTAACATTGAATTGGTCATATACTTTTGCAGCATAAAAAAATAAAATGCAAGATAGACCAAAAGTTAAAAAAATAATATTGGGGACCGTTTTAGTAGCTACAATGCTATTAAACCCAACAGAAATGCTAGGGCAAAACACCACCAATTTTAAATGGCCAGAAAGTAAAATCACCCCCATATTTAAAGAGTTTATAAAAGCCTATAATACAAATGACCTAATAAAAATAGAATCCTTTACAAGGAAGCATTACGAAAAAGACTTTGTAAAAGCTGCCTCATATTGGCCAAGTGTGTTTGCCGATTTTGGACAAATAGAAGCTTTTAAAATAGAAAAAAGTTGGTCTAATAAAAACAGATTGGCAATTTGGTTTCGTGGAAAACACACTAAAAACTGGGTAATTATTATGTTTCGAATGAATGCAGATAATACCAAAATTATTGGTAAAACTACAAGTCGAGGTTCTCGTCCTTCTGGTCATTTACCTCCTTATAGACCAATTTCATCAAAGGAAATGAAACCTCATTTAAAGAAATACTTACAAAAGTTACACAAACTAGATCATTTTTCGGGATCAGTATTAGTAGCCAAAGGGAATACCATTTTATTTGAAGGTACTTATGGTAAAAGCAATCAAAAGAGAAATACTAAAAATAACAAAAACACTTCTTTTAATATAGCTTCTACTTCTAAAACATTTACGGGTGTTGCTATCACAAAATTAGCAGAACAAGGAAAGCTTAAATTTACTGATCCTATAAGTAAATTTATACCAGAATATCCTAAAGATATTGCCAAGCAAGTAACCATTCATCATTTGTTAACCCACACTTCTGGTATTGAGCTAGATGATTATAAACCATTTAATATAGACAATGACAAATCAAAAAGTCTTAGTGAATCTTTAACAGCTCAAATAACACATATTGATTCAATAAATAATGGACGAAGAAAGAATTTTAAAGTATTAAACAAATATGATTATTCAAATGAAGAGTATACTTTATTAGGTGTAATAATAGAAAGAGCAAGTGGAATGTCTTATGCACAATACATAGAACAACATATTTTTAATCCGCTGAACATGAAAAACTCTTTTGTTGATATTCAAAAACTATCTAATCACCAAAACAAAGCAATTGGGTATACATATAAAGATACCGAATCAAATTTTGTAGGTGGTATAAGACGCGAAAATGGAGGAGTAGGTCTTTATTTGGCTCCAGAAGGAGGTGTTTATTCTACAACTAGAGATTTGTATACGTACTTTAAAGCAATTAATAATCATACACTTGTAAGCAAAGAAAATCAAGAACTACTGCATAAAAAACATGTCAAATTTTTTAGTTTTGATGATGAAAGCAGGTATTATGGTTATGGTTTTGCGATAAATAGATTAGGAAAAGCTATAACTATTGGACATGGTGGTGTATTTCCTGGGGTTGGAAGCCGTATGGAGTATTACCCAGAACAAGATTATTATGTAATTGTATTAAGTAATTACGGATCTATGGCTGGTAGTGCTGTTGCGGCCCATATAAAAGATCTTATAGAACCAAATGATTAGCCATTTATTTACTCTCTATTGCATTTAACAGATTCTAAAATTAGCGACCATATTGATTATAATTAATTATATTGCTAACTGAAAGGCAAGATGATTTTTGCTGCTACTTAGCTTATTTAAAACTGTTGTATTTATATTTACACCACTTAAGTGTTTTGCTGCAACAGTTGGTGTTTTTTTTAACCAACACTCATCTCTAAATAGTACGTAATGACAAACATTGTTAATTATAAAAAGACGCATCAAAACGAAATTAATGCAATGATGCAAGAAATAGCATTAGAATTTGAAGAACAAATTCTACCTAAAACAACTAAAGAAACACCCAAAATACCTGATACATATTGGGTTGCTATTCATAACAAAAAGGTTATTGGAACAGTTGGTGTTTTAGTAGTTGAGAACCAATATGGAATTTTAAAAAAGATGATGTTGAAAAAAGAATTTCGGGGAAAGAAACTAGGAGTATCAAAAAAAATGCTAACTAAAGTGATTCGTTGGTCAGAAGAAAATGGAATTTTAAAAATTTATCTCGGTACCATGAGCCAGTTTAAAGCCGCACATTCTTTTTATAAAAATAATGGATTTATGCCCATTAAAGAAAGTGAATTACCACATGATTTTCTCAAAAACCCTTTAGATACTGTATTTTTCGTAAAAACCTTTTAACATCCAAGATACTTAACAAGAGATATGATCAATTCTTAGAGTTCTTGAGATAGCGTGTATGAAAAGGTTATTTCATACCCTTATATCCATTTTGTATCCCTCTAAACTAGGTGTACATCACTACAAGTTTAGCACCTTGTATATTGTATATAGTTTTGCCTATGTAAACTTAAAAACACAAGCGTTTTGAAAACAAAAATTTACAATTTCTTAAACAAACCATATGCAGTACTTATAATAATGCTGATTGCGCCATTATTTGGCTTTATAGATAGAAACTTTGTTTTTTTCTTTGCATTGGGTGCTGCTTATTTACTACTAAGAAGCAGCAAATATGATTGGTCTAAATTTGGATTCGGAGAAAAGATAACTAGAAAAACCGTATTAAAGAGTACCGTAATTGCATTAGGGCTTTTTGCTATATTTACGTTGTTTATAGATCCGTTACTCCAATTATGGCTAGGTGATTATGATTTATCTTCTATAGATGATGTGAGAGGTAATTTTGCCAGTTATCTTATCTTACTATTTATTGTGTGGATATTTGCAGCGTTTGGAGAAGAATTTCTATTTCGTGGTTATTATATGAAAGGATTGGCAGAGTTATTAGGGAATACTAATGGAACTTGGTTGCTCTCAGCGTTTATAACATCACTTTATTTTGGAGTATCACACATGTATCAAGGCTTTATTGGTGTAGTATCAGTCTTTTTATGGTCTTTTGTTATTTCATTAATTTTTAACAAAAACAGAAATAACTTACTGCTATTGGTATTGATTCACGGAATTTATGATACCGTAGGTGTAACACTTATCTATTTGAATAAGGATACAGTGATTACTGACTGGGTGCAACAGTTGTTTTAAAAAACGAACATTTGGTCTGGAATTAACAACAATTCAGTAACTATATATTTCTAATTAGAAAATAGTTACTGAATTTTGCTTTTGTAAATAATTAAACGATAAATTTACTTTTATGACCAAACAGAAGACCATAATAGTTAGAATAGCATTATTAGCAGGTACCTTAATCTCATTATTTTTTGTGCCTTGGTTGTTGGTGAAAGCCTGGGTTTTACCATTGCCAAACACGGTTCAAGAGCAATTAGATGAAGCCATCGGTCATGGGTTTGAGGGCATGATTGTATATGTAGATCAATCAGATAAATCCTCTCAGTTTTTGGCTGCAGGCTGGCACAATAGAGAGAATAAGATTCCGGCTAAACCAAAAGCACTATTTAAACTGGCGAGTATTAGTAAATTATACGATGCTGTTGCGGTTACCAAATTGGTAAGTGACGGAAGACTTTCTTTGGATAAAACAGTTGCAGATTATTTTCCAGAGCTTGTAGGTGTAATTGATAATGCAGAGAAGATTACGTTACGGGTAATGATTCAGCATAAAAGCGGAATACCAAACTTTACGGATGCACCTGACTTTTGGGCAAATCCAACAGAAACTTTTGAAGAAAGTCTTGCATTGATTAAAGGCAAACCTGCCAATTTTGAACCAGGAGAGGACTATGAATATTGCAACACTAATTATTTATTGATTAATAAAATAATGGACAATGAACTTGGCTATAGAAATTTTCAATATATTCAGGAAGAAGTGCTGATTCCGTTAAACCTAAACAATACTTTTGGTTCTCTAAAAGAAGTAAATATAGAGCATGTAATGAGTGGTTATCATGTAGGGCATCCAGATGATTTAAAAACAGATGATCATGGAATGCTTGCTACTGCAGAAGATGTGGGTGTTTTTTTAAGAGCTCTCAACGATGGATCAGTATTTGAAAAAGGAGAACAAGAAATTTATGCTTCTATTTATAAATATGAACATGCAGGTTGGGTTCCTGGATACCAGAGTTTCGCAAAATATTACAAAGATATTGATGCTGTATTAGTAGCATTTTATAGTACAACAGATCCCAAATTATATAATTGGAACTTGTCTGAAATCATAAATAATAGAATTGTTAAAATTCTTAAAAAGTAAAAACGATACACAAATAGAAAAGAAAAAATAAATAATGAACTTAATAGAGGCTCAAACAAAAGACATCTTAGAATTAAAGGAAATTTGTATTAATGCATATTCTAAGAATTTTTATGACCATTGGAATAAGGGGGGACTAGAGTGGTATTTAGATAAGGAATTTAATGAAAAAAGACTTGAATCTGATTTGATAGATAAAAATACAGTATACTATTTTATTAATCACGAATTTAATACTGTTGGATTTATAAAGATCAATAACAAAGCTGTTATTGGAAGTACAACAAGTAATGCTGTAGAATTAGAAAAAATATATGTTCTTCCAGAGTGTAAAGGAATGGGAATTGGTAAAATGGCTTTGCAAGAAATTATAAACAAGTCTGCCAAAGATGGAAAGAAAAATTTATTTTTATCTGTAATTGAAACAAATGTAAACGCAATTGCTTTTTATAAAAAAAATGGTTTTCAATTCCATAGTAAAACAATTCTAGATGTGCCATATTTCAAAGAAGAACTAAAAGGGATGGATAGAATGGTTATAGAATTATAAGAGTAAAACAAAGATGCTTGTAAATAATTGTTATATTTAAATAAAAAATGAAGACAACAACATTTCTAACATTTGTAGGTCATCAATGTGGAAAAGCTAAAGAGGCGATAAATTACTACACATCAATTTTTCCGAACTCGGAAATTAAAAGTATCACAAAATACTCAGAAGGAGAAGCTGGAGGGACACCAGAACTTATAAAATATGGAGTATTTACAATTAATGGAGTAGAGTATATGGTTTCTGAAAGTAATTTTAACCATGCTTGGTCATTTACACCAGGAGTATCAATATTTGTTTCTTGTAATTCTGAAACAGAGATACAAACTTTATTCGAAAAACTTTCTTCAAATGGAGGTCAAGTAATGGTTCCTCTTGATAATTACAGTGGTTCAGGTGATTACGGCTTTGGCGTAAAATTTGGATGGTGTCAAGATAGATATGGTATTTCTTGGCAATTGAATCTTTCAAAATAAATTAGAATTAACACTTTGTTGTACATCATTAAAAATAATCTATATAAATTGGTTCAATTATAACAATCATGTACCATGAAAAAAATAGTTAGTTGTTTTATATTCTTATTTGTGTTTTCATATGCATATTCACAAAAGAAAATGAACAGACATGAGTTTATAATTACCACAGAAGAGAATATTAAAGTCTCATTATTCGCAATTACAAACAAAGACAGTATGGACTATAGACCTACAGTATTGCTGATTCATGGAGCAGGAGGGAACAAAGAATTATGGATAGATCGTAGAGAAACAGTTGATGATTTGTATAATTTTGGATACAATATTGTATCTATGGATATTAGAGGTTATGGTAAGTCTAGCCCTCAAATACAAGGAGAATTTACATTTCCTATTTATGATTTAAAAGTAGTTATCAGTTGGATAGAAAATAACAACAGATTTAAGACAGGTAAGATTGGAAGCATTGGATCATCGTATGGGGCAAATATTTTAACTGCCGGAGTTGTTTTGTTAGATTTAAACATTGAAACAATGGTTTTGTTTTCTGTAACTGCAGCAGCAAAAAGAGTAATAAACGCTCCACAAAATGTAAGAATACCTCTTCCGTACAAAAACAACAAAATAAAATCTGCTTATTTTATCGCTAGTGATAATGAAGTATCAAGATATAGGGCAGCAGAAATGGCTGAGGAGTTTTATAATCAAACAAATCCTAAAAGAAGGAAAAAACAAATCCTTGTTGGAAGATATCATGGGAGCTCTCTTTACTCTTCTACAAAAACTGAAGTACTTGCATGGTTGAAAAAGGAACTGTTTTGATAGTTCGTTTACGTCTATTGCCAATAACTTAAATAAATCAAACTTAAAACAAGCTGTATAGCATTTACATAAAATATTAAGTAAACTAAGTTGCGCTTTTTTTTAGTTTGATATTTCGTAGTAATAATAACTCCTTTGTTATTATTTAATTTGAAAGGCACTATTTATTTTTTCTTCTTTTTACTTTAAATTAAATAGTACCACTAATTACTTAGCCTATTTAAGTTTAATTCCTTGTGCATAAAATATTTTTTCTCCGGAGCTCTTTCCCAAAAACAGGTATTTGTACTTATTTTATATGTTTAAGGTTTTTCTATTTTCGTATGAAATAATTTCCAGCCTTTTTTTTGCATTATAAAAATGTGTAATAAGTAAGGGAATTGTAACAAAATCCAAGAACAAAAAAAGATAATTCTTTCCAATTTTTCAGGATAGAAATATAGCCTCAAACAAGTTAAAATTTATAAAGAACCCTATGACAAAACACAAACTCGAATTATCAGGTAAAGTAACAAAAGACAACATTGAAGAAGTGATGCAGCAGGCAATAGCACTTGAACTTGCTACTATTCCTACGTACTTGTCTACGTATTATTCAATAAACAGGGCACAAGATCAAGATGTTTTGTATGCTAAAATTCATAAACAACTTTCAATTTCGAGGTTAAGGTCTCCAGAAGAAATTGATAAATTAGCACAAGAATTTAAACTAGATGTTTTGGTATATGCCAACAAATCTGCAGCATTAATTATGAGTGTGGTTATAGAAGAGATGCTTCACTTAGCACTTGCAAGTAATGTAAAACAAGCAGTTTGTCAAAGTGCGCCAGATCTGATGGGAATTGGTAAAGTATTGTCCTTTCCGGCATATCTAGCAGGACATAAACCTGAATTTGAAATTGATACAGCAAAATTGTCATTAGACCAACTGACTACGTTTCTACAGATTGAAAGTCCAAAGGAATTTGACAAATTTCATCTCGAAAAACAAAAGCAAGGTATAGTAGACTATAAAACGATTGGAGGACTATATTTAATGATTGAGGAATGTGTGAGGAAAAATTTTCCTGGGCCATATAAGCAACGCCCACAATTGTTACCACCAGACAAGAACCCAGATAAGCGTAAAAATAACCCAAAGCCTTTTTATTCTCAAAACTCTGTCAATACAGTACATTATGATCGTGATCACAAGCCTAAATTTGCAAGTGCTGATGACAGTGGCGAATTGGTTGGAGTTCATGACAGTAAAACGGCAATTGAAGCTATGAAGCTAATTTGTGAACAAGGAGAAGGAGTTAAGAAAAAAGACATACCACAGCATTTTTTACATTTTGGTGAAAACAAGATGCCTATTCCTATGCCTGTTGTTGATGATACAGATGGTGGGAAAAAAGTTGAATTTTTTGAAGGTGATTATGATGATGTTGAAGGGAAAGAACCTGCGCATTTTGCAAAATTTTTAGAGGCTTATAGTCTTGGACATCATTATCAAGATAAGTTTAAAGAAATTGAAGGATTGGACGATTTCTTTAGTTATTTTGTATATAACCAAGATAAAAACCCTACACAAGCTGATTATGAAGCCTCTGGTAATACAGCTTTGGCACTTTGTTCTAAACTTGGTAATGCCGTGTTTGCTTATATTTTATTGATGATAGAAACCTGTTATCATAAAGATGAAAGTACTCAATATGATTTATTTATGTATGGAATTCATAAATCCATGATCTGGCTTTTAAGTGGAGTGGGAAATCAAATAAATCAATACACATACACTTCAGGAAATCAAGTTGCTGAGAATGGTAAAATCACCTATGGTACCCAAGCATATAAAGGTGCATTAACTTTTGAGTATTTTGCATTTGAAAAGAGTTTTTCAAGGCCTAAAGCACAAATTATGGACTTGGTAGAGCAGTTGGCTGCTGCTGACCCTACAAATTGGGGGTGGGCAATAGATAGTGAAAACTACTTCCCATCACTACCAGATGTAGGATTGGACCATAGTATTGTTCCAGACATGCCAAAAGTACCAAGTACACCTTACAAACATCATCATTAATCAAAACTATATATATGTCACATTTAGAAAAAAAAGAGCTTCATGTATGTATGGGGTTGAATTCATGTAAAAACGAAGGGATTTCAAATAAAAACGACTGTGCTGGGCAAGGAGATTGTGCAACGGCAGTAGGCCATCCATGTCACACTTTAAATGCTTGTAAAGGACAAGGAGCTTGTGGGCTTTTTGGTACTACAGAAGAATTTTGTCACCCTGGCGAAAACGATTGCCGAAATCAAGGAAGTTGTGGTGTACCAATTTTAGCTTCACGATTTTTCATGCAAGGCCCTAATAAAGGATTAAGTGTTTGGCAGTTGGCTAGAAAACGTTTTGAAGAAAAAAGAAACGGACTTAAACCAAAAACAGGTTCTTCTCCACAGCCTTTTGGTCCCACTCAAGAATATGTCAATAATCTTCCTAATATTACAGATAAAATTAGCGCATCTTGTGGACAAAGTGGTAATAGATCTTGTTCTTATGCAAATGATCCTGTTGAAAGGAGTACTAAAGCTAAAGAGAGAGTTTTAAAGATGAAAGAGGAAAGTAAAAAGAAATTACCCGAAATGCTTTCAAGATGTCCTAAAAATGCCAAATAGACTTGGGTTACCGAATTTAGGACTTGGACTAGGTCTTAGAAGTCAACATTTTGACCATATTCTAAAAAAATCACCTGAAGTCGATTGGTTTGAAGTGATTTCAGAGAATTTCATGGATTCGCATGGTAAACCGCGTTATATATTAAAACAAATAGCAGAAAAGTATCCCGTGGTAATGCACGGGGTTTCTATGTCTATTGGAAGTACAGATCCTTTGAATTTTGAATATCTCAAGAGTTTGAAAGCATTGGCAGGCGAAGTAAAACCTGCTTGGATTAGCGACCACTTATGTTGGACAGGAGTTTTAACCACAAATTCCCACGATTTACTTCCGTTACCGCTCAATGAAGAGTCTTTAAAGTATGTTTGTGATCGCATCAATCAAGTGCAAGACTATTTAGAAAGACCACTTATTGTAGAGAATCCAAGCACCTATGCTGCGTTCAAAAATTCTACCATTCCAGAATGGGAGTTTTTAAAAATAATGACAGAAGAAACCGGTTGCGGTTTGCTGCTTGATGTGAACAATGTTTATGTTTCTTCCTTTAACAATGATTTTGATCCCGTAACATATATCAACGGACTTCCTCATGATAAAATAGTGCAAATGCATTTGGCTGGACATCAGAACTGCGGAAATTATATTATTGACACCCATGACCGAGAGGTTAATACTCAGGTATGGAAGCTCTTTCAAATGACCTACCAACTCGCCAGTGAAGCTTCTATTTTATTAGAATGGGATGGTAATATTCCAGCTTTTGATGTATATCATACTGAATTGTTGAAGTCAAAAAAATATATGGACCCTACTTTTAATGAGGTTGCAAATGAAATCCAATATTCTGATCAAGAACAGGTTTCCAATCCGTTAAACGTTGTTTCTCTAGAATTAACAGGTGATTCAGAATATTAAATATGGAAGAAAAAGTAACCATACCTCTGTCTAGTTTTCAGCAATGGATGCAGCAATTATTATTGGATCCATTTCAACAAACAAACGTTGACCCACGTAACTTACTTCCAACAAAATTCAATACATCTTCTTTGGAGGATGTAATTCTTCATTCAGAAAAGTTAAGCGCACAAGAGCATTTAGGAATATACCAACGTAGTTATATTGCTAGATTACGAAATTGCATGTCGCAACAATTTAGTGCTTTAGAATATGCATTAGGTGAAGAAATCTTCTGTGCTTTTGCTGATGATTACCTTGCTTCAAAGCCATCTTACAACTATAATTTAGCAGTATTAGGAAAACATTTTCCTGAATATCTAGAAGCAAATAGACCAGATGCAGATGAAGATGAAAAAGAGGATTGGATTGATTTTATCATTGAATTGGCAAAGTTTGAATATGATATTGGAGTTCTTTTCGAAGAGAAAGCTGAAGAGGACTATTTGTTAGCTGAGATCAACTCTGATGAAGAAAAACTAAAATTGGTACCCATTTGTGAGCTTTTTAAATTTCAATTTCCTGTAAGAAAGTATTATTCGGATTTTAAAAACGGAAAAAAACCAAGCTACCCTTTTGCAAGTAAAAGTTATTGTGTGGCCCTACGTTACAATTTTAAACTAGCTGTTTACGATATCCATAAAGAACAGTATGAGTTTTTAAGTTCTTTGAAAAAAGGACTCAATGTTCCTTTAGCTAAATTGAAATTCAAAGAAATTTATAAAGAAGATGCAATCGAATTTGACCACATATGGAGCAATTGGAAAACACGTTGGATTGAAGCAAAACTATTTAGAATTTAGTCAAGTTTAATAACATCATGTTCAAAACATGTTGTAACGCATTTGAATGATGGGTAATATATCTCAAAAATTAGTTTAAAAAACTTCATAAAGCGTTGTAACTATAACCCCTTTAGAATTATCTAAAATGACAGACAACAATTTTTTTTCTCTTTTTACCTTAAAATTAAATGGAGGAACTAATATGTTTAAACCACTTTGTTTTTTTAGTCTAATTCCTTGGCCAGAAATGATTTCTTTATTAGGCGTAAAATCTCCTTGAGGTATATGTTCTGTTAAAATTATATATTTAAAATGAGTTAGCTTTTTTAGTATACTTTTCACCTCTGTATTAGACAAATGTTGTAATACCTGTCTTATTATAGCACAATCAGCTTTGGGTAAATCATCGACTGCAATATCCAAGCAATGAAATTCTAAATTTTCTTCTTTAAATTTTTCTTTATTGTGCTCAATAAGATCCGATACTATATCTACTGCAATATAATTCTCAGTGTACTCAACCAATTCTTTTCCTACATTAAAATCGCCACAACCTAGATCACATATTTTAAGTGGAGTTTTAAATGATTCTAAAAATGAAATTAAAACAGCAATATAAGGCTGTACAATTTCTGGTTGATGTGATCCTGCACCAGAATAAAAATCAGATGCATTTCTTCCCCAAAGGTTCATTTTATACACCTGATCCATGGCTTCTTTTGTTGGCCAAGGGGCTTTTATTTTTTTTGCTTCATTTTCTTTCATCTTCAAAATACGCTATTGTTCTATACAAACTATAATATTTGTTTATACGTGTTCAAATGTACTAATCTACATAATAGGAATGTTGTTTTATGATCGCTATTTAAAACTAACCTAATTCAAGATGGAAAACATTTTATGTATAATAATACACTGTTAAATAAGATCGAGAATTCAATTACTCATGAACTAGAAGCAATAAGAATTCAATAATAAAAAAACAGTATATTTAACCAAAAAAAAGATGAAAAGAAGCAGAATATTCTTCAAATTAAGTGTTTTTTTACTATTATTTTATTCGTGTAGTAAAGAAAGTGATGCACTAAAACAAGATGAACCATATGTTCCAGTAACTGTAACCTCCAACTGGTTTGATGTAAACTATATAGGGGCTAAAACCTATAGTATTATAGAGCCTCAAAGCTCTCAATACAATGTGAGTTATTTACTTGTTGGAGATTCTAAAACAATTATGTTTGATACTGGTTCTGGAGAGAATGAAGCAGTAAATGGATTGAAAATTAAACCAATCATTAATCAGTTAACACAAATTCCGACGACGCTAATCATGTCCCATTTTCATTTTGATCATAATCAAAATATATCTGAGTTTACTACTGTTGGTTTTCCAGATTTACCTTTTTTAAGACAAGCTGTTTCAGCTAATGACACCTATAACTTCACAGCAGAAGATTTATTTCTAGGGAACTATCCATCACAAGTTAAGGTAAATGAATGGTATCCTGTAAATACTGATATCGATTTAGGAAACAGAATTATTCAGTTGGTTAACATTCCAGGACATACTGATGAGTCTTTAGCTATTATAGACAAGACAAATAAATTGGCCTTTTTAGGAGATTACCTCTATAATGGAACCTTATTTTTATTTGATAATAATGACTTGACAATTTATAAAGAAAGTGTTGAATACCTTATCTCTATTTTAGATAATGCGTACAAGTTGTTTGGAGCCCATGGAACACCAGAAATCGAATTTAGCAAACTAGAAAAGCTGAACACCTTTTTAACGTGTATAGAAAATAATACTTGCCAAGCAACAACCACTAAAGTATGGGGATTTGATGTTTTAATTTATGAGTATAACAATTTGCAAATCTTGATTTTTCAATAATTATATCACTACCTCTTATTTACTAAGAGAACCGTACAAAACCTTGTTGATTTTAATTTGCGAATGAAAGTATGTAACGCTTCAATATAAAATTAAGCAACACATGTGTAACCATTTAATTTTTTTGTAGTCTGATTGTACTAAAGAACCAACTACAATGACTTTATCAAAAACAATCAACCAGAAAAGCTTTTTATTTGACCTAATTATTTACATCTCCGTAATGTTTCTTGTAAGAGAAATTTACTTTGAAGAAGTCGGTTTTATTGCAAACGGACTTTTTTGGTCATTCTCTACCTTGATTATTGCCACATGGCGAATGAAAGTCCGAAATATTACATGGAAAGAGTTGGGGCTATGCAAACCTAAAAGTTTAAAAAAAACGATCTTAATTTCTGTCGGAATATTAGTAGTAACCGTTGCATCTATTGTACTTTTTAATATAATTCAAGATTCATTTTCTATTCTCACAGAACCAGAGTCGACTGGAGCAACTTCATCATCAAAATTTGGCGAGCTAAAAGGAAATTGGCTCTTGTTTTTTACAATAATGCCAGCCGTACTACTAGAATCAAGTTTAGAAGAATTGTTAGATAGAGGGTTTTTAATGAATTGGATAGAAAAAGTTTTTTCAAAAACGTCTATGGCAACAATTATTGCAGTTGTATTACAAGCAGCAATTTTTGGTTTTAGACATTCTTATGATTTATCTTCGAGATCTATAACTGTTGGCCTAATAGGATTGGTTATGGGAATTGCCTATGTAAAGTTTGGACGTAATTTATGGCCTTTAATTATTGCCCATTGTGTATTAAATACCATGTCTATGATTGAAAGAGTTTGATTCGTTTAGCATTAAATTTATTCAATACTTCTCTGAATAATTTGAGATTTTCTACATTCACAACAACACTGATTTAAAATCATTTTTTTAAAAAATAATGTATCGATTTACTAACCGTTTTTGGTTAAGTATTTCTACCTGAATCTAAAAACAGGTACATAGACGCTGAAAACCAAGTAGTTAAGTATTTATATTTGTGTCTCAGAATATAAATCTTAAATATATAATTATGTCATTAGTAAAAGAACAAACACAATTAGTTGGAGCGTTTTCAACATTTACATGTAACATTGATGCACAAGCAAATGATGCTTTTAAAGAAGCTTTAGATGGTTTGTTAGGA
>Ga0105356_10000153_pt1 | contig 58990 bp, 27 predicted proteins | sample GOMGulsemesocosm_3_FD_83502 | JGI IMG/M metagenome (GOLD analysis project Ga0105356, IMG submission 83502) | Methane-oxidizing microbial communities from mesocosms in the Gulf of Mexico - GOM9D Gulf of Mexico | ecosystem: Environmental > Aquatic > Marine > Cold seeps | place: Gulf of Mexico...
CCAAATATATTCTTCAGCTGCATTTGCACCACCTGTGAAATAAATAGGATGCTCCCAGTTGTTATTTGCTAATAAATCAAGCATTAAAATCCTGTTTTTTGTAAGTCCCTGTGGATCGATATCAAGATCTATATAGGGAACGATCGCGGCAGAATCTTTAAGGGCTACAAGACCACTTTTAAGTACTTTCTCTTTGTCAACTTGCAGTCTTATTTTATTTGTTGGGTAATATTTTTCTTGATGACCGTTTTCAGTATCAAAGTAAGTGATTTCTTTATCTGAAGAAATCCACCTCATGAAATCTTTGATATCCCACCTGTCTTTTATTTTAGAATTAGGAATGTGGTAAGCTACATCCAACGTTCCGTATTTGTATTGATCGTGTGTAAGTTGAGACGGAATAGGAGGCGCTTTGTATGTTTTGCGTTTCATTTGATCAATATACCAATCTGTAGCAAACAAACTCGTGTTTACTAATTTGATATCAGTTCTGTAGTTTTCAACTTCTTGAAGATACCATAGAGGAAAAGTATCATTGTCTCCAATAGTAAACATGATTGCATTTTCGTCACAAGAATCCAAGTAAGCTTTCGCATTGAAATGGGCTGTGTATTTTCCAGATCGATCATGGTCATCCCAGTTTTCTGAAGTCATAAGTGTTGGAACTGCCAAAAGTGTAATTACTGAAGTCGCAATGGCTACAGTTTTAGGATTGACAAAGGCTCTTAGATAATCAAATATGGCGTACACACCAAACCCTATCCAAATAGCAAAAATGTAAAACGAACCTACAATGGCATAATCACGTTCTCTAGGTTCAAAAGGTTTTGGGTTGGTGTAAAATATAATAGCCAATCCTGTAAACAAGAAAAATAATAGCAGTGTATAAAAATTGTTTTGATCTCTTTTTAATTGGAATATGATTCCGATAATACCTAAAATTAACGGTAAAAAATAATAAGTATTTCTTCCTTTGTTGTTTAGTACATCAGAAGGTAAGTTGTTTTGTGGGCCTAATCTTTGACTGTCGATAAAATCAATTCCGCTAAGCCAATTTCCATTTTGAATATCTAGATTTCCTTGTTCATCATTTTGTCTTCCTACAAAATTCCACATTAAATAACGACCATACATATAGCCAAACTGATAGCTGACCATAAATTTGATGTTTTCAATAAAGGTGGGTCTTTTTTTACTTTTCGGGTCAATGCCAGCAACAGATTTGTAATTGTCTATCGCGCCAGGATTGGTCATTCTAGGAATAAACCCTTTGTGTTGATCGGTGTATACCGGTGTTACATTTTTATAATTATTTACAATAATGTATTTTCCTAACTTTTTGTCTTTTTCGTATTTGGGTTTTTCATCTTTAAAAATGGAGTTTCCTGCCCCGTCTACTTTTTGTTCTCTATTGTAGGTTATTGAGTAGTAAGTGTCGTAAAAAACATTGGCATCTCCATACTGCTCACGATTGTAATATGCCAGTAATTCTTGTGCACTTGAAGGGTTGTTTTCGTTGATGGTCGTGTTTGCATTCGAGCGTATCGGGAGCATCAACCAACAAGAAAAACCAATCATAATAAACAATATAGATAAGGTAAGTGTATTGGCTAAAAAGAGCTGTTTTTTTCGAGTGTAATTCAATCCAAAGTAAAATGCGACTGCCAAAACGAGTCCTGCAATGATACTTCCTGAATTAAAAGGAAGTCCGATAGAATTCACGAAAAATATTTCTGAGACACTAAAGAATTTTAGAGTAAAAGGAAACAAGAATTTAAAAACAAAAGCCAATACAAGTATGGAAATAATATTAGCGATAATGAATTTTTTTGTGTCTATCTTGGTGTAGTTTTTATAAAAATAAACGAATACAATTGATGGAATCACTAAAAGTGATAAAATATGTACTCCGAAAGACAGACCAACGATATACGAAATTAATAAAAGCCATTTGTGACCACGTGGTGAGTGCATCTCATTTTCCCATTTTAGAGCAAGCCAGAATAAGAGTGCCATTAAGAAGGAAGACATTGCATATACTTCTGCTTCAACTGCACTGAACCAAAAACTATCAGAAAAAGTATAGGCCAAAGAACCAACCAAACCACTTCCTAATACGGCAATAGCTTTGCTATCGGAAAAATCACCAGATTTTAAAGCTAATTTTTTTGCCAAATTGGTAATGGTCCAGAACATAAATAAAATTGTAAATGCACTGACTAAGCCCGACATAAAATTTACCATTTTTGCTATTTCGGTTACATCAGATGTAAACATCGCAAAAAAGGCTCCAAGCATTTGAAACAAAGGAGCTCCTGGTGGATGTCCAACTTCAAGTTTTACAGAGGTGGCTATGTATTCACCACAATCCCAAAAACTAACTGTTGGTTCCAGTGTTAAAGTATAAGTGACTAGGGCAATTGCGAAAACAATCCAACCTAGGGTAATATTCAATTTCTTGTAGTTTGTTAAAAACATAGTCTTTTTTAAATATATGTGTGCGAATTTAATAATTTAATATGGAATAGCTTAAAAAAGGTTGTTATGATGTAGTTAAATAACGATATAATTAGGCTTTGTTTAACGAAAATGAAGAAATAAAAATATAAAAATTATTGGTTTTCAGGACTTAACAAAAAAGTTTGAGAAATAAATAAGAAAATTGTTTGTAGAATTGAAAGTTTGCCTTAAATTTGCACCCGCAATAAGCAATTGTCCCATGGTGTAATGGTAGCACTCCGGTTTTTGGTATCGTCAGTCAAGGTTCGAGTCCTTGTGGGACAACAATTGTAAAGCGCAATTCTTTTATTATGAAGGAATTGCGTTTTTTTTTGTTTATATGTGATTTATTTTCTTTTTAAAACCAACGGGCCTTTGTGTCCTGTATCTGTAATAAAGTGCCCTCTTAATGTATTCTTGTCTTTACTTAGTTTTAAATAATGAGTACCACCTTCTGGTCCCCAAGCTGGAATGCTATGAATGACATCTACGTGGTAAATGATGGAATCTCCTTTGATTATTCCAGAACCTGTTTCAAAGAAAGGTTGCTTTTTAAACTCTAAATAATGAGACATGTGTATGCTGTCTCCTATTTCTGAATAAACGGCATAGCAGTTGTTAAAATCGGAGCTGTTACTGTCTACCCATATACCATTAAAGCTAGGTGTTGGTGTTTTACTTTGTTCTTGGCATGAAAAGTTCAATGCGAAAATGAAGAAGACAAATAGTATTTTTTTCATAAATTATTATTAAGTAAATAAAAATAGAGAAAATAAGTAAGAAAACGTCTTATAAGTTTCAATTTAGAAAATAGAGTTCTATCACTGTTTTTATTTTTTTAATATTTGTGTATTTAGTAAGGCCTTTTTTAAGGGTTGGTGATATGTGAAACGTATTATATTTGACTTGATTTGGTGCTTTTATTAGAGTGAAGTAAGATTCGTGAAATTTAGAATCAACGATAAAGGAAATTAAATTGTGGTTTTTATAAAAAGTAATAATATTTAAAACAAATAAAATGAATTTTAAGTTTGGTAGAAGTAAAGTGTTTTTCTTGGTTGTTTTAGTGGTGTCTGTATTTAGTGCTAAAGGGCAATCAAAAGTAGATATTACAAAAATTATTCGAGTTCTTTCATTTAATATTTATCACGGAGAAACTATGAAGGGAGATTTTAATTTGGATGTTCTAGCGAAGGTGATAAAAGAAGCAAATCCAGATTTAGTAGCTATGCAAGAAGTTGATTTTAAAACACAAAGAGCTAAAGGTTATGATTTGGTTACTGAGTTAGGGGTGCGAACAAAAATGGCTCCCTTATTTGGGAAAGCGATGGCATTTAGTGGAGGTGAATATGGAGAAGGTATTTTGTCTAGATACTCTTTTTTAGAAACTAAAAATTATTCTTTAATTAGTAGTGAAGGAAAAGAACCACGTGCTGTTTTGGAGGCTCTTGTGATGTTGAAAAGTGGTGATGTCGTTCGTTTTGTGGCAACTCATTTAGATCATACAAAAGATTCAATTGATAGAATTAATCAAGCAAAACAATTAAATAAAATGTTTGGAAACGATGAAATACCTACAATATTGGCAGGGGATTTGAACTCGAACCCTGAAAGTGAGGCTATGAAAGTTTTATTTGAAAAGTGGGTGCCATCATTTCCTGAGTTTGAGCCTACACATCCTTCTGATGGAGCACAATCGAAAATAGATTATATATTGTTCAGGCCAGCTCATAAGTGGAGAGTTGTTGAAAAAAGAGTTATTTGTGATGAGCTGGCATCGGATCATTGTGTAGTTTTGAGCGTGATAGAATTGTTATAGGCTCACTTCAAATGACAATTGGTATAATTGGCTTTTTAGAAAAGTTTATTAGTGTAATTTGTATTTTTCTAGCAACTCCGTAATTCCAATTTTTTTAGCCTCTCTTTTTAAATTGTTAGGAGTGTTTCCAAACTCTTCTTTAAAGCATTTGGTGAAATATTTGGAATCTTTATAGCCAACCATAAACGCAGCTTCTGCAATATTGTATCCTTGTTTCACAATAAGTAAAGCTGCTTTTTTTAATCGAATAGATCGCACAAATTCAACAAGAGTCATTCCTGTGATGTCTTGGCATTTTCTATAAATTACAGAGTAACTCATGTTAAGTGTTTTGGCTAAGTCCTCTAATTTGAAAGAGGAGTTGTCTAATTGTTGATTCAATTCTAGAACTAGCTTCTCCAAAAATTGATCATCTTTTGATTTTTCGACAAGCTCTTTTGGAGAGTTTGCAATTTCAGTTTTGTATTTTGCAAGAACTTTTTCTTTGGTGTCAATAATATTGTTCACTTTTAAGAGCAATTCATGAAAATTAAATGGTTTTTGAATGTATTCAATTGCACCAGATTTCAATCCTTTTAATTTTGTTTTTGTGGTGTTTTTAGCAGTCAATAAAACAATAGGAATGTGTGAGGTTTTTCTGTTTTTTTGAAGGATGCTGCACATTTCAATTCCGTTCATTACAGGCATCATAATATCACTTAAAATCAAATCAGGAAGGTTCTTTTTAGAGATTTCAATTCCTTCTTTGCCATTTTCAGCAATTAATACATGATAGCTTTTGCCCAAGACATCTCGTAAAAAAATTTGCATTTCAACATTGTCTTCAACAATTAGCAATGTGTATTTTTTATGTGTGTTAGATTTTGTTTTTAGATTTAAATCTATACGAAGGTCGTCAATACTATGATTTAAAGATTGTTTTATTAATTTGGAAGAGTCAATTGATATTTTTTCCTTTTCTGAAAAAAGAGTTTCTTTAGTAGATAGTTTTACCGTAAAAGTTGTTCCATTTTCGGAGGAGGTTACATCAAGACTTCCGTTGTGCAACGAAATCAATTCTTTTGAAAGTGCCAATCCAACTCCAAGGCCTTTTTTGTTTTTTCCTAAATCCGATTGGTAAAAGAGTTTGAAAATATCTTCCAATTCTTCTTTTGGAATTCCTGGGCCAGAATCTGTTATTGAGAATTCAATAGCTTCTTCAATAAGATTGTTTTTAACTTTTATAGAGACATTACCTTCTCTAGGTGTAAATTTTAAGGCATTGGAGAGTAAGTTGTAGACGACATGTTCAATTTTGTCACGATCATACCAAATTCTTAGTTCATTTTCCGGATATTCTTGTAAAAGATCAATGTTTTTAAAACGTGCTTGTTCTGTAAAAGAAAGTGCAATGTTTTTTAAATGTGATTTGAAATCATTTTTTGAAGCAAAAACTCTAAGTTTTCCAAGTTCTTTGTTTCTTACGGTCATTAATTCAGTTGCAATTCTCGACAATCTTTTTGCATTGTTGTTTATTATCGTTAAACGTTGTTTTAATAGTTGGTTTCCATTCGTTCCTGCTCGGTCCAACATGTCTTCAATTGGGCCAAGAATGAGTGTAAGTGGAGTTTGTATTTCGTGAGACATTTTAGCGAAAAAATTCATTTTAAGTCCATAAAGTTCTTTTTCTTTTTGATTGTGCCAAGCTTCTTTTGCCAAACGATTTTTTAAATGTAACCAAGTTGTAATGCTATAGATTAGCAATAAAAAAAGTATAAAATAAACAATAAAAGCAAAGCTGCTATACCACCAAGGAGCTTTAATGATTACAGATATAGATTTGGGAGAGATGTCCCATTGTCCAATTTTGGAGCTTGCCTTGACTTCAAAAATATAATTACCCGATGGGATGTTTGTATAACTTGCGGTTCGAGATGTCTTGGCTGTAATCCAGTTTTTGTCGAACCCCTTTAATCTATAAGCATATTTGTAATTGACATTAAGTGTATTGTCTATGGCTGAAAATTTAAATGAAAAGGAAGATTGACTTGAGTTTAGCAAGATTTTTTCTGTATTTTCAATACGAGCTGTCAATTGGTCGGGAATTAATAAATGTGCAGGCTTGTTTAAAATTTCTATTTCGTTGATGTATAGTTTTGCCAAAGTTTCTTTTTTGACCATTTGATGAGGGTAAAAGGAATTCAATCCTTTTTGTCCTCCGAAATAAAACAAACCATTTTCATCTTTGAAAAAGCTTCTTTTGGAGAAGTTATTACTTTGCAATCCATCAATTTGATAAAAAGATTTTAAGTTGTGGTTTTCTAGATTGTACTTGTGAATTCCGTTTGCGGTACTGATCCATATTTTTTTTTGACTTTCAAATAATAAGGCGCTTGCTCCTATGTTTTTAATGGCTTTGTCCTCTAGCATCGATTCTGAAGCTTCTTTTTTAAGGTTGAATTTAAGAATGTTTCCAGAAGTACATACAATCCACAAATATCCATTTTTATCTGGATTTATAGATTGAATATTGTAATTGGAAATTTCATTTTTTCTTTTTGTGAAATAGTTTTTATTGGTGAAATAGGATTTTCTTAAATCTTTGGTGTTTTCTTGAAATTTGAACAAACCACCATTTGTAACACTTACCCAAATCACTCTATTTTCATCTTCTGCTATTCCAAGAGAAATGCCTCCAAAAAGGCCATTGGATTTATAGTCATAAATTGCTATTTTTTCTTGGTTTTCAGTAAACAGATTTATTGCGAAATCGGAGGTGACCCAAATTCTATTTTTTGAATCTTGAAATAGGTAGCGAATGTCTGCGTTGTTTTTTCCTTCAGAATCTGTGATTTTTACTTTTGTAAAGGTTTTTGATTTGGGTTTGTAAATCCATAAGCCTCTCTGATAGGTGGCTATCCATATATTTCCATTGTTGTCTTCTAAAAATCCGTGTATGTATTTGCCTTCAAAAAATTGATTTCCATGTTTTGAGTTGTCGTATTGTTTTTTTGAATTATTGGAAAAGATTCTGTGGATACCTTTTCCATCTGTTCCAATCCATAAAGAACCATCTTTTTTAGATTTTAAAACAGATAAGACTCTTGAAGGAGTGTTGTCTTCTGATCCATTATAATATTTTATAGTATTGTTTTTACTAGGAATTATGTTGGTGTTTCCACTTTTGGTAGCTATCCATATATTTCCATGAGAGTCTTCGTTGATAGCTGTTACCGTGTTGCTACTTAGGGAGTAATCGTTTTGGTTGTTGTGTTTAAAGTTGGTAACCTTATCGTTTTTCGTATTTACTTTATACAAGCCATCGCCATCTGTACCTCCCCAAATGTTTCCTTTGCTATCACAGAACAAAGAGATAAACATGGGGTGCTTGAATTTTTCTTTTGTAGGGTTTAATGTTATGTTCTCTCCAAATACGTTGTTCTTTGTATCATACCGAAGCAAACCATTTGATTCCGTAGCAATCCATATCCAATTTTTTTTGTCGCTAACTAAGCGTATATTTTGTGGGCGAATTTTTAACAAATTTGTAAGTTTACCACTGTCAATATCAAATTTGTATACACAACCATACTTAGTGCTAATCCACAATTGATTAGTGTCTGTAGTAGATATGGAGTTGATATGTTGTAGAATATCATTTGTTCTTGGTAGCGTGGTAAGGCTATCTATAGTAGAGCTGTCCTGATTGTACTTGAATAAGGTTCCGTTTTTTGCGCCAAACCAAACGTTTTTCTTAGTAGGATAAATAGAAGTTATTTGCAAAGGGGTTTTGTCATGTTTTAGTTTGTGTTTATAAGAAATAGATATGCCGGCCTTGTTTATTTTTGACAGCTCTCCTCTAAAAGAAGCCAACCAAAAGTTGTTTTTGGAGTCTTTTGATAAGATGATTTCTTTATCATTAGTGAAATGTTTTCCAAAAATGGATTGATAAGAGGTCTTGGTAAAGTCATAGCCGTCGTATTTATAGAGACCGTTATTTTTTGCAAACCAAATATATCCTAAATGATCTTCAACAACATTTTGTGCAATTCCAATTTCTTTATTTAACTGTATGAAATTTGAATTTTCTTGTCCTGCGCTATTTTTCAAAACAAAAAAAGTAAATACTAGGAATAGTATGTTTTTTTTATATGGATTCATATCAATTCAAATTATAATTTGGGGACTGTAATTTTGATTTAATAGGTGTGTTATTACTCAAAGTAAGAACATCAAGATATAAGTAGAGGTAATTTGATTCTTTTTCAAAAATACGTTTTTAGAAGGTTTAAAAAAATTTTTTGCAATGAAATCTCACTTCTAAATTAAACTTATAGAACCGCCTGTCAGTCTTAATTTTTCTTTTAGGGAGGTATTCTTCAAATTTGGTAGGTGAATTCGTCGAAGAGATGTATTAGCGTAAAATACAGGTGTTTATTGCTAGAAAAACCTACTCTTTTTCATGAATTGTGTGCTGATATTTGTGACAGGTATTTCCTATAGTTTTTCAAGGAATATATTTTTAGAATACGAATTTATAAAAGCAGACCATATGAACACACGCAGGAATTTTATTAAAAAATCGACAATTGCAGGAGTAGGAATGACAGTGCTTCCTAATATTTCGTTTGGAGAAACGAAGTTGAAAAAGAGCTCGAAATTAAGGATAGGAATGATTGGAGTCGGACTTCGTGGTATAAATCATTTAAATAATGTTTTGCAAAGAGAGGATGTATTGGTAACTGCAATTTGTGATATTGATCCGAGAAGAATTTCAATTGCTTTGAGTAAAATCGAGAAGGCAGGGCAAAAAAAACCAGAATTATTTGGAAATAGTGATTACGACTATAGAAACTTATTGAATTTAAAAAATGTAGATGCAGTAATTATTGCTACACCATGGTTGTGGCATACACGTATGGCTAAAGATGGAATGCTAGCTGGTAAATATACAGGTTTGGAAGTTTCCGCAGCAAATACAATGGAAGAGTGTTGGGATTTGGTAAATACACACGAACGAACAGGAACCCATTTGATGCTTCTGGAAAATGTGAATTATAGAAGAGATGTATTGGCTGTTTTAAATATGGTAAAACAAAATGTTTTTGGAGAGCTGGTGCATTTTAGATGTGGTTACCAGCACGATTTGCGTTTTGTAAAATTAAACGATGGAAAAACGGCCTACGGAAAAGGGGTTGAGTTTGGAGAAAAAGGAATTTCAGAATCCGTTTGGAGAACACAACATTCTTTATTGAGAAATGCAGATGTATATCCAACCCATGGAGTGGGGCCTATGGCGGTAATGAGTGATGTAAATAGAGGGAATCGTTTTACATCATTGACAGCAACTGCTACCAAAGGAATTGGTTTACACGACTATATTGTTAAAAATGGTGGAGAAGACCATCCCAATGCAAAATTAAAATTCAAACAAGGAGATGTAATTACATCTACAATTGAGACCGCTAATGGAGAGTCTATAATTGTAACACACGACTGTAATTTACCAAGACCTTATTCTTTAGGGTTTAGGGTCCAAGGATCTAATGGATTGTGGGAAAAAGATGGTGATAGAATGTATATAGAAGGAAAATCAAAACCACACAGATGGGATGCATCTAAAGAGTGGTTAGAGAAATACGACCATCCGTTATGGAAGAAGTTTGGAAAACATGCGCTAGGAGCTGGACATGGAGGGATGGACTTTTTTGTAATCAATGCTTTTGTAGAATCCGCAAAACAGAATATAGCGCCTCCTATAGATGCTTATGATGCGGCGGCATGGAGTGCAATTACGCCGCTTTCAGAATTGTCTATAGAAAACAATGGAGCTCCACAAAACTTCCCTGATTTTACCAGAGGTAATTGGGTCAAAAGAAAACCTTACAACTGGATGAAAGACACTTACTAATAATCAACTAAATAATAACCAAATCATGAATGCTAATTTAAATTAAACTTATGAGAAAATTAATAACTAAAGGACTGCTAATATTTTTGTTAGGATTAACCTGTTCTATGCAAGCGCAAAAGAAAACGGTTAGTGGAACTGTATTAGATGTAGCCGGTACACCACTGCCAAGTGCTACCGTTGCCATTAAAGGAACTACAACTGGTTTTTCAACAGATTTTGATGGGAACTTTTCATTTAAGGTAAATGAAAATGATATTTTGGTAATTTCCTTTGTAGGATTTGTTACTCAAGAGGTTTCTGTAAAAGGAAAAACATTTGTCAAGGTAACTTTATCAGAAGACGCTAAGCTTTTAGATGAAGTTGTAGTTGTAGGATTTGGTTCTCAAAAAAGAGCCAATGTAACAGGGGCAGCTTCATTTGTTAAAATGGATGCTATTATTGCAGACAGACCAATTACAAATGCAGCGCAAGCTCTACAAGGAGTAGCAGCAGGTTTACAAGTGGTCACTACATCTGGTCAACCAGGTTCAACAGGAACTTCGATAAATATTCGTGGAACCACTTCAATTAATGGAGGGTCTCCCTTGATACTTATCAATAATGTACCAGGGAGCATGAGTGACGTAAATCCAAGAGATATTGAATCTGTATCTGTACTGAAAGATGCAGCCGCTTCTTCAATTTATGGTGCAAGAGCTGCATTTGGAGTTGTTTTAATAACCACAAAACAAGGAAAAAGAAATGAAGCAGTTAAGTTTCAGTACAGTACGACGGCAAGTTTTTCTAGTCCATCAGATTTACCAGAAAAAGCAACGACTAGACAGTTTGTAGAGGCTTTAAAAGATTTTGGTGCATATAGCTATTTTGCAGGTCAAGATGTTGATAAATGGATCGGATTTTTGGATACCTATGATACAAATCCCAGTGAATTAAATTATTTAAAAGATCCAATTAGTGGAACAGATTATCCAATTCACTATGACGAATCTAGCGGGCAATACTATCCATTGGCTGATTCAGATATTATTGGAGATTTTCTTAATAATTTTGGATATTCAAGTATTCACAATTTAACAATAAGTGGAGGAAGTGATAAAATAGCATACCGTTTAAGTGGAGGGTACAGTTATGAAGATGGTGTAATGGTAACTGATAAGGATTCTTTTACAAAGTACAATTTGAATGCTTCTATCAATGCAGATATTTCATCTAAATTAGTTTCTACAACAAATATTCGTTACAGAACAAGTAATCAGTCAAGACCAATTGCATCATATAGCAGTGCTATACAGCAACGGATGTATGATCCAACAGGCTTTTTTGAAGATGCTAACGGAAATGCAATTCCGTTTGATAGTCCTGGAAACACGGTTCGATATAGAACCCCAAGTGAAACGAATATAGACAACCTTCGTTTGTTTCAAAAGTTTGATTACACACCAATTAAAAATGTAACTTTTACAGGGGAGTTTACACATGAAAAAAACTTTTCGGGTTCAACGGTTGTAAACAACGGAACTATATTCGCAAGTACCTTTAAGTTTATTCCAAATATTAGCGAAGAAACTTCTTTTTTGAGAACAAGAATTTCAAAATCTTCTTCTAAAAGAATTTACAACGGTGTCAATATTTATGGGAAATACAATCTAGATATTGAAAACCATAACTTCAAATTGTTAGTAGGTTTAAACAAAGAAGAAAGTGTAACCGAATCATTTAATGCCAATAGAAATGGGCTAATTGATCCAACTCTTTCAACATTAAATTTAGCGATTGGAGAAGTGTTTGATATCAATGATTCCAATAGAGATTGGGCTGTTTTAGGATATTTTTCAAGATTGAATTACAATTATAAAGAAAAGTATTTCTTAGAAATGAATGGGAGATATGATGGGTCTTCGAGATTTCCTGATGGAAGTAAATATGTTTTTTTACCTTCTTTTTCAGGAGGATGGAACTTGGCAAAAGAATCCTTTATGGAGTCATTGGAAGGAATTTCAATGTTGAAATTACGTGCTTCTTGGGGAGAGATAGGAAATCAGCAAACATCAGATTTGTATCCTGCGTTTCCTGGATATGAAGACTACAATGCTTCTTGGGTAAATTTGGATACAGAGCAACGTTACCTTACTTTCAGTCCAGCACAGTTGGTGAGTAATAGTTTTACCTGGGAAAAAGTAGTGACCAAAAATATAGGATTGGATGCAGCATTTTTAAAGAATCGTTTGAATGTTTCTTTAGACTTGTATTCAAGAGAAACTATTGGAATGTTATCTCAAGCTGAAGATTTACCATCAATACTAGGAACAACAGCTCCTTTACAAAATGTAGCAGATCTTGAAACTTCAGGATGGGAACTTGAATTGAAATGGAATGATCGTATAGGTACCTTGAAATATGGATTGAATTTTAATATTTCTGATAGCCAAGCCAAAATCACCAAGTTTAAAAATGAAAGTGGGATTATTGGAAACAATTTTGTTGGTAGAACTATAGGAGATATTTGGGGGTATGTAACGGACGGGTATTACACTGTTGATGATTTTGTAGAAGGTACATTGGATGCACATCTTTGGGGACCAAATAGAGAATTAAAAGATGGAGTTGTACAGATAGAAAACGCAAGAACACCTTATCCTGGAGATATTAAATATGTTGATCTAAATGGTGATGGTGTAATCAATGCAGGGAATAGTACTTTAGAAGCAGATTACGATCCCGTTACTGGTGAAATGATAGCCAATACAGGACCAGGAGATCGTAAGGTTATTGGGAATAGCAGAAGAAGGTATCAGTACGGAATTAATGGTTATGCTGCCTATAAAGGATTCGATTTTTCTTTTGTGTTGAGTGGAGTAGGGAAAAGAGATTTGTGGAGAAGTTCAGATTTAATTTGGCCATTCCCAGGAACTTTTGATCATATTTATGCGCATCAATTGGATTATTGGACACCTGATAATCAAGATGCTTATTACCCAAGAATTTATGGAGATCCTAATGGGAATACGAGTAGTAACTATGGTACCAATAGAAGAACTCAAACAAAATATTTAAGTGATGAAAGTTATTTGAAAATTCAAAATATAACTTTTGGATATACTGTTAGTAATAAAGTATTGGATAAATTGAAAATCAGCAACCTTAGATTGTTTGTTTCCGGAGATAACATAGCAACTTTTGACAATTTACCAAAAGGACTAAATCCTGATCAAGGTTCAAATGGAGTATATCCAATTATGACGAATTATTCTATGGGTATCAACCTTTCCTTTTAATTTTTAAACTGATAATTATGAAATATATTAAAATCATACCATTCTTCATATTGACCTTGTTTTTAAGTACGGGTTGTAATGACGATTTTCTAGACCTAGCTCCACAAGACGAACTATCTGAAGCTACCATTTTTTCGACCTACGGGAATGTAAAAAATTATTCCATTAGTTTTTATGAGTTTTTTCAAGCCTATGGAGGTGGAGCTGGAGGCAATATGACATGGAGAGATGCTGATGCCGATTTGATTCAAAACGGAGCGGCTACAACTGGAAGACCTTATATCTGGGAAAATTATAATATTCCTACAACCTCAGGTACTTGGACGAATACCTATAAAAATATTCGGAAAGTAAATTTGATGTTAGACAATATTAGCAATTCTAATATGACGAATGAAGAAATTGCACATTGGAGAGGAGTAGGTTTGTTTTTTAGAGCACACCAGTTTTTTCAGCTACTTCAAACTTATGGAGGTGTACCTTGGTTGGAGCATACTTTGACAGATGCAGATACGGATATACTTTATGGGCCTAGAGATACTCGTGATTTAGTTGCAGGAAATATTTTAAGAGACCTTTTGGAGGCTGTAGCAAATGTAAAAGTAGCTGGAGATGGTGCAAATACAATCAATGCAAATGTTGTGAGAGCATTGTTGTCTCGTTTTGGTCTTTTTGAAGGAACTTGGCGAAAGTATCATGGCCTTGGTGGTCATGAGGAGTATTTAAATGCGAGTATAACAGCTTCTGAATTTTTGGTGAATGCCTATCCTACTTTACATTCGAATTACGATCAAGTATTTAATAGTGAGAATTTAGAAGGAAAGAACGGAATTATTCTATACAAACATTATGTGATTGATATTCTTACACACAATATGTCCACAAATACCAGGTCTACAAATAACAAGTTTGATATTACTAGAAAAGGGGTTGATAAGTTTTTGATGAAAAATGGTTTACCTGTTAGGAATCCTTTATCAGGTTTTTTAGGAGACCAAGATGTACATGCAGAATTTAAAAATAGAGATGATAGGTTGTTGATTTTAACACCACCTCCGTACAAAGTAAATGGAAACGGAACAGTTGATAACTGGACCCATACTGGAAATCCAATAGATGCAGAATATTTTTCAATATTGGAAGGTATTACAGGTGGTTTTCCTTACAAAACATTACCAGATTTAAATTGGTCAGGAAGAGCAACGGGTGCAGTGCCTAATTTTCAACAATTGACGCCTACACAAACAGGAAATGGTTTTAGAGTTTGGAAAATTTATAATGAACACAATCATAAAGTGTCTTCTGCAGATATCAATGATGCACCAATTTTTAGAATGGGAGAAATTATGTTGAATTATGCCGAAGCAAAATTTGAAATGGGGCAATTCAACCAAACTATCGCTGATGCAACTATAAGTAAATTAAGAGTAAGAGGAGGAGTTGCTCCGATGAAGATAAGTGCTATTGGTGCTGATTTTGATCCAACAAGGGATCCAACAATAGACCCTGTTCTATTTGAAATAAGAAGGGAAAGAGCTGTAGAATTAATGGCTGAAGGTTTTAGACGTGAAGATTTAAGAAGATGGAAAAAAATGGATTATGCAACAGTACCACAATTGGGAAGTTGGGTTGTGCAATCAGATTATTCTAAAAACATTCCTATCCAAAATAATGCACCACATGGATATGTACAATTGGTGCCAGGTCAGGCTCCGGCTTTTCCTGATTACTATTACCTTTTTCCTTTGCCTTCAGATGAAATTGTTTTGAATCCAGAATTGGTTCAAAATCCAATATGGCAATAGGGTATTAATTTAGAATTGGATTTTAATCTGAGCGTTATATCAGACTCAGGTATTAAACCTAAAAAACTATAAATAATTATGAAATTATTAAAAAATAAAATACAAACAACAATAGTCAGTTTAGGCTTGCTATTAACTTTTTCTGCTTGTTCAGAAGACAATGATGGAAGTGTAGATAGGAATCTATTTCCTGATTCAGCTTTGTCTGCGTCAGCTACAACCATTTTAAAAGGAGAGTCTATTACCTTTTTAGACATATCAACGAATGAGCCAACATTGTATACTTGGAATTTCCCAGGAGGAAATCCAACTTATAGCAATGAAGCAAGTCCAACAGTTTTATATGAAGGAGCAGGAATGTATGATGTAACATTAACTGTACGTAATAAATATGGAGCTGATGAGGTGTTTTTAGAAAACTATATTGAAGTAACAGCACCTCCAGTAATTGATTTGGATTTTGAGCCATTGGTTCGTTTTAATTTTGATGACAACCTTACCAACTCAGGAACCTTGAGTTTTAATGCAAGTTCAGCAGGTGCAGCTACATATGGTATTCGACCGGGTGGTGGAGGCGCATTTCTTTTTGATGGAAACAATCCTCTTACAATTGATGGCTATACTGGAATTAATGGAGCAGGAACTAGGTCAGTTGCATGTTGGGTAAAAACCTCTGCGCCAGCGTTGGCAGGTCTAGTCCACTGGGGAGCTTCAGGATCTTTTAGCCGTTCTTCATTTAAAATGAATAAAACTACAGGAACAATACGTTTTGAATATCAGGGTGGTGGGCATAATGGTGTAACAAACATCGCTGACGGAAGTTGGCATCATATAGCTTATACTTATGATGGAGATACAATTAAATTATATGTTGATGGTGTAGAAGATTTTACTATTTCAGGAAAAGTATTAAGAACAGGAGAGTCTGGAGAAATAGATGTGACTATTGGTTCGCAAGCAGGCGGGTCTAAGTTTATTGGTTCGTTGGATGATGTTCGCATATTTTCAGAAGTGTTAACTCCTGCACAAGTATTGATCTTAAGTCAGATAAATTAAGAAAACAAAACTTAGGAATTGAGTTTTTTTGTTTGAGGGTGTTTTAGGAATAGAACACCCTTTTTTTAAGAATAAATATTAGAAAGTTTGGAAGTCGACTAGATACTTGGTTAGAAGTGGAGTATGAAATCGTAAAAACAGTAAAATCATGACAGTTAAAAAATATTTAATACCATTAGGTGTACTTATATTAATGATAAATGCAGCGTTTGTAGGGTGTTCTAAAGATGAAGACCCTATACCAGATCCAATAGATATAACAGATGAGGATACTGATGAAGAAGATTATGAAACCCTAATTTTTACTCCAAACGAAAGTTTTTTTTCTCCAGTAGGAACCTTGACTGCCAACTTAAGAGATAAAACGACAGGGAATATTTATAACAAATATGAATACTACGATTATATTAAAAATTGGTCTGTATTAACAGATACGATTGTTTATGGTATTGATATAAAAACAGCAGGGAATTTAATAATAAAACCAGAAATGGGAATTCCTACAAATCAAAATGGTTCAAAACTGTTTGTTTATTTGAATGGAACTCGTAAAGAAATTACTTTATCTGCTACGGACTCTGAGAATACGTATGAAATACAAGATGAAGCTGTTTTTGAAGATGTAGCCATTGGTTTTTATAAAGTGAAATTGCAGTTGAAATCGATTGTAACTTCAGGTTCTAGTGTAGGGAATTTAAAAAATGTACACCTTACAGGATCGGCTGCGAAGAATTCTGAAAATGTAATGCGTCGTTATCGTGCAAATGCTGTGCATTGTAGTTGGAGAACAGCAAGTTCAAACCCTGTAGAAATAAGTGTACATGAGTTGACAATAAAAACTAAAAATTTAAGCTATTACCAACCGATTACAACACCTTTTGGTTATACGGGATCTACATGGGATAAAGGGACACAAACCTTTGGAGGGTATAATTTTTCATTATGGTCTTATGGAGCAAATGATCCAGTACCTCCTTTTTATCAAGAAAGTCATTTAATAGCAGTTGGACCAGGTTTGGAGTTTGGAACTTATGGACATGAAGGTACAGGTGTAAAACCTAGAGGGAATCACCCGTATGTTGGGGTAGATACAAATGTACAAACCATTGCCGTACGTAAAGTTCCAGGGGAAAAATACGACACGTATTGGAGTTATTATTTAAACCCTATAGAAGGGCATTGGGAATTATATGGTTGCGGTAGAAAATACAATAAATCAGGAGCTATTTCTTATTTAAACACGGGAGCATTTGTAGAGGTTCCTGGAGCAGCAAGTAAAGCTAGAAGTGGCCATGAAACCTGCGAGACGGCTTATAGGGGATGGCAATTAGATACTTCAGGAAACTGGCATCCAATAAATAGCATGGTTGGGACAACAGGGGATAACAATGTTAGTTTTAGAGATTGGACTCTTGTAGGTAACAAGTTTTCCATGCAAATGGGAGGTTGGGGAGAACTTGGAATAGCAAAGAAAACACTTATATTGGATAGTCCAGATACTACACCGAATTATCTTAAAGGAGCTTATTTGGAAGAACTATATAAAATGCCGGCAACTTTTGTAGACAATGCTCCAATTGAAATTTTAAATAAATCAGCTAAGCTTAGTTATAAAGTAACAGACTTGGGTACAAATGCTTCCGCAGAAATTTTTTGGGGACCTGAAGAAGGTTTGACAAAGGAGGAAAAATGGATGTTTAAAAAATCAATTTCTATCCAAAATGGAGTGAATACTGTTGATATAGATGGACTTACTAAAAACACAGGTTATTTCTATAGAATTAAAATAGTAAATAACGAAGGAATTGTATGGTCTATGGATACACAGGAATTTAAAACAGCAGATGAAGTAGAGCAAGTTATTGCGCCTGTTGTAAGTTTTAGTAGCAGCTCTACAGCAGTAAATAAAGAAGGAGCCATTTCTTTTTCAGATACTTCTTTGAATACGCCTGATACTTGGACTTGGACTTTTGAAGGAGGAACTCCCAATTCTAGCAATGAGAAAAATCCAACAATTATCTATAATATACCGGGAATGTATACTGTAGTTTTAACAGTTTCAAACACTGAAGGAACAGATACGGTAACTAAAAATGCATATATAACAGTTTCTGAAGGAGGTTCTGGAACTACAGAAGTACATTATAATTTTGATGGGGATTTAACGGATGCCTCCTCGTTTCAAAGAAATTTGTCTACGGTTGGAACTTATAGTCCTAGTTATATTTCAGACAAAGATGCCAATGCAAATAAGGCATATGAAGCACCAGGAGATGGAACCAAATATCTAACCAACAGTTATAAAGGTGTTGGAACTGCAAATGCACGTTCAGTAACCGCGTGGTTTAAAACAACCGATGCAGGTTCTAGAAAAACGATTGTTTCTTGGGGACAAAACTTAGAAGGTGAAATGTTCAATGTTATGATTCATGACGGTAGAGTTCGAATAGAGGCGGGTTCTTCTTCTTTACGAGGAACAGTTGATGATTTGGATGACGATACTTGGCATCATTTGGCTGTTACTTATGATTCTAACGATGGAGATAAATTAAAAGATGTGAAAATTTATGTTGATGGGGTTTTAGATACGAACACAGCAGATGGAACGAATAATTCTTACAGATCTGAAGATGTTATAATTGATACGGATAATGTAGTAAATGGTATACGTATTGGGTCAGCAATATATTCCAATGCTTATTATTGGCGTGGAGCATTAGATGATGTACGCGTGTATTCTGTGGCATTGACTATAGGAGAAATTATTGCATTGACTCAATAAATTATTGAAAATATAATAGAAATAATGAAGCTAAAAGATACAATATTCTTTCTGTTGTTTATTACAAGTATTGTAGTGAACGGACAAAATAAAGATGACAATTCAAAAGAATATCCGATTTGGATTGAAATGATGGAAATGCCAAATGTAAATATGAAAGAGGCACGAAAATCTTTTGATGATTATTGGAAACAGAATACACATCATAAAGGAGATAAAACGAAAAAATTTGAACGTTGGTATACGATCAATTCAAATCGTTTGGATCAAATGGGTAATGTGATTTCAGCAGCTCAAGTAAAAAGAGAATTCCAAAGATTAAAAATAGATGGAATAGTAGAGCAAAAAGGAGAATGGATGAATTACGGCCCCATAAATGTTGGAGCACGTCCTGATGGAAATAAAAGAGATGGAGGTCGTGTAAAAGACATTTCATTCCATCCTGTTGATCCTGAAACCTATTATGTATCTTGTTTTAAAAGCGGTTTATTTAAAACAATGGATGCCGGAAATTCATGGAAGCCTTTGACAGATCATTTGGTGGAAGAGGTATATACTTCAAAATTACACGCTTCCTCTCCAAATACAATTTATATTGGAACAAATTTAGGTGTTTTAAAATCATTAAATGATGGTGTAACATGGAACGCTACTGGTTTGCCTTCGGTGGTTACAAAAGCATTGCTAATAAAAACAGATGATGAGAATATTGTGATTGCAGGAAGTGTATCTGGAATTTATCGATCAACAGACGGTGGAGCTAATTTTACATTAGTGAAAGGAGCAAGCAAAGTGGAAGATGTGAAAATTCACCCAACGAATTCTAATATTATGTATGCTAGTACAAATGCGGCTACGTCTCAATTTTACCGTTCCATTGATGCAGGTCTTACTTGGGCATTGGATACTTCTTTTGGGAAAGGAGGGTTTATGAAAATTGCAGTTACACCAGCAGAACCGAATAACGTATATGTAATTAATGCAAGGGACCATTTGGGAGATGATTCTTTCGAAGGCGTATATGTTTCAACGAATTCTGGCAGTAGTTTTACTAAAAGAGCATCAGTTACACCATGTATTACAGGCTATAGAGATGATGGATCTATTTCAAAAGGACAACCAAATTATAATTTATTCATCACGGTAGATCCCGTAGATCCAAACCTTATTTATGCGGGAGGTGTAAAATCTTGGAAGTCGATAGACGGCGGTGTAAATTGGGTGCAGATTTATAATAATGTCACCACAACAGGGTTTAGATTACATCTTGATCAATTGTCTTGGGCGCATTCTCCTTTAACCAAGACTCTTTTTGCCGTAAATGATGGCGGTGTATATTATCTAAATTCAGAAAAAAAATTCAAATCTATTACAGATGGATTGCCTATTGCTGAAGTTTTTGAATGTACACAAAGTCAGAGCAACCCTTTTAATGTTGCAGGTGGAACTATGCATTGTGGTGTGAAATTAAATAGAGACGGCATTTGGTATTCTTCTTGGGGAGGTGACGAAGCTACAGTTCTATTTGATTATTCAGATGATCTCTATGCTTACCATTTTAAATATGAAAAAATTTCTAGATCAAAAGATGGGGGACATTCTTTTCAAAGAATCAATTCCTCCTCAGCAGACAGAGGTGAATACACAGGAACGGGTGTTTTGGATAAAAGTGATGTCAATACTTTATTTATAGGCTTGTTTGAAGTAGAAAGAATAAACAACGCACGTACAGCAACTTCTTCTCAAGTTTGGGATAAAATTTCTTCGTTTGGAGGAAACACTAAAATTAAAAAGATTGTACAGTCCGATGCCAATCATAATATTTTATATGTTTCAAGAGGAGGTGGGTTTTATAGGTCAGATAATGTTCGTGAAGCAAATCCCACATTTAAGAATGTTTCGGAAGGCCTTCCAACTTCAGGTACTATTAATGATATCGAAACACATCCAACAAATGCAAATATTGTATATATATTATTGGGAAGTAAGGTGTACAAATCTATAGATAAAGGATTGAATTGGACAAATATTTCAAGCGGCTTGCCAAATGTTTCTTTGTTAGAAATGGTTTATGATAAATCTAGTGATGAAGGTATTTATATTGGAACAGATATTGGAGTTTATTACAAAGACGCGACCTTGACAAGTTGGGTTGATTATTCAGAAGGGTTGCCTGCAATTAGAGTTTCAGGAATGGATATTTATTATGGAGCAACACGCCAATCAAGCTTTTTAACTATAGCAACAGATGGTAGAGGATTTTGGAGGTCTGAATTGAATGAAATTAGTGCGCAAACTCCTGTTGTAAATTTTTCTTCAGACAAAACAGCTATTTTTAATAATGGAAAGGTAAAATTCATAAATACTTCAACCGATGTTCAGGTAGGTGCTTTTGTTTGGACTTTTGAAGGTGGTATTCCGACCACAAGTATTGAGTCTAATCCAATAGTAAAATATCCAGATATTGGCAGCTATAAGGTATCACTGTCTTACGTGAATAATGCTGGTACGGAAACAAAATCTATAGAAAATTACGTAGCTGTAACTCAATTGCCTGCTCCAGTAGCAAGTTTTTCTTCAGATGTACAAAATGTATTTGCAGGAAATGGCGTTTTTTTTACAGATAGTTCAACAGGAAATCCGACTTCTTGGGAATGGAGTTTTGAAGGAGGAACTCCTGCGAATAGTACAGAACAGAACCCAATAATTACTTATAATACAACGGGTGTTTATAAGGTTGTTTTAAAAGTTGGTAATAGTGTAGGTGAAGCTACTAAGGAAATTACAAATTATATTACAGTCACAGAAAATAGTGGTACGGGGACTTTACAGGCACATTATAATTTTCAAGGAAATTTAAAAGACGCCTCTTCCTATCAGAGAAGCTTGGTGCCAATAGGTGATTTTAACCCCGTATTTAGTGCAGATAGAACTGAGAATTTATCCAGTGCATACAATGCTCCAGAGGAAGGCTCAAAATACCTTAGTAATAGTTACAAAGGTATTGGAGTAAACAATAAGAGAGCTGTAACAGTTTGGTTTCGAACAACAACTGTAGGTTCTCGAAAAACAATTATTTCATGGGGTAAAAACGCAGAAGGGCAGATGTTTAATGTTATGATTGACGGAGGAACGGTTCGGATTGAAGCAGGTTCCTGTTCATTAAGATCTACAAAAGATAATTTAGACGACAATGAATGGCATCATCTAGCTGTGACTTATGATCCAATTGATGGAGATAAATTAAAGGATGTGAAAATTTATTTGGATGGCGTTTTGGATACAAACCAAACAGATGCCAATAACTCCTATCGATCAGAGGAAGTTGTTATCAATACAGATATATTAACGAATACGATGAGAATTGGTTCTGTGAATTATTCTGATGGGTATATTTATTATGGAAGTATAGATGATGTACGAATTTATTCAGACGCATTGAGCTTGCAGGAAATAATTACAATTAAAAACAGTAGTGCTTCCGTTAAACCCGTAGCAAATTTTACAGCAAACAGAACTTTAGTTTTTCAAGAAGATGAGGTACAGTTTACCGACAACTCGGTGAACAATGTAGGTAGTTGGTTGTGGACATTTGAAAAAGGAACTCCTGCAACAAGTGAAGCACAAAACCCTGTTGTGTCCTACCTTACTATTGGAGAATATAAGGTGTCCTTACAGGTGACCAATTCCAAAGGAACGGATACAAAAGAAATGTTGAATTATATCACAGTATCCGAATTGTTACCTCCAATAGCTTCTTTTTCGGTAAATAAAAGAAAAGTAGAAGAGAGAGAAAAAGTAGTGTTTTCAGATACATCTATAAATGGTCCATCTAGTTGGGAGTGGACTTTTGAAGGGGGACAAGCAAATAGTACAACGGTACAAAACCCAGAAGTTACCTATGCCACAGAAGGGGTGTATAAAGTATTATTAAAAGCAAGTAATAGCAAGGGGGGAAATATAAAAGAAGAACTTTCCTACATTACGGTAACCAAGTCTTTGTCAGATATTCTTCCAAATGATAATTACACCTTATCCGTAGAAGGAGAAACTTGTAGGAATAGTAATAACGGTAAGGTTTCTGTGGAGGTGAAATCAGATTATGAGTACACTGCGGCTATTAGTGGCGTAAGTATTAATTCTTCTTTAAACTTTAACTTGGGAAGTCCCCTGAATATTGAAAGTTTGTCAGCCGGAGTTTACAATATTTGCATTACTGTAGCTGATTACCCATCCTATAAACAATGTTTTACGGCAACAGTTAAAGAGCCAGAAAGTTTGTCCGTGCAATCAAAAATTGACAATTCTAAAAAAACAATTTTATTAAATCTGTCGGGGTCGGATGTGTATACAATTAGATTAAATAACAGAGAATATAGAACTAATGAAGACAAGATTAATTTAGAATTAGACCCAGTTATCAACAATGTAATTCAAGTGAGCACAGATAAAAACTGTCAAGGTGTTTATGAAGAGACAATTGTTATGGGGGGAACACCCATTTTTTATCCAAATCCAACAAAAAACATACTGAATGTACTGGTTGCTCCGATTTCAAAAGTAGTTACTAACGTTACTGTTTCTGTTGCATCTTTAACAGGGAAAGTTGTGCTTTCAGAAGTTTATTTTGTTTCCAATGGTAGCGTTTCAGTAGATGTAAGTAAATTGGAAAAAGGAGTATATACCATACGATTAGGGGTAGCAGGGGAAATAGTGAATCATAAAATAATAAAACGATGAAAAATTTAATATATACTCTTGTTCTAGTATTGATTGTAACCGCATGTGGGGGAGGCGGGGAAGAGCCTGAACCTATTCCTTTACATCCAGGTTCGTCTATATTAACGTTTCCAAATCAAAATTCTGAATGTACAGTAGGAACGAATAAAACAAGTACAAATAGTACTGTTTTGTTTAAATGGGGAGCAAGTTTAAATACAGATTCTTATGAGCTTATTCTTAAAAATTTGGTTAGTGATGAAATAACAAATTACAATTCATTAACAAATGAGCTAGAGATTGAGTTGTTAAGAGGAATTGCTTATTCATGGCATGTAATTTCAAAATTTAAGAGTGTCTCAGAAACAGGAATAAGTGAAATCTGGAAATTTTACAATGCCGGAGAAGGGGTTGTTTCTTATGCTCCGTTCCCTGCGGAAGCTGTTTCACCAATAAATGGCAGTTCTCTCGCTACAACATCAGGGAAAATAATATTCGATTGGAATGGAAGTGATGTGGAAAATGATATTGAATCTTATGATGTTTACTTTGGAACAACAGATACACCCCCAATAATTAAATCCGGGCAAGTAGATTCTATGTTTGAAGATATCAGTATTAGTTCTGCAACAACCTATTATTGGTATGTTGTAACAAAAGATGAACAAGGAAATAGTTCTCAATCTTCCCTTTTTACATTTTCTGTGGATTAAAAAAAACATTTTTCAAATATATTTAAAAGCCGAGTATTTTCCTTTTTTTTTGGGAAGAGTAAATCACGAATGTTTTTTTGCAAGTATTTCAAGCTTGTAGAACATGAACTTAAAACTTAACTAAATATGAAAACAAAAATTACATTTATTAAAACAGTTTTTTTAGTTGTGTGCTTACTAGTAAGCACAAGTTTGTTAGTGTCTTGGGCGTGTAATGCTCTTTAGTTGGTTTTTTATCATTTTTTAATGAAAATAGCACCTCTATATGCTGATAAATTCCCCCTTATTTTTTTTGATTAATAGTAGTTTTACATCTAGTATAAGACTTAAAATAGTAGCACTGAAATGAATTTTTAATGTATGAAAAGGGAGTAGAGATTGAGAAGTTATTTTTTATAAATTGCCATGAAAACAAAAAGTATTTAAAATCTTTTAGAAACAGTGTAAATTTTTTTTATGTTAAAAATGAAAACAAACAAAAATATTTTTTATTTATTGATATTGTCAGTGTTTATTTCTTGTAAAGAAGAGGTGAAATCAATAAAGGAAAAGCCAACAAAGCCTAATATCATTTACATTTTGGCAGATGATTTGGGTTATGGTGATGTAGGTGCTTATGGACAAAAAAAAATAGAAACACCCAATATAGATGCGTTAGCAAAGGAAGGGATGTTGTTTACACAGCATTATTCTGGGGCACCTGTTTGTGCTCCGGCAAGGTCTGTATTGATGACAGGTAAACATTTGGGGCATTCTTTTATACGAGGAAATGATGAATGGGCAGAGCGAGGAGATGTTTGGAGTTATAGAGCAGTTGTCAAGGATTCAACTTTAGAAGGACAAAGACCTTTCCCGTCTGGAACACCTACGATAGCTTCTATGTTGAAAAAAACCGGGTATAAAACAGGAGTCATTGGAAAATGGGGCTTAGGAGCTCCTGGTAGTGAATCGACACCTAATAAAATGGGATTTGATTATTTTTTCGGTTACAATTGTCAGCGTCAGGCACACACGTACAATCCCGTACATATGTATGAAAATGAAATTAGGTATCATTTAAAAAATGATACAATAGCTCCTTCAACAGGAATAGGGAAAAATGAAGATCCTATGTCTTTAGCAACTTATGAAAAGTACAATCAGCCTGTTTATTCATCCACTATTGCGTTTGAAAAGTTAATGGGCTTTGTAAAAGAAAATAAAACAAATCCATTTTTTCTCTATTGGGCAAGTCCAATTCCACATTTACCACTGCAAGCACCTAAAAATTGGGTAGATTATTATGTGAAGAAATTTGGAGATGAAAAACCATTCTTTTTTAGAGAAGGAGAAAGAGGTTCTTATTTTTCAGCAAGATACCCACATGCGACTTATGCAGGTATGGTTTCTTATTTAGATGAGAATATTGGAAAACTGATTAAATATTTGAAAGAAGAAGGTCTGTATGAAAATACATTGATTGTGTTTACTTCAGATAACGGTCCTACTTACGACTTAGGGGGGGCAGATTCTCCATGGTTTGATAGTGCACAACCTTTTAGAAGTGAATATGGAAGGGGTAAAGGGTTTTTATATGAAGGAGGAGTAAGAGTTCCTATGATTGCAACATGGCCAGCAAAAATAAAGGCAGGTTCTAAAACAGATCATATTTCTGCTTTTTATGATGTTATGCCAACTATAAGTCAGGTAGTAGAAAGTAAAAGCCCGAATACGGATGGAATTAGCTTTTATAAAACATTGTTAGAGGAAGATGGACAAAAAGAGCATGAATATTTATATTGGGAGTATCCAGAATATGGTGGTCAGGTTGCAGTAAGAATGGGAAAATGGAAAATTATCTGGAAAGATGTTAAAAAAGGCAATACAAAAATAGAGTTGTACGATTTAGAGAAAGATCTTACAGAAAAAACCAATATTGCTGCCGAGTATCCAGAAATTGTTGAAAAACTTTTTGACATAATCAAAAAAGAACACAGTACACCTCAAATAAAAAGGTTCGAAATGAAAGCTTTGGAAGAAGCGTATAATAAAAAGTAAAGCTTTCGTATTTATGATGGTGTAAAAAAGGTATATAAAGAATGCTTAAGTATTCTAATAAATAAGATATGATAAATACAATGGTTAGAATTTATAGCGTGTGTTTCGTTTTGTTAACAGTTTTAAGTTGCAATTCATTTCAAAAAAAAGAGAATTCAAAGGAAGAAAAACCCAATATAGTTTTTATTCTTGTGGATGATTTGGGATGGAGTGACACAAGTTTTATGGGAAACCCAGTTTATGAAACTCCGAACCTCAACAAATTGTCTAAAGAAGGAGTTGTATTCAGTAATGCATATGCACCAGCTGCAAATTGTGCGCCAAGTAGAGCTTGTATTGTATCAGGTAAAAACACACCACGACATGGTATTTATACTGTTGGGTCTTCAGAAAGAGGTAAATCTAAAGACAGAAAATTAGTTCCCATTAAAAATACGGAAACTTTAGAAGAAAGCTTTGTTACCATCGCAGAGGCTTTAAAAAAGAATGGGTACGCTACAGCAACAATGGGAAAATGGCATTTGAGTGATGATCCTAAAACCCAGGGTTTTGATGTGAATATTGCAGGGTCTCATGCCGGTCATCCCAAAACATATTTTAGTCCATATAAAAATAAAAACCTTATGGACGGAGAGAAAGGAGAGTATTTAACAGATAGAATTACTAGTGAAGCAATTCAATTTATTAATGAGCAGAAAGAAAAACCATTTTTCCTTTACCTTCCCTATTTTACGGTGCACACACCTTTACAAGGGAAAGAGGATTTTGTAAATAAATACAATACAAAAATTAATGGAGATGTTCGGTTTAATGCAAAGTACGGAGCCATGGTGGAAAGTATGGATGAAAATATTGGGAGATTGTTGTCTGCTCTAGAAGAACTTAAATTATCAGAAAATACAGTTGTTATTTTTTATTCCGATAATGGAGGCTTGGCAAGTGTATCTTCCCAGTTTCCACTGAGAGCTGGTAAAGGATCTTACTACGAAGGAGGTATACGTGTACCATGTATCATCAAATGGCCTTCAAAAATTAAAGAAGTTAGAAGGACAGATATTCCTGTCTCGGGCTTAGATATTTTTCCTACATTGATGGATATTGTGGGAGACAAAAATGATTACAATTTGGATGGGATTTCATTGAAACCATTCTTAACAGAAAATAAAATTGTTGCTGAACGTTCTTTGTTTTGGCATTTTCCTATCTATTTGCAAAAAGTGAATACCAAAAAAGATGAAGCAAGAGACCCTCTATTTAGAACACGTCCAGGAAGTGTTATACGAAAAGGAAAATGGAAGCTTCATGAGTATTTTGAAGATGGTGTTTTGGAACTGTATGATTTAGAGACGGATTTAAGAGAACAAAATGACTTGTCTCAACAAAATCCTGAAAAAGTAAAGGAATTGTACAAAGAACTTCAGAAATGGAGAACAGATGTAAATGCGCCTGTACCTAAAGATTTAAACCCAGGATTTGTTGCACCAATTAACTCCATTTCTTCATCAAAATTTTAATAATAATGAAAAAGAGTATTTGTTTTTTCCTTTTTTCGATTTTATGTATAGGCTGTAAATCAGAACAGGTTAAAAAAGAAGTTTTAAAAAAGCCGAATATTATCGTGGTACTTGTTGATGATGCTGGATATGTAGATTTCGGGTTTATGGGCAGTAAAGATTTAGAAACTCCAAATATTGACGCTTTGGCAAAAGGAGGAGTCGTTTTTACGGATGCACATGTCAGTGCTACAGTTTGTGCTCCGTCAAGAGCTGGTTTACTTACAGGGAAGTACCAGCAGCGTTTTGGTTTTGAAGCGAATGGCACAGGGTCTAAAGAGTCAGGAGAATTAGGCTTGTCAGATGATGTAATTACAATGGCAGATGTGTTTCAACAAAATAAATACAAGACAATTGCCTTAGGAAAATGGCATTTGGGATACAATGAAGACGATCACCCTAATAAACGTGGGTTTGATGAGTTTTATGGATTTTTGGGTGGGAGTAGATCGTATTTTCCTTTAAAGAATCCTTCAAAACATGATATGCTCCAACAAAATGGAAAACAGGTGATTTTTGACGGTTATTTGACAGATGTCTTAACAGATAGAGCAGTTGGGTTTATTGATGAAAATAAAGAAAATCCATTTTTTATGTATTTGGCATATACAGCTGTTCATGCCCCAATGCATGCGAAAAAAGAACATCTAAATAAATTCAAAGGACATAGTCGCCAAAAACTAGCTGCAATGACATGGTCTCTTGATGAGAATATTGGGAGAATTACAGAAAAATTGAAGGCTTCTGGAAATTTAGAAAACACACTTATTTTCTTTTTAAGTGATAATGGAGGTTCTACCGTAAATCAAGCTCTTAATGGACCTTTGAAAGGGTTTAAAGGGAATAAATTTGAAGGAGGTCATAGAGTGCCCTTTGTTGTTTATTGGAAAGGTGCAATTAAAGGAAATAAAAAATTCGAAGGATTGAGTTCTTCTTTGGATATATTCAAGACCTCTATAGGGGCAGCTGGAATAAAAGAAGAGGTAAAATGGGGATTGGATGGCGTAAATTTATTACCGTTCTTAAAAGGAGAGAAAGAAGGGGATCCTCATGAAAAATTATTTTGGAGGAAGTTGGAAGCTGCGGCTGTTCGAATAGGAGATGCCAAACTAATTCGTCAACGTAAATATGGCAGTGTTTTATATGATTTGAAATTAGATTTGGGAGAGTCGAATGATTTGTCTGAATCAGATAGTTTGAATTTGAAAAGATTGACAACCGAGCTTGAAAACTGGGAAGAAGGTTTGATGAATCCATTGTGGAATGAAGGTGGATATTGGAAAAAGGTGAATTCTGAAATTCATAAAAATCTAATGCAAGGGAACTACAAAGATGTTGCTGGGAGAAAACTTTTTTTGAAAAAGAATAAAAAGATAAAAAAGTAGTACCCCTTTTTTAAGGTAATAATATCAAAAAATCCAAAGACTATTTAAAAGGCTGTAGCCTAATTCTGTTAATTATGAAAGATAAAATTTTATCAATATCAATTGTTTGTATTCTTTATTTTACGATTGTTAGTGGAATCATAAGTTGTGATTCTATAAAAAATAAAGAAGGTTTCTTTAAAAGTGATTTTACAACCAGTGAAGCACGTACTTGGATTGGGCCAGAATATTGGGCAAATCCGTTACAGGATTGGGAAGTTGTATCGAGTAGGTTAGAGTGTTTGGTGAGTAAGCCGAATAGAAATGTTCACCTTTTAACAAGAAAACTAGATACAGTTAAAGGAGGTTTGACTGTACAAGTTAATTTTAAACTTTTGAGCCCTGATGAATTGGCATCTAATAAAAATTGGGTTGGATTTAGTATAGGGTCTAAAGGTCAATTTAATGATTATAGAGATAATGCTATTTTTGGAAAAGGATTGAACATTGGTGTGACAACGAATGGTGAGGTGTTTATAGATGAAATGCCAGAGTCGAATACTGTAAATGATGCTATAATAAGACAATTGAGAGAAGGTGTGGATTTAAAAGTAGTTCTACATCCGAAAGGAGACAAGTATCAATTAGAAGTAGTTCTATTGAATGCAAAAACAAAAGAAAAAATAAGTGAAAAGAAAGCGAGTATTACTGCAAATAAACTTGTTGGTGATTTGGTCTTAGTAAGTGACTATAAAACAAAGAAAAATAGCAAGTATTTTACTGAAAAAAGTGTTTCGTTTAAAGATTGGGAAGTGTCTGGGACGAAGCTTGAAATTTGCGATGAAAATAAGTTTGGACCTATATTGTTTTCTCAATTTACTTTGAGTAGAGGAGGTTTGAAGTTGACGGCTCAAATGGCACCAGTTATTTTAAATTCTGAAAAAGTGGAATTCCAAATAAAAGAAAATTCGACATGGAAGACTATCCAGGAAATTAAAATTGATAAAGATGCACGAACAGCGACTTTTAAGTTTGATAGATGGGATATTTCTAAAGACATTCCATATAGACTATCCTATAAAATGGACAAAGGATTGGATAAAAAAGAAGCGTTTTATTGGGAAGGAACAATAAGAAAAGATCCAACCGATCAAGAGGAGATTGTAATAGCTGGTTTTACTGGAAACAGTGACTTGGGTTTCCCTAATTCAGATATTACAAAGCAAGTGAAATTTCAAAATCCAGATGTTTTATTTTTTTCAGGTGATCAAATTTATGAAACAGTTGGAGGTTATGGAACACAGCGTTTTCCGACAAATGTTGCAATGCTTGATTATTTAAGGAAATGGTATGTTTATGGATGGGCGTATAGAGATTTGATGAAAGATAGGCCAACCGTAAGTATTACTGATGACCATGATGTGTATCATGGGAATATTTGGGGAGAAGGTGGAGTTGCCTCACCCACAAAAAATAGAGGAGGTTCTGTAGGGCAAGATGCAGGCGGGTATATGATGCCTCCAGAATGGGTGAAAATGGTAGAACGAACACAAACAAGTCATCTTCCAGACCCTTATGATGCTGCACCTGTTGCACAAGGTATTGGGACTTATTATACAGACATGGTTTATGGAGGAATTAGTTTTGCAATTTTAGAAGACCGGAAATTTAAATCTGCACCGAAGAAACATTTGCCGAAAGCACAAATAAAGAATGGCTGGTCTTTAAATAAAGATTTCGACATGGCTAAAAATGGAGATGTCGTTGGAGCCAAATTGTTAGGAGACCGACAATTGAAATTTTTAGATGCATGGGTTTCAGATTGGGGATATCAATCTCAAATGAAAATGTTGCTTTCTCAAACTATTTTTGCAAATGTAGCTACACTTCCTAGTAAAGAATTATCTGGATCTGTAATTTCAAAATTAAAAATAATGAGAGAAGGAGAGTATCCTCCAAATGACATGCCTGTGGCAGATTTAGATTCTAATGGATGGCCTCAAAAAGGTAGAAATAAAGCAGTTGAGATAATACGAAAGGGATTTGTATTTCATTTGGCTGGGGATCAGCATTTAGGATCAACGGTACAGTATGGAGTAGATGAATGGAACGATAGTGGTTACGCATTGTGTGTTCCTTCAATTTCTAATTATTGGCCAAGAAGGTGGTTTCCTGCGATGGAAGGAAAAAATAGAAATCCAGCAAAACCAAAATATACAGGAGAATATAAGGATGGATTTGGGAATAAAATGACAGTACATGCGGCTTCAAACCCAACTTTTACAGGAAAGACACCATCAAGATTGTATGACAGAGCTACGGGGTATGGAATTGTGAGATTGAATAAAAAGAAGAGAGTGATTACATTAGAATGTTGGCCAAGAATGGCCCAGCCAAAATTAGGAGATACAGAACAATATGAAGGTTGGCCAATTACAATTCGTCAAGAAGATAATTATGGAAGAAAAGCAAAAGCATTTCTGCCAGAGGTAGTTATTTCTGGATTAAAAAATCCAGTGGTACAAGTGATTAATGAAAAAAATGCTGAGATCGTTTATTCTATGAGAATCAATGAAAATATTTTTAAAGCAAAAATATTTGATACCAAGGTGAGCTATACGGTGAGGGTTGGTGAGCCAGATACAAACAACTGGCAACAAAAAAATGGAATTAGATCGTACGAATCTAAAAAAATATCATTTTCTTTTTAGTGAATTATTAGAAATATAGAACAAGTAAAAGTCTTTTTTTAAGACTTTTACTTGTTTATGGAAAAAGAGTCGTCAATTTGAAATTTTTTAAGATACTCTTCAGAACCCATTTGTGCTGCTTCTTTTTTGAAAGTATTTGGAGTTTTTCCAAATTGCTTTTTAAAGCATTTGGAGAAGTATTTTGGGTCATTAAATCCAGATAAATAAGCAGATTCTGAGATGCTATAACCGTATTTGGCAATTACTATGGCAGCTTTTTTTAAACGAAGCATGCGAACGATATCAATCAGGCTTTTACCCGTTAGTGTATGACATTTCCTATATAGAACGGAATAGCTCATGTGTAACTCTTCGGAGAGTTCCTCCATTCGAAAATTAGGGTTTCCTATTTTTGATTTAATTATTGCATACAAATTTTCAAGGAAGACATCTTCGTGTGATTTGTTGATGTTGATTTCAGGATTGCTGATAATCTCTTTTTTGAATTTTGAAATTATATGTTCTGTTGATGTGGTAATGTTGTTGATTTTTAAAAGCAATTCATTTGTATTGAAAGGTTTGTTTATGAATTCAATTGCTCCTGATTTTAATCCTTGTATTTTAGCTTTTGTAGAGTTTTTAGCCGTCAATAGGATGACAGGTATGTGTTTCGTTAAATGGTCCTTGTGCAGCATTTGACACATTTCTATTCCATCCATTATAGGCATAGTTATATCACTTAGAATTAAATCTGGCAAGTTGTTTTTTGCATAATGAAATCCTTCTTCTCCATTTTCAGCTAAAAGAATATTGTAAGAGTCAAGTAAAAGGTCTTTTAAAAACATTTGCAATTCAATATTGTCCTCTACAATCAAAATGGTTTTGTTATGCCTCGTTACTTGTGTTGTGGATATCGATTTCTTTTTTGTTGGGATATCTTTTGTTTCTATTGGTTTTTCATAGGTTATAGCTTTTTCTTCTTCAAGATAAGCTTCCTCTGTAATTGGCAAAACAATATTAAAAGTTGTGCCTTCCATAGGAGTAGATATGACGTCTATTTTTCCTCGGTGTAAGGCTATCAATTCCTTTGTTAGTGCCAATCCTATTCCCGTTCCTTTTTCTTGTTTACCTAGTGTTGATTGGTAAAATAAGGTAAAAATATTATTCAATTCTTCTTCTGGGATTCCTGGACCTGAATCCGAGATTGATAGTTTGATAGAGTTTTTATTATTAACAGGTAGTACTGTTAAGAGAATGTTCCCTTCTTTTGGGGTGAATTTAAAAGCGTTTGATAATAGATTATAAATAATGTGTTCAAACTTATCTTTGTCATACCAAGCTTCTGATAAGTTTTTAGGGCAATTTATAGTAAAGTCAATGTTTTTAAATCGAGCTTGTTCTTTGAATGAAAGTGATAAGTTGTGTAATTCTTTAAACAAGTTATTTTTAGTAACGAATAGCCTTATTTTTTCTAGTTCTTTATTTCGAATAGTTGTCAGCTGAAAAACAATTCTTGACAAGCGTTTTACATTGTTAGAAATAATCTGTAATCGCTGTTCTAATAGTAAGTTTCCATTCTTTACGGCTCTCTCTAACATATTGTCTATTGGTCCTGATATTAATGTTAATGGAGTCTGGATTTCATGTGACATTTTTGCGAAAAAGTCCATTTTTAAGGCATGTAATTCTTTTTCATTTTTATTATTTATTTTTTCAAAAATTAATTTTTTTCGAATTAAATACCATTTTCGCAATCCAAAAACAATAAAACTCAACATTAAAAAGTAAAAGACATATGCCAACGGTTGATTCCAGAAAGGTTGGTCAATTTTAATGATTAATTTTTTTTCAGGTACGTCCCATGCTCCTTTTTTTGACCCTGCTTTGACTTCGAAAATGTAGTCTCCAGATGGGATGTTTGTATAAGTGGCAAGTAATTCTTTGTTGGCAGGAATCCATTCATGGTTGAAATTTAATAAACGATAAGCATAATGATAGTTAGGGTTAAGTACATTGTTTATAGCAGAGAATCGAAAAGAAAAGGAAGATTGATTAGAATTTAAACGAATGTCTTGAAGGTTGTTTATTCCTGAAGTAATTTGATCGGGAAGTAGTGATCTTGCCGGTTGGTTTAAAATTTCTATAGCGTTGAAAAAAAGTTGAGCTCTAGGTGTCGTTTTTTTTACCATTTTTATTGGGTTTATAATATTTAACCCTTTTACTCCTCCGAAGTAAAGCATTCCTTGCTTGTCTTTGAAAGCACTTCTGGCTAAAAACTGATTGTCCTGAAGGCCATCTATGTCATTATATGTAGTTATATTAGAACTCTTGGTGTTAAAGTGAAGAATTCCATTGGTTGAGCTAAGCCATATGTTGTCTTCGTTTTCTTTTAAAACAGAGGTTATGGAAATGTTTTTAAAAGCTTCATGCTCCTTATATGTGTGAGATGTATGAGTGGTAGTATTGTACTTTAATAATTTTCCATTAGAACTTATGAGCCATAAATTATTTGAATCAGCAAGTTCCATAAATTTGATTCCCAATAAATCATGTTTGAATTTTTTTTCATCAAAATAACTGTGTTGAGTAAAAGAAGAGTTTTTGATGTTTGAGGATTCTTCATTGAACTTAAAAAGGCCACCTTGATAATATCCAATCCAAATGGTGCCATTTTCATCTTCAATGATGCTTTCCCCAATGGAGCCCTTCAGTCCATGTGTGTTATTTTCAAAACTGGCAAGTAATATTTGATTGCTAGAGTAAAGATTTAAAGAAAGGTTGGAAGCTACCCAAATACGTTTTTTTGAGTCCGTATAGAGAGTTCTTACATCTGTTGCCTCATGTCGACTGGAATTTTTGATAGTGAATTTTTCAAATAGATCCCGGTTTTTATTGTATTTCCATAAACCGTTTTTGTAGGTTCCAATCCATATAGTTGATTGATGATCTTCTATAATTGATTGCACATAAAAACCTTTTTTTAAATTGTTATTGGAAAAATATTGTTTTTCAAAATGAGTTCCATCTTTTTTTGTTTTAATATTTGTGACGCCAGTTCCATCTGTTCCTGCCCATAAATCGCCATTTTTACTTTTGTAGATTGATAAAATTTTTGCTGGACTGTTATTTTCAGTTCCTTCGTGGTAGGTGATATTATTGTTTCTTTTTGGAAGTATATTTACACCACCATAATTTGTTAGTATCCAAATGTTTTTATTACTGTCTTCATTAATATTTAATATAGTGTTGCTACTCAGTGAAAATTTATTTGTATTGTGGTGGGTGAATAATTGAATAACTCCGTTGTTTGGGTTCAGATAATAGAGACCTCCACCATCAGTACCTGCCCAAATAAAACCTTCGCTATCGCAAAATAGTGAAATGAACATTTCTTTTTTTATATTGTAAAAAGGTTTTTTGTAAATACTTTCTTGAAGAAATTGTCTTTTTTCTAAATCATAACTGTAAAGTCCTAGTGTTTCAGTTCCTATCCACATTTTGTTCTTTTTATCGAGTATAATGTGTATGTTTCCTGGAAAGTCAGAGAAGGGACCTTTTAAGGTTGATAATTCCTTTATGGAAATAGAATATTGGTATATTTTTCCTTTGTCTGTACTTATGTATATATCTTTATTTGGGGTTTGTATTAAAGTAACTATCTCAGATGAATTTGGTTGTATATTGGGGATTGAAGTAACTTTATGTAAGCTGTCATTGTTGTAAGAGTATATAGTTCCTGTTTTGGTAGCAAATAAAATTCCTTTTTTATTGATACTGATTTTATGAATCGTTTTTCCCTTAAAGGCAACAGGTTCATGAAAAAAATCTTGGTTGTCACATACAGCAACAAGTCCATTTTTTGAGATTACCCAAATAGTATTGTTGTTTCCTTTTTTTAAGGACACAATTCTATCATTGGATTCTACGTATTTAAAGATATTTTTAATGTCTATATGGTAATAGTTGTAGCCATCGTATTTTTCAATACCTAAGCTATGTGCCATCCAAATATATCCATTTGAATCTTCAATTGTATGATTTATACTAAGTGTTTTGTTATTTAGTTTTGGGCTTAAGTTTTTGAAATTACGATGTCCTTGAGAAAAAGAAGTCAAAGATAGCACATGAAAGCTGATGACTAGAATTAGTAGTTTTTGAAACGTATGTTTTTTTGAATTTAGACTTGAAACGTGTATTGACATAATTTATGATTCAGTTTAAAGCACTTAAAATGTGTTTTTATCTTAGTTAGTAAATATATAAATTATTGTTATGGCTCTTGTTTTATTGTCAAGTTAAGAAAGTGTAAAAGTGTCTTATTTCGTCATAATAGTGTGTTTTTTTTACTTTTTTTTTGGAATAACTAAAATATACCCCTATTAGAGTAGAAAATACACCCCTTTGTAGAAGGTGTTTCTGAAATTTGAAAATCTAAGTATGAGTAGAGTAACTCGCAGACTTTTAGTTAAAATACATAAATAGTTAAAATATTTTTATGAATTCAAGAAGGAATTTTATTAAAAAATCGGCAATTGCAGGAGCAGGAGTAGCGATGCTTCCAAATGTTTCATTTGGAGAAACAAAAGCAAAAAAAAGTGATAAATTAAGAGTAGGAATGATTGGAGTTGGACTTCGAGGTACAAATCATTTAAACAATCTATTACAGAGAGATGATGTTTTGATCACTGCAATTTGTGATATTGACCCTAAAAGAATTTCTATTGCATTGGGAAAGATTGAAGAATCGGGTAAGAAAAAACCAGAAGTCTTTGGGGATAGTGACTATGACTATAGAAATTTACTAAATTTAAAAAATGTTGATGCAGTTGTAATTTCTACTCCTTGGTTATGGCATACACGTATGGCTAAAGATGGAATGCTGGCTGGGAAATATACCGGTTTAGAGGTGTCTGCTGCCAATACTATTGAAGAGTGCTGGGACTTGGTAAATACACACGAGCAAACTGGAACTCATTTGATGATTTTAGAAAATGTAAATTACCGAAGAGATGTTTTGGCCGTTTTGAATATGGTAAAACAAAATGTTTTCGGTGAATTATTGCATTTTACATGTGGTTATCAACATGATTTAAGACATGTGAAATTCAACGATGGTAAAACAGCGTATGGAAAAGGTGTTGAATTTGGAGATGAAGGCGTCTCAGAGTCAGCGTGGAGAACACAACATTCTTTATTAAGAAATGCAGATGTGTATCCGACCCATGGTTTAGGACCCGTTGCTGTTATGGCCGATGTTAATAGAGGAAACCGTTTTGTTTCATTGACATCTCATGCTACAAAAGGAATCGGACTTCATAAATATATTGTAGAAAATGGTGGAGAAAACCATCCAAATGCAAAATTGAAATTTAAACAAGGTGATGTTATAACTTCTACTATTGAAACTTCAAATGGGGAAACTATAATAATTACGCATAATGTAAATACTCCGCACCCTTATTCTTTAGGATTTAAAGTTCAAGGAGTACAAGGACTTACAGATTTTGATTACCATACACAACGAATCCATATTGAAGGGGTTACCAAAGGTCATGGTTGGGAAGATATGGATGCATGGTTTGAGAAATACGACCATCCATTGTGGAAAAAATATGGAGCTAGTGCAACAGAAGCCGGACATGGTGGGATTGACTTTTTCGTCATGAATGCCTTTGTAGAGTCTGCAAAACAAAATATCGCACCGCCAATGGATGCGTATGATGCAGCAGCTTGGAGTGTTATAACTCCACTGTCAGAATTGTCAATTGAGAACAATGGTGCTCCTCAAGATTTTCCTGATTTTACAAGAGGAAATTGGGTGAAAAGAAAGCCTTACGATTGGATGAAAGATACTTTTTAAAATATATTGTTTGATTTTAATGATGAGGTACAGCCCCTATAAAGTATAATTTTGTGTCTCATCATTATATAATTAAAAGAAAAGAATGAACAAAAAAATGCTATTAAAAATATGAATCTTTAATGAAATGATCTTGTTGTTTAATCTTTAATGAATTGATGTTATGGGGGTTTTGAAAGGCTGTAATTCAAAAATTGTTTTTTTTAGTAATAATACAATTACGATGAAGGAACTCTATGAACTTTTTTTTATACCTCTTTGTTCATATTCAAATAAGTACGTTAAGAATCACGATGTTTCAGGAGATATTGTACAAGAAGTTTTTATAAAAATATGGGAAAAGAGAAAGGATTTTAGATCAATTCAAGCACTTCGTACTTTTATTTATATTGCCACTAGGAATGCAAGTTTTAATTACCTCAGAGATTTTGATAAAGTTTGTCTAATAGACGAACAATTGGACGAAAGAAGTCTTGAAAGTCAGAGTTTAATTATCGAAGAAGAAGCGTATCGTTTAATTCTTAAAGAAGTCAATTCTTTGCCTGAATCTTGTAAGAAAGTATTCAATCTTACTTTGCAAGATATGAGTATTTCAGAAATTTCTGAATGTTTGCATATTTCTAAACATACCGTTAGGAATCAAAGAGCTAAGGCTCGTGAAATTCTAAAGTCTAGAGTTGGAGATTGGTGTTATACATTGCTTTTTTAAATCATTGTTATAAGGGAGAGAGGAATGGAAAATGAGACACATGTCTTTAAATATATTTTGTTGTAAAAATAATAACCACGGTAAAAATCAATACCAATAACTTTGAAAAGCTCACTTGACAGTGAGCTTTTTGTTTTGTTATATCAATTAATTTTCAAATTTATGGATATATAATATAAATGAAAAAGGAGCGAATTATACACGTTGTTTTGATGTTTAATTGGTGTTAATGGAATTCAGTTGGTGTATTTGTTATGTAAACATTTGGTTTGTTCTTAAGGTTTTGTAAACAAGTGTTTTAGTAGTCTTTCAGGTACGTTTTGTAAACTTATGTTTGAAGGATGTTATTTATTATTATTAAATAAGTAGATTTTGATGCTTGTTAATTTGTATATTTAGTGCTCTTATTTGAGGCTGAAATGATGAATATTGTAAAGAAAGATGAGGTTGATGTTGTTTTTTTTGAGGAGGGTGAGGTTTCTATTCAGAAATTATATGATTTGTATTTTTGCGCTCTTTGCGCATATGCCAATAGGTATGTAAATGATAAACAGGTGGCAGGTGACCTCGTCCAAGAGGTATATATAAAGGTTTGGAAAAAAAGAAAGCATTTTGAAACAATTATTGGTCTTAGGTCCTTTATGTATCTCTCGATTCGGAATGCAAGTTTGAATTACTTAAGAGATCACGTCAAAATGTTGGCAATTGATACTTCAATTGTGATAAGTAATTGTGAAAATCAGAACTTCGTTATTGAGGAAGAAGTTCATTTGTTGATTTTAAAGGAGGTAGCTAAATTGCCTGAAGGTTGTAAGAATGTTTTTCAATTAACGTTGTTAGATATGAGTATTGCAGAGATATCTGAATGTTTGCAAATTTCGAAAAATACTGTTCGTAATCAACGATCAAAAGCAAGAAGATTATTAAAATCTAGTTTAGGTGATTTGCTTTGCATATTTCCGTTTCTAATTTAAATTACAGGACTTAATTGTTGTTGATAATGACGTTTTTTAGTCTCATAAGTTGATTTTATTTTGTTTTTTTCTTTCAAATTTGATGTTTTTATTATTTTTTTATAAAAAAAATAATAAAAATACTTGTCTTAAGTCATTGGTTTTAATTGGTTTATGTTTTTTATTGAAAATAAATGAAAAAAAAGTCATTTTCACGTAGTACATAATGCACTTTTCCGTGTTATAAGAGTAATAGATATTGTTAAAAATTTTACGAATGAAAATAATAGATGATGAATTTGCCATTTCTGAATTGGTGATTTTGTATATAAAAGATGAACTTTCTGTAAAACAGAAGGAAAGATTACACGCTTGGTTAAATGACTCTGAAAAAAATAGAGATTTGTTTGAGAAGTTAAAATCAAAGGAGCATTTTATTGAGAAATCTAAAAAAGATAAAAAATTTGAAGACCCTACTAGATGGATTTACATTTCAAAAGAAATAAATAAAAGAAAACGAAAACTTAGGCTAAGATATGGAGCGATTGCGGCTTCGTTTTTTGTGCCTTTGTTGATTGGAAGCTATTTTTTTATGCAATCTGAAGAGGTAATGAAAGCTCCAAGAACAATTATCAAGCCGGGGAAAAACGAAGCTGTATTGATTACTGATAATGGAGAGGAAATAAATTTATCTAATAATAATTTTAAACTGAATACTTCAGGGGTAATTAAAATACAAAACAAGAACAATGTTTTAAGTTATGAAAAAGAAAAAGCTGAAACAGTTGTTGAAAAAATGGAATACAATACCATTGTAGTGCCTAGAGGCGGGGAATATCAGATGGTGTTGGCGGATGGAACAAAAGTTTGGTTGAATTCTGAGAGTGAATTGAGGTTTCCAGTAAATTTTGTTGAAGACACGAGAACAGTTTGGGTAAAAGGAGAAGCTTTTTTCGAAGTTGCTCATGACAAAGAAAAACCATTTTTCGCAATGGTTAATGAGAAAAGCATTGAGGTTTTAGGAACAGAATTTAATATCAAAGCCTATCCAGAAGAAAGCGAAATTATTACAACATTGCAGTCTGGGTCTGTAAAGTTTAATTTTGAAGATAAGTCCCAAATGTTAACTCCAGATCATCAAATTATATATTCTGAGATTACTGGAGAAACAGAATTAAAGGAAGTAAATGTGCAGGAAGTTACTGCTTGGGTCCATGGGAAGTTCTATTTTAAATCTTTAAATCTAGAGAAAATTATGGTTGTATTAGGAAGATGGTACAATTTTGAAATGGAATTTGAAGATGTTGAAGCAAAAGATTTAATTTTTAGAGGGATGATTTATAGAGGGATGACGTTTGAAGATGTTGTTGATATTATTAAGGAAACCACAAATGTACAGATTGAAAATTATGGAAATAAGATAACAATTTCTCTTAAAGAATTGTAAATAAAAAAGAGAGTTTGCGCCACACAAACTCTCCTTAAATCGCGTAGCCCACGAGGGGTTACTTTTATTAATTAACTAAATACAAATTTATGAAAAATTTCTTACTTGTAAGAAAGGATTATGAAAGACATAATCTTCAAAAAAAGTTTAAAATTTTGAAAATATCTCTAGTACTTTCGTTGCTGTTTATGTTTCATGTTTCAGCAACTACGAAATCACAAGTGTTAAAGATCAATTTGGCAGGAGCCAAGTTTGAACTTACTACGGCGGTAGACGCTGTTGAAGGACAGTGTGACTACAATTTTTTTTATAGTGAAAATGAAGTTGATATTCACAAAAAATTGAAGTTGAACCTTAAAAATGCAGATGTAGATGAAGTTGTGAAGCATATATTTGGATCAGAATTCAATTATCGTGTATCTGGAAAACTTATTGTGATTGCAAAGAAATCGGCTGCAGAAATAGCTGAGGCAATGGTTTTTAATAAAATAAAAGGTACCATCAAAGATAAAGACGGAGTACTGTTACCAGGTGTTAGTGTTATAGTTGTTGGTACACAGAGAGGTATTGATACAGACTTTGATGGTAACTATAGTATAGAAGCTAATGAAGGAGACGTTCTTGAGTTTTCTTACATTGGTATGGTAACTCAGAAAATAACTGTTGGGAAACAAACGGTTATTGATGTTGTAATGCAAAGTGATACTTCTGAATTGGATGAAGTAGTGCTTGTCAGTTTTGGTCAACAGAAAAAAAGAAATGTTGTTGGGTCTATAACTACTGTTAAGCCTTCAGAATTGAAAGCACCTACAAGTAATTTAACAACTGCATTAGCTGGTAGGGTTTCTGGTTTAATTGCCTATCAAAGAGGAGGTGAACCAGGAAGAGACAATGCTGAATTTTTTATTAGAGGTGTTACAACTTTTGGATATGGTTCTAGTCCTCTAATCTTAATTGATGGTGTAGAGTTAACAATTACAGACCTTAAAAGACTGCACCCAGATGATATTGCAGCATTTTCAATAATGAAGGATGCAAGTGCAACTGCATTATACGGAGCAAGAGGGGCGAATGGAGTTATTTATGTTACTACAAAAGAAGGAACAGAAGGACCTGTAAGTATTTCTGCAAGAATTGAAACTTCTATCTCTCAAGCAACAAAAAATATTGAATTGGCTGATCCAATTACATATATGAGATTGGGGAATGAAGCTGTAAAAACAAGAGATCCATTGGGTTTGCTACCTTATTCTTTAGAAAAAATTGACAATACGATTGCTGGAACAAATTCTACTTTATATCCAGTAACAGATTGGCAAAAAGAACTATTTCAGGATTTTGCGTTGAGTAAACGATTTAATTTTAGTTTAAATGGAGGAGGAAAAACAGCACGTTATTATCTTTCTGTGGCGGGAAGTGAAGATAATGGGAATTTAAAAGTTCCTAAAGTAAGTAATTTCAATAGCAATGTAAGTTACAAGCAATATACCATTCGATCTAATACAAACATTGAATTGACAGAAACGTCTAAATTGAAATTGAGTTTTAATTTTAGTTCAGGTAATTATAGTGGGCCAAGATATGGTGGAGCAGATGTTTACAATACAGTAATGCGAAGTAATCCTGTGTTTTTTAAACCATTTTATGAGAAAGATGCAGCTAATCAATTTACCAATCATATTTTGTTTGGGAATTACGGAGAGGGTAATTACTTAAATCCTTATGCGATTATGGTAAGTGGATACCAAGAAGGTACAGATACTAAAATTATTTCTCAGTTGGAGTTCAATCAAGATTTGGATTTTGTTACAGAAGGATTGGACTTTAAATTGATTTTTAATGCTACCAAACAATCAAACTATTCTATAGATAGGTTCTACAATCCATATTACTATTCTCCACGTCAAAATAGAGAAACAGGAGTGATTTCATTGAATCCTTTGAATGAAGAAAGTGGTACAGAATACTTGAATTATAATGAAGGTGGTAAGTTTGTTAGTTCTTCCTCTTATTTGGAAGCAAATATGACTTATAACAAAGATCTTGATGATAAAAATTCAATTTCTGGTTTGTTGGTTTTTATGATGAATAATAAATTGTTTTCAAATTCAGGTAGTTTGCAGAAATCATTACCTTATAGAAATATGGGGTTGTCAGGACGTTTTACTTATGCAAACAATAATAAGTATTTTGCAGAATTTAATTTTGGGTACAACGGTTCTGAAAGATTTTCTGCTGCAGAAAGATGGGGATTCTTTCCTTCTATAGGATTAGGGTGGATGGCTTCAGACGAACCATTCATGGAAAAGTTTGAAGATGTGATTACCAAACTTAAAATTAAAGGTTCTTATGGATTGGTTGGAAATGATGCAATTGGTGGTCCAGATGATCGTTTTTTCTATTTGTCTCAAGTGAATTTAAATAATGGAACCTTTAGAGGAGGATATAGAACAGGTGATGATTTTAACAATTACTTAAGTGAAGTTTCTATTCAACGCTATGCAAATGACCAAATAACTTGGGAAACTGCAAAAAAAATGAATATAGGTTTTGAGTTGGGCTTGTTGAATGAGTTGGATTTAGAAGTAGATTTCTTTAGAGAAGAAAGATCAAATATATTGGCAGACAGGATATTACCGTCTACATTAGGTTTGCAGGCCGGAGTAAGAGCTAATATTGGTGAAGCAAAAAGTCAAGGTATTGACAGTTCTTTGGAATATAATAAGACTTTTAGTGACGGAACATGGTTACAGGTAAGAGGTACCTTTACATATGCGACCAATGAAATAACTAAGATAGAAGAACCAGATTACTCAGCTACACCTTGGTTGTCTAGAGTAGGGCAACCAATTAGACAAGTATGGGGTTATGTAGCAGAACGTTTATTTGTTGATCAGGACGAAGTAAATAATTCACCTGTACAGTCATTTGGAGGAGAGTATTCTGGAGGTGATATCAAATACAGAGATGTAAATGGAGACGGTCGTATTTCTGGATTGGATAGAGTGCCAATAGGAAATCCAACTGTTCCAGATATCGTATATGGATTTGGAATTTCTTCAGGATTTAAAGGTTTTGATGTTTCATGTTTTTTCCAAGGAGCTGCAAACTCATCTTTTTGGATAGATCCGGTAAGGACTGCTCCTTTCTTAGGAAATCAACAACAACAATTGTTAAAAGCTTATGCAGATGATTATTGGTCAGAAACCAATAGAGATGTGTATGCTTTATGGCCTAGGCTTTCGGAAAATATTGTAAATAATAATGTACAAACAAGTACATGGTTTATGCAGGATGGAGCGTTTTTAAGATTGAAATCTGCAGAGATAGGATTCAGTTTACCTCAGAATTTGGTAGAAAAATTGAATATGAATAAAATCCGATTGTATGCAAGTGGAACAAATTTATTTGTACTGAGCAAGTTCAAATTTTGGGATCCTGAATTGGCGGGTAATGGATTGAGATATCCTAACCAAAGAGTGTTTAATCTAGGTGTAAATATTTCACTTTAAAAAATTTAATTATGAAAATATATATATATAGAATATTAATTTTAATTGCAGGTGTATTTGCATCTTGTGATAAAGATTATTTGGATGTGATTCCTGACAATTTGGCTACGATTGACAATGCGTTTTCCAATAGATACAATACACAAAAGTTTTTGTTTACTATTTATTCAGCATTGCCTTCTCCAAGTAGTAATGCAAATCCTGCTTTAAATGGAGCAGATGAAATCTGGTACCCATTGGCATTAAGAAATAGAGCGGGAGCTAGAATAGCACAAGGATTTCAAAGTGTGATCAATCCTAGTGGTGACAAATGGAGAGGTTCAAGTAACACAGATTTGTATGTTGCTATTCGTAATTGTAATATATTCTTAGACAGAATTGAAGGTGTTCTAGGAATGAATGAATATGAAAAAACACAATGGATTGCTGAGGTTAAGTTTTTAAAAGCTTATTATCATTTTTATTTGTTAAGAATGTACGGGCCAATTGTTATCAATGATAAATTGATAGCTGTTTCTGAAACTACAGAGAGTTTTAAAAGTTCTAGAAATACTGTAGAAGAGGCTTTTACCTACATTGTAGGTTTGTTAGATGAGGCCATTCCTGATTTACCGCTGACATTGCAATTTGAAAATGAAGACTTAGGAAGAGTAACGAAGCCTATTGCAGCATCTATAAAAGCAAGGGTTTTGATGACTTACGCAAGTCCTATGTTTAATGGGAATACAATTTACAGTGGTTTCTTAAATGAAAATGGGGAAGCTTTTTTTCCAGCTCAATACGACGCATCTAAGTGGGAATCGGCAGCGGTAGCAAGTAAAGAAGCTATTGATTTATGCCACGAAGCAGGATTTCGTTTGTACAAGAAGGAGGATTATATCAATCCATTTCCTCAGGCGGATGTAACCTTATTGAAGTCTGCTTTAAGAAATAGATTGACGGAAAAGTGGAATTCTGAAATAATTTGGGGTCATACAGCAAGTACAAGAAGTATAGAGTATGAATCAATGCCACGTTTGTATGGTTATACAACCAATCCTGTAGCTTCTAGACACTGCCCTCCATTAAGAATTGCAGAGATGTATTATTCAAAAAATGGAGTACCAATTGAGGAAGATGTGAATTTCGATTACGCAAATAGATACAAGTTGAGAAATGCTCTAACAGCTGATAAATATCATGTTGAAGTTGGTCAAAAAACGGCAATTTTGAATTTTGATAGGGAAACACGCTATTATTCCGATTTGGCTTTTGATAGAAGTGTTTGGTTTGAAAATGGAAAAGATGCATCTGATGAAGACCCCTGGTACATACATGCTAGAAGAGGTGAGTTTGCTTCTGTATTTGAAGTGTCTCAATATTCTGTAACAGGCTATTGGCCTAAAAAATTAGTGTCAATAGAAACTCAAGTTAAAAATGGGACTTCGTTGAGTACAAAACCTTATTCTTTTCCAATTGTTCGTTTGGCAGATTTGTATTTGTATTATGCAGAGGCATTGAATGAAGCCAAAGGAGCACCAGATGCCGAAGTTTATAAATATATAGATTTGGTACGTGCTAGAGCAGGACTGGAAACAGTAGTTGATAGTTGGGCAGCTGCTTCAAATCAACCAAATAAACCAGCAAGCAAGGAAGGGATGCGTAAAATTATTCAACAAGAAAGAATGATTGAAATGTCTTTTGAAGGGACTCGATTTTGGGATTTAAGAAGGTGGAGATTGGCTAAAGAGAAAATGAATAAACCTATCAAAGGTTGGTCGGTTCTTAAAAATGATGTGGATGAATACTATACGGTTCAGGTGCTAAATAATTTAACCTTTTCTGAAAGAGACTATTTATGGCCTATTCCGGAGAGTGAGATAATTAAAAACCCTAATTTAATTCAAAACCCAGGATGGTAGTTTGTTTAACAACTCAAAAACTTAATATGATGAAACATAAAATGAAATTGATACTAATACCTGTTTTATTGCTGTTTTTTGCATGTGAACAGCATGAGCATAAGCCTATTCTTAGCGATGCTTTAAATCCAAAAAAAGTTGAAAATTTGGAATACACCTCTATTAATGGTGGATTTGATATTACTTATGACCTTCCAAGTGATAAAGATCTGTTATATGTAAAGGCAGTATATACAACTTCTAAAGGAGTTGAGGCAGAAGTAAAAACATCTGCATTTAATAACAAAATTCAGATTTTGGGCTTTGGAGATACAAATGAAAAAACAGTGAAAATTTATACTGTAGATCGTTCTGAGAATATTTCTGATTTTGTTTCGTTTACGGCAGCTCCCTTAATACCTCCTGTATCAATTATTCAGGAAACTATGAAAATTACAGCTGATTTTGGAGGCGCGAGATTTACTTGGGAGAATGATTTGACAACTCCAATTGCTATTTCTTTATTGGCAAAAAATGAACAAGGAGAGTTAGAAGTTGTAAAAACTCAATATACTGAACAAAAGGCTTTCAAAGTGTCTTTAAGAGGATATGAGTCTGTGCCTACTTTATTTGCTGCAGTAATTCGAGACCGTTATGATAATTTTTCAGATACTATTTATGCTTCAACCTCAGACAAATTGTTAGTTCCTTTATTTGAAGAGCGTTTGGATAAAACAATTTTCGCGAAAGTTATATTGGCAAATGATGACAATTGGGATGCTTGGGAAGGAGATTATTGGAACTTATTTGATGATGATATTAAAAGTATTGTACATACTCAAGGAGATCATCCAAGACCAAGTATATTAACTGTAGATTTGGGTAAAAATGTTACTTTAAGTAGGTTTACTGTATTTCAAAGAGCTTCTCATGGAACTGCACATGCTTATACACATGGAAATCCAAAAATATATACTGTTTATGGCTCAAAAGAATTGCCGGGACAGGATGGAAACTTAGATGATTGGATCAAATTGCGTGATTGTGAATCTATAAAGCCTTCTGGTTTGCCAATAGGTCAAAATACGGATGAAGACATTGATCACTTTTGGGCCGGAGATGAGTACACTTTCGATGAAGCTATTGAAATAAGGTATTTCCGTTTTGTAATGCACGAAACTTGGGATGGATCAGGATATATTGATTTTTCTGAGATGACGTTTTGGGGAAATATTTTAGACTAAAAACATTTTAAAAGATAAATTATGAAAATATTAAAATATTACAAATCACTGTTTGTTTTGTCTGTCTTTTTTGTTTTGAGTTCATGTAATGATACATATGAATTTCATGATAAATATATAGAAAATGGTGAAATTATATATACCAATAAAGTCGATTCATTAAGAACTTTACCTGGTGATAACAGACTAAAAATTGCTGGGTACATTTCAAATGCATTCAATGTAAATGAAATAACTGTTTTTTGGAATAAAGGAAAAAAAAGTCAAACATTTTCTTATGCAAAGTCAGAGAATGATACAGATGAACTAGAGTTGATTGTTGAGAATTTGGAAGAGCAGTCCTACGAGTTTGAAGTGTATTCAAAAGATGAAGATGGTAATAAATCAGTAAAGGTTGTTACATTTGGAACTGTTTATGGAGATACCTTTAAATCAAACTTGGAAGCAAGAGCATTTAATTCCTTTTCGTATGGTAGTGATTCAAATGCAACAGTTAATTTAAAAGTTGCGAGTAATTTAACAAGAACTACAGAAATTAAATATACGAACTTAAGTGGAACGGAAGTGGTTGAAAGTGTTTTGGCGGATGAATCTGAAATGATTTTGAACCAAATAGACATAACTGCTCCTACAATGTATAGAACTTTTTATGTACCTAATGCTACTGATGAAAATGGAAATGAGACTTCTATTGATGAATTTGATTCTGATTGGTTGACTTATGAATTTCCAAGTGTCGTTACTTCAATTTTTACAAGTGTTTCGTTGGAGCTAATTTCAGGTGGAGTGATTGCAAATTGGGAGAATTCAGAAAATATTGCAATAACATTAGATTTTAAAAATAAAGATAAACAAGGTGTAGAGGTAATAAATACTTCAACATCATCCGAGTCTGTTGGAACTTATACATTTACAGCTCTGAAAAGTGAAGAGCAGGAAATCGAAATTACAATTGCAGATATATATGGAAATTCGCAATCAATGTCTTACACTGTAACTCCTTTACCAGCCGCTGGAAAAGGCAACTGGTCAATAGTAGATTTTTCAACTGAAGAGGCGGGGGGCGAAGGCGCTGTAAATGGATATGCTACTGCTGCAATTGATGGAGATCCGGGAACTTTTTGGCATTCAAATTGGTCTAGCACAGGTTCTTCTTATCCTCATCACCTTACTATTGATATGGGATCAGAAAAAAACATTGCTGGTTTTGAGATTTTCAGAAGAAGTGGTGCTGGTGGCGGAGCTACAGTTCATGAGTTTTGGGTGAGTAGTGACAATGTAGCATTTACTAAGGTAGCTACACTGAATGCGGCCTTGGATTCTAATAATGGTTTTTTAACTGATGCTGATGCAAATACAAGAGGTAGATATGTGAAGTATGTTGCGACTGCAGGACCAAATTCTTTCACTTATTTAGGTGAAATAAATGTAATTGAACGGTTAGATAACTCTGATTGGACGGTTGTTGATTTTTCTTCTCAACATGATCCAAGGCCAGCAACTAATATTATAGATGGTGATGTTAGTACTTTTTGGCACTCAGATTGGGCTAATTTGGCACCTCCTTATCCTCATCATATTACTGTGGATATGGGGAAAGAAAAAACAATTACTGGTTTTGAATTGTTTAGAAGATCTAATAATGGTACAGGTCATACGAAACATCAACTTTTTGTTAGTACAGACAATGCAAACTGGATTGATCTTGGTACGTTTGATATGGATCCTAATACGAATGATGGTCAGGTAAATAAGATTCCTTCCAAACCAACTGCGAGGTATTTTAAATATGTAGCAATTGAAGGTCCCAATCATTATGATCATTTAGCAGAAATTAATGTATTTGGAATAATAGATTAGTTTTTAAATTAATTAAAAGAGGAGAGGGTTGTAAGCAGCCCTCTTCTTTTTATAATATTTTTTCATATAAAAATTACTAAATGCAAAACGCAGCTCGACTACTATTATTAATATGTCTTTATTTTGGGGTTTTCTCAGAGGTAAATGGACAGATTCAAGTTACACCATACGATAATATACCTGGTGTAAACTCTATAAACAAACCAAGTTATAGTGAAAGTTTTCCTCCTTTTGCTAAAATGCTTTATGAGTACCCTATCAACTTCAAGGATATAGAAAATAAGTACCAGCAATACTTTAAAGAAAAAGGGAAACAAAAAAATGCAATAACACGTTATTATAAACTTTGGCGAACTGTAGTAGGAAGTTATGTCGATGAAAAAGGAGTGATCCATCTTCCAAAGACCAAAGAAGCCAAGCCTCTTAGCGCTGGTAAAAAACAAAAGGCTTTAAAGCTTAAAGACACATCCAATTCAAATTGGACTTTTTTAGGCCCTAAAAACACATTTTGGTTAAATACAGAGGATACTCCTACTGTAAAACCTGTTGCTCCTTGGCAAGTTAATATTTATTCTTTCGATGTTTTTAAAGGGAATCCGAATATTTTGTATGTGGGTACAGAAACTGGTTATGTGAATAAAACAACAGACGGCGGTAAGAATTGGGTTCTTATGGCTAGGGATTATTATTTTGGAGGAGTGCCTGCAGTTGCTATTCACCCTACAAATTCGAATATCGTTTATGTGTCAGGGAACTCTCAAATTCATAAAACAACAGATGGTGGAAATACATGGATCCCAATGTTGGGTAGTGGGATTTCATTTTCTGCAAACCATATAATAATTGATCCCAACGCTCCAAATAAAATAATTGTTTCATCAAATAACGGGGTTTATATCAGTATGGATTCAGGAACTACTTGGGGACGAAAAACAACAAAACAAGCATACGATATTGAATTGAAGCCAGACGACAGTTCGGTATTGTATACGATTTCTAAAAAAAGTAAAGATGGTAACGATACCTATGAGGTATTGCAATCTATTGATGGAGGAAACCAATTTACAACGATGACCGCATTTCCTTCTTCTATTGCAGTTGCAAGTGGAGGGTTATTGGCAGTAACAAAGGCAAATCCCAATATGCTATTAGCAACAATGTTAAGTGCAGACAATACACCTTATTTGTACAAAGGAACCGTTGCCAGTAATGTTTGGACCTGGTCTAAAGTAATTGATTGTAATACAGATGCTTTTAAATACAATAATGGACAAGGATATTATGATTTGGCTTTGGAAATATCACCAGACGACGCTACTAAATTTATGGTAGGTACTACTACTCTTTTTAAAACAAATAATGGGGGACAAGATTTTGATGCCATAGGAGGTTATTTTGGAAGGTTTAGTATTCATCCAGACATTCAAGATATGAAGTGGTTGGGGAATGATAAAGTTTGGGTAGCTACTGATGGAGGGATAAGTTACTCCACAGATGCTTTCGAAACAGATTTTCAACCTAGAATAAATGGATTGGTTGGGTCTGATATGTGGGGCTTTGATCAAGGATGGAATGAAGATATTGTTGTTGGTGGTAGGTATCACAATGGAAATACTGCAATGACTGATTTTTACAATGACAAAGCACTTCGAATGGGAGGTGCAGAATCAGCGACCGGATGGGTGTTGCAAGGGAAAAGTCGACACGTAGCGTTTAACGACTTAGGAGGTGGATGGATAGTTCCTAAAACCGCTGAGTCAGCTGCTGAAGGAAAATTTTCTTTCGGAAAATATCCAAATATGTTAGAATACGGAGGAAGTAGAGGTAACTTAATTCACCATCCCAATTATTTTGAGATTTTGTTTTTGGGAGAAGGAAATAGCATTTGGAAGAGTACAGATATGGGAGAGAGTTTTAAGTCTCTTCATACGTTTACGGGAGAGGTTCTTTGTTTGCAGATGAGTACAAAAAATCCAAATGTACTTTATGTTGATATAAAGAAAAAAGACAATAAAATAGGAGGTTTGTATAGAAGTGAAGATCAAGGAATAACTTGGACTTATAAGCCTAGCTTAAGTAGTAATTCAAACGGAGGAAGTAAAATGAGGGGTAGAACCAATCTTGTAATTTCACCATATGATGAGAATACGATTTACGCTTGCTATTCGAATGGAACTTGGGGAGGTGATAAAGGAGGTGTATTTAAATCTGTTGACGGGGGAGATAGTTGGACAAATATTACAGGAACTATCAACGCTTATACTAAGAATTTAGTAATTCAGCCAACCGCATCAGGAGAAGATTTGGTTTATTTATTTACAACAAGTAGTAAAGCTGCTAAATCAGATGTTTATTACAGGAAAAGTTCTATGACAGAATGGAAATTGTTTACAAATCAATATCCAGGTAACTTTAAAGTAAATACGGCAATTCCATTTTTTAGAGATGCGAAGTTAAGATTGGCCGGTGGCGGTGGTGTATGGGAAAGTCCGTTGCAAGAACAAGGTTTCAAACCTATGGTGAATCCTTGGGTAGAAAACAGTTCAAACAATTGTATGTTAGATACCTTGCATTTTGACGATCATTCAATTTTAAAACATGAAGGTGCGAGTTGGAAATGGAATATTACTCCTGCTCCTGCTTATATTAATGATGCAACAATTAGAAATCCAAAAGTAGTGTTAGGGAGTCCGGGAGCTTATTCTGTAACTTTAACAGTTACGCAAGGCGGGGTAGATTATGTTAAGACTATTGATAATATGGTAACTACAACTACTTGCCCTTCTATTACAGATTGTAACAATCCAGGAGAACTACCAAAAAATGAATGGACACTTTTGTATGCTGATAGTCAGAATTCGAATGGGGTGGCAACACAAGCTTTTGATGGAGATCCAAGTACAATTTGGCACACACGTTGGAGTACAGGTACAGATCCTTATCCACATGAAATTCAAATTGATTTAGGAAACTCGTACAATGTACATAAATTCAAATATTTGCCGAGACAATCAGGGAGTAATGGGCGCATTAAAAACTATGAATTGTATATTAGTTATGATAAGAATAATTGGGGAACTCCTGTGAAAACTGGAGCATTTGAAAACAGTCCTGCACCTCAATATATTGAATTTGATACTCCTGTAAAAGGAAGTTATATGAGGCTTAAAGCATTGTCAGAAGTAAATGATGGTCCGTGGAGTTCGATTGCTGAAATTACTTTAACAGGATGCGTTGTTGATAATTGTCCAGGAGTTGATAATCCGAATCAGGCTGATTTTGATAACGATGGTATTGGAGATGCATGTGATGACGATGATGATAACGATGGCGTTTTGGATGCTATAGATGAATGCTCGGAGACACCAATGAATGATGCGGTAAATGAGAAAGGGTGTAGTTTGTTTGTGTTGCCTACTAATAATTTTAGAATTCAGGCAATTGCTGAAACTTGTAGGGCAAATAACAATGGGAAAATTCATATTACTGCAGTTGAAACATATAATTATGTTGCATCTCTAGTAAAGAATGGGACAACAACTTCTTATGAGTTTACAAATACGTTGGAAATACCTGATTTACAAGCGAGTTCTTACAGCTTATGCATTACAATTAAAGACAAACCAGCGTCGGAGTTCAAACGCTGTTCGGATTTGGTAGTAACCGAACCTTCAGATTTATCTGTGTTGTCTAAAATTGATACAGGGAAAAAATCAGTATCCTTGAAATTAGCAAATGGAAAAGATTATGTAATCAATCTAAATGGTGCCATAACGAACACTACAGATTCAGAGGTGACTCTTAACTTGTCGGAAGGGGTCAATAACTTAACAGTACGTACAGGTAAAGATTGTCAAGGTATTTTTGAAAAATCTATTTTGATGTCTAAAAAAATGGTAGCCTACCCCAATCCTTTTACGGATTACTTATTTGTTAATATAGGTGATAAGTCTTTAACAATGGTGGGAGTGAAAATATATGCAAGTACTGGAAAGTTGATTCAGTCTAGGTATTTACCAGTTAAAAACGGGACAATAGTTATTAATGGTAGTCATATTGCTAAAGGAATATATACATTAAATATAGAAATGAGTTCTGAAATTTCAAGTTTAAAAATAGTGAAGAAATGAAACAAATATATAACAATATAAAAATTGGGACTGTCTTTCTAGTATTCTTAATCACTGCTTGTGGAGGAGGAGATGATACTCCTGAAGAAGTAATAAATGAACCAACAGCTGTTACTCTTGTGTTTCCTGAAGCCAATAGCGAGTGTACAGAAGGAACTAACGAAAATGATTCGGAAAGTACAATTGTTTTTAAATGGAATGCTGCACAACACGCCGATAGTTATGGGTTGAAAGTAAAGGATTTAGAATCAGGTGCTATCTCAACTTATTCCAGCAATCAGGCTAAATTTTCGGTAAGGTTAAAAAGAAATCATCCCTATTCATGGTCGGTGGTTTCAAAATCAAATACGTCCTCAGAAACTGCAACAAGTACTGTTTGGAAATTCTACAATGCAGGTAGTGGTGTTGTATCCTATGCCCCTTTTCCTGCAGAAGTCGTAAGTCCAGCTTTAGGAGCTTCGATTGATAGCGGTGTAATTAGTTTGGATTGGTCTGGTAGTGATATCGATGATGATATTGATGCTTATGATGTTTATTTTGGAGAAACCAATGCTCCTGTGAAAATCGAAACGGCTCTTCAGGAGAGTATTTTGAATACTATTTCAGTCGTCTCTGGAAAAACATATTACTGGAAAATTGTTACAAAAGATAAAAATGGAAATAGTTCTTCTTCCGATATATTTAAGTTCCATGTGAATTAATTTTTAATAATAAATAGTTTTTTCTAACCTGTGAATTCGAGTTCACAGGTTTTTTCTTTTTAAAAAAACCATAATCAGTAGTATTGGAAAATGACAACAACCTATTTTTTTAGCTTGCACCTAGTAAATATTCAGCTCAAGGTGTATTAAATAGTTTAAAAGGAGGAATAATTAATTAAACTACCTGCTTTGCGTTTATGAGTAAAGTGTTTTAGAGAGATATACTTTACATTTGACCTTGCTATTTTTTAACTTTTCCGAAGAAAGGAATTTAATTTATATAAAAATGAAAAGAATTATAACGAGTTTTTTTTTCTTATCAATTGTAGGTCTTTATCCCGTTTTGGGGCAAGCAAATTTAAGTTCAAACAGGATTTTAATCAAACCTTCGCGTACAGAGGTTATTGTTCCGGTACGGAAAGCATCTTTTAATAATGAAGGTGAATGTAAAGAACGCAAACAAGGAGGGAATCCGAGAAAGGTAGCTGGCTATTTTGCTTTTGATGGTTCTATGGATGGTAACAGGCAAGTAGATCCGCAAATTGCAGTTGGTGGGGGGTATATATTACATGGTACTAATAATGGTCTTATTGTCTATGATAAAAAAGGAAATTTTCTAGAAGGTGTTTCGCAATCTTGTTTTAATAAAGGAATTGATCCAAAGTTATTTTTTGATTCACACAATAAGGTTTTTGGATTTGATTTATGGAATCCATGGGACAAAGAAAAGAAAAAACCCGTAAATATTTCTATATCAGAAACAAGCAATCCAACAGGGGCATGGAATACCTATGCAATACCGGCTAGAAAAGGTGTTGATGGAGGCGGTATAGGTTATAGTAGAAAATGGATTGGTTATTCTTTTCCTGGAGGGAAAGAGCAGACGTTTGTATTGAAAATGGAAGAAGCTAAATCTGGTCAACCAGCTACTATATATCATTTTCCTGAAAGTTTAGGACATCCTATAGCAATTCAAGATGCTATTGATGAATTGTATTTTTTTAAGTTTACAAAAACAGAATTTGTCATCAGACGTATTCTTACTGCCGAAGACGGTTCACCCATTTGTGAAACGGTAAGCAGAAAAGCACACGGTTTGGAATATGTAAATTATCCTCCTAAATCACCTCAAAAAAACACAGATCAATTAACTTCTTCAGGAGATAGGAACCCTAAAAATTTGGTGTTTCAGAATGGTTCAATTTGGTTTTCTCAAACGGTAAATGTAAAAGGACGAGCAGGAGTACAATGGCATCAAGTAAATACAGACGGCACAATTGTTCAAACGGGGTTGCTTTCTAGTAAGAAATCAAATTACATACAAACAACGTTGGCCGTAAATAAAAACAGTGATGTTTTAGTTGGTTTTCAAGAAACCAATAAAAAAATGTACATCAGTCCGAGATTGGCATTTCGAAAAGGAAGTGACCGTCTTGGGAAGTTACGAAAAATTGTGAAGTTGGGAGAAGGAAAAGGTTTTACCGATGGTATTGCTTGGGGAGATTATAGTGGAAGTGTAGTTGATGGGGACAACCTTACAGATTTATGGACAATTCAAAGTAGTACAGATACAGAAGGAAAAGGGGACACAGTTATTGTTAAAGTACCTTTTAAATAATTAGAATATAATTAGTGAAAACAGTAGATAGAATGCAGAATGTAGTTAAAGGGAGTAAAAAATATAAGAGTCTTTGGTTAAAGCTTTTTGGACTTGTATTGATTTTGAGTATAGGAGTAAGTTGTGGGTCACGCCACAAAACAGCTAAAGTTGTAAAAGTAACAGCAGAAGAACTGACTATTTCAATTCAGACAGGGGCTAATAGCTGGGTAGTAGGAGATCCTAGTACAACTGCTACTGTAATTTCCAATTCAGGAATTGCAAATTGGGATAATCCTTCAAAAAAAATAAGAACCTATTTCAGAACTGAAAAAACAGGAAAGATTCATTTAGGTATAAAAGCAAAAGCGATTGGTGGAAAATCTGTGTTGAAATTGACTTTTAATGGCATTTCAAAACAAATAGAGATTGAGAATACAAGTTTAGAGACTGTGGTAGTTGGAACATTTGATGTAAAGGAGCCTGGATATCAATTTGTAGAATTGGAGGGGGTTCGAAAAGAAGGGGATCAATTTGCTGAAATTTCTGAGTTATTAATTGGAGGCGATGCGACAACAGGAAGTTTGTATTACGTAAAAGAGGATGTGTACTGGGGAAGAAGAGGGCCTTCTGTACATTTGAGTTATCAAAAGCCTGAAGACGCTAGTGATATCGTTTGGTTTTACAATGAAATTACGGTGCCAGAAGGGAATGATATTTTGGGGTCCTATTACATGGCAAATGGCTTTGGAGAAGGTTATTTCGGAATGCAAGTGAATTCTGAGACAGAACGAAGATTTTTGTTTTCAGTTTGGAGTCCATACAAAACGGATGACCCGAGTAGCATTCCAAAAGACAAGCGAATTACTTTATTGAATAAGGGAAAGAATGTGACTACTGGGAAATTTGGAAACGAAGGTTCTGGAGGTCAAAGTTATCGCAAGTATTATTGGAAAACAGGAAATACGTACAAGTTTTTATTGAAAGGAAAACCATCAGTAAATAATTCTACAGACTATACAGCTTATGTATTTGCACCCGAAATAGGAAAATGGGAATTGATAGCGAGTTTTAGACGTCCTAAAACGTCAACATATTTGACACGACCACATTCTTTTTTGGAAAATTTCAGTACTCAAATGGGGGATGAAAGCAGAAAAGCAATCTATACAAATCAATGGGTATACGACACAAATAATACATGGCATGAAATTGTAAAAGCAAAATTTACAGCCGATGCGACTGCAAGAAAAGATGCACGTCTTGATTATGCTGGTGGAGCTGAAAATAAAAGTTTTTATTTAAAAAACTGTGGTTTTTTTAGTGGAAGAACAACAATAGATTCTTTTACCAGCAGAAAGGCGAGTGGTAAAAAACCAGAAATAGATTTTGAAGCACTTCCTTTATAAAATAGGATAAAAGCTTCCGTTTTTCAAACATTATTTTGTTAATTTGGACTTGCTTAGTTAACATTACTCATTAGATACTTATGAAAAAAAATACTTTATTATTAGGATTGATGGCTGCGTTTTTTGCTGTTGATGGATTTGGTCAAAAATCTGATATTTGGCACTATATTGAAAACGAAAAAGTGATTGGTGAAAACAAAGAAGACGCACGTGCAACGTTTACTTCTTTTTCTTCAATACAAAATAGAGAAAGCAATACTTCTAAATTCAAACAAGTTTTGGATGGGCTGTGGAAATTTCAATGGGTACGTTCACCTAAAGAAAGGTCAACTACGTTTATGAATCCTTCTGAAAGTGTTAATAGTTGGAAAGAAATTAAAGTACCCTCTAATTGGGAAGTAGAAGGATTTGGAGTTCCAATATATGTAAATCATCAGTATGAGTTTGCAGATTACAAAGCACCAGTAGCAGATGACATGGAATTGGATGGAGTGTATCCAAAATTCCCTGGAAAAGTACCGCATAATTACAATCCGGTAGGTTCTTATAGACGTGATTTTACAATCGCAGACGACTGGAATGGGAAAGAAATTTTTCTCCATATTGGAGCTATGAAATCTGGTGGTTTTGTTTGGATTAATGGCAAGTATGTAGGGTATTCCCAAGGAAGTAAATTGCCTTCAGAATTTGATGTTACTGAATTTGCAAAATCAGGAAAAAACACAATAGCCATTCAGATATTTAGATGGACAGATGGTAGTTATTTAGAGTGTCAAGATTTTTGGAGAATAAGTGGAATAGAAAGAAGTGTATTTGTATATGCACAACCTAAAATGAGAATTCGTGATTTTGAAGTGATTTCAACATTGGATAAGGCCTATGAAACAGGGGTTTTCAATCTTAATATAGAACTCAAAAACCATTTGCAAAAAAAGCAAAAAGCAAAATTAGTATATAAAATCCTAGAAAATAACCAACTTTTAAAAGAAGAGACTGTTAAGGTTTCAATAGAAGCCAATGTCTCTAGTAATTTTTCTTTTGATGCGCAGTTAGAAAATGTAAAGCCTTGGAGTGCAGAACACCCTAATTTATATACATTGGTGCTGGAATTGAGAAATAAAAAAGGGAAGATATTAGAAACAACCTCTAGAGAAATAGGTTTTAGAAGTGTAGAAATTAAGCAAGGTTTGTTGCTAGTAAACGGTCAAAGAATTACTCTAAAAGGTGTAAATACTCAAGAAGCAGATCCAGAAACAGGACATGTGATGAGTGAAGAAATGATTTTGAAAGACATTCGTCTTTGGAAAGAAAATAATATCAATGCAGTTCGTTTGAGTCATTATCCTCGTGGAAGTAGATTTTATGAGTTGTGTGACATACATGGAATTTATGTAGTAGATGAAGCCAATATAGAATCTCATGGAATGTCTTATGGAAAACACTCATTGGCTAAAAAAGAGAATTGGGAAAAAGCACATGTTGA
>Ga0105356_10000154_pt1 | contig 58842 bp, 62 predicted proteins | sample GOMGulsemesocosm_3_FD_83502 | JGI IMG/M metagenome (GOLD analysis project Ga0105356, IMG submission 83502) | Methane-oxidizing microbial communities from mesocosms in the Gulf of Mexico - GOM9D Gulf of Mexico | ecosystem: Environmental > Aquatic > Marine > Cold seeps | place: Gulf of Mexico...
CTGGAACAGCGCCGCCAAGCCTTAATGAAAGCCGGTGCAAAAGAGCAAGACTTAGAGCCGTTACCTGTGGCTTTGGATTACCCTTGTCAGGCTTTGGAAGAAGTCTTGGACAAGCTACTGGAAAAATTCCCCGAGTTAGAAGACCCAGAGCTGAGTGAGGAGGAGCAGCAACAAGAATTATTTGGTCTAGTCGAGGCGACCAAATCCAACATTACGGGCAACGCTGGCAAGTGCAAGCTCACAGGATGGATCACTAAGGAGCAACGCGCCAACCGCATTAAAGCAGGCCAAGGCACTGATACAGATAATGAAATTATACAAATTGAAGCGACTCATAGAGGGCTCAATGAAACTCCCGAGCAACTGGTTGATTTGCAACTAGCCAAGGCCAACAACCTTGGCAAAGTGGTGGCTTTTTTAGATGGCTTAGAGAGCGATTACATCAAGTCGGTGAAGGGGCGCAAGATTAAGCGCAAAGATTTTAAGGCCATCATTAAGAATATGAATGATGATATTTTGGCCTTCTTAAGCCAGGGGTCAGCATGAAGACAGGCTTTGATAATGACTTAGTTGCCAGCCCGCACCGCAGCATTGCTGGGCTGTGGTATATACGCGAGCGCCTACGCTTCTACTTGGGCGATGACTATCCTAAAGGCGCTTATATTGAAGTGTGCGTGGGAGCGCTGACCAACGGTGCCAGCGTGCCTTGGCTGCTGACTTTCATTTACCCCCGCTGGCACCCGTTTTATGCGCTGGCCGCTGCCTTGCATGACGGCCTAGTGGGAGAGCATGGACAGGTGAAAGCGATGTTGTACGTGCCAGGGCTGGCGCCTAGGGAAGTGAGCTGGGCAGAGGCGGCACTGATATTCAAACAGGCGATGAAGCATGGCAATACCCCCCACTGGCTGCGTTCACAGTTCTATCACGCGGTGATGTTGTTCAAAAGAATAAAAAAATTAAAACGGTTTTTCGGGGTGGGTTAAATGGAAGCGGGAATTATTGCGGGGATCAAAGCTTTGTTGAGTGCGGATAATATAGCGATAGTGGCCTTGGCGGTATTGGTGGTGGTACTGCTTTGGTTGTTGATCAGCGAGCGCAAGCGCAGCGAGAGGGCGTGGAGCAGTCACGCGGAATTGTTGCATCAAAATAACGAGGTGCTAGGAGCCATTGCTGTGACCATGGAGGTCTTGAAGGATCGTATGCGTTAGCCATGAGGAAGCGGTCTGAACATCTTCGCCTATTGCAGCAGGCAGGGCATGCGCACAGCAAGCCAGATGCGGTGAAAGAGGCAGAGAAAAAAAACCGCCAGCTGAATGAAAAGCTGGCGGGATTGTGTGGTGAAATTTGTGGGGGTTATAAGCCTAATGCTTGAGTTTTTAAAACAAGTATTAGGGGGTTTCGGTTGTTGCTTTATCGCGCTTTTTAACGGCCTCTTTTGCTCCGGCAGGTAAAGCATTAAACATGTTTTTAATCTTATTTGGCCTAGATATTCTATCTTCAACAATGAAGTTCACTAAACTAAATAATTGATGAGCCACATCGGGGTCTTCATCAATATTTATCTCGCCAGGGTGAACCCCGTTGTTGCCGACCACTCGACAGACATCCAGCGCTTGCTGTACTTGTTCTGGTAGGCCATTGGCTACTAGCGTTTTTATATCAGTATCGATGTGTTTGCCTTTACCACCTATATGAGGCATTAGTTTTTGAATAACTAATCGCATAAGTGCAGCGGATGCTTTAGGTGAGGCTGCCGCTATTTCACGGGCTTCATTGTAAATAGGCATGCAGTCTTCTGGCATGTCTATATGAGGCATAGGGACAGGAGCGGAAGAAGGGATGATTATTTTTTCATTATGCCAAAAAACTTTTTCGTGGCACCTTAGACAACATGATGACTTTAATTCTGGTTGTTCTTCCCAGTCAGAATTCCGCTGCGTATAAACGCTGTACCAAATCTGGTGTGCGTACACATTACAGAGAGGACAGTGAAAATCTGAACCTTGGAATTTAGGTGGGATGTATTCGCCTTGCATATCTAATTCCTTTTAAGATGAAATAATTTTTACTAATTCAGTCAGTGTTTCTTGGGCGGCATCTTTGGACTGCTCTTTGAGTTTTTTAAAGTCATTTCTTATTCGGTTTTTTCGCCAACCTGCTAATTCTGATGCGTGAAAAGTCACGTCTTCTTCATCCGTTAGACGGCTTTTATCTGTACCAAACCAGTGGCCTTCGGCATTTTCAAGATACAGTTTATTTAGTAGATGGTTACCCGCCAGACCGTTTGAAAAGTCGTTGATGGAACTTGAGTTTAAATCTTCTTCTATACGGTAATTGCGTTTTCCCAGACGGTGCTTAAGGCTGGAAAAGGTATAGTTGCCGACAGGTCCGCTGATGACTTCATGGTGTAGGTACTTAATAAGGTTATCACCGCGCTGTTGCTCAACTTTCAGTGTCATTATGACCACAGCTAGGGGGTAGTCTTCGGGTCTGTTCGGATCCACTATTACTAAGGCTTGCCAGCCTCCCTCGGCACATAGCTCTTCGATGTACTCCATTACTTGAGCATCGTGATCAAAATGCGAGACAAGATAGGGTGAGCCTTGACCCGTGAGCAACCAGCTAATACTGACCCGCTCGACCTTGCTGATGATAGCTAAACCGTCTCCTCCGGGCACTTTGCCTTCCCTTGCTCTCGCTGCGAAGTTATTGCCTAAGCCGAGGTTTCTCGACCATGGAGTGATCTTGCGCCCATCGAGTATTTTTTCTATCCGATTAAAAAAAGTCATTAATTTAAGACACACCGTTGACAAGTCTCATAAATGAGACTAAATTAAAACCCATGAGATTCATTGAATCCCAATGAGGTGAGTTTACACCGATAGTGTCACAGCGTGACAGTGCAATTTTAATAGGAGCAATACCATGTCTACAGACAATGATAAAAACGAAGTAAAACTGGTGCAGGCCACTGTATTGGTAGATGAAAGAGTTAAGCAGGAGCTGCAGGAGCAAGCCAAGCAGCAGCGCCGTGCCTTTGGTAGCCATGCGGGAATGTTGCTGCGTGATGCCGTGGGTATGAACCCTAGTACGGAGCATGCCGCATAAAAAGAAGGCATGGGAGTGCGTCAACACTTCCCACGCCTGAGTCGCCCGCGTCAACGGGCTTGAGGTTACTGGCTTGGTCACCGATTCGCCTCTCACTTAGTTTAAATGAATTTCATTTATAAATCACACAGCAGTGCTGTGTGGCCTGTGAGAGAGCATAGCTAGTACCTCATTTGTTTAAAACGTGAATGAGGAGGCATGACTCACATGAGTGAAGATGCTATTTGCAGTCCCTTGGAAAGGGCCATGTACGACGTTGTACATGATTACCCTCGGGGTGCGGTTGCTTTATGCACCGTACTGGATGAACAGTTAGGAATAACTGCCGGCACTTTAAGCAATAAAGTGAACTGGAAGATCAAAACCCATTTCTTGGGTATTAAAGAAGCTGTTGAGATACAGCGTCGCACCATGGACTTCCGCATTCTTCATGCAGAGGCCTTGGCGCTAAACCATGCAGTTATTTATTTAGGTGAATTAGGTAATAGCTCGGATGTTGAGTTGCTAAATGCCTATGCAAATTTCCACAGTTCTATTGGTGAAACCAGCGCTGAAATTCATCGTGCGCTGGAAGATTCTCGCATCACAGAAAAAGAGCTTATCCGCATTCGTGTGGCTGGGCGCGCCTCTGTGCAAGCCTATTTAGAACTAGAGCAGCGTTTGGAGGCGATTTGTGATGATAGCTAAATTGCCCCCCGCAGCGCTTAGTAAACGCGGCCTTGAATATGTGCAGCACCACGATGCGGATAAGCAGTGTGTGGATGGTGCGGTGCTGTTTGATTTTTTTGAACAGGAATTTGAGCAGTGCCTACAGGAATTAGGGGGGTCAGATGCCGCAGCAAACGACATTGAAATTGCCCATGCCTGAGATCAGCGACGCACAGCTATTAGCCGCAGCGGAAACCTTGCCCACGGTGCATGGCTATAAGCCCAGTGAAAGTGATTGTTTGAATCGCCCAGCGATGCGCAGAGCCTTGGAATTACAGGTTATTTATGGGGAGCAACGCCATGGGTGATTTGATTCAGCTACTGCCGCGTCTGCCTAAGAAGAGTGGCCAGCACTGCACGTTTAGCGCTGATTTTGCCCAGTGCATTCATTTAGGTAATGACTACCACCTGACCTTTTATAGCGACCGTGATGTGGCCAGTGAAAAGCGCAGTTTTTATGCGATTTTTTGCAGCCCCGAGCGTCAGTTGTTTGTGCGGATGGATGCGACGACCTTGATGGATTTTCGTGAGCACAGTGGGGTGGTGATGATGCCCCTTTACATTATTTATGACGAGCTGAACCGACCTATAAAAATGCGTCTGCGTGCAGAAGCGGTCGACGCAACACTTTATATAACTAAAACATAAGCGGAGTAATCCCATGCCTATATCTAATAAAGAAGGGGTATTTGATAAATACCTGACCCACAAAGAAGAGAAGCAGTTGCTTAGCTATGTGGACAAGCAAAAATGTGTATTAGCCCGCCGCGATCATGCGTGGATGGTGTTCATGCGTTTGACCGGGGTGCGCGTTGGCACCATGGCCAAGTTCACGGTAGACGACGCCTTTAAGATGATCGGCCAGAGCAAGCTGTTTGTGCGTGATGAGGCGGCCAAAGGGGGTAATGGCTATAGCAGTTATCTGCAGATTAAAGCCGTGGCCTGTTTGAAGAAGCTGTTGGCCATTCATAAAGAAATGGGGGGCAAGCAAGTATTTGATGATCCCTTGGTGCTGACTCGCCGATTGGATGCTTTAAGCGTGCGCAGCTATCAAGACCGCATGGTGAAGTGGCGCAAGGAGTCGGGCTTGCAGGTGCAGGTGACCCCCCATTATATGCGCCACACCCTGGGCAAACGCATTGTCGAAAATTCTACCAGTGATCAGCCCCTGCAAATTGCGCAGGCGGCACTGGGCCATAAAAACTTAAACACCACCTCTATTTACACCATGCCCGATCGCGAACAGGTGGAAGCCACTATGGAGGCAGCAAGCCGATGAATATTTTTGAGCAAGAAATTACAGCAGGCGTAAAAGCCGAGGGTTCTAGGCAGAGCCTAGCAGGTTCATTAGAGAAGCAACGCCAAGAGGTGGCCATGGCCTTAACCATGAAGCACTTGGGGCATCTGATGGTTGATTTGGAGGAGTTTTGCATTGCCAGCATGTTCCCGAAACCCCTAGCGGCGAGTGCGCATCATGTGGTGGTGATTAAGTGTTTTCAAAATGATTTGACGATGAGCTTTGAAGTGAACCGCAAGGGCTGGCGCCCATCCTCTGAACATGAATTTGGTGGCCACAGTGATGAGCTGTTTGTGTCGATGGCGATACGTGCACTGCGCTTGAATGAGCTGGTCGAGGAGGTTCGCCATGCCGCTTGATTGCACAACGCTAGGGATGCTCACGGGTTTTGTTATCGGCATTGCTTGGTTTCCACTAGGTGTTTTTTTGTTGATAAAGAGCAGTGACAAAACAACTCGAAAACTAGACCTTTTACTGGGTAAAGGCGCAATAGCGTGGCTTTTGTATTTGCTGCTGTGGCCGTTGTGCTTAGCGCTGGCGGTGCTGTGTTGTGAGAAGAGTTTGGACACCACAAGCCATGATGACTAGAGCAGAGAGAAAGCAGCGCACAGCGGATTACATTGAGTGGAAAAAATCGCAGGGCCATGAATGGCCACGAGTTTGCCCAATGTTTGGCGCATACACCGATGCGTTTCGCCCCGTGCGCATTCAGCGCCTGCCGGCGGACAAGAAGCAGTATTTATTTAAACAGATGAAAGCGAAGCAACCGGCCTTGGCCGAGTTGCTGCAAAACGACCCCGTGATTCAACAGCTAAGAGCGCAGTTTGGCGCCGAGCTGCTGATGGATCAGGCGGAATATAAAGAATTGATTGAGGATTAATGATGAAAGTTGAATTAAGTACAACACAGAAGCTGACTATTAAAGGCGCTGATCGACTAGACCCAGTTACAGTGTTTTTAGAAGACCTTGAACTAGGTAAAGGGAAGATAACGATAGAGTGTTATGGCAAGTCTTGGTCTGCCTACTGGGGCGGAATGGGCAGTAGAAATATCGCCCAGTTCTTTAAGTCATGTGATGAATGCTACTTATCTAGCAACCTAAGTAATATCTCATCACAAGTGGAGGATTGTGAGGCATTGGCAGACAAAGCCGAAAAAATACTGCGAGAGCATGACCACGATAAATATGAAACAGAAGAGTGGGTTTCTAGACTGCGTGGTGATGGTTCCAACCTTAACCAAGACATCATGCACAAAATATTTGGTGATGAATGGTGGTGTGACATCCCTGATATGCCTAACCCTGACTATCAATATCTATGCCGAATTATAACCGAGGTACAAAAGGGTATTAAGCAGGCTGGATTGCTGAAGGTGAAGGCATGAAAAACTGGCTAATGAAATTAATCACCGGCCAGCCGCATTTTGTGGTGATGGATGGTGAGCAGGTGTATTTGCGCCGCTGGTGGATTATTCCCCGCAACCGCTTTTTTAATGTGTATTTACACAATTTTCAGGGCAGTGATAACGACCGCGCGCTGCACGATCACCCGTGGCATTCGTTCAGCATTATGTTGAAGGGGCATTTGGTTGAGCATACCGCTGCGGCGGACTATGTAAGCGAAGGCAATACCGAGACTAAGGATATTACTGCGCGGCAGATGAACTATCGCAAGCCTGAGTTTCTGCATCGCTTGGAGCTGGTAAGCCCGCAGGCGTGGACCATCTTTATCACCGGCCCCACCGTTCGAGTTTGGGGCTTTTTAATGCCCAGCGGCAAGTGGCTGAGATTCAATGTGTTCTTGGCTGCGATGGAAAACCGCGATATTTCCGATGCGCTACAGCGCGCGGAGTTGTTGGAGAGCCCGTTGATTAGTGATGCGGATTATCAGGCGGCGTGTGAGGAGCTTTACAATGAACAGTGATTTAGTACAAAGGCTAAACAACCTTAGCATTCGAGCTGGGCAGGTTATTCACTTAGGTGGCCAGATTGCTTGTTGTGATCAGAGGTCAGATTTTTGCGAGGTCATTCACGATTATTCGGAAAGAATAGCTGAGCAGTGTGGGTTGGATTTACCTTCTGAGGCTGTTGAAGATGATGAGCTCATTGAATATATCTTGGAAAGTAAGCAGTTTGGGTTTTTAGTTCAAATGGAAACCCCGTTTCCAACAAATATTAAAGCCTATTCTTACAGCGCTAGCTGGGGCATGTTCACGTCAAAGTGGTTTTATGGCGACGACTTAGATCAAATTTATACGGACTCTATTGAGTGGCGCAATGCTTTTGTTGATAAGAAGCTTAAGGAGGCCCGCCATGATTGAAGCCTACCCCCTACACTGGCCAGAGCATCAACCCCGGACCCCTACGAGTAGACGCCAGCGCTCGCGCTTTGATACTAGCTTTGGCTTGGCGCGTGACTGTTTGATTGATGAGATTGAGCGTATGGGGGGAACTACACCGATTATTAGTAGCGATATTCCCCTGCGCCGTGATGGCTTGCCTTATGCCAACCATCGCACCCCCGAGGATTCGGGAGTAGCGGTTTACTTTCAATATTATGGCGCCCCTGTTTGCTTTGCCTGCGATAAGTGGGACTTGATCAAGGACAACATCCAAGCCATCCGCAAACTATCCAAGCTTTGCGCGGCATAGAACGCTGGGGCAGTACCGACATGATGCAGCGCGCCTTTAAGGGCTTTGCAGAGTTGCCTGGGCCGGAGGATGTAAGCACCGAGACTTGGCAGGAAATACTGCAGGTGGGCAACAACTACACACTAGCGGAATGTGAAAGAAATTTTCGCCTGTTAGCTCGCGACGTGCACCCCGATACCGCAGAAAACCCAGACTCTGCCGCCTTCCATAAATTAGTTAAAGCGCGCGAGCAAGCGCGTGGGGAATTGAGCTAGTGAGCGATTCAATAATCACAATCATTAAAAACCGCGTCACCTGCGCCATGGTTGTGCGTGAGCTTAAGCTGCGCATTGGCAAAGGTGAGAACGAGGACGGTGCTAAGGTGATGTATCACTCGCCGTTTCACGACGATAAGAGCCCGTCTTTTTGTTTGTATAACAGCACCGACAGCTGGCACGACTTTAGTCGCGATGAGGGCGGTGATTGCCTTAAATTGGTGTCGCTGGTTGAGAACCATAGCGATATTAAGGAAACCATTAAGTGGATGTGTAGCCGCTTTGGTATTGAAACCGAGCGACCCAAGGCGCAGCAGCGCGAGAAGCGCAGCGTGGCTGAGTTTATAGCGGACAAGTGCCTAGCTAATAAACCAGAGCCTGCGATTGATTACCTAGTGAAAGAGCGTGGCTTGGATGCAGATGTGGTACGCAAGGCGATCGCTAAAAAGCAGGTGGGCTTTAATGATTACTGCGCGCCGAGCAAGCAGCCGGGGGACCGTGGCTATGGGGGCCCTGGTGTGGCTTTCTTGGCACGCAACCCCAGCACCTTGCATTTTATGGCGGTGGAGGTGCGCTATTTTGATGCGGATATGAATGGCGGCACTAAGACGCAGTGTCAGGGTGAGAAAAGTGGCGCGGTGTTTTGCATGGACTGGCACTTTTTACAGGGCCAGTACTGCCATACGGTGTATATCGTTGAGAGCTGCATTAATGCGCTATCTATTAATAGTATGAAAATACCCGGTGTGACAGCGGTGGCGGTGATTGGCACTGGCAATGCGGATAATGTCGACTGGCGTTTTTTGCAGGGCAAGAAGGTGGTGATCTGTATGGATGCCGACCAGCCTGGGGACGATGGTGTGTGTGCCGGCGCGAAGGCGGCGTGGAAGCTGCACGAGCAGTTGTTGGCCTTGAATATTCCCGGTCACATGGTGGATCACAAGCCCTGGTATGCCAAAGACTTAAATGATGTGAATGATGTGCTTAAGTCGGAGGGGGTAATGTTGGCCTCTGGCTTTGTTAGAAACATTGATAACAGCCTTATTCCTGGCTTGCGTACGGATGAAAACAAGGTGGGTAAACAGCGTTTGCATTTACCGGCTCACGACTTTAAAAAATACTGGTCCTTTCATGTAAAGGAGGACTTTGTTTCTACCCACAAGCGAACCAAGGACGAGGAGGGCAACGAGCAGTTTGAAGAAAGTGACCTATGCGGATTCCGTGTGGCAGGTATTAGCCGGGTGACGATTGCCAGCGCCACTGCGACGATGACCGGCGAAGACGATGCCCAGCCCAACACGGTGTTTGCGGTGAGCGTGCAGACACCACGCCACGGCAATAAGCTGATACGCCGCGTGTTTGATGATGAGCGCCTGCACAATGCGGATATGTGGGGCAAGTTCGGCCCTATCTTTGCCCGCACCCCGTTCCTGCGCATGGTGAATATATTGGAGCGCGCAGCGGACATTGGCGCCCGTGATGCCGTGAATTATGTGGGCTTGGCTTGGGGGCAGGGCAAACCGATTGTGAATGAGGGGCCGGATTGCTATTTCAGTGAGCCTGAAAAGCAGTGCCCTTATCACGATTTGATGTTTCCTAGCGGTACAGTGCCCCAGGCCCGTGAAGTGATAGCGGCGTATCAAAGCACCTTTGGTAAGAATGCCGCCTTTACCTTGTTAGCGTGGATGCTGGGTAGTCATTTAAAGGCCTTGCTGGGCTTTTGGCCGCACATGGTGTTGCAGGCGGATAAGGGCATGGGTAAGTCGACCTTGATCAAGAAGATGGAGCGCAGCTGTGCCTTTACGATGCTGTCTGGCCAGAGCTTGCAGACCGAATTTCGCTTGCTGACATCGCTTAGCCACACTAGTCACCCGATTGGTTGGGAGGAGTTGAGTGCGCGCAAGCAGGATGTAATTGATAAGGCGGTGGCGCTGTTGCAGGAAAGCTACCAATACACGGTGACACGCCGTGGCCCGGATATGACGCAGTTTTTGGTCTGTGCCCCTGTGCTATTGGCTGGTGAGGATGTGCCCGTGCGATCGCTGACTGGTAAGTTGGTGCGCACATCACTGAGTGTGAAGGGCGATATGATCGCCGAGGATTTGCCACGCTTCCCCGTGCTGCAATGGTTACAGTTTTTGGCTCAGCTAGACCGTATGAAGGTGCATGAACTGCACAAAAAGGCGCTGGATTACTGCCAGAAACATTGCAGGGCGACGGGTAAGGATGAGGGGGCCAAGCGCATGGTTTATAACTATGCGGCGGTGTTGGTGTCTTCTCACCTGTTATTCGACTTTGCCGGTTTGGGCGCCTTGGATGAGCAGTATAAGAGCGACTTGATTGCCGAAATGAATGCGCATATTGCCGAGACTAGCGGCGACCGTGAGCCGTGGGTGTGGGTGATGGATGCGATTGTTAATGAGATTACCGCACAGCGCTTTGATCAGCCTTATGCGATTAAGTCGATCACTCATAACGGTGTAGTGGAAGACTGCTTGTTGATTAAGCCCGGCCATATTATGAGCTATTTGGGCACCAGTAATCACCTGCGGGCGATGTGGGATGGATTGCCAGTTAAGTCTGACCGTGTGCTGCGCAAGCAGATGGCCAATGCAGAGGTGATCTTTAAAGACCGCCACGACCTGACTATCAACCGCGTTCGTCACCATCACCTGTGTGCTATTAGCATTGCTAAGTTGGCTGAGTACGGCTTGTACGTTGCTATGCCAGAGGATGTTGAGATGGATATCAGCCAGGACTGCTCGGCACAGGAGGTGGCTTGATGGTTGCTTTGATGCTTTTGAGCCAATCCCCCCACACCCCCCAAATAGAAGCCTCCGGCCCTATACCTTGCTGCCGCAAGGGCGCTATTAAGAAGAAAATGGGCGCTGTATGGGGGTTGTCTATAGAGGGGCATTTCCAGAAACCCGCGCATTTACTGCTTTTTTGCCCCGAATCCCCGCTGCGGCGGGCTTTGTGCTGCGCAAGTTTTTCTGTGTGTGCGCGGCTTTGCCTGTTTTTTGCGCGACTTTGCCGCAAAACTGCGCAAGCCCTGTTTTCCACTGCCCCCTTCTCTCTCTCTCTTTATATTATTGAAAAGAAAGAAGAAAGAGGGGGGATATCGAGCCAAAAACACAGTTTAGGGGGTGCGCAGGTTTTCGCGATGGCCAATAAAGAGGTGCGCAAGTTTTGTTGGGCTGCGCAGCTTATTTCGCGCACTTTTGCGCACAGTGTAAGCCAGTGTTTTAGCCATTTTTGTGATTTTGAGGGGCAATTGCGCGGGTGCGCGGGAAAATCTGCCCCCACTTCCTTTGGGAGCGCACTGAAATGACAGCAAAAGAAAGCATTTTGGCTTGGTTGGAGTGGAAACAGTTTAACCAGGGGCGGTCGGTGAAGACGGTGGCTAAATACCAAGGCTATATGGATCGTTTACAGCAGTTCATGTTGGCTGAACATGATGTGGCGGATATCCGCATAGCGAATTTTGCCCAGTTAAGCGAGTTTTGTGGCATTCACCTGCATAAAGAGGGTATGAGCCCCCGCAGCCGGCACAGTGTGGTCGCTGCGGTGCGTGGTTTTTATGAATGGCTGTTGAATAACGGCCAGATAGGGCTAAATCCTGCGGACAAGATTGAATACCCCGAGTTTGGGCACTCAATTCCGGTGAAGGCTAGTTTGAGTACGGCTGAGAAGTTGTTGATGGCGCCTGATCTGTCGGAGTTTTTGGGGGTGCGTAATGCCGCGATGATGGCCGTGTTTATTGGCTGCGGTGTGCGCCTTGCTGGTGTTGCTGGCCTGAATGAGTCGGATTTGATGTGGTATCAGTTCGAGAATAAGAACCGCCTGACGATTAAAGTGCGTGAGAAGCGTAGCAAGGAGCGCCTGGTACCGGCGCCCATGGAAACCATGCTGCTGTTGCATGCCTATCTTGGCCACCCTGAATTACAGGACATCGATCGCACTCTGCCTAGCGGTGACAAGGTGCTGTTTGTGAGTACTCGCAATCGCACTGTTCCCTTGCATGAGTACCGCGGCGAACGCCGACGTATTTCACCGAGGTCTATCCAAGACATGATCGCTGTCTATGGTGAGCAGCAAGGTTTACCCGCTAATGAAGCTCACCCCCATGCGCTGCGACATCTATTCGGCACGGAAATGGCAGAGAACGATGAGAACTTGGCTTATATGCAAGGACTGATGGGGCATTCTGACCCTAAGACCACTGCCATTTATATAGCGATGGCTGACCGCAAGATGCAGCAGATTGTCGATCGCTCTAATCCATTCAACAATATTAAGAGCCCTGTCACTGAGATGGCCAAGCGGCTTAAGGGGCTTGAATAATGATTGCTGAATTTCTTGTAAAGCCACAGACCAGCCCATTCAGTTCAAGCAGCCGCGTAGAACTTATATTGTGTGGGGCTGAGTGTTTAGTAAGTACTAGTTATTGCCTACGTTCTAGGACGCATGCGCAGTGCTTGAGAACTCGCCTTTTGAACGGCCTATTACAAACCACCCTTATACCTAACCCTACTGCGCTTACTGTAGAAAGGCGCAGTACAACACCAGCCCTAGCTAATGGAATCAATCACTTATGAAGACTGATATTGAGGAAGTACGCAGCGAAACCAACAGAATGACAGGGGAGGAGCAGTTTATTCTGCCCTTGGATGAAGGGGTGGGGGCTCGGCATAGTGATGTTGACTCTATCGAAGGGGGAGGTGGTTACCTAGATAACTGCAATAAAAATCAGCCCGCCCTTATGCGATTACGCTCTGCCGGCATTACTGGAAAATGGATGCGGATAGCGCAAATGCTCGGTGAGCCAATGTTCCTTCAGGTTTGGAAAATACTCGATGAGGAAAACATTGATTTACCAATGGGCATGCGGGAAAGGGTGCGCCTACCTATCCCGCAATTTTGTTCGTGGCACAAAGTTTTGCGTAATGAGTTGATTTTTTCACTGAGCGATAGAGGAATGTCGCCAGTGCAGATCGAAGCCGAAATAAGAGAAAGGGGATGTGAGCCGATACAAGCTACTCACATAGCTAATTTGATCAGAAATTATAAAAATGAAAGTAATGAATCAGCCTAACTCTAAATCCGCAGTTATCTATGCCCGTGTTAGCTCTGTTGGGCAGGCTGAGAAAGAGCTGCCCATTGAAAGTCAGATACAACAGTGCGAGAAAAAGGCGGCTGAGCTTGGCTGTCAAATCGTTAGGATTTTTACTGATGAGGGCGTATCGGCTAAGTCTGATGCCAGGCCCGAGTTCCAAAACATAATCAGTCTTTGTGAAACGGCAGAGATAGACCACCTGATTACGTGGAACTCATCAAGGTTTGCCCGTAACAAGGTCGACGCTAGCCTCTATAAAAGGCGTTTAGAAAAGTGTGGTACCAAGCTTAACTACGCAAGCATGGACCTAGACACATCTACAGACTCTGGCTGGCTGACTGATAGCATCTATGAAATATTTGATGAGCATTACAGTCGCCAAGTCAGAAGCGACACTATGCGAAGCATGCTGAAAAATGCCCGTGAGGGATATTTTAATGGTGGGCCAACGCCTTTTGGTTTTCAGGCCGTGATTTCTCCTCGCAACCCTAAAAAGAAAGAGCTTGCCCAGGTGGATGCTGAAATATCACTTGTGAAGACGATCTATCAAAAAAAGCGCGACGACAACATGGGGATCAGGCTTATATCAATATGGTTAAACGAGAGGGGTTATACCAATAGAGGTAAGAAGTGGACCCGCAGCGCCGCACTGAATGTACTTAAGAGCCGCGCGGTTATGGGGCAGACAGTTTTTAACCGTACAGAAAGGGTATCAGGGACTATAAAGCCAGAGTCTGAATGGATCATTGTGAACACTCACAAGCCGATTATTGAGGCTCAACTGTGGAATGATGTACAGAAGCTGATAAAAATAGACGGCAACAAGCGAGAGAGTGGCGCCAACACCCGCAGCAAGCACCTATTTACAGGGATTTCATTTTGCGGAGAGTGTGGTTCACGAATGCGGTCTGAAAAAGCCAAGGGGCGCAGTGCTACCTATCATTATTACAACTGCAATGCGGCATGGGAAAGGAAGGCGCACAAAAATAGGCGAATACCGGCCTTTGACTTGGATGACTGGTTGGTGGCTGAGGTTTGCGCAAAAATAATAAATGTCGACTCGATCCAAGGCATGGTGGAAAAAATAGAGCAGTCACGAGTTAAGTGGAGTACTTCACACCGGGCTGATAAGGCGCGCATTGTTTCAGAAATACAGCGTATAGAGGCTGCAAACTCCAAGCTATACGGCCTGCTTGAGAGCGACGAGGCCCTGTTTTCTCTTAAAGATTTATCAGGGCGCATCAAGGCCAACAACAAGCGAAAGCAACGATTTGAAAATGAACTGGCCGTACTGGAAATCAAAAAACAGCCAGAAAGCTTCGATTTGTCGGGTGCTGACATTAGAAGGCTGGTGAAGTCTATGATCAATAAGATTGTAAACACGGACAACCCTGCAAAAGTCAGAGCTTTTTTGTCTAGCTTCATAGATAAGGTTATAATAGACGCAGATTTTGTGGCGGTGTTCTACAAATCCTCGGCTTTGTGTAGTTCTGACGCTCAAAATGGTTCATTTTGTGTCAGTAACGGGACACCACTACAACGAAAAGGCCGCTCAAGTAATTGAGCGGCTTTTTTTATGCCTGTATATCACAGTGCTATGCACATAGGCTGACAGAGCTGTTTTTAATTACCTATGCATTTAAGGTAGCTGCTATGACCCAAAAAATTGATCGCCGCTTAAGCGTGGCCCCTATGATGGACTGGACGGATCGCCATTGCCGTTACTTTCACCGCCTACTGTCCCCCAATGCATTACTGTATACGGAAATGGTGACTACGGGTGCTTTACTGCATGGGGATGTGCCGCGTCATCTACAATTCAATCCCGAAGAGAAGCCTGTAGCTTTACAGCTAGGTGGTTCCGAGCCTGCGGCAATGGCGGCTTGCGCCAAGCTGGCTCAGGACTGGGGTTACGATGAAGTTAACATCAACGTTGGCTGCCCTAGTGAGCGTGTACAGTCGGGGGCCTTTGGTGCTTGCTTGATGGCGGAGCCACAGACCGTGGCAGACTGCGTGAAGGCCATGCAGGATGTGGTGGAAATCCCTGTTACGGTTAAGACACGCATCGGCATTGATGATATGGATGACTATCAAAATCTTTACGAGTTTACTGCGGCGATGGTCGCAGCTGACTGTGACTCGCTAACCGTACACGCGCGCAAGGCCTGGTTGAAGGGCTTGAGCCCCAAGGAAAACCGCGATGTACCACCCTTGGATTACCCCGCAGTTTACCGCCTTAAAAAAGATTATCCGCAATTAGAGGTCACGATCAACGGTGGCATCAAATTGGGTGCTGATGTGGCTGAGCACTTGCGCCATACGGATGGAGTGATGATTGGCCGCGAGGCCTATCAAAACCCCTATTGGCTGGTGAGTCTGCAGCGCGAGTTATTTGACGCTGACTTTACTCTCGGTCGCCAGCAGGCCGTACAGGCGATGCTGCCTTACATCGAGTCTCAGCTTAGCCAGGGTGGCTCCTTGAAATACATCACACGACATATGCTGGGATTGTTCCAGTCTGTGCCCGGCGCGAAGCGTTGGCGCAGACATTTAAGCGAGAACGCCTATAAGGACGGCGCTGGTGTAGAGCTAGTGCAGGAGGCCGCAGCGATGGTGCCGGATCATTTTTAGCTTATCCGCATAGCGGGGCTTTGCCTCGCTTATACTTCACGTTACTATTCTTGGCCTACTCTAAATTAAAAATCATACTACATGGCTAAGAACAAAAAGCTCAGCAAGAAAAAAACTCAGGCAGAAAAAGCCAATAAGCACCAACTCTACGAAGACTCGGTGCAGTGCTCTGAGTTTGAAATCGACTGGGTGGTAGAGCGCTTTGCAGAGATGCGTGGTCGCCCCTTGCGTGTACTGCGCGAAGATTTTTGTGGCACCGCCAATGCGGCCTGTGAGTATGTAAAGCGCCACCCAGAAAACACTGCGATTGGAGTCGATTTTGATGGCGATGTATTACAGTGGGGCAGGGGGCACCACTTGGCCAAGCTGCAGCCGGCGGCCCAGGCGCGCATCAAATTATTACAGCAGGACGTAAAGCTGGCAGAAACGCCAAACATGGATGCCTTGTTGGCGATGAACTTTAGCTATTGGATATTTGATAGCCGTCCCTCTTTGCTAGAGTATTTTAAGCAGGCTTATAAAAACCTTAAAGATGATGGCATATTGTTCATGGATGCCTTTGGCGGCTATGATTGCTTTAATGACGATGAAGAGGAAGAGACCGAGCACGAAGGCTTTAGCTATGTGTGGAATCTGCATAGCTTCAATCCCATTACCAATCTTGTTACTTACTATATCCACTTCCGCTTTGATGATGGCTCGTCTATCGAGCGCGCCTTTGAATATCATTGGCGCCACTGGAGTTTACCTGAAATTAAGGAGCTATTAGAAGAGGCGGGCTTTCAAGCGGTTACGTTTTGGATGCAGGGCTGGGATGAGGATAAAGATGAGGCCACGGATGAGTTTTTTGTCAGTACTGAGGCTGATGCGGACGCGGGCTGGGTGGCCTACATCACCGCGGAAAAATGAATGCTGGCGCCTCTGCATGGGGGGTGCTATTTATAGCGTTATAGGAGGAGATAGTCATGAGCGATAAAACAGTACAGCAGCGTTTAGAAGCGGTCTATGTGGAGCTTGGTGTTTTGGCGGGGCGTTCGCAGGATGATGCGGATAGGCTGGCCGCCTTGCAGGTAGAGGTTGGGGAGATTATGCAGCAGCTACCCGCCGCTGACTTAACGCTAAGTGAGCAGCTGCGTTCAGGTATTGCTCGCTTTGAGGCGGAGCACCCAACCCTAGCTAGGGCTGCAGAAGAAGTTGTTGATAATTTAGCTAGGCTTGGTATTTAGTTAGTGAAGTAGCGGTGTTTATGTTTCTTAAGTTTTGGCTTGTACTCGTTTTATGCGTTATGTCTTCTGCTGCATTGGCAGAAAGGGAAGTGGTTCGCTGTGCGGTATATGATACGCCGCCCTGGGTGCTGCCCGCAGAGCAGGGGTACGCGGGGGTTGCTCCGTATTATGCTGAAAAATTCAGCCGTGTGGCGGGTATGGATATTGAGCTATTGCCGATGCCATATCAGCGCTCTCTCAATAGCATTCGTTCCCAAGAAGTAGATTTCGTTATTGCACTGCCGAATTTAGAGCTGCGTGAGCATGCAGAGCCCTTTGTGAAAATCGGTAAGTTGGCGATCGTTTTGTTTAGCGCTCTGCCGATGGATGAATTGTATGCAAAGCCTGTGAGCGAAGTAAGTTTGGCTATTGTGGAGGGTACGGACGGACTAGCCGCTGGCTGGGTGCCCGAGTGGCCTGCAACAAGGGTTAGTGGTGAGCTAAGGGCTTTAAGAGCTGCAGCCAAGAGGCGCTTTGATGCTGTGCTGGTAACAAGAAATACCTACGAATACTGGGCAGAGCGAGAGCCTGAAATAGCGGCGGGGCATGTTAAGGATGTCGGCCTCAGCCAAGTGTATGCTTGGATCAATAAGCGACGTACTGATAAGGCTCATTATGCTGAGGCCCGGGCGGAAATCGAAAAAACCAGCTTTGGTGGGAAAATAGTCCTCGATTGGTATACCGTTAGCCTCCCTCCGGTGGATTAAACAAGCGTTTGCGCGAAAATAGCTATATAATCCGCCGCGAGTCGGCCAGACAGTCGCGCGAAATTACGCTTTCGAGTGTTATTTCGGGAGGAAAGTCCGGGCTCCATAGGGCAGAGTGCCAGGTAACGCCTGGGGGGCGCAAGCCCACGGCTAGTGCAACAGAGAGTAAACCGCCTAAGACGCTCTTCGGAGCGGACGGTAAGGGTGAAAGGGTGCGGTAAGAGCGCACCGCGCGGATGGTAACATTCCGTGGCACGGTAAACCCCACTCGGAGCAAGATCAAATAGGGGAGTAATGGCGTGGCCCGCGTTGCTCCCGGGTAGATTGCTTGAGGTATGCGGCGACGTATTATCCAGATGAATGACTGTCCACGACAAAACCCGGCTTATCGGCCGACTCACTTTACTTTAGTTAATCAGCCTCGCCATTAGCGGGGCTTTTTTATAGCTGTCGTTATGCGTTGATGTGCTAGGGCGCAAGGAATGCGGCTGACGATTTTCTGTCGTCTTTTCCCAATAAGCGGCAAGTTCTCGTCAAGTTCTCGCTCCCAAGTTAAAGTGTTTTCGAGCTTTGTGTTTTAAGCGATTGAAGTGAAAAACAATAAGTTTCAGGGGGAGGGCTGGACTTTTACCCCACTCGTTGAAAATGCGCTAAGTGCTTGTCCTGTATAGAAAAATTTAAAATTCATTGGCTTGCAAAAGCTTTGTGGGGCGCTATAGTGCATCAAAGTGCATTGAAGTGGGTCATTGTGTCCCTCTTGTGTCGCAAGAGAATTCTGGAAAAGATACGTGTTTTACGGAACTAACAATTTAACTCTCGATGGTAAACACCGTATGGCGGTGCCTGCTAAGTATCGTGAGCGCATAAAGGATTTGTGCGGCAATAACATGGTGGTTGCTCCTGCAGCACCACTGGTTAGTGCGGATAAGGGGCTGGTGGTTTCTGAGTATCTTTGGTTATACACCGCCGATCAGTGGGCGGTGGTGGCCCAGCAAGTCATGGGCTTGTCGGCCACGGTTCCTGCAAATCGTCGTATGCAACAAATGTTTTTAGGTGGTGCTGAGGAAGTTTCGGTCGATGGCACTGGTCGCTTATTGCTACCTGCGCGCCTACGCGAGCACGCCAAGATAGAAAAAAATGTTGCTCTGGTCGCCCTGGGCAACAAGTTTGAGATATGGGCAGAGGATGCCTGGAATGCAAGCCAAGATTTTGACAATGATTCGTTGGTCAGCACCGAGCAGGTGATTGAGCAGCTGAATCAGTTGGTGCTGTAGATGACCGCACCTGCACACATTCCTGTACTGCTTAATGAAGCAGTCGTTGGTTTGGCGGTTCAGCCCAACGGCATTTACTTGGACGGAACTTTTGGGCGCGGCGGCCACAGCTCAGAAGTTCTGGCTGCGCTGGGCGAGGCGGGCCGTTTATTTGCTATCGATCAAGACTTGACTGCCATTGATGTGGCGCAGCAGCGTTTTGCGGATGAGCAACGTTTTGCTATAGCCCATAGTTCCTTTGCGGAATTACCTGCTCTGTGCGAGCGCTGGGGCATTACGGGGAAAGTGGATGGAGTACTGTTGGATATCGGCGTTTCATCTCCGCAGCTGGACGATGCAGAGCGCGGCTTTAGCTTCATGAACAATGGTCCATTGGATATGCGCATGAACCAGTCTGCGGGCATGTCGGCAGCAGAGTGGGTTGCGACGGCGGATGCTGAGGAAATGGCCAATGTTATTTACCAGTACGGCGAAGAAAAAAATTCTCGCCGTATTGCACGCCGCATCGTTGAGCGCCGCGAAGAACGGGCCATCACGACTACTAAGCAGTTGGCTGATATTGTCGCCTCTGCATCCCGTGCGCGCGACCGTAAGAAACACCCTGCAACACGTACTTTCCAGGCTATTCGCATTCATATTAATAAGGAGTTGGAAGTGCTGGAAACGGCCTTGCAGGCGTCTTTGGACGTGTTGAGACCTGGCGGCCGCTTGGCAGTGATTAGCTTCCACTCACTAGAAGACCGCATCGTGAAAAACTTTATGCGCGAGCAGGCTCAAGGTAAGCCTAACAAGGCAAATATTGCCGCGCCGCGTGGATTACCTGTACAGCAAGAGGCGCAAGTGCCCTTGCGATTTAAGTTAATAGGTAAGGCGATGAAGCCAAGCGAAGAGGAATTGCTGCGCAACCCTAGATCGCGCAGCTCGGTATTGCGCATAGCGGAGAAGCTGGCATGAGCCTATTAAATATGTCCTTTGCTGTACTGCTATTGCTAGTTGTCGCGAGTTCTTTGGCTGTAGTGCAGGCGCGCCACAATAGCCGCAGCGTGTTTTCTGAGTTGCAGACTGAAAAGTCTAGGCGCGACAATTGGGAGGTTCAATACGGACAGCTGCAGCTGGAGAAAGGCGCTTGGGCGACACATGGCCGCATTGAGCGGCTCGCTCGCGCCAACTTGAAAATGAATATTCCTAGTCAGCAATCTGTGGTGTTGATTCGACAATGAATAAGCAATCATCACAAACTCTATCGGAGGCGCTACTTAACAAGCTTAAGTGGCGTCGTCGTTTTGTGATGCTTGGCTTGTCCCTTGCGGTGCTGAGTCTCGGTGCACGAGCCGTGCAGCTGCAGGTGATTGATAAAGAATTTTATGTGGGGCAAGGGGATGCACGCCAGCAGCGTACCGTTTCCATTTCGGCGCATCGCGGCATGATCGTTGACCGCAATGGCGAACCTATGGCGATGAGCACGCCGGTGGACTCTATTTGGGCTAACCCCGCAGTGGCATTGCATGTACAGCGCGGCTTTATGCAGGCGGCTGCACTTGTTGGGGCGAATGTGAAGACCTTGCAGTCTCGTTTGGCGAGTTCAGAGTCAGGCGATAAGGTTTACTTGGCGCGAGATATCGACTTGGCAGTGGCACAGCAGGCGAAGAAATTAGGTTTGTATGGTGGTGTGTCGTTACAAGAGTCTGATGCTGGTGTTGATGTATTGATTAAAAAGCCGATCAAGTTGTTTGAGGCGCTACAGCGCGAGAAAAAAGGTTTTTCTGTACTGGCTGAAATCACTCAGAAAAGCCAGCAGAAACTGCGGGAAAAATTGTCTGAAGCAAATGCGGATAAGCTGAAGTTTGTCTATTTAAAGCGCCATCTTCCACCGCAAGTAGCTGAGCGCTTAAAGCCTTTTCGCTTGGCAGGCATTGGTACGCAGCGTGAATATCGTCGCTACTATCCGATGGGAGAAGTGGTATCCCATGTATTAGGCTTTACCAATATTGACGATAAAGGCCAGGAGGGGTTAGAGCTTGCCTTTGAGGAGCATCTTAATGGTGAGCTGGGCGCCAAGCGGGTTATGCGCAGTTTATTGGGAGAGACTATAGATGATATTGAGCTTATTCGGCCGGCAAAGCCTGGTCAGGATTTAGCTTTAAGCATAGATCGCCGAGTCCAGTACTTGGCGTATCGTGCTTTAAAGTCAGCTATGGAGCGCCACAAAGCTAAGTCGGGTTCAGTCGTTACTTTAGATGTGAAAACTGGCGAAATATTGGCGATGGTTAACCAGCCCGGCTTTAACCCCAATAACCGCAAGGGCTTGCATGGCAGCTTGTATCGCAACCGCGCCATTACCGATGTGTTTGAGCCGGGCTCAACGATGAAGCCAATTACCATAGCAGCGGCACTCGAATCAGGGCAGTACCAGCCACATACCTTAGTGAATACGGGTAACGGTCGTATGCAGGTGGGCGACAACTTGGTTAAAGATGTTAAGTCTTATGGCTGGCTAGATGTTGCAGGGGTCATTAAAAAATCTAGTAATGTGGGTGTCAGTAAGATAGCCCTGTCACTGAATCCCGAATATCACTGGGGCATGTTGAATAGCTTTGGTTTTGGGCAAAGTACAGGCAGTGGGTTCCCAGGAGAAACCCCTGGTTATATGCACAACTACTATAGCTGGAGTGAGTTTGAGCAGGCTACAGTGTCCTTTGGTTATGGCTTATCGGTTAGCGCACTGCAGTTGGCACAGGCCTACGCAACCTTGGCAAATGATGGTAAGGCGCTGCCCACAAGTTTCCAAAAGGGCGGGGTGGATGTACCTGCACGGGCCATTGTCTCAGCGAAAACCGCTCAGCACGTACGCAAGATGATGCGTGCTGTTGTGAGTTCTGAGGGAACGGCTCCCAAGGCTAAAGTAGCGGGCTACACGGTGGCTGGTAAAACGGGCACCGTGCATAAAAACAGCAAGCAAGGGGGCTATGAAGAAAAGAGCTATGTATCCTTGTTTGCGGGTATGGCTCCTGCCACGAACCCGCGTTTAGTAACTGTGGTTATGGTGAATGAGCCTGAGGGTGTTTATTTTGGCGGCCAGGTCGCCGCCCCGGTTTTTTCTCAAGTAATGGGCGGCGCACTGCGCCTGCTTAATGTTATGCCTGATGATTTGCCTGATAACAGAGTGATCGCAGCCAGCTCTGTGCAAGGGGGGCGTTCATGATCTCTCCAGTATGGGGTTGTGCGGACCGCTTGCGCTTGCTGTTACAGGGCTTTGTTGTGATTAGCCCTGAGCAGGACCGGAAAATAAGCGGCCTACAATTAGATAGTCGCCAGTTACAGCAGGGCAATATCTTCATTGCTCTCCCAGGTGTTCAGGCCGACGGCATAGAATTTGTCGCACAGGCCTTACAGGCCGGTGTTGCTGCGGTCATTCATGAGACCTGCTTAGAGGACGATGCGTTACAGCAACAGGCGCAGGAAGAGGGTGTATTGCTTATTCAACTGGATGGTCTGTCCGCTAAGCTGGGTGAAATCGCGGCGCGTTATTACGGCCACCCTTCGCGCAATATGACCGTGATCGGTGTGACGGGTACGGATGGGAAAACTTCTGTTAGCCACTTTATTGCCCAGGCCATCAAGGCTTTAGGCCAACAGAGTGCCGTGATCGGCACCATAGGCAATGGCCTATTGGGCGAGGAAAAAATTGCTACCCATACCACTCCTAATGCGATTGAGCTACAGAACTTGTTTGGCGAGATGCGCAAGCAGAGCGTTAGCAGCGTGAGTATGGAAGTTTCTTCCCATGGTTTACATCAGGGACGCGTTAACGGTGTTGAGTTTGATGTGGCGGTGCTAACTAATTTGGGCCGCGACCATATGGATTACCACAAGAGCATGCACGCCTATGCCGACGCTAAGCGTGCACTATTCTATCTACGCGGTTTGCGTGCAGTAGTATTGAATTGCGATGACGATTTTGGTTGTATGTTGGCGCTGGAATTGGAAGATAGCGTGCCTATCTATGGTTATGGTTTTGGCGATGATATGCAGCCGAATATGGTTGCACGCGTTAAAGGTGGAGACCTGAAGCTAGATTCGCAAGGGCTGCGATTTAGTGTGGCTTGTGGCGGGCAAAAATTTGATCTGCGCTCCCCTATGTTTGGTCGCTTTAATGCAAATAACTTACTTGCGGTGATTACATCGCTAATGGTTCTTGGGCTGCCCTTGTCTGAGGCCGTTGAGTTGGCGCATCGTTTGAAGGCTGTGCCTGGGCGCATGCAGCTCATCGAGCGCCCCGCCACTGCTAATGTCGTGGTTGATTACGCACATACACCTCAAGCACTCAGTGCTGCACTGCAATCATTGCGATCGCATTTAGCTGACAGTGACGAAATAAGTGGCCAGTTAATTTGTGTATTTGGTTGCGGTGGTGATCGCGACAAGGGCAAGCGCGCATTGATGGGGGCTGCTGCTGAAAAATATGCGGATAAAGTGTTTATCACCAATGACAATCCGCGCACGGAAAGCCCTGTAGCGATAGCAGCCGATATACTGGAAGGTATAGAGCAGCGTGAGCATGTAGAACTTGAGTTAGACCGTGCGCAGGCCATCCGCATGGCGCTGGATTTGGCTTGTGAAAATGATGTAGTGCTCATTGCGGGTAAGGGCCATGAGGACTACCAGGTTATTGGTAGTGAGTACTTTGAGTTTAGTGATGTAGCTGAAGTCGAGCGCTACGCCCAGAATACGTCGGGGGTTCAGGCATGATTCAAGTCAATACTCAGGCTCTTGCTGAACTGTTACGCGGAGAACTGATTGGCGCCGAGGTGGATATCTGTGGAGCGTCGATTGATGCACGCAGCTTACAGCCTGGCGCTTTGTTTTTTGCCTTACAGGGCGAGACATCGGACGGGCATGATTATTTAAATCAGGCTTTAGCGGCAGGTGCTAGTGCAGCAGTAGTCGAGTGTCGTGTCGATGATAGTGTGTTGCCGCAAATTATCGTAGGCAATGCCCGTCAGGCTTTAGGGCAGCTGGCTGCTTGGTGGCGTACTCAGTTGAATTGTAAAATTGTTGCGGTAACAGGCAGTAATGGAAAAACCACGGTTAAGGAAATGTTGGCGGCGATTTTAAGCCAGTGCGGCAATACATTGGCGACGTTGGGTAACTTCAATAATGATTTAGGCATGCCTTTGACCCTACTGCGTCTCAGCAAGGAGCATGACTACGCGGTACTGGAAATGGGGGCCAACCACTTCGGAGAAGTGGAATACATGGTACACATTGCTAAGCCTGATGTGGCGCTAGTGAATAATGCAGGCCCCGCACATCTAGAGGGCTTTGGTGATATCTCAGGTGTTGCTAGGGCTAAGGGTGAAATTTATAGCGGCCTAGGCCCCCAAGGTATTGCCGTGATCAACGCCGATGATAGCAAGGCTGATGTTTGGCGCTCCCTCTGTGCGGATAAAAGCACGCGCACCTTTGCTCTCGATACATCGGCCGATGTGGCTGGTGTGTGGTCGGCATTGGATCACGAACTGGTTATTAATACAGAGGGTGAAAGTGTTGCTGTGCAGTTGAACTTACTCGGTCGTCATAATGCTCTTAATGCCTTGGCAGCAAGTGCTTCGGCTTTAGCTTTGGGTGCAGGCTTAGCTGCAGTTAAAGCGGGGCTAGAAAGCGTGCAGGCCGTGGACGGGCGCCTGAAGCTATTGACCCCGCGCAGTGATTTACAGTTGATCGATGATAGTTATAACGCCAATCCTGCCTCGCTATTAGCGGGTGCGCAGGTGGCGGTTGATATGGATCAATCTGAGGCTTGGCTAGTGCTGGGCGATCTTGGCGAGTTGGGTGGAGATGTAGCTCAAGTACACGCAAATTTAGGTGGGCAGTTAAAGCAGCAGGGTATTGATCGTCTGTTCACCCTGGGCTCATACAGCGCCCACACTGCCCGTGTATTTAATGAAGGTGCTGCGAGCTTTGATTCTATAAATGAATTATTGAACGCAGTTAATCAGGCCTTGGCAGAAGCTGAGGGCACAATCACTGTATTGGTTAAAGGCTCTCGAAGCAGTCGCATGGAGCGCGTAGTGCAGGCCTTAGCCCCCAATGAAACAACAGGAGACCAGTAATGCTGTTATGGCTGGCTGAATATTTAGAGCAGTACCACCGCGCTTTTGGCGTGGTGCAGTATTTATCACTGCGTGGCATCTTGGGCGCATTGACAGCCTTGGTAATTTCCTTTGCCGTGGGCCCTTCCATGATTGCTTGGTTAACCAAGCTTAAAATTGGTCAGGCGGTACGCAGTGATGGACCGCAAACTCATCTAGCTAAAGCTGGCACGCCGACTATGGGTGGTGCCTTGATTTTAGTGGCTATCTCGATAAGCACCCTGCTGTGGTCGGACTTAGATAATCGTCAAATGTGGGTGGTGATTATTACCACATTGGCCTTTGGCATAGTGGGCTGGGTGGATGACTATAAAAAAGTCGCTCTGCGCGACCCCAAGGGTTTGGCATCGCGCTGGAAATACTTTTGGCAATCAGTATTTGGCATGGCCGCCGCAGTTGCACTGTTTTATTTGCGTGAATCAGACGCGGAAATTTCATTGCTACTGCCAGTATTTAAAGACGTGAGCTTCAATATGGGACTGCTATTTATCCCCTTCGCTTACTTTGTGATTGTGGGTACTAGCAACGCGGTTAACTTAACCGACGGCTTGGATGGCTTAGCTATTTTACCCTGTGTATTGATCGCGGGCGCCTTGGCGGTATTTGCCTATGTTACAGGCAATACGAAGTTTGCCACGTATCTGGGCTTCCCCTTTATTCAGGGCAACGGTGAATTAATTGTATTCTGTAGCGCCATCATGGGTGCTGGTTTGGGCTTCCTGTGGTTCAACGCCTACCCAGCAATGGTCTTTATGGGAGATGTGGGCGCACTGGCTCTCGGTGCTGCGTTAGGCGTGCTGGCTATCATGGTACGCCAAGAATTATTGCTGATGATTATGGGAGGCGTTTTTGTGGTGGAAACCCTGTCAGTGATTATTCAAGTTGCCTCATTCAAATTGACGGGGCGCCGTGTATTTCGCATGGCGCCCTTGCATCACCACTATGAGCTAAAAGGCTGGCCAGAGCCACGTGTGATCGTGCGCTTTTGGATTATCACCGTGATATTAGTTTTGATTGGCTTAGCCACACTGAAAATAAGATAGACAGAGATAGAAGCATTGAATAATTCAGCGACACAAGCATTGATAATCGGTTTAGGTAAAACCGGTTTGTCTTGTGCGCGCTATTTGCAAGAGCAAGGTATTGCTTTTGACTTTGCCGACACGTGTGAGCAGCCTGCGTTGCTGGCAAGCGCTAAGCAGCAGTTTCCAAATGCGGATATGTTGTTGGGAGAGTTTTCTGAAGACTTGCTGGATGGAGTACAAATGTTAGTACTTAGCCCTGGTGTCGACCCTCGACAGGCCATGGTGCGCAGTGCTTATGCCCGAGGCTTGGATGTGGTGGGTGATGTTGAGCTGTTTGCTAGAGAGGTGCGTCAACCAGTGGTTGCGATTACCGGCTCAAATGGCAAAAGTACCGTCACAGAGTTGCTGGGTGAGATGGCAAAGGCTGCTGGTATTAATGTAGCGATTGGCGGGAATTTAGGCACACCTGCATTAGATTTATTGAAAAGCTCGGCGCAACTATATGTCTTGGAGCTATCTAGCTTTCAGTTGGAAACAGTACAGAGCTTGGAAGCGAGCGCAGCAGTGGTTTTGAATGTTAGCGAAGACCATATGGATCGCTATGATAGCTTTGCCGATTACACCGCAATGAAGTCGCGTGTATACAGCAGTGCCAAAATTTCCGTGGTGAATTCAGATGATGCTCTAGTCATGGCGATGCCTGTACAGGGAGAAGTAAAGACATTTTCTGTAGTACAGGAGCCTAGTGCTGGCCAATACGGTCTGCATGAAGCAGAGCTGGCCTGTGGCACGGAGTGCCTGTTACCTATTAGCAAGCTCAAGTTGCAGGGGCGCCACAACTACGCTAATGCCTTGGCTGCGCTGGCTTTGGGTGACGCGATTGAACTGCCTCGTGCCGCGATGTTGTCCGCCCTGGTCGATTTTGCGGGCTTAGAGCATCGCACTCAGTGGGTGGCAGAGCAGGACTCGGTTACTTATATCAATGACTCAAAGGCCACCAATGTTGGTGCAACGGCGGCGGCAGTACTAGGCATGGAGCAGCAGCAAGTATTGATTGCAGGTGGCGTTGGTAAGGACCAAGATTTTTCACCCTTGCAGCAGGTATTGGCTGGCCGTGTGCGCCATACGATATTGATAGGGCAGGATGCGGATAAGCTGGAGCAGGCTATTCATTCGACGTGTAGTACCTCCATGGCAAAGGATATGCAGGATGCGGTTGATCAGGCGCAAACCAAGGCCTTGGCGGGTGATATTGTTTTACTCTCACCTGCCTGCGCCAGCTTTGATATGTATTCAGGCTTTGAGGCGCGCGGTGCGGATTTTATCGCGTGCGTACACGGTTTGGCAGGGGGGCAAGCATGAGTACTCGCGTAGTGATGCAGCAGCCCAAGCAGAAAGTACGCAAGCGCTCTATGTGGATGGGAATGGACTTTGCTTTGTTGCTGAGTTTTGTTGCCTTGTTGTTATTTGGCGTAGTAATGGTGAGCTCTGCCTCGGTGAGCGTTGCCGATAAAAATTTTGGTGATGCATTTTACTATGGTCGCCGCCAGTTGATATTTGTTTGCATAGGCCTGTGCATGGCTTTTGCTTTGCTGCGTACACCTACTTGGGTGCTGGATCGAATGGGCTGGGTATTGTTGATGCTGGCCTATGTATTGCTAGTTTTAGTATTGGTGCCTGGCGTGGGTAAGACCGTGAACGGGGCTCAGCGCTGGATGGATTTTGGTGTGATTACACTGCAGGTTTCGGAGTTTGCGCGCTTAAGTTTACTGGTTTATCTGGCGGGGTATATGGTTCGCCGGGGTGAGCAAGTGCGAACTAGCTTGCAGGGTTTTATTAAGCCAGTGGCACTAGTGGGCCTGGCTGCATTGCTATTACTGTTGGAGCCTGACTTTGGTGCAGCCGCTGTGTTGACTGCAACCTGTCTGGGAATGTTGTTTATGGCGGGGGCAAGAGTATGGCAATTTGCCGCTTGTCTATTGATCGCTTTGGCCATGGGCGCAGTGCTGATTTTGATATCCCCTTATCGTGTTGAGCGTTTGATGGCCTTTTTGGATCCATGGGGCAACGCCTTTGGGTCGGGCTATCAATTAACTCAGTCGTTGATTGCCTTTGGCAGTGGCGGCGTTAACGGCTTGGGGCTAGGCGGAAGTGTGCAAAAACTATTCTACTTACCTGAAGCCCATAACGATTTTGTCTTTGCGATTGTTGGCGAGGAACTGGGTTTGATTGGCGTAGTGATTGTGCTGTTAGCCTTTACCGTATTGGTGCAGCGAATACTACATGTTGCAGCCAATGCTCTGGAGCTAGACGAAGAATTTTCGGCTTACCTTTGCTACAGCATTGCCCTTTGGATTTCTGCACAGGTATTTATCAATGCGGGAGTGAGCATGGGGATGTTGCCGACTAAGGGGCTGACCTTGCCGTTGATGAGCGCAGGGGGCAGCGCGATTATGGCTGCCTGCCTAGCGATGGGCATGGTCTTGCGAGTGAATTTTGAAAATCACTTGGCAGTGCTGCAGGCTAGACCTAGTAAGGTTGCGAATAAAACTACTGGTAAGAAAAATTTGCCACTAAATACAGAAATTAAAAATCAGCTAAATATGGATGCAGCTGATCTTGTACAAGATATGCCTGAGGAATTTAGCAATGGTTAATAATCAACGTCCCGTATTAATCATGGCCGGCGGCACCGGTGGTCACGTCTATCCCGCACTAGCAGTAGCAAAGGTGCTGCAAGAACAGTCAGTGCCAGTGGTGTGGATGGGGACTCGAAAAGGCTTGGAAGCACGCGTTATTCCTGCCAATGGTATTGATATTGAGTGGCTAAGTATTGGCGGCCTGCGAGGCAAGGGTAAGTTGACCTTGGCGCTAGCTCCTTTTAAATTGATTTTGGCTTGTCTGCAGGCGCTGTTGATCTTGCGTCGCGTGAAGCCACGTTGTGTTTTAGGTATGGGTGGCTTTGTTTCAGGGCCAGGGGGCTTGATGGCGAGCTTCTTGAATATCCCCTTGGTTGTACATGAACAGAACGCGGTGCCTGGTTTAACTAATCGAAAATTAGCTGGTCGCGCAAACGTGGTTTTACAAGCTTTCCCTGAGGCTTTCCCAGAATCGGTCGGCGCCAAGTATGTAGGCAACCCAGTACGCCAAGATATAATGGAAGTCAGTGTTCCTGCAGAGCGTATCCGCATAGAGGGCGCTCTGCGTTTGTTAGTGGTGGGCGGCAGTTTGGGTGCGCAGGCTCTCAACGAACTAGTGCCCCAGGCGTTGGCGAAGTTAGACACGGATAAGCTGCTAGGAGGGGCTGTACAGGTTCGCCATCAGGCCGGAGGCAATAAGCGTGACGCGGCCGCTGCGGCTTACCGCAGCGCGAAGGTAGAAGCGCAGGTTGACGGCTTTATAGAAGATATGGCTGCGGCTTACGAGTGGGCAGATTTAGTAATTTGTCGCTCAGGTGCAATGACTGTTGCTGAGCTTTCCGCCGCAGGCGTAGCCAGCATATTGATTCCTTACCCCCATGCGGTGGATGACCACCAAACGGCGAATGCCCTATTTTTGGCTAAAGACAAGGCAGCCGTGATGATCCCTCAGCGTGAGTTGGAAGTTGATCAGCTAGCTGAATGGCTAGAAGAATATATTCAAAATAGAGATAGACTGTTACAGCTGGCAGAGGCTGCACGCGAGCATGGTATGCCAGAGTCCACACAGTTTGTTGTAGATGCATTGCTGAAGCAGGGAGGCGCGTAATGACGGATATTAACCAAGCTGCTAAATGGCATAATCCTATGCGCCGCACGCGCAATATCCATTTTGTGGGCATTGGTGGTGTGGGTATGTGCGGCATCGCTGAAGTGCTGCAAAACCTAGGCTATCAAGTCAGTGGCTCGGATATGGCGCAGAGCGTGAATACGCGTCGCCTAAGCGCGGCGGGTGTTGAGGTGTTTATTGGTCACGCGGCGGAAAATGTTGATGCAGTGGATGTGGTCGTGACCTCAACGGCAGTTAACGAATCTAATCCAGAAGTGGTGGCAGCACGGGCAAAGCGTATACCAATAGTACCCCGTGCAGAAATGCTAGCTGAGCTGATGCGTTTCCGTCAGGGTATTGCCGTAGCTGGCACCCATGGTAAGACCACCACCACCAGTTTGACGGCATCGCTGCTGGCAGAAGGTGGGTTGGATCCGACCTTTGTTATTGGTGGAAAGCTGACCAGTGCGGGCACTAATGCGCGTTTAGGCGACGGTGAATATATCGTGGTTGAGGCGGATGAGTCGGACGCATCATTTTTATATTTGCAGCCAGTGATATCTATTGTCACCAATATCGACGCGGATCACTTGAGCACTTACGGCGGAGAGTTTTCCAAGCTAAAAGAGACCTTTGTTGAGTTTCTTCACCACCTACCTTTTTACGGCATGGCGGTGATGTGTGTAGATGACCCTGTGGTGCGCGAAGTGCTACCCAAGGTGACGCGTCCGGTCACTACTTATGCTGTTGAACAAGAGGCCGATGTACGCGCCTTGAATGTACGCTTCAACGGCTCACAAAGCCTGTTTGACGTAAAGCTGCCCGGCACAGATGAGCTGCTTAACATTACCTTAAATATGCCTGGCATACACAATATTCAAAATGCTCTGGCTGCGATTGCTGTAGCCCACGAGCTGGGTGTAGAACTAGGCGCTATTCAAGCTGGTCTGGAAACATTTGCGGGCATCGGCCGTCGCTTCCAGATTCACGGCGATATCAATACATCTAAGGGTGAGGTTTTGTTGGTCGATGACTACGGACACCACCCTACAGAAATGTTGGCAACGATTAATGCTGCTAAAAGTGCTTGGCCAGAGCGCCGCCTAGTGGTGGCTTTCCAGCCGCACCGCTATAGCCGTACCCACGATTTATTTGAAGACTTTAGTGAGGTGATCTCTGATGTTGATGTGCTGTGTTTGACTGAAGTTTACGCGGCAGGGGAAGAGCCTATTGCTGGCGCTGATGGGCGAACATTAGCGGGCGCTGTCCGTGCACGCGGCAAAGTTAACCCTGTATTTGTTGAAGACCCCTTCAGACTGCCAGATGTATTGGCGGATGTGCTGGAGGCGGGCGATGTATTACTCACCTTAGGTGCGGGTAATATCGGGTCTATTTCAGCCAGTCTACCTGAGAAGCTAGGAGGGGCAGTTTAATGCGCCAGGTGCTTCCCAATGTATCCGTATACGGCAAAGTGGCTCTGTTAATGGGTGGCTGGTCAGCGGAGCGCGATGTCTCATTAAATAGTGGTCGGGCGGTATTTGCTGCCCTGCAAAGTGCAGGTGTAGATGTTACGGCTATTGATGCGGATAGGTCGGTGGCGAGTGCACTAGACGGTTTCGACCGTGTATTTAATATTATGCACGGGCGCGGCGGTGAAGACGGCGTATTGCAGGGCGCATTGGAACTAGTGGGTATGCCTTATACCGGATCGGGCGTATTAGCCTCGGCGCTGGCGATGGACAAGCTGCGTACCAAGCTGTTGTGGGCGGGTATGGGTTTGCCCACACCTAAGTATGTTGTGGTGCAGTCTGCCGATGATTGCCAGCGCGTACTGGACGAATTGACCCTGCCGGTCATGATTAAGCCCGCATTAGAGGGCTCTAGTATCGGCATGAGCAAGGTCAATAAGGCGGAAGACTTATTGGCGGCGTATCAGTTTGCGGCTCAGTACGGCGTGGTATTTGCAGAGCAGTGGATTACCGGTACGGAATATACCGCTGCGATTTTAAATGGCGAAGCGTTGCCTTTAATAAAGCTAGAAACGGATCAAGATTTTTACGATTACGCAGCCAAGTATGAGCGTAACGATACTCGCTACCTCTGCCCTTGTGGATTAGATGAACAGGCCGAAGCTGAATTGCAGGCAGTCTCTTTACAGGCTTTCGCGGCAGTAGAGGCTTCTGGTTGGGGAAGAGTGGACTTGATGGTTGATGAGTCTGGTCAGCCTTGGTTGATCGAAGTGAACACCGTACCCGGTATGACCGATCACAGCTTGGTGCCGATGGCGGCTAAGCAGGCGGGCATGAGTTTTGAAACATTAGTACAGCATGTATTGCTGAGCAGTTTTGGAGCAGCAGAGGGTCAAGTCCATGTCTGATGCTTTGCTGAATAACTGGAAGCCAGCGGATGAGCGCGAAAAAAAGTCTGAGCGTAAACACAACAAGCGTGTGAAGGCGAAGGGCGCTACGCGCGGCGCGAGCAAGCCACAGCCAAAGAAAGATTATCGCCCACTATTGGTGAAGCTGGCTCTGTTGATATTGGTCTTAACGAGCTTGGCCGCTACGGGTATCTGGATACGTCACCAGCAGCTGCAGAATTTCACCATTCGCAGTATTGAGATCACAGGCAGCCGTGAATTTGTGACTAGCGAACAGGTCAGCGAAGTATTGCAGCAACATGCGGAAGGTGACTTTTTCAATATTAATATTGATGTAGCTAGGGATGCGTTGTTGGCATTGCCTTGGGTGCGCGAAGTGTCCCTGCGCCGTGAGTGGCCAGATCGCTTATTGATCAAGTTGCGAGAGCAGCAAGCGGTAGCGCATTGGGGTGCTGGAGATCGGTTACTGAATGAGCAAGGGCAGAGTTTTGCAGGGGCGGGAGAAATTAAAGGTGCCAACTTACCGAGTTTGACTGGCCCAGAAGGGAGCCAGCAGCGTGTTCTGGCGGAGTATGTGCAAATGAAAAAATTATTGAGCACACATGAGTTGCAGGCCCTGTCGCTGGATGCTCGCAACACCTGGGAGATGGTGTTGCAGGGCAATATTCAAGTGCGCTTTTTAGAGCGCAACAAAGATGAAGCAATACAACGCTTGCTAACCGCATTGCGTGTATTTAATGCGGATGAGCTAAAGCAGGCCGCAAAAATAGATTTGAGATATAGCAATGGCTTTGCCATTGAGTGGAGTAATGAAGTGAAGGCTAAAGTGGAAAAGGGTACTCATGTCTAGACGGGCAGATAGAGAAATGATTGTTGGCCTAGACATTGGCACGTCGAAGATTGTTGCCATTGTCGGTGAAGTCAATGCCGAAGGTGTTATTGAGATTGTCGGCTTTGGCTCACACCCTTCTCGGGGTTTAAAGAAGGGTGTCGTCGTTAATATTGAGTCAACAGTACAGTCGATTCAACGCGCGGTAGAGGAAGCTGAGTTGATGGCGGGCTGTCAGATTCACTCTGTTTATGCGGGTATTGCGGGCAGTCATATTCGCAGCCTGAACTCACACGGAATAGTGGCGATACGCGACCGTGAAGTGATGCAGGCGGATGTAGACCGTGTTATCGATGCGGCACGTGCCTATAACATTCCAGGCGACCAGCGCATTTTACATGTGCTGCCCCAAGAATTTGTTATCGACGGCCAAGAGAGCATTAAAGAGCCTATTGGTATGTCCGGTGTACGCTTGGAAGCGAAAGTGCATATGGTTACCGGTGCGGAAAGTGCGGCGCAAAATATTATCAAATGTGTGCGTCGCTGCGGTCTGGAAGTAGACGATGTGATTCTAGAACAACTGGCTTCTAGCTATTCAGTGCTGACGGATGATGAAAAGAACCTAGGTGTTTGCATTGTTGATATTGGTGGCGGAACGACTGATATAGCGGTGTTCCTCGACGGCTCTATTCAGCATACAGCGGTGATTCCGATTGCCGGTGATCAAGTGACTAATGATGTTGCAGTGGCACTGCGTACACGTACGCAAGATGCAGAAGATATCAAAATCCGCTATGGCTGTGCACTACAGCAACTAGCCAACCCCGATGAGACGATTGAAGTGCCCGGTATTGGCGATCGTGAACCACGCAAGCTTTCACGCATGACCTTGGTCGATGTGGTGCAGCCGCGCTACGAAGAGCTACTGACCTTGATTCAGGCAGAGCTGCGCCGCAGCGGCCATGAAGACCTAATTGCTGCCGGCATCGTCATGACAGGCGGAAGCTCGAAGATGGAAGGTCTGACCGATTTGGCGGAAGAAATCTTCAATATGCCCGTGCGTTTAGGTATGCCTCGCCATGTGACGGGCTTGTCGGATGTAGTGACCAACCCCATCCATGCAACGGGCGTAGGCCTGTTGTTAGTGGGTAGTAAGTCTCAAGGTCGGTATCGAGAAGAAGCGAAAGAAGGCGGCATGGGATCCGTATGGGATCGTATGAAGGCTTGGTTCCAAGGTAATTTTTAACAATACGTTTTGCGACGTATTGAAGAGTTTTTAGTTTAATTTTTGGGCGGCCCCCTTTAGGGTCAAAAAGTGGAAAGAGGAGAGAGTAAAATGACATTTCAAATGTTGGATATGGTGAGTTCGGATGCCGTTATCAAGGTGATTGGTGTAGGTGGTTGCGGCGGTAACGCTGTAACACATATGCTGGACGCGGATATTGAAGGAGTAGATTTTATCTGCGCCAATACGGATTCTCAGGCGCTAAGTAAAATTGCTGATGTACAGGGCCTGCAGATTGGCCAGGGCATCACTAAGGGGCTAGGCGCTGGCGCTAAGCCTGACGTAGGTCGCCAAGCCGCACTAGAAGATCGCGAGCTAATTCAGTCGTCTATTCAAGGTGCTGATATGCTATTTATTACCGCGGGTATGGGCGGCGGAACAGGTACGGGCGCCGCACCTGTGATTGCTCAAATCGCTAGAGACATGGGTATATTGACAGTTGCGGTTGTGACCAAGCCTTTTGGCTTTGAAGGCAAAAAGCGTATGGGCTTTGCCGTAGAGGGAATGGCGGAGCTGGAAAGCAATGTTGACTCTTTGATTACTATCCCTAACGACAAGCTAATGGTTGCCTTGGGCCCAGAAGCGACTTTGCTAAGCGCTTATGCAGCGGCCAATGACGTATTGAAAAATGCGGTGCAAGGCATCTCTGAGCTAATCACCCTGCCTGGTCTTGTGAACGTTGACTTCGCTGATGTGCGCACCGTGATGGGCGAGATGGGCAAGGCTATGATGGGCTCTGGTTCGGCTAGCGGCGAAAACCGCTCTATTGAAGCAACGCAGTTAGCGATTTCTAGCCCTCTATTAGAAGATGTGAACTTGAAGGGCGCGCGCGGTATCTTGGTTAATGTTATTTCTGGAATGGACATCACTTTAGGTGAAGTTAACGCCATTGGTGAAATCGTTAAGGAAATTGCTTCAGATGATGCACAGATCGTATTTGGCTCTGGCTTTGATATGTCTCTGCAAGATGAGGTTCGAGTAACGATTGTAGCGACAGGCTTGGATCAACCTGTGCAGCAGGCAGCCCCACAAGCTCAGCAGCGCCCACAGATCGAAGTGGTTAAGCGCAAGGCAAGTGGAGAAGTAGATTATGCAGGCCTAGATACACCGACTGCTATTCGTCGCAACAAAATCGCCGTAGGCGACGATGCAGCGCCGACTGCTGTTGATGAAGAGTATTTGGATATTCCTGCATTCTTGCGTCGCCAGGCAGACTAGTACTGCTATAGGAGCTGTGTTTTGTGGTGCAGTGCCGGAACTTATGCCGATAAGCTGGGTATAAAGAGGGCGATTGGGAATTTGGTCGCGTTCTAGAGTAGAGCCTCTAGGCTATATTCCCTATAATGCACTAAAAATGAGCAGCCGATGCCTATTGGGCGTTGGATTGACAGATAGAGATAAAAATATGATTAAACAACGTACACTTAAAAATATTATTCGCGCCACAGGCGTAGGCCTGCACACGGGCGAAAAAATCTATCTGACTCTGCGTCCAGCGCCTATTGATAACGGTATTATCTTCCGCCGTGTAGATTTGGATCCTGTGGTTGAAATTCACGCGTCAGCCGAAAATGTTACTGAAACAACTCTCTCCACGACTATTGGCAAGGGCGATGTGAAGGTTTCAACTGTAGAGCACCTTTTGTCAGCAATGGCAGGCTTAGGCATAGACAACGCCTATGTTGAACTCACGGCGGCAGAAGTACCTATTATGGACGGCAGTGCGGGACCCTTTGTGTTTTTGCTGCAATCGGCAGGCATACAAGACCAAAATGCTGCAAAAGAATTTATCCGTATAACCAAGCCTGTAGAAGTTTGTGTGGACGGGAAAAGCGCACGCTTTGAGCCATTTGATGGCTTTAAAGTGGGCTTTGAAATTGAGTTTCATCACCCTGCATTTAGTGGCTCTGCGCAGTTTGCGGAGATTGACTTCTCTACTACCTCTTTCCTAAAAGAAGTCAGTCGTGCGCGTACCTTTGGTTTTACCAAGGATATTGAGGCTCTGCGTGAGCAGAACTTAGCGCTGGGTGGCAGCATGGATAACGCCATTGTTGTTGATGACTACCGTGTATTGAACGAAGACGGCCTGCGTTACGATGATGAATTCGTAAAGCACAAAATACTCGACGCCATTGGCGACTTGTATTTGTTGGGTAATAGTTTGATTGGAGCCTATAAGGGCTGCAAGTCAGGGCACGCCCTGAATAACGCCTTGTTGCATGAGTTGTTACGCAATGAAGATGCTTATGAGCGTGTTACTTTTGACGATCTCGCTGATGCACCTATTTCTTATTCGGAGCCGCTGATTTCAGCCGTACCGACTTAAGAGTCTTTTATTTTCTTGGAAACGCCATGTTGTGCTAAGCGCAGCATGGCGTTTTTCAGTTCTGGGTCACTAATTGTTGCTGCTGTAGAGGCAATTTGTGTTGCGGCCTGGCTATCTAGTTGGCGGGCTATTTTCTTTTCTTCTACTTGAAAAACCCCAGTCATTTCAGGGCTTACCAGTATGCGGATATGCTGATAAGGGAAGCTTTTTTTAATAGTGGGCATATAGTAGCGCAGCTGGCTAGACCATGCTGGTGAGCTGACGGCAATGGTTAGATGCTCTCCCGAGACCTCTGCAACTTGGCAGTTGCCAATGAATTGCGCGGGCAACAAGCTAGTTAGCTGCATCGTCAGCTTTTTCAGGATTGCAGCCCTTTTTAGTACTGAATTGGCCAAAAAATTTTGAATTGTCGCCATATTGCCAGTGAATATTTGTTAAATGGTTGAAGAAAACGTATTATCTGCCTGATTTTTAAGGCGATTTAACTATTTATGAATATAGTAGTTTATACCAACCGTGGGGGTAAGCCACGTAGTTTACACATTGGCGGCGCATTGCAAGCGGGCCTATTGCTGAGTGTCTCTCTGTTTTTGGTTGGTGGGCTGGCCTTGGGTGGTTACCTTATAGGGGCGCATAGCTCCCCTGAGGACTATGTTGTTGAATGGCGCGGACAGATCGATGCACAGCGGTCACAGCTGGATCAGGTGCGCGGACAGGCCGAATCAGATTTAAATGCATTAGCTGGACGCTTGGGCCGTTTGCAGGGCCATATTACTCGAGTTGACGCACTGGGTTCTCGTTTGTTGGCGATGGCTGATATAGATAGCAAAGAATTTAACTTTACCCATAGCCCTGCTATGGGTGGCCCTTCGGACACCTTAGCTGATAGTCAAATTAACTTAGATACATTAGAGCGGTCAATAATGGCGCTGGAAGCAGAGCTGAAAAGCCGCAGCTCACAGCTTGCTGTATTGGAAAACGTGTTGTCTGATGAGAACCTCAAGCAAGAAGTTTACCCCGCCGGGCGCCCAGTGCAGCAGGGGTGGTTGTCCTCTTATTATGGCTGGCGAACCAACCCCTTTGGCGGCAACCAGCAGTTCCATAAGGGTGTGGACTTTGCGGGTAAGGAAGACAGCGAGATCGTTGCCGTAGGCGGCGGTGTGGTTACTTATTCCGGTAAGCGCTATGGCTACGGTAATTTAGTAGAAATCACCCATGGCAACGGCTATACCACTCGCTACGGGCACAATAAAACCAATTTAGTACGCGAGGGTGAAGCTGTTAAGAAAGGCCAGCCTATTTCCTTGATGGGGTCTACCGGCCGCTCTACTGGTCCGCATGTGCATTTTGAAGTAATTAAAGACGGCAAGAAGATCGACCCTGCTCGATTTATTGCCTTAAACTGATGTAAATACCTGATCAAAATACCTATATATAATAGACGGCGGCGCAGGAATCTTTATACTAGCAACGGCCAAGCGAAAGCTTGGCCGTTTTTTGTTGCGGACTTGAAATTCTGCCGCTAGTAAAACTTAACTCCCAGCTGGTTTGAACCAGCTACAGACTATTAAAAGTAGAAGTACATGTTCCAGCTATTGTTGAAGTTCATCCGTAAAATTTTTGGCAGTCGCAACGATCGAGTGGTCAAGCGTCTGCGAAAAGTAGTGGAAGCCGCGAGCCTGCTCGAAAAGTCTATACAGGGGCTTAGCGATGAGCAGCTGCAGGCTAAAACACAAGAGCTGAAGCAACGCGTTACCGATGGGGCGAGCTTGGATGATGTGCAATCGGAGGCTTTTGCCGTGGTACGCGAGGCTGCTATACGCGTACATGCCATGCGCCACTATGATGTACAGATGGTGGGCGGCCTAGTTCTGCATCAAGGTAAGGTTGCCGAAATGCGTACCGGTGAAGGTAAGACCTTAGTGGCAACACTGGCGGCGTATCTGAATGCGCTATCGAGTAAAGGCGTACATGTGATCACCGTGAATGATTACCTAGCCCGGCGTGACGGTGAGACCATGGCACAGGTCTACAACTTCTTAGGCTTGTCGGTCGGTATTATTAACTCCTCGGGTGGCATGGGGCCAGACAGCTCTTCATATTTATTTGATGCCGATTACGACGGTGCTGAGGGCGGCTTTTTACGTCTGCGCCCAGCAACGCGTAAAGAAGCCTATGCTGCGGACATCACTTATGGCACCAACAATGAGTTTGGCTTTGATTACTTGCGCGACAACATGGCTTTCAGTTTGGACGATAAGGTTCAACGTGAGCTAAATTACGCGATTATTGATGAAGTTGACTCCATCTTAATTGACGAGGCGCGTACACCGCTAATTATCTCTGGCCCTACGAATGACAATAGCGAGTTGTATATTGTCATCGACAAGCTCGCACCTAGTCTGCAGCGTTCCACTCAAGAAGTTGCCGAAGGCGAAGAGCCTGACGGGGACTTCGCAGTTGATGAAAAATCGCGCAGTATCACTTTGACTGAACAGGGGCACGAGCGAGTTGAGCAGATGCTTACCGATGCTGGTATTTTAGCTGACGGTGGTAGTCTATATGATCCGTCTAATATTGCCTTAATGCACTTTGTTGACGCGGCATTGAAGGCTCATCATGTGTTTCAGCGCGATGTACAATATGTGGTTGAGGGTAATGAAGTTGTTATCGTTGATGAGTTCACTGGCCGGAAAATGCCAGGGCGTCGCTGGTCAGACGGCCTGCATCAAGCGGTTGAGGCTAAAGAAGGCGTAGAAATTCAGAATGAAAATCAGACACTAGCCTCTATCACCTACCAAAACTACTTCCGTTTGTATGAAAAGTTATCGGGCATGACCGGTACTGCGGATACGGAAGCCAGTGAGTTGATGCAGATTTATGGCTTGGAAGTGATTGTTATTCCAACTCATAAGCCGATGGTACGCGATGATCGTGCAGACTTGGTTTACATGACCATGCAGGAAAAATATCAGGCTATTATTGCGGATATTCGTGAATCGAAAGCCAAGCAGCAGCCAGTGTTGGTGGGTACAGCGTCAATCGAAACATCTGAGATTCTAGATGAGTTGCTGAACAAAGAAGGTATTAAGCACGAAGTCCTCAACGCAAAGCAGCATGAGCGCGAGGCGCATATTGTTGCGCAAGCGGGCTACCCCGGTGCGGTAACTATCGCGACGAATATGGCGGGCCGTGGTACGGACATCGTTTTGGGCGGAAGCTTTGAGGAAGAGATTAATAAGCTAGACCATCCAACTGAAGCGAAAATAGCCAAAATCAAAGAAGACTGGGCTGTGCGCCATCAGCAGGTATTAGACTCAGGCGGCTTGCATATTATTGGTAGTGAGCGCCACGAATCTCGTCGTATTGATAACCAGTTACGTGGTCGTGCTGGTCGCCAAGGTGACCCAGGTTCATCGCGTTTCTACTTGTCATTAGAGGATAACTTGATGCGTATTTTCGCATCGGACAAGGTAAAGGGCTTGATGCAGCGTATGGGTATGGAAGAGGGCGAAGCCATTGAGCACCCTTGGTTGTCAAAAGCAATTGAGAATGCCCAGCGCAAAGTTGAAGGCCACCACTATGAGTCGCGTAAAAACATACTGGAGTATGACAATGTTGCCAACGATCAGCGGAAGGTAATTTACGAACAACGCTCCGACGTGATGGGGAGCGATGATATTTCAGAGACCATTGTTGGCCTGCGCGAAGATGTGATTGGCAATCTAGTCGCTAATTTCATTCCCGCAGGAAGCTTGGAAGAACGCTGGGATATCAAAGGTTTGACGGCGGCGCTGAAGTTGGATTTCGCAATGGAACTGCCTATTCAGCAGTGGCTGGATGATGAAGATGATTTGTATGAGGAAAATTTGCTAGCCCGTATCATGCAGCACTTGTTGGCCCAGTACCAAGTCAAGGAAGAGCTATTGGGCTCGGATGATGCACGCCGCTTTGAAAAGCAAATCATGTTGTGGGTACTAGATAGTAACTGGAAAGATCATTTAGCGGGAATGGATTATTTGCGCAAAGGCATCGGCTTCCGTTCTAGTGCGCAGAAAGATCCAAAGCAAGAATATAAGCGTGAATCTTTCCAGATGTTTAAAGACTTGGTTGACCGCATTAAGGAAGAAGTCGTTTCTAAAATACACTTAATTGAGGTTCAGTCACAGGCTCAGATTGACGAATTAGAAGAGCAAAACCAGCAGGCCTCTGATGTTAGCTACGAGCATGCGGATGCCGCGGCGGAAGCAGCTCCAGAGCCAGCAGCAAAAGCTCCCAAGCGACCTGCGGGACCAGTTCCTGTGCGCACGGCACCTAAAGTTGGGCGCAACGAGCCTTGCCCCTGTGGCTCTGGAAAAAAGTATAAGCAGTGTCACGGCAAGCTAGCTTAACCGTTAATAAATAAGTTTGATTGAAGCGGGGCGAGGCCCCGCTTTTGCGTTGAGGATTGAAAATGGCTATAGCCTTACAAGAACCTAAAAATATATTGCCGGTTGCGGGCATAAAGCTGGCGACGACTTATTGTGGCATTCGTAAAGCTAATGCGGACGACTTAGTGCTGTTAGAGATAGCGGAGGGCAGTAGTGTAGTGGCAAGTTTCACGCGCAATGCTTTTTGTGCGGCTCCTGTGTTGGTGGCTAGAGATAATCTTGACCAAGCTATCGCGCGCTACCTGCTGATTAATGCGGGTAATGCCAATGCAGGTACTGGGCAAGAGGGCATGCAAGGGGCTAAGGAAAGCTGTGATCTAGTGGCTCGCCAAATGGGCGTGACGGCTGAGTCAGTGTTGCCCTTTTCTACAGGAGTGATTGGGGAATATCTGCCAGTGGAGAAGATTGCAGCAGCACTACCTCTGTTGCAGTCGAAGTTGCAAGAGGATAACTGGCTGGCTGCAGCCAAAGGCATTATGACGACGGATACGGTGGCCAAGGCCTGCTCGGAGCAGCTCACATTAGATTGCGGAACAACCGTGACGATCTCTGGTATTAGTAAAGGCGCAGGGATGATTTGTCCCGACATGGCAACCATGCTGGCTTATATTGCCACCGATGCAGCGGTAGAAGAGGATTGTTTACAGGCTATGCTAGCCGAAGCTGTGGACAAGTCCTTTAATAGTATTACAGTTGATGGCGACACCTCCACTAATGATGCCTGTGTATTAATGGCTACCGCTAAGGCGGCCCAACAGCCTATCCGCAGTGGCGATGCCAATGCGGATAGGCTGCAGCAGGCGATTAGTAAAATCATGCAACAGTTAGCACAGGCCATTGTGCGCGACGCTGAGGGGGCGACTAAGTTTGTTAGCATCGAAGTAAGCGAGGCTAGGGATGTGGGCGAATGTAAACAGCTGGCCTATACGATTGCGCACTCCCCCTTAGTGAAAACAGCATTGTTTGCTAGCGACCCCAACTGGGGGCGAATATTGGCCGCTATTGGCCGCGCGGGTTTGAACCAGCTGGATCTTAGTAAGGTGAATTTCAGCCTGAACGGTGTCAGCATCGTTAAAGACGGCGGCCGTGACCCTGCTTATACCGAAGAGGCGGGAGCGGCAGTGATGTTGGAAGAGGATATAACTATTTCTATATCACTAGGGCGCGGTACCACACAGCACACATTGTGGACCTGTGACCTGAGTTATGACTATGTGAAAATCAACGCCGAGTATCGCACATAGTCATGCCTAAGCAGGTGCATGTGGCTGTCGCTATCATTCGTGACTCGCAAGGACGTGTGCTTATAGCAAGGCGTCCGGACTCAGTACATCAGGGCGGCAAGCTGGAATTTCCTGGTGGCAAGGTGGAGGCTGGTGAGTCAGTTCAGCAGGCACTACAGCGCGAGCTGTATGAAGAGCTGGGCATTCGCGCTGAGGCAACGACCATGCAGAGCTTAATTAAAATAACACACGATTATACGAATAAATCTGTGTGCTTAGATGTGTGGCAGGTGCTGGAATTTTCCGGCGAGGCTTATGGAAAAGAAGGGCAGCCGGTCTTTTGGTTTGACGCGGGCAAGCTAAAGCCCGAGGGCTTTCCTGCGGCTAATGCTCCTATTATCGAGGCAATTAACTTACCCCAGCAGCTCATGATTAGCCCTGACATTGTTGGATCGGTTGACGAAGTTGTTACTGAAATAAAGTCACGGATTGAGCGGCATGGAATTAAAAGGGTAATACTTAGGTTGCCGCGTATTGAGCTCAATGATTACGAGTGTATTTCTGAGAACTTGGTGGCGCTATTCCCGCAAGTTCGCTGGCAGCTTCACAGTGATATTGCCTTGGCTAAACGACTAAATACCGGCTTGCATCTTTCATCAAAGGCCTTGGGGAAAATCGATGCAGGACAATTATGTGGGCTAGGTAGCATATCCGTATCTATCCACAATACTGGCGAGCTAAAACAAGCAGAAGCTCTAGGTGTCGATTTTACAGTGCTGGGTTCGGTTCAGAAAACTGAGACACACCAAAATGCGGATACGCTAGGCTGGCAGGGTTTTGCAACAATAGTAGGCGAAGCATGTATTCCCGTTTATGCCCTAGGCGGAATGCAGCAAGAAGACTTGCCTAGGTCTCTTGCTAGTGGGGCTCAAGGAATCGCTGGAATTAGCTTGTTTGCAGTGGAATAGCTGGCCTTACAATCCGCAAGTAGACAAAGAAAAGTCGACGTCTTGCTTGACTTGTATGGGCCGCTCTTGAGTGTCGGGCATGCTGAAGAAGCGAATACTGAAACGCTGCTTGCCCGCACTAACCTCCGGGTAACAATCCTGGCCCGGCGCTAGAATAATACGCAGCAGCTGTAGCGGGTGATTGGTGTCGAGTATCTGGTCGTAAAAGCCTTGCTCTGCCACGACTTGCTGAGTATTGGCGCTAAGTCGCATCACCTCAAGACACAGGGCGACCGCCTCTCTCACGTGTCCGTAGGGCGCTATCCACGCATGAAACTGCTCTAGTCGTAGACTTAAAGGGAGCTGCAGCCACTGATGGTAAAGCGGCAGGTCGAAATCACAGCCGCCGCCAGGCACGCACACACGCTGTTGCACGCCATTGAGCATCTCGTTGTTACGAATGTTGGTGGTTAGTTTTCCGTCGGAGTCATATACTGCGCTGAGTAGACTTTGTTGCTTGTCTAGCAGTTGGTCTAAACGACTATGGTCAACAGCCGGGTCGTCTGACAGGGGTTTAAGCGAGCTATGATGGCGCTCAAGCTCTTTCATAACATCAGTTTTCAGGTCGCCACGATTGGTTAGCTCGCAAAGCTCTAAAATCAAGCGAACACAGGTTTGTGAGTCCCATGCAGAGTGTTGCTGCGCGTGGTAATCAATACGCTGAAACAAGCGATCTAAGCGCAAAAACAGGCGTATACGCTCATTCAGTGGGTGTTCAAAAACAATAGGGCTTAGCACGGCAGTGGTCCGGTTGAGGTGGCGTGTATTTTACCCTGTTTATGCAGGAACTGCATCTGACCCCTCCGTCGCCATTAGTGAATAAACACCATGATAGTGGGCAACTTTCTCTTGTAAGTGTTCTAGACCGTGATTGTTGAGCAAGATGTCGTCGGCAGCACCCAGGCGCTCTATTCGTGAGACTTGGGCATCGAGGATTTGGTTGACCTGTTCTACGCTTAGGTTATCACGTTGCATGACGCGCTGACGTTGAGTTTGTTCATCAATGTCTACTACCAAGATCCTATCTATCATCATTTCCCACTGGCCTGTATCAACCAGCAGGGGCAGCACAAGAATAGCGTATGGGTCGTCACAGGTATTCAGTTGGGCCAGCATGTTTTGGCGGATAGCTGGGTGGGTGATTGCTTCTAGTTGTAATCGTTTCCCCGTATCGGCAAATACGATGTCGCGCAGCTTGTGGCGGTCTAGGCAGCCATCGGCTTGAATTACGCTGTCACCAAAGACCTGTTCTATCTCGGTGAGAGCAGTTTGGCCAGGTTCTACAATACTGCGCGCGGAGACATCCGCATCGATGACCTTGACACCTAAGTCGGAAAAAAGATCGGAAACAGTAGTTTTACCGCTGCCGATACCACCTGTAATACCTACAACAAACATAACCTAGTCCTATTAAAATTGGCTGAGATAAGTGCTCATAATACGGTCTCCCCACAGAAAGGCAATCCATCCTGCAATCGCGAGGTAGGGGCCAAAGGGCAGGGGGGTGGCTTTGTCGCGACCTTGGAATAAAATCAGCCCCAAGCCAATCACACTGCCCGCTAATGCGGACAGAATAATGATTAACGGCAGCATGGATGCGCCCATCCATGCACCGAGCATGGCGAGCAGCTTGAAGTCGCCGTAGCCCATGCCTTCTTTGCCGGTGGCCAACTTAAACAAGTGGTAAACAGACCACAAGGATAAGTAGCCCAGTGCAGCCCCGATAATTGCGTTTTGTGGCGAAACAAATAGCCCGCCGCCTATTAAGCTAATGAGCAAGCCCAGCCATAAGAAGGGCAGGGTCATGCTATCGGGCAGAAGTTGTACTTTAATGTCTATGCCGCTCATGGCAACCAAGGCGGAAGTCATGGCAAAGGCGGCTAAAAACTGTAGACTCACGCCAAACTTCATAGCTAGGGCAACAGACAAGGTTCCGACCAGCAGCTCAACTAGGGGGTATTGTACAGAGATGTGTTGCTTACACCCCGTGCACTTGCCGCGCATGAGTAGATAGCTGACGATAGGAAGGTTTTCCCAGGCCCTAATTGGTCGCCCGCAGCCTGGGCAGCGCGAACGAGGTTTAGAAAGGGTAAAGATTTTCTCGTTCACGCCTTCAGTTTGGCTTTCACAAGTACAGTCAAAATACTCTTCGCAGCTTTCCTTGAATTCGCGCTCCATCATGACCGGCAGGCGATAGATCACAACGTTCAAGAAGCTGCCGATACAGGCGCCGAATAAAAAAGCGGTACAGTAAAATAAAAAAGGGCTCTGTTCGAGCCCGAATAATATATGTTGTAGCCCAGCTTGCATTTAGACGACAGCACCCATTTGGAAAATCGGCAAGTACATTGCTACAACTAAGCCGCCAATCAAAACACCTAGTACCGCCATAATCATCGGTTCCATCAGTGCGCTCATTCCATCAACGGCATTGTCAACTTCTTCCTCGTAAAAGTCAGCTACCTTATTCAGCATTTGGTCAACAGAGCCAGATTCCTCACCAATGGCGACCATTTGAATCATCATGCTGGGGAAAAGTTTGGTGCGGTTCATTGAGACGTTGAGCTGGTCACCTGTTGCTACTTCATCACGTATGCGAAAAGTGGCTTGCGTGAAAACGTGATTGTTGACGGCGCCAGCAACTGAGTCCATGGCTTCAACGAGAGGCACGCCAGCGGAAAACATTGTTGCCAGTGTGCGAGAGAACCTGGCCAAAATAGATTTTTCTACGATAGTCGCGACTATGGGAGCTTTTAGAGATAGTTTGTCCATATAGATGCCAACTATAGGAAAGCGCTTTTTGCACTCTATAAATGTAACAATTGCGGCAACAATTGCGCCAAAAAAAATGTACCAGTTGGCTTGTAGCCACTCAGACATGCCGACAACCATGAGTGTAAATGCGGGTAATTCGGCACCAAACCCCTCAAATACAGTCTTAAATTGAGGCACCACAAAAATCAATAGAATTGAAGTAACGATGCCGGCTATTACCATAATGGCCATAGGGTAAGTAAGGGCTTTTTTAACCTTCTTCTTGATGGCTTCAGTCTTTTCTTTGTAAATGGCAATTTTATTTAGCAGGTCTTCAAGGGTTCCAGAAGCCTCTCCTGCGGCAACTAGGCCTACAAATAAGTCATCAAACTGTGCTGGGTGGTTGGCAAGGGCTTGAGAAAGACTGGCCCCTGCTTCAACATCATTTTTAATGGCAAAAATCAGCTTTTGCATGGCGGCATTTTCAGCGCCATTGCCAACAATCTCGAAAGCCTGTACGAGCGGCACGCCTGAGGTCATCATTGTAGTTAATTGGCGAGCAAAGAGAGCTATATCTCCAGCGGTTATCTTGCCCGCCTTTTCCCCAAATAGTGGCTTGGGCTTCTTCTTTACTACTGTCGGTGATATGCCCTTTTGGCGAAGCTGAGCTTTAACTAAGTCAGCATTATGGCCTTCGATTGTCCCGTCAACCTTAGACCCGCGTTTATCGGTGCCTTTATAAATAAAAACACTTTTTTTAGAGTCTGCCATAATTATTCCATTGTTACTCGGTTGCATTCAGCAAGGCTGGTAACACCCTGACGAACTTTTTCTAAGCCAGATTGGCGTATATCATCGATGCCTTCTTTTTGGGCCTGTGCTGCAATATCTATGGCGTTTCCTCCTGCCATGACGATTTTTTGGGTTTCCTCTGAAATGGGCATCACTTGGTAAATTCCGACGCGGCCTTTAAATCCATCGTTGCACTTATCACAGCCTACTGCTTTGAATAGCTCCATGCCTTCTGATATGTGCTCTTCTTTGAAGCCAGCATCACGCAATACTTCTTCTGGAAGCTCGTCAGGCGCTTTACAGCTTTCACATAAACGCCGCCCTAAGCGTTGAGCAATAATAAGGTTTACAGATGTGGCTAGGTTGAAAGGAGCCACACCCATGTTGATCATGCGAGATAGCGTTTGCGGGGCATCGTTGGTGTGCAATGTCGACATTACCATGTGCCCTGTTTGAGCGGCTTTAATGGCAATGCTGGCTGTCTCCAAATCACGAATTTCACCTACCATGATGATGTCGGGGTCTTGACGTAAAAACGCTTTAAGTGCGGTAGAGAAGTCGAGCCCTTGTTTAGCATTAACATTAACCTGGTTGATTCCGGGTAGGTTAATTTCGGCAGGATCTTCTGCTGTAGATATATTTCTTTCTTCTGTATTGAGGATGTTTAAGCCAGTGTACAAAGATACTGTTTTACCACTACCTGTAGGACCCGTGACTAAAATCATTCCATACGGATTGTTTAAGGCGTCCATGTAAGCTTGTTTTTGTACAGGCTCGTAACCTAGCATGTCGATTCCTAATGAGGCACTGCTTGGGTCTAATATGCGCAATACGATTTTTTCACCAAACAAGGTTGGGCAGGTGTTGACACGGAAGTCGATGGCTCTTGTTTTGGATAGTTTTAGCTTGATCCGGCCGTCTTGAGGTATGCGCTTTTCGGAGATATCCATGCGCGACATAACTTTCAGGCGTGCTGTCATTCTTGGGCCCATGGCAAGGGGGGGTTTAGAGACTTCCTTTAGAATGCCGTCTACCCTAAATCGTACGCGGTACATTTTTTCGTAGGGTTCGAAATGAATGTCAGACGCGCCCTTGTTAATCGCGTCCAAAAGCACTTTGTTTACAAAGCGGACGACAGGGGTTTCATCTGCACCCGATGAGTCGTCATCATCATCATCACCTTCTGATCCAGACTCAATGTCAAGGTCGTCAAGGTCGTCATCAAGATCGCCCAAGTCCTCGTCTTGTTCCTCTTGCAGGCGGTCTATTGCAGTTTTAAGCTTGTCGTGCTCAACAATAACGGGTTCTGTTGACAGGCCAGTGTTAAACTTGATCTCGTCAACAGCGTTGAGTTTTAAAGGGTCTGATATGGCGACAAATAAACGCGATCCGCGCTTGAACAGTGGTAAAACTTGGTGTTTGGTAATGAGTTCGCCATCGACGAGGTTGATGGTGTCTGGGTCTATTTGAATAGTATCTAGTGCTAGGCAGGCCAGGCCAAACTCTGAGCTTGCCGCAGAGGCAATCAGGGGGCTGAGCTTTGAGTCTTGACTGGTTACCTGTTCAACAAAGCTTATTTTGTCTTTCTGGGCACTTGCTAGCGCCTCTTTAGCTTGCTCTTCACCCAGAACCCCCTTTAAGACTAGCTTGCGCGGGAACCCTGTTAATTTCACTTCTTTTTCTTCAGTAGCCATGTCTAGCAGTATTCAGTATTTTAATTGTTAGTATTTTGATTATTTACTAGTAATGGGTGCCTGTAAAGTTCAATTGGCTAATTGTCTGTCAGTGTTGAAAATAAGTGCTTTAGCGGCAACTAGAGGGAGCGAATTTACTTAATACAGAGCCTAGGCTGCCAGTAATTCCGGCTGCGGTGCTGGTGGCGTTGGTGGCGGATTGGCAGCCCCAGTCAATGCTGCCTGTACGCCCTCCTAATATGGCTGAGTCTACACTCTCTCCGGTGCCTGCGCCGGCAGAGCGAACCCAGGGGGTTAGTATCAAAGTGTCTTGACCAGTGGCAATACCAACGTTTGAGATGTTGTAAGTAATAGTGATTTCTGCGTTAGTTCCGTCTAGTTGTACGCTGTTAACGAATTTAGAGTTTGACCCCGTATTGTTTGATTGGGCATTCCAAGTGGTCGCTAGTATATTTAGCCCGACTTGGGTGGCCATTGAGCTGGATATATCGTTCCTAAGTACGGAGCCTAGAGACAGCCCTTCGCTGATTCTTGTGCGGATGGTGTAGTCTTGGTAGGCGGGCAGAGCTATGGCAGCGAGTATGCCAATGATCGCAATAACGATCATTAGCTCAATCAGTGTGAAGCCTTGTTGGGTTTTTTGCATGCTATGGCCCTTTTTTATTTGTAAATTCAGTGTAATTAAAGCACATACTGTGCCAGTAACGGATTTTCTGTATTTTTTAGTGAGGTTGGATGAATCCGTCAATATTGGCGTAGCCTACAATATTGTTGTACTCGTCTAAAATAGCTATCCAGTCTAGGTCTTTACTACTAACAAAGGGGATGTAGCGTAAATCTTGAATATCTTGCTTGGCACTTGCTGCTATTGCTTGTAGTTCTAATCGTTTGTGTGGGCGCGCTTGCACTAGAGTGGATAGTGGCTTGGCTTTCGTGTTGAGTTCTGGTTTTGCGCTTGAATAGGGTTCCCACCATTTTGGCATCATGCTTGGGTTGATGCCTTGGAATGTTAGCTCTAAGGTTTTTAGTCGCTCATCCCCATCTTTGGGTTTGCGTACGTTAACGTATCTCACTCCCATGAAGGGGAGTTTGGGGGGGGAGGAGGCATAAATTTCATTGGCGGTTAGTAGTACTAGCCTGTCTGCTTCGAAGGCGACAGCTACAGGCCTGGCTAAATGGAGAGTGTATAGGCCGTAGAGTAATGCAGATATCTGTATCAGCGCTATTAAGCTGAGATCGAGTATAATTTCCTGGCGTCTTTTGAGTGGGTTAGCTATAACAAAGGTTAGTAGTGGGCCGCAAATAACATCGACAATGATAATTAAAAAGTAAAGGCCGCTGATGCCAAGCATTGCGTGGTATGGGTAAATATACCAGCCGTGCCAAACGAGTAGCGCAGACAATGCAGCGACTATAATGCTAATAGCAAAGTGAGAAAAAGATAGCTTGAGTGCGTAGGTCCAGCGCGGCGAGTTATTCATGTCTGTTTTTTGTTGGCTTGGCTAAGCATAGTAATAAATGTTGCGGGCAAAAAAAAGGGTGCCGAAGCACCCCCTTTTCAAAACGATTAGCCTGCTAGCGGCAGATGCTAGGAGCGTACTTCTCGTCAAGTGTACCTGTTGCGGTAATAGTGATACCGGCAGCGGTAGCTGCAACTTTCGTTGCTGAAGCACAGCCCCAGTCTAGGGCGCCAGTGTTACCATTAGTGATTGCAGAAACTAAAGTCTCACCGCCACCAGCTGCGCCAGAACGGATCCAAGGAGCTAAAATAAGCGTATTGGCCGCAGCGCCAACACCAACGCTTGCTGCATTATATGTTACTGTGATTTCTGCAGTTGTTGCGTCAATTAAAACTGAGTTAACAAACTTAGAGTTTGCACCTGTGTTAGCTGCCTGGGAGTTCCAAGTTGTAATTGTGGATGTTAGTTCAGTTGCACTTGATGAGCCAGTTGCTACGTTAGCTTTCAAACCGCCAGCAAGGCTCATACCTTCAGATACACGAGTACGGATAGTGTAGTCCTGGTAAGCAGGTAGTGCGATAGCAGCCAAAATACCGATGATCGCGATAACGATCATTAGTTCGATCAGGGTGAAACCCTTTTGCATAGTCTTTGTCATAATTTTCTCCAAGAGATTTAGTTTGTCAGCTAACTGACACGTTAGTGGCCGTAAGCCGACCTTGCAAAACAGGCTGCATGCGACGTGCCAACTTTTTCATTTGGCTTTTTGTCAGCAGCAATACACTGTAATAGGAGGTTGTGAGGGCTATGTTATGGGGCTGTCTTGTCGGTTGGGCGTGACATAGACTGACAAAAAATGTCACTTTTGTCAGTCTATGTCGAGTTTTTTGATGCGATAACGCAGCTGGCGGAAAGTGAGTCCTAATAGTTTAGCGGCTTCTGTTTTATTCCAGCGGGTTTTGGCAAGGGCTTGTTCAATTTGCTCGCGCTCAGATTCGTTTAAGTTGCTTTTGAGGCTCTCTGGGGCTTTTTTTACTTCCTCCAGGGTGGGTACTAAGGACACTGTAGCTGAGCTTTTCTGAGGCAGGTGCAGATCATCTACCTCAATATTATCCCCTTCACAGAGTGCAGATGCGCGCTCTAGAATGTTTTCTAATTCACGCACATTGCCGGGGAACTCGTAGTCCTGTAGGGCCTGTGTCGCAGATGCGGATAGGCAAAGAGGAGGCCTGTTTTCACGTTGGGCTAGTTTATTGAGCACTGATCGGGCTATCTCGATGATATCTTCTTGGCGTTCGTGTAAGCGGGGGACATCAATGCGAATAACATTGATTCTATAGAATAGGTCCTGCCTGAACTCGCCTTGCTCAACTAACTTGGCCAAGTCCTTGTGGCTGGCGCTGAGGATGCGCACGTCGACTTTCTCTTCTGCATTGGCTCCCACAGGGCGAATGGTCTTCTCTTGAATAGAGCGCAAGAGCTTAACTTGCATGGCCATAGGCAGGTCGGCAACTTCATCTAAAAAAAGGGTGCCGCCATGAGCGGCTTTGAATAGCCCAGGTTTATCTATACTGGCGCCAGTGAAGCTGCCTTTTATGTGGCCAAAAAACTCGCTTTCTAGCAGTTCGCTGGGTATGGCACTGCAGTTGACGGCTATGAAGGGGGCATCGCCCCGCGCACTTTGTTGATGAATACTGTTGGACACTAATTCTTTACCGGTACCCGATTCTCCGCAGATGTATACGGGGGCTTGGCTGCGTGCAACTTTGGCTATGGTTTTTTTGAGTGTTAGCATTGCTGCGGATGAGCCTAGTAGTAGCTCGGGAGCAGGGTTGGGGGGGGCTGCTGTGGCCTTTTTTAGTTTTAGTGCATTGCTGACCATTTCGCGTAGCTGGGCCAAGTCGACAGGTTTAGATACAAAGTCAAAGGCCCCAGCCTTTAGGGCTCGAATAGCGGCCTCCATATTGCCGTGAGCGGTGATCATTGCCACAGGTAGCTGAGGGTAGTTGGCTTGTATGTGGTCGATTAGATCTAGGCCATTGCCATCGGGCATGCGCATATCGGTCAAGCACAGAGAGTATTTGTGCGTTGTCAGGCTGTCTTGGGCCTCGGTGATATTGGCTGCACAATGGGTGTCTAGGCCCATGCGGTTTAAGGTGATCTCAATCAGCTCGCGGATGTCGGCTTCATCATCAACGATTAATATGGGTGGTGTTTTCATTGTTTGGGTAGGCTTAGGCGGAAACGTCCCGCGGAGTGTTCATTATATACATAGCTTAGGCGCGTGTGATTAAAGGCGCATAGCTCGTGAGAAATATACAGGCCGAGACCAGAGCTAGTGCTGCTGGTGGTATAAAACGGCTCAAAAATATGGTCGGCTATATCTTTATTAATACCAGTGCCATCATCGTAGACCTCTAAATAGCGTTCTCCGCTCTCAGTCTTGTTGCAGTCTATATGGATGGTACACTCACCTTCGGGGTTGCAGCCATATTTCATGCTGTTGGCGCAAAGGTTCCACAGTACTTGGTGTAGCTGGCTGGCGTCAAAGTCAACGACTTGATGAGGATTGTATATATTCAGAAGTAGCTGTTTTCCCGGTAGCCCTGTCTCTGAACAAAACTCTATGCGGAATGCCCCTAGCCAGCTGTCGAGCTGTATTTTTTCCGGCACGGCCTTGTTTTTCCGCGATAACTGCATGATGTTTTCCACCATGCTATTAAGGCGCTGAGATTGTTGGGTAATAATATGGGTTAAGCGACTATCCGCATCGTTAATAGTCACTGACTCATCTAATAGTTGTGCTGCGTGGTTGATGGCCGATAGAGGGTTGCGAATCTCATGGGCAATACTGGCGGTCAAGCGCCCAAGGGAGGCCAGCTTTTGATCCTGTAGCTCTTTGGATATGTCAGATATATCAGTCAACGTAATTAGCGTCTCTCCAGCGCCAGAGTCAAGCTTTTGGTAGTTAGGTTGAATTTCGTAGGCGCTGCCAGGGTGGGATATTTTTAGTACATTTTGTTGGGGCTGGTTTTGCCATAGCTCTAATGAGTAGTTCAGTTCTTCTGAAAGGTGATGCAGTAGGGCATTCTCCTCACATTCGTGGCTGAGTAAGTCTGTGGCTGTTTGGTTGATTAATTGTATGCGGTTGTGAGAGTCGACAACAATAACGCCGTTTTGAAACTGGTTGACGATTAACTCGTTGAGCTGCTCTAAATTGCTCAGGGCAATGTTGCGTTGACTGGAGAGGGCTTCCGATTCTTCTAGGCGGCGACTGAGTAGGCTTGTCAGTAGGGCCACGCCAAAAAATGCGACGCCTAGGGCGCTGGCGGAGGAGTAGCTGTTCTTACTGAAGCTAGAAAATAGCCCCATATAAAGGCTGTCACCTAGAATTGTTATAGTGGCGAGAGCCGCTAGGAAGTAGGGGGTAATGCCCCTTACTAGCATGCAGTTGCCAGTAATACTCACTACCAATAATATGCCAAGACCGCTTTGTAGGCCGCCGCTGGCATGCATCATTAGGGTGATAAGGCTTAAATCAGTTATGAATTGAAAGTACAGCTGAACTAGGAAGGCTTGTTGGAAATAGCGGCAGGTGATTAGCCAAAACAGGGCAAGCAGTGCATAGCTGCTCGCGGCAGCTGTATACAATACGGGGGCGTCACCACCTAGCATGCCAAAAGTCATGCTGGTTGGGGCTAGTGCGATCAGGGCAATGGCTACCAGTAGCCGATATAAGCTAAGAAGGCGTAGTGGGTACCAGAGAGTTTGTTGGTTTTCTATCACGTGTTCTGGTTCAAAGTGTTTTTGTGCTCGCCAACTTTTGCTTAGCGGATGAAATTGCAGGAGAATACCTGCACTTTACAAGCGCAAGATAAGCATGACAACCAACAACCATACAAATACTCATTCACTTCGTATCGTTCTTTGCCAAGTTAATTCTCTGGTGGGTGATGTAAAAGGCAATGCAGATAGGGTGCTAGAGCATGCTAAGCAGTTATATTTAGGCGCTGACGAAGAAAATCAGCCTGATTTGTTGGTGTTTCCTGAGTTGATACTGACAGGCTACCCACCAGAGGATTTACTGCTACGCTCGCAGTTTTTGCAGCTGATTGAGGCGGCTTTAGCCAAGTTGGCCGAAAATTTACCTTGCCCGGTATTGCTGGGTGCACCTGCGGGGCGCTTAGGCGGGCTGTATAACGCGGCCTATTTAATACAGGAGGGAAAGGCTGGGGTGGTTTGCCGCAAGCAAAATCTGCCTAACTATGGGGTATTTGATGAGAAACGTTACTTTGTTCCGGGCAGTACTTCTTCTGTTATTGATTTCAAGGGCTACCAAATCGGTGTCGCCATTTGCGAGGATCTTTGGTCTGAGTCTGTGGCGGGCTCGCTTCAACAGGCGGGCGCACAGTGTATTCTTAGTCTGAATGCCTCTCCTTATCACCAAGGTAAGCAGCAGGAGCGTGTAAATACTATTAGGCAGCGCTCAGAAGAGTCTGGCTTACCTATTGCTTATGTGAATTTACACGGCGCTCAGGATGAGGTGGTATTTGACGGAGGTTCCTTTGTGGTAAGCGATACAGTGGTGTCGCAAGCCACACGCTACCAATCAGTAGATTTGGCTTTTGAATTTAATGGTGAGAGCTTTAATGCTGTGAGCGGGCTGGTTGAGGGCGAGCTAGATAAGCTAGAGGACCTGTATTCAGCACTGGTCTTGGCGACACGAGATTATGTGAATAAAAACAATTTTAAAGGTGTGGTGTTGGGTTTGTCTGGAGGCGTAGATTCTGCCCTGACACTGGCTGTTGCCGTGGATGCCCTTGGAGCGGAGAGGGTGCAGTGCATTATGATGCCTTCGCGCTATACCTCGGACATGAGCTTGAACGACGCCCAACTGATCGCTGATAACTTCAAGGTTAAGTATCACATAACCAGCATTGAAAGCACCTTTAAAGCGAGCCTACAGGAATTATCTCCCTTGTTCGGTGGCGCGGCTGTCGACACTACTGAAGAAAATATGCAGGCGCGCATACGCGGCATGATGGTTATGGCGATGTCGAATAAAACAGGTTTGATGGTACTGACGACTGGTAATAAGTCAGAGTATGCCGTGGGCTATTCCACCTTGTATGGCGATATGGTCGGAGGCTATGCTCCATTGAAGGATGTTAGTAAGACCTTGGTGTTTGAGTTGTGTCGCTGGAGAAATGCAGTGGCTAATACGTGGTCAGGTGCTAATGGGGAAATCATTCCTCAGCGCATCATTGACCGCCCGCCTTCAGCGGAGCTAGCGCCCGACCAAAAGGATGAGGATAGCCTGCCCCCCTACGATATTTTGGATCAAATCCTAGAGCGCTATGTTGAGCGTTTACAGTCGGTAGAGGAAATAGTTGCTGCGGGCTTTGATGAGGGGGATGTGCGTGACACGGTTTGGCGGGTGAATATTAACGAGTACAAGCGTCGTCAGTCTGCCCCTGGGGTAAAAGTGACCCCCTACGCCTTTGGACGAGAGCGTCGCTACCCTATTACTAGCGGTTTTGGTAAGTAGTTACTGTTGAGCGAGCTCCGAGGCTGGACTAGGGGTTGTGACTTGCATTAGCTCGGTCATGCCGAGCTTTTCATAGTTGGCGTTCATGGTCTCTAGAGCCTGCTCTGTCGCCACCGCACCGTCGTAGCGTTGCAGGCATTGCTGAGCTCGTTGTGCGGAGGCAAGAAACGCTTCACGGCGCACATACCAGTCTACGGAACCCATACAGGCCTCGGCCAACTTGTTTTTCAAGAAAATCATGCGCTGGCGAGCATCTGCTGCATAGGGGCTGTTAGGGTTGCGCACCGTTAGTTGGTAGAAAGCCTCATAGCTCTTTTCCATGACTTTTTGATCGTACTTGCTGCGGTCACGGGGGAACCACTTGGCGAGCAGTGACTTGTGACGCTCGAACTCAGCCACGCCCTGTACATAATAGGCATAGTCCGTGCGTGGGTGTGTTGGATTGAGGCGCAAGAAGCGCTTGGCTGATGATATCGCGTCATCCGGAATGCCTGCGCGCTGGTAGGAGTACATCAAATCCAGCTGTCCTTGAATAGAGTAGTCTCCAAAGGGGTAGCGAGCCTCAAGGGTTTCTAGGCGTTTGACGGCGCGGGTGAACTCGCCGCGCTTCATGGCGCCTTTGGCCTCTTTATACAGCTGTGCTTCGTTCCATCGCTCGCTCTCGTCTATATTTCCACCGCATGCGGATAGGCCGAAAATGGTGCTAATTAGAAGGGCTGCACTGAATAGTTTTACTGTTTTGAACGCCATGCTACTGCTTTGATATGTTAGGATGCGATGCATTGTAACTGAACCGAGGGCGTTACACGATAGCTGCCTTGTTGCGCTACCGTTGACCCCGAAAACCTCTATGTCTGAATCTGAAATAAAGCAAATAATCCCTGATGAACTATCTGGCCAGCGTTTGGACAAGGTTTTGGCTGAACTGTTCCCCGACTATTCTCGCAGCCGTTTGCAGCAGTGGCTGAAGGACGGCCATGTAACGGTGGACGGTATTGTTGTGCCTGGCAAGAACAAAATGGATGGCGGCGAGGTATTGCTAGCCAACTTCCCGGAAGAAGAGGAGTTGGGTGATGCCGTCGCAGAGGATATACCTCTCGATATTATTTATGAAGACGAACACATCTTTGTCATCGACAAGCCCGTTGGTATGGTGGTGCACCCGGCTGTGGGTAATCGTACGGGCACCTTACAAAATGGCTTGCTGCATATCGACCCCAGCTTGGCGCGTGTGCCTAGGGCCGGTATCGTGCACCGTTTAGACAAGGAGACGTCGGGTTTACTGGTTGTTGCTCGAACGCTTAAGGCGCACAAGCTGTTGGTTGATCAGCTGCAAGCCCGTACGGTTAGCCGCTTATATGACGCAGTGTGCTTCGGCAGGCTGATTTCCGGAGATACGATTAAAACCTTGATTGGTCGACACACGATTGACCGCAAAAAAATGGCCGTTCGCCAAATTGGCGGAAAGGATGCGATCACCCATTACAAAATTAAGGGGCGCTTTCGCCACCACACGCGTGTGCAGTGCAAGTTGGAGACGGGCCGCACTCATCAGATTCGTGTGCATATGGCCCATATTGGCGCTCCGCTAGTGGGCGATCCTACCTATGGTGGTCGCGTGCGAGTGCCTGGCAATGCCACGGAAGAGCTAGTCGAGTGCTTGAAGGGTTTTAAGCGCCAGGCTTTGCATGCCGCAGAGTTGGGCCTAATTCACCCAGAGACAGGCAAGCCGATGCGCTGGCGTGCCCCGATGCCAGACGATATGGAGTATTTGTTGTTTTGCCTAGAGCGTGACAATGGAGACACGGTCGACTTTAACGACGAAGATGAAGATGACTGGAATGAAGATGACTACGATGTTGAAGTTATCTACACCGATGAGTAAATTCATTTTGCCCGACTGGCCCGCTCCTGCGGGTATTCGAGCTTGTTCTACTGTGCGCGACCCTGGTGATTTTGAGGAAGATAGCCTGTCACAAGGTGTTTTCTCTGGCTTGAACTTAGGCGCTCACGTTGGCGATGATGCTCAGCAAGTGCACGCTAACCGCCTATGGGTAAGTGACGCTTTAGCCTTACCCCAACCACCTGTCTGGCTTAACCAAGTTCACGGTACAGAAGTGCTTAATGTATTGCATGCTGAGCAGGGGCAAGAGGCGGATGCCGCCGTAGCCTATGCCGCCAACCCTGGTCCGGGTGTTTGCGCGGTGATGACTGCGGACTGCCTGCCTGTCTTGCTCTGTGATATGCGTGGCAAGGCTATCGCTGCGGTTCATGCTGGTTGGCGAGGGTTGCTGGATGGCGTATTGGAAAATACTGTCTCTGCAATGGGCGACCGCCCACATATGGTGATGGCTTGGCTAGGGCCTGCGATTGGGCCCAAGGCTTTTGAGGTCGGGGTAGACGTCGTAGAGGCTTTTGTTGACGAGCAGGCGGGGGCGGCGGGTTGCTTTACCCAAGTCGACGAGCACCACTGGTTAGCTGATATCTATGCCTTAGCGCGCCTGCGTCTGCAAATGGTGGGGGTGCGGGATATTTATGGTGGCGATCACTGTACGTATACCGAAGAGGAGAAGTTTTATTCTTATCGCCGTGACGGCCAAACAGGGCGTATGGCTAGCTTTATTTGGTTTGAGTGATGTTGTGCGGATATGCTGTTAACAGACCATCCGCATAGCCTTTAGTTTTTATTGTCTTCGGGCTGGTAGTCCAAACCCCTGAGTTCTTCCTGAGTAAAAAAAACCTTCACTTTTAAGAATAGACGTTTGATCAAGCGCCATAGCTTCGGCAGTGCCCATATCATCAGGGCTATGAATCCCGCTAATATCACTAGAAAGGCAATAGGGTGGTAGATCATGGCGAGTAGGCCGGAGACTACAACAATATCTTCACCAATAGATAGACCAATGTTGGTGAAGGGCTCGGGAGAGGTGTTGATCAATAGGCGAGTACCGGCCTTAGTTAGGTGTGATCCCATTGCCATGCTGCCGCCGACTAGGCCTGCGGCAATATGCATGGCAGGCGCTACATCGCCCACCGCACCTGCGGCGAGCATGGCCCCCGCAGGTATGCGAATAAAGGTGTGCAAGGTATCCCAAGCGCTGTCGACCCCCGGGGTTTTGTCGGCAAAAAATTCCACACAGTACATAAAGCCAGCAGCTCCTAGCACCAAGGGGTCTTGTA
>Ga0105356_10000155_pt1 | contig 58824 bp, 62 predicted proteins | sample GOMGulsemesocosm_3_FD_83502 | JGI IMG/M metagenome (GOLD analysis project Ga0105356, IMG submission 83502) | Methane-oxidizing microbial communities from mesocosms in the Gulf of Mexico - GOM9D Gulf of Mexico | ecosystem: Environmental > Aquatic > Marine > Cold seeps | place: Gulf of Mexico...
AATTGAAAAGACTGACCCTCAGATTTCTTTGGGTCTATCCGTGATCCAGGAGTCTGTAGAATTATTAACGGCGCAATCCAAATTGCTTAGTGGTGCAACTCAGCAGGACGTTAAAGTTGATTTAGAAAAAAAAGATGGTGTGGATGATTTGTCAGTCGCTTTGGGGATATCTGATAGTGATGCTAATTTAAATAAAATAGAAGATAAGCAGAATAGTCTACTGGGTGCTTATGGATTTGAAGGATTCACATCTGGCTCAAAAGTAATATCTACTTCTGCGATGAGTGCGGATAAAGCAACAACTATTCGTAGCGCTACACTTCCTCCGACAAATTTAAAGAATCTGTCACCTGTAGTTGAATTAGTGGGTTTGAAAAACAATCAAACATCAGAAGTGGGAATGAAAAGAGAAAAAGCTAACCCTTTAAATAAAGTAGCACCTATGCATTCATCAAATACCCTGTTGAAACGTGGTTTTAGTGGTAACTTGGAGGCACAATCATCGGTTAAAGATAGTTTTGGTTTGAGTATGAACCATAAAGAATTAAGTAATCACCAACTTCCAATTGGGTTTGATCTTTCTCGTGATTTAAAAATTGATTTTCAAAAACCAATAATGAGTGGGGATGTTGATTTTAAATCAAATATAGAAGAAGTCGCTACTAATAGTATTTCAAAAGCTTCTAATGCTAAATCCTACGAGTCCAAATTAGTGGACTTGGGTTTGTTGGTTAGACGATCTGCATTGTCAGGCATTAATAGTATAAGCGTAAAACTTAAGCCGCATGAGTTAGGGAATATTGAGATAGCCATCAAGGAAATTGGTGGGGAAATACATCTTCAATTTAAAGTTGATAAGCCGGAAACATTAGAGTTGTTAGAGTCTCAAGAAAAGCAATTAAAAGATAATATAAAAGGAGAAGGAGATACGCTTATGTCGTTCTCTGATTCAAGGGGGAATATGAATGATTCCTCTGAGAAGAGTGGTATAGAACAAGTAGATCTTGAGAAAGATGGTAAAATTGAAACCGAAATAGAAGAAGGGTTATTAAGGATTACAATATGATGAATTATATATTTGAAATACTGTTGTTTGTTGTAACGGCTCATCCTTTAAAGGCCTCGGTTCAAGAGGAGTCGGTTCTCCAATTCTCGGGTGCTATTTTTATTATTGGAATATTCGTTATATTGTATTTTTATTTTAAACCGACAGAGAAATTGTCATCTATTCAAAAATCAAAAAGCGGTTTTAAGAAGAAATATTTTCAAGAGAAGGAAGAACAGCAATCTACTGAAGCTTATAAGGAAGTAATTGAAAAAAAAGTTGAACAGCAACTATCTCAATCTGATGATGAAGTGGTTGGTGAAGAAGTTAAGGAACAATTACCTGAATCTTTTGATGAAGAGGTTGTTGAAGAAGTTAGTATCAAGGTTGAGCAAAATAAAATGAATCAAAAATTAATAATATCTATAGAAAATGCAAAAGAGACATCAACAGGGGCTTTTGACAGTGCTGACAAAGTTTCTTCATCAGCGAGTTCAACACTAAAAAGCGTCGAAAAAGCTAATGATGTTATTGTCGGCCTAGCTAAGGATAGTGTTGTAGTAATGGACATCGTTACTCGATTGAAGGATAACTCATCAGAAATCGGTGGAATTATTGATGTCATTAAAGAGATAGCTGATCAGACTAATTTACTCGCTTTAAACGCTGCTATTGAAGCAGCAAGGGCGGGGGAGCAGGGGCGTGGATTTGCAGTTGTAGCTTCTGAGGTTCGTGCGTTAGCACAAAGAACGCAAGACTCTGTTCGAATCATACAAGAAAAGGTGCAAGGTATCCAAGTTCAGGCTGAGCAGACCTTTGATGTTATAAAGAGCAACTCAAAGGATTTAGATGGTATATCTACGCTAATGTCTGATTCTGTATCGGAGACTGAAGGTTTAGTGGCTTTTTCGCAGTCTGCGAAAGATTCAGTAGAAGAAATTAATTCATTGTTAGAACAGTGTTCTAGAGCTTTATAAGGGGAAAAATATGTCTGATGAAATAGATGAAATGGAAGAAGAGTCCGAAGGGAAGGGTAAGAAGAAAGGTATGTTTATTATACTTGGTCTTATTAATTTGTTGATCCTTGTTGGAGGTATTGGATATTACGTATATTCCACATCTTCAACTGATGATGTGGAACCACCCGTGGGGTCTGAGCAAGTAGAAGTTGTTGAAGAAACCTCTGAAGAAGTGTCCTCAGAAGAGAAAGTAGAAGAAGTAATTGTTTTAGCTGAAGAGCCAATTTATGTTCAAATTGGGCCTGTTGTTGCAAATTTAAATGGTGCTGATAAATATCAATACATGCAATTAACTCTTTCAATAATGACGCACTCTGAAAATCTGGCGGCAATATTGCCGAAATTCGAGATAAAAATCAAGCACTTATTGCAGACTCAGGTTCGTAATGTGCCGGAACACGAGCTTGTAACTAATGCAGGAATTAATAAATTAACGAAAAACATTCAAAGTAAGCTTAATCGATTTTTGAAGGATGAAGGAATAGACGTAAAATACGTGGAAGAGCTTTTTTTAAGTGACGTTATTATAGAGTAAATTATGTCGGAATATTTAGAACAAGATGAAATAGATAGAATATTAGGTGGTGGCGAAGAAGATGATTCTTCTGCCGAGCCAGTAGCTAAGGGGGTCACGAAATTTGATTTGGGGGCACAGCAAAAAATAATTCGAGGCAAGATACCAGCTCTCGATATTGTTAATGATATGTTTGCACGAAACTATCAGCGCTGGCTTTCAGGTTATCTTAACTCCTCTGTAAGTATTACCCCTAGTGATGTGAAAGCGATGAAGATGCAGGAGTATCTCTCGGAACTTTTGCAGCCTACTAGTCTTAATATTATAAAGTTGTCTCCATTTGACGGTGGTTCAATAACTGTGGTTATTGAAGCGCCACTAATATATTCCTCTTTAAATATGCATTATGGCGGTAAACCAGATTATCACTTCAAAGTTGAAGGGCAAGACTTCCATCCAATCGAGAAGGATTATATAGGTAATATGCTTCTTGGTATTTTTAATGAATATATTGAAGCATGGAGGCCAATAGAAAAGGTTGGAATGGAGTTGCTTTATTCTGACACTAACCCTAGGTATGAGACGAGTATATCTCCAAATGAAACAGTTTATGTTTCAAAAATGGAAGTTTCGTTTGATGGGGGTGGTGGCTCGATTCATTTTTGCATCCCATTCCCTGTTCTAGGGCCTCATCTAGACGATTTGGAAGAAAAAGTTAAAACCTTTCAAGGTGGTGTTGGTGTTAGTTGGAAGTCTGTTTTAGCTGGAGAGATGGTTGAAGCAAAAGTAAATGTTGATCTTAAGCTTGGTCAGACAAAGATGCTCTATGGTGATTTTAAAAAGGCAGAGGTTGGTGACTTTATACCCTTAACTCTGTTTGATAAGGCGGTGCTTATAGCTAATGAGCACCCTGTGTTTGTGGGTGATTTTTGTACGTCTAAAAATGGCAATAAATCAATTAAAGTAACGGGTGCATTAAAACACCCAGGTTCAAAGGGTGAGTATAAATAATGTCGGAAAATGATAATACAGACGATTGGGGTGATGCTTTAGAAGAACAAGCATCAATGGAAAATAGTGCTCCAAATGAAAAGGAGAAGGATGTTTGGGATACTGCAACCGATGGTCTTTCAAAAGAAAATGTTGATATTTTAGACAAGCCAATCCCTAGTCAAACAAGTGGATTAACTAAATCCACTCAAATTGATGAAGTTAAGGGTGTTGAATTAGACAGTATTTCTGAGTCTATTCTTAGTGGAAATTCTCAATTAGATAAAAACATATTAGATGACATACCTTTAGAAATTTCGGTTATGGTGGGCTCTACTCAAGTCCGAGTGAAGGATCTTCTTCGTTATACACAAGGATCTATCGTTGAGTTAGACACTCCTCATGATGCTCCGTTTATAGCTATGGTCAATGGACGTATAATTGCTAAAGGTGACATAGTGGTGATTAATGATAAGTTGGGGATTAGATTAACAGAGATAGTTACGTCAAAAGAGCGGTTAGAGTCAAGAAAAGAACTGCTGTAACTATTTTCGAAATACTATTAAGGGTCTTGGTGTGAATCAAGCCCCTTTTTTTTATTTTAAAATACACAAATAGACCTAAACGATTTTAAAAAGAACGTCTTGATTGTAATATGTTGTATATATGTATTTACAAAGTGGTGTTTAATATGATTGAAGTTTGGATAAAAATAGGGGTAATGGCTATTGCGCTAGGAGGTTTGGCTCTATTGACTAACAAGCTTAAAAAAGGACAAGTATCCGAAGTTTCTAAAAAAGGAGGGTTGAAGGTTGTAGACCGATTGAAATTTGGGTTTCAAAATGAAATTATTGTTCTAGAGCATAATAATGTAGAAATATTATTAGTTGGTCATCAAGGTGATTATAGGCAAGTTTTTAAAGAACGTGTTGACTTCGCTAAGCTTTCAGGTGGGATATGATAAAATATCTCTTACTTTTCTTTCTCGTATCTTTCCCTTCAATGGCGGCAGATGGCTATCTTGACCTAGTTACTGTGACACCAACGGATAAGGGGGAGAAATATTCTGCAAATATAGAAACTCTGATAATAATGACTGCTTTGCCGTTTTTATCAGCTGCAATTATTATGCTTACTCCCTTTATGCGGTGTGTGATTGTATTTGGTCTTTTGAGACAGGCGCTTGGTACGATGCATTCTCCCCCAAATCAAGTGATTATAGCAATAAGTCTTTTAGTGTCTTTTATAGTGATGCAGCCTACATTGAATAATATTTACACCAATGCATATGAGCCATATAAGGCTCAGGTTATAAGTTCGGATGCAGCACAGGACATTGGTGTTTCTGAAATGAAAGATTTTTGGCTGTCAGTTACAAATGACGAGGAGTTATTGTATTTTTCAGAGTTATTTGACACGCCTCCTGTGGATGAATTAAAAGAGTTGCCGTTAAAGGTTCTTATTCCTGCATTTGTTTATTCTGAACTTAAAATGGCCTTTAAAATTGCATTTATGCTATTTGTGCCTTTTTTATTGATAGATATAGTTATTGCGTCAACTCTCATGGGCATGGGTATGATGATGTTGTCTCCAATGATTGTATCTCTCCCTTTTAAGCTATGTGCATTCATAATACTTGATGGATGGGGATTGATAACTTCGAGTATGATTGGTTCTTATGGAGTTATGTAATGGGTGATCCGATAACATTTATGCTCCAGAGCGCGGTTATGCTTTTATTCGAACTGATAACAATGATTATGATTCCAATATTGATTGTTGGTTTAATAGTTGGTGTTTTCCAGGCGGCGACTCAAATACAAGAAATGACACTCAGTTTCATTCCTAAGATTATAGTTCTTGTATTGATATTGATTTTGTTTGGCCCTCTAATGACTCAAATGTGGGTTGAGTTTGCCACTAGAGTGATAAAACTAATAATGGTGATTTGATATGTTAGAGGAGTTTATAGTTCCCTTTATGGTGTCTTTAAGGGTCGCAGGATTCATTGTTACAGCTCCTTTGTTCGGATCTAAGTTCATTCCTAAAAAGATAAAAGCTATGCTCTCTTTTGTGATCGCTTTTATTGTTTATTTACATGCAGAGTCTTCGTTACCTTTAGTTATTGACGATATATACGTCACTGCTATTTCAAACATTCTTGTTGGTGGCTTTATCGGCATGATGATGAATATTATGTTTAGTTTTTTGAATATGGGAGGACACTTTGTTGCTATGGGATCAGGGTTGGGTTTTGCAACATTAGCCGATCCAGTAAATGGGGGGCAGACTACAACCTTAGATATCTTCTATAAAATCACTGGCTCGTTAATTTTTGTAAATTCAGGGGGGTTGATTGCTCTTTTAATAATAATTTCTAATAGTTTTAATGTTTTTCCTATGGAGTTGGGGGAAGTTATTACTTTAAAAAAAGAATATATTTTAACTTTCTTTGAATTTGCATTGCATAGTGCCTTACTTTTGGCCGCTCCAATGGTATTTACTGTTTTTCTAATTAATGTGTGTTTTGGTGTTATCTCTAAAGCAAGCCCAGGTTTGAATGTGTTTTCTATAGGTTTCCCAACAGGGATATGGATAACATTTTTATTTATGACGATGACGATTGATACCCTTCCTCTTTTTATCGATAGACTTTTAGATCAAATGCCGTTATTGCTAATCGGAGAAAATAATGTCAGATGAAGATAAGGACAGTAAGACCTTTGACCCGTCAGAAAAGAAAAAATCTGATGCTAAAAAGAAAGGGCAAACAACACGTTCAAAAGAACTATCTAGTTTCGTAACATTATTTATAACATCGCTTTTATTTATTTCAATAACATCATCAGATGGCGGTTTTTTTAGGGATTGGTTTGTTGATGCTTTCACATGGGAGCAGGTGCATCTATATAGTGAGACTGATTATTTTGAAAGAGTGTCTCATATGTTTTTTAACGCTGCATTGCTTATTCTTGTTTATCTTTTTATCGTAGGTATTTCCGCTGTCGTAGGTAATGTGATAGTGGGTGGGTGGGTGTTTGCTCCTAAGAATGCGCTTCCTAAAATGGATAAAATCAACTTATTTAAAGGGTTAAAAAGAATGTTCTCTTTAAAAACGGTTGTTGAGTTAGTAAAGTCAGTTTTAAAATTCATCCTATTAGGGGCAGTAGCTTCTTATTATCTTGTAAATTATCAGCAAGAGATAATTAATCTTTCGTTGCAGACGGTGTATGCAGTTGGTGAGTATACTGCTAGAACAACGGCAATGTTCTTTTTTATTATAGTCATGACACTTATTTTAGTTGTGTTGATAGATGCCCCTTATCAATTTTTTGAGCATAAGAAAAATTTAATGATGTCCCTTAAAGAATTGAAGGATGAACATAAAGAGCAGGAGGGTGACCCTCACCAAAAGGGGAAGATGAAACAAATGCAAAGGGAAATGTCTCAAGGGAGGATGATGGATGCTGTTCCAAGTGCGGATGTAGTGGTGACGAACCCGACGCATTATTCTGTTGCTCTTAAGTATGATGAAAGTAAGCATAACGTCCCTGTTGTGGTAGCAAGTGGTGTTGATACAATAGCTTTTAAAATTCGTGAAATAGCTAAAGAAAATAAAGTATTAATTGTAGAGTCTCCTGAGCTTGCCCGTTCTATGTATCGACACGTTGATATTGGTTCTCCTATTCCTGAGTCATTATTTGAAGCGGTTGCTACTGTTGTTCAATACATTCATCAATTGGAACAACTGACCATAGAGCAGAAGCAGCTAGGTTTAGATATTATTGAAGATTTAAAAGTGCCTGAAGGTGTCCGGTTTGATGGGAATAAGAAATAGTGATTGATTTAAAACAAATAAATATAAAAAGCAATTTAGGCCTCCCTATTGGAGTTTTGTGCTTATTGGCAATGATAGTGTTGCCTCTGCCTCCCTACATATTAGATTTCTTCTTCACTTTAAATATTGTGATTGCTCTCTTAATTATGGCGAAAGCTATTAACGTGGATAGGCCTCTGGCTTTCACTACTTTTCCTGCAATAATCCTGATTGCAACATTGCTTCGTTTAGCGATGAATGTTGCGTCAACAAGGGTTATTTTGCTAGAAGGGCATAAGGGTTCTGAAGCAGCAGGGTCGGTGATTTCAGCTTTTGGTGATTTTGTTATAGGCGGACAGTATGCTGTAGGCTTGATTGTTTTCTTAATATTGGTATTGGTTAACTTTTTAGTTATAACAAAAGGTACAGGTCGAGTATCTGAAGTTAGTGCTAGATTTAAACTTGATGCTTTGCCTGGTAAACAAATGGCAATTGATGCAGATTTAAATGCAGGTTCTTTGACACCGGAAGAAGCTACGGCAAAACGAGAAGAGTTGACTTCAGAAGCGGATTTTTATGGAGCGATGGATGGGGCATCTAAATTTGTAAAGGGTGATGCAATCGCTGGCATTGTTATTCTGTTTATTAACATAGTTGGAGGACTTACTTTAGGTGTTGCTTCTCATGGAATGACATTTTCGGCAGCAGCTGAGACGTATATATTGCTAACGATTGGAGATGGCATAGTAGCTCAAATCCCAGGGTTAATTCTTTCTGTCGCCACAGGTGTGATAATTACAAGGGCAGGTAAAAAGCAATCTCTAGGAGAACAAATAAAAGGAGAGTTTTTAACGTCTGGTAAAAATTTCTATATGGCCGGAATGGTTTTATTTGTATTAGGTATTATCCCAGGGATGCCTAATGTTGCGTTTCTTGTGTTTGCTTTTATGATCGCTGGGATGGGTTTTTACATTGATACGGCTAGTCGTAAATCTCTCGTTGAGGTTAATGAACTCGTTGTTGAAGAGGTTCAAGGAACTAACGCGGAAGTTACGTGGGACGATATTAAACATGTTAAGCCCTTAGAGGTGCATGTAGGATTTGGTTTGGCAGGTTGGATTCAAAAAGATGAGAATGAAATTGTTAACCGATTAAAGGGGCTAAGAAGGAAGTTGTCTCAAGAGTTGGGATTTCTCGTATCTGCAATATCCGTTCAAGATGATATAGATCTTCCTGGTTATGAATATGTGATTAAATTACATGGCGAAGATTTGTCTAGATTTGAAATCCAACCACAAAAATTACTTGCGGTTGGAGAATCAGTGAAGAAAATGCATGGGATAAGGGTGAAGGAACCAGCTTTTGGGATGGAATCTATGTGGATTAAGGACGTAGATAAAGGGATGGCTGAAGTTTATGGTGCTCAAGTCTTCGAGCCTGAAAGAGTGCTTACTACCCATTTAGCAGAAGTCATAAAGAAAAATGCCTATTCTTTGTTTGGCTATGATGAAGCCAAGAAACTGTTAGACAAAGCCGGAGAAACTTCTCCTCATCTTGTGGAAGAATATAACAGTAAAGTTAAAGGAGTTGAAACATTAGTCAAGGTGATGAAAATACTTTTAAAGGAGAAAGTACCTTTAAGGGATGTGAAAAATATAATTAGGGTAATAGTTGAAAGTTACAATGAAAATATGCCAGTTATATTTCTGGCTCAAGCGGTAAGGAATGCTCTTGGTCGAAGTATTCTTAATTCTATTTTTAAAAGCGGAGATGTTCAATTAATTGCTATGGAATCAGCGTTGCAACAGATGCTCATTAATAATGTTGTTAATAATGGTGTAGAGAGCGTAGCAATCGAGCCAAACATGGCTAACAGTATGGCTGAGCAACTTGAAGCTCTAGTGCCGGAAAGGATGTCTCAGGGGTTGCCGAGCGTTTTGGCTGTTGATGAGCATATTAGATATCAGATTGAAAATACATTGGGTAGTAGAATACCTAATTTGTATGTTATTGCAGTGCAAGAGATTCCTGATGGTGTGGACTTTGAAATAGTGATGACACTAGAGACTTAAGGCATAATCGTAATTCATTTATTAAGCTCATTACATTTATTATTCGTGTAATGAGCTTTTTTATAGGTGATAAATATGAGTAATGTACTTCCAATACACGAAGTTAGGGCAAAAACGATGAATTTAGCATATGCTGAGGCACTTCATCGCTATGGTAGTAATGCAACGGTACTAAATAGAAGGATTCTTGGGGATGATGGTGGTGCAATTCTTACCATCTGTGAAGTCGACACCAAGGGTATTGAAAAGGATGTTTTAAAAGCGGCTATAGAAAAACCAATTAGTCAGGTTATAGAGTCATCTGAGGGGACAGAAATTACTGAGTCTGTTGCTCAGATTATGGAGTTGATTCAAAGTCAGTCAGGCTTGAAGCATAATTCTCTTCAAGAAGATCCTAAAGAAGACTTGTTGAACGATTTGCTTGACATGGGGTTTGAATACCGTTTTTCACAAGACGTAATAGACAAGGTTTTATCTGTTAAGAAAACAGCCAGTATGGGCGACGTTTTAAAAGTTCTTAGCGATAAAATCCCTTTCTTGGAGGATGATATTATTGCTGGGGGAGGCTGGGTTTCAGTAATGGGGCCTACAGGTGTCGGCAAGACAACTACATTATCAAAATTAGCTTCTTTATACACTCAATATTATTCGAAAGATGAAATAGCACTTGTAACTGTAGATACCTTTAGAGTTGGTGCTGTTAAGCAATTGCAAGAATTTGCCTCATTAATCGGTGTGGATTTTTATGTTTGTGAATCAGCAGATGAGTTAATGAACAAAACAAAAGAGTTATCTCATAAGCGATTAGTTTTACTTGATACGGCAGGTAAATCTCAAAAAGATAAGTTATTACACGCTCAACTTAGAGATTATTTGTCAGGCAATATAAAAAATCTTTTAGTTCTCAACGCTGGGACTCAATTAGATGTCCTAGAAAATACGATAGAAGAATTCAAAGAGTTTGGGATTAACGGGTTGGTTTTAACTAAATTAGATGAAGTTATGAAGCTTGGGTCGGCAATATCAGCAGTTTGCAAGCACAATGTCCCAGTGCAGTACCTTACGACTGGTCAGCAAGTTCCGCAGGATATAGAAAAAGCTGAAGAAAATACTTTAATGCGTAGGGCGTGCGATTTAGCAGGTAGGAAGTGGGTTAAATAACTGTAGTTTGCAACCCGAAACACTATTAATTGCTAAGTAGGAAAAAAAGTATTTATGACTGGTTATAACAAACAAATAGACGTTTCAGTTTATTTTAAACTTGTTAAGCAAATAGCCTACCATGTAAAAGGTAGTCTGCCTGACAAGTTTGAATTAGAAGATTTAAGTCAAACAGGGATGATGGGTTTAATAGAGGCTAGAGATAGTTTTTCAGAAAAATCCGGCGTGCCTTTTGAGGCGTATGCACGTATGAAAATACGTGGGGCAATGATTGATTCTGTACGTAAAGACGGTGATAAAAGTAGAGGTTTTAGTAAACAATCTAAAGCGATCTACGAAGCGGAAAGGCGTTATGAAGAATTACATGGTTGCGCTCCAGAAGAAACAGAATTAGCTAGGGAATTAGAAATTCCTTTAGAAAAGTTACAAAAATTTTATCAGGAAGCTAATTCAATGCGCTTCCTATCTGTGGGTGAGGATATTGAATTATCTTCAGAGGAAACAGATTTTGATAAAGCAGTTTTAATCGATAGGTTGAAGCCAGCATTAAAGATTTTAAACGAACAAGAGTTGATGGTTATTTCTTTGTATTTTGCTGAAGAAATGAACTTAAGAGAAATAAAAGAAATTTTAGATATTAGTGAGCCTAGAATTCATCAAATCAAGGGTAAAGCTCTTGCGAAGATTAAAGGTTTTATGTTGAGTGTGAAAATAGTTGGAGATAGTGATGCGTAGTAGTCTTAAAGTGCTCGTGGTTGATGATATGGCAACCATGCGTCGAATAGTAATTAATTTATTGGTCGATATCGGTTTTAGTAAAGAAAATATTTGCGAAGCTGATGATGGTGATACAGGTCATGCATATTTGCAGGATAATGAAGTCGATTTTATAGTAACAGATTGGAATATGCCGAAGATGAAGGGTATAGATCTGTTACGTCTTGTTAGAGCAGACGAGCGAACGAAAAATGTTCCTGTTTTAATGGTGACAGCTGAAGCAAAGAAAGAGCAGATTGTAGAAGCAGCTCAAGCGGGTGTAAATCAATATATTGTTAAGCCTTTCAATGCAAAAACATTGAATGTAAAAGTAACAAAGATTTTCGAAGGTTAATTATTTTACTGTAGGTGATGGATGAAAGTTATAAAAAAGGACGTTTTAAAACTCCTAGATTTTGTAGAGGATGGTGACCAGCATAGTGTTGATCTCCAGCTTGAAGCAATGGTTACTCCAAATGGGCGAAGGATACTTGGTCAAATAGAGGAGTTACTGTTAGATATGAAGTCTGGAAAGACTGAAGCTATGTCTGAACTTGAAGGAGATTTAGCTAATGCAGCTGCCTTTAAGTGTCAAAATGCAATAGAGCAATTGGAATATATTGTCAGAGAAGGCACAGCAGCCGCCCATAACACTTTGGAAATGGCAGAAAATATTCAGGCGAAAATTGCACAACTGGACGTGTCGTCTCAAAAGGACACTCAAATTCTTGCCGAAATAAATACTAATTTGATAGATATCATGGTGGCTCAAGGTTACCAAGATCTATCTGAGCAAGTTGTAATTAAGTTGACAAACTTTGTTCTTAAGTTAGAAATGAGTTTGGGACAAATTGTAGATCTTAATAAAGCGGTTGAAGATGAGTTGGAACTTGGCCCATCTGTAACAAGATCTGAAAAGTCACAAGTAGTCGAAGATCAAGGTATGGTCGATGATATAATTAATAATGTGTTAGGGGGCTAGTAATGGTCGATCAAGAATTATTATCCCAATTCCTTGAAGAAGCGAATGAGTTGTACGAGAGCCTCAATGAAGGTCTTATGGGGTTGGATGGAGATCCAACTAATACTGAGTTTTTAAATGATGTTTTTCGTGGGTTCCATACAATAAAGGGCGGGGCTGGTTTTCTTGAACTGAAATCTATGGTCGAGCTATGTCATCGTTGCGAAGATTTGTTTGATCAAATACGTTCTGGCGAGCGTAAGTTCACTTCTTCTGATATGGACGTCTGTTCAGACGTACTTAACACACTTGCAACATACTTTGAAATCCTTCAAAACGGTAGTTTTGATTTACCTTACCCTAGTGACTTGATCGGTGTTCTTGACAAAGTGCTTCATGGAAGTGACACAGATGCGTCGTCCAATAGTGGGCAAGTTTTGGCTTTAGATTTGATTGGTGATGAAGAAGATATGGATGACTTCTTTGATTCTATAAAACAAGCACCTAAAGTTGACCTTCCTCCGGATGATTATATTCCTGAAAAAGTAGAGATGGTTGCAGATAGTGACGATATTTCTTCCACCAAAAAGAAAAAAAGCTCAGAGTCATCAGTTGTTAGGGTCGAAACTTCAAAAATTGATGATATAGTAAATTTGGTCGGTGAATTAGTCCTCAACAGGAATCGTTTAAAAAAAGTTGCGACAGAATTACAACAACCTGATTTAGTTAAGTCAGTATCAGATTTGGATTTTATAACATCTGAACTTCAGTCTTCAGTAATGAAAACTCGGATGCAACCAGTTAAGCGAGTTTTTCAACGTTTTCCGCGTATGGTTAGAGATATAGCTCGGAACCTCGGTAAGGAGGTCGCTATTGAAATGATTGGGGAGGATACAGAGATAGATAAAAACTTGGTAGACGCTTTGGCTGACCCAATGATTCATATGATAAGGAACTCAGTCGATCACGGTATTGAAATGCCTAGCCAGCGGTTAAAGGGTGGGAAAGATGTAAGAGGATTAGTGACTTTAAAAGCTGAACAATTGGGCGATCATATTGAAATAACTATTTCAGATGATGGTAAGGGGATTTCAGCTGATTTCATGAGAAAAACTTGTATTGAAAAGAAGCTTATCAATGAAGCGGAAGCAGAGCAATTGTCAGACAATGACGCTTTGCAAATGATCTTCTTGCCAGGTTTCTCAACTGCGGAAAAATTGACAGACCTTTCAGGTAGGGGTGTTGGTATGGACGTAGTAAAAACAACTGTAGAGCGACTTAATGGCTATGTGTCCATTGATTCAACTCCAGGTTTCGGGACTTCCTTTACATTGAAGATTCCCTTAACCATGGCAATATTGCAGACATTAATGGTTGAAGTTGGCGAACAAAGTTATGCTATACCATTACCAGGAATCTCAGAGATATTTGTTTATGAACAAGATAAAGTTAATGTGATTGATGGTCAAAATTTATCTAGGTTTAGAGAAGGTAGCGTGCCTATATTTTATTTAGATGAAATACTTCCGCCTGACGATTTGATAGAGGTTAAAGGGATTTCTAAGAAAATAGTTGCTGTATCAATAGGAGATAAGGTCGCAGGACTTGTTGTTGATAATGTAGTTGGACAAGAAGAAGTTGTGATTAAGCCTATGGGAGCATTCCTTGGCGAACTTAATGAATATGCTGGAGCAACGATCACTGGTGACGGACAAGTTGCATTAATTCTAGATGTTAATAAGTTACTTTCGGTTTCATAATGGAATTATTTAGTTTTTTAGGGGTTATTATTGGGTTTGGTGCTCTCTTGCTCGGTAACGTCCTGGAGGGTGGTCAATTAAGCTTGATACTTAATCCTGTTGCGTTACTTATTGTAATGGGTGGCACGTTGGGCTCAGTTATGGTTCATACGCCGACAAAGGTTTTTTTAAAAAGCTTAACTTCACTTCCTCGCGTGTTTTTCCCTCCTAATTTAAAAACAACACACGTTTTAAAAGTGTTTTTTTTAATGTCCAGGTCTTACAAAAAAGAAGGGGCGCTTGTTGTTAGTAAGTATGAATCAAAATTTACAGACCCATTCATAAAAAAAGCCCTAAAGATGCTTGGCGATGGGTCTAGTGTTTCACTGATGAAAGATATATTGAACTTGGATATATCATTGGAAGAAAGAAATAATCAACTTCATTCTGATTTCTACAAGTCCCTAGGGGGCTACAGCCCAACAATAGGATTGGTCGGGGCGATTCTTGGTTTGATAAATGTAATGTCAAACCTTGGTAACCCTGAATTGTTGGGGCATGGTCTGGCAGTAGCATTTACAGCAACGCTGTATGGAGTGGCTTTTGCGAATTTGATATTTATACCTATTGCTGAAAAGCTCGCTATATTAAGTGAAACTGAAGCTATGTTTAGAGATATGATTGTGACTGGCGTGGTATCTATCAGGGAGGGTGAGAGTCAATCCATTACAGAGTCTAGGATGAATTCTTTTCTTGATGAGCGTTTATCTTCTGGTTGGAAGTGATGAGAAAGTCTCTTAAAAGCCGTCATAAGGAAAACACATCAGAAAGGTGGTTGGTATCTTATGCTGACATGTTAACTCTCTTGTTGGGATTGTTTGTAGTGTTGTATGCGTCTAAGCAAGATGGAGTATCCGAAGAGTTTGTTCATGACTCTTTGGTGAAGGTTATGATGAACAAGGAAAGTGGTGCTTTAGAAAAGTTTTCATCGCTACCGGACATTTACCGTGAAGAGTTGGGTTATTTAAAAGAAAATAACGAAATTGAAATTAATGTTAGCAATAAATATATTGAAATAATCGTTTTTGATGAAAACATATTTGAAATAGGTTCGGCAGAATTGAATTATGACGCAGTGGAGCCTCTTTTAAAATTGTCGGGAATTTTAAAAGACAGCGAAAATAGAGTAGTAATAGAAGGGCATACGGATTCATTATTGATTAACGGAGGGTTGTATCCTTCTAATTGGGAATTAAGTGCTTCTCGCGCAGCATCAGTCTTGAGGTTTTTTGAGCAAGAGGGTGTTGATTCTATTCGGATGAGTATTATTGGTTTTAGTTCAAACGTGCCAGTAGATTCTAATGAAACTTCTAAGGGAAGAAGTAGGAATAGGCGAGTGGTTGTCAAAGTGCTAAGGGATTTTAAAAATGGAAAGTAATAGAAGTTCTACAAAATTAACAAAGTATGTTACATTTAAGGTCTTGGGTGAATATTATTGCATCAAGATTACAAGTGTTAAAGAAGTGTTGGAAGTTCCTCAAGTGACAGAGGTTCCAAACTCCAACGCTTTCGTGATAGGTGTAATTAACCTTAGAGGGATAATTCTGACCTTAATTGATGGGTCAAATTACATTACATCAAAACCAGCTAAGATTAATGAGAATTCTCGAATATTAGTATTTGAAGATGAATCGTCTGGGTTTCCAGTTGGTATTTTAGTTGAATCAGTTTCTGAAGTTCTAATTATTTCGGAATCTGACATATCACCATTTTTGAAAAAAAGTGGCGGACAAAACTACGTTAGAGGGCTTTTTCATAGAGATAAAGATGTCTACGTTGTTTTAAATGAAGCCAAGCTGTTTGAAAATAGCAATATTTAACTATTTAATTAGGTCATTTTAAAATGAAACACAATTTAGTAAGAGTCCATACCTGTTATTCTATTGTTGATGGGTTTAATTTTCCTGACGAAATGGCTAAATACTTATCAGAAAATAACATTTCAGATTACTTTCCTGTAACGGATCTGACTAACTTCTTTGGTTACGTTAAACAAACAAGAGCCTGTAGGAAATATGATTTAAAACCGATATATGGTTGTGACGTATTTTTTAAGGACGTTGGTTTAGTTACCCTGCACGCCAAAAGCGTTCAGGGTTTTGTGCTTTTAAAAGAGTTCGTAACTCATTTATATAAATTATCAGTTGATTCCGGTGAGAAAATATCAAAAGACTTTGAGTTTATAGCTGTTAAGAATAAAGACCATGTAGCTGCATTTCTTGACCAAGACCAAATTAAAACGATAAAGCAGAACGGATTATTTCAAAATATCCAATCAGGTTTAGACTTGTATTGCAAACTGGATTTATTGAATCCTTATGACGTTTCAGTCCTTTCTGATGTACGAGTTGTCCCTTCAATTGACGTATATTTTAATACTAAAGATTTAAAACGTATGCACGATGTTAGGGTTGCTATTCAGGATAGCGAGGTAATGTCAGAGCAAGAAAGTCGGTTTTCAAATCAAATGTCTTTTCACACGGAAGGAGAGTTTGATGAACTTCTGTCAAATCATCCTAATGTAGACTTTGTTGATATTGAGACGATCTATTCTAAGTTTGACGTGCCTGTAGAACTTGATGTCGTCCTTTTACCTGAATATCCGTTCACTGGTGGCTTAGGGCAAGATGATTTCATTAAAAACATTGTCGAGTCTGAATTTGAAAAAAGAAAGTCCGTATTATTAGCGGATAACCCTAAGGATTCCGAGCAGGATTACTTGGATCGCATTGTGTTAGAGTTGGACATTATGTTGGGTATGGGGTACGCAGGGTATTTTGGCATAGTATGGGATTATATTAATTGGTCTAAAACTAATGACGTTTCAGTTGGAGCTGGTAGGGGTAGTGGCGCTGGTTCACTAGTGGCATTTCTGTTGGGGATAGTGGAGTTAGATCCCTTAAAGTACGATTTGATTTTTGAAAGGTTTTTGAATCCAGAGAGGGTTTCTATGCCTGATGTCGATACAGATTTCGAGTCAGCCAGAAGGGATGACGTTATCCATTACGTCAAAGAGCGTTTTGGAGAAAACTACGCAGCACAAATTTGTACATTTGGAACCACCAAAGCTAAAGGTTCTATTAAAGATGCAGGTCGTGTCTTTGAGAAAAATGTTGCAGCATTATCAAAATCAATACCTTCAGGGCCAGATGTTACTTTGAAAGATGCTTTACTAGGTAGTCCAAAACTGCGTGAATTTAAGGACAGTGGAGATTATGATGATGTGTTCGAAGCCGCTTTTGCGATAGAAGGCCGAGTCCGTAATGTTGGCCGTCATGCTGGGGGCGTTGTAGTATCGAAAGGCCCTATATTTGGTTTCACAGGTGTTTACTATGATAGCAAGGGTTTGTCATCTGTTATGCTCGATATGGATGACGCAGAAAGTGTTGGTTTGGTAAAGTTCGACTTTTTAGGTCTGAATAATTTAGATATCATCAAAAGCACATTGTTGTGCCTAGAAGAACAAGGTGTGTACTTAGATTTAAATACGATAGACCTAGAAGACCAAAAAGTTTATAAATTTCTACAGAAAGCTTTAACATTGGGTACATTTCAGCTTTTGTCTTCTGGTATGCGTGCTCTTATTAAAAAATTAAAGCCGGATTGTTTTGAAGATATAATTGCTTTAGTTGCTTTATTTAGACCTGGGCCATTAAATTCCGGAATGGTAGATAATTTTGTAGATAGAAAACATGGGGTTGAAGTTGTATCTTATCCTGATGAGAAATATCAACATGAGATGCTCAAAGAAGTTTTATCTCCTACATATGGGATCATATTATATCAAGAGCAAGTGATGAAAATTGCTCAGGTAATGGCAGGTTATACGTTAGGTGGTGCAGATAATCTTCGTAGGGCGATGGGTAAGAAAAAACCTGAAGAGATGGAGAAACAAAAATCAGTATTCATTGATGGCTCTGTAAAGAATGATGTAGATAAAGATTTAGCTGAAAAGATTTTTGATTTAGTGGAAAAATTTGCCGGATATGGTTTTAATCGCAGCCATTCAGCTGTATACGGTTTGATTGCATATCATACGGTCTATCTTAAGGCTTATTATCCTTCTGTTTTTATGGCGCAAGTGCTTACATCCGATGGAGATAAGCATGATAAGCTTTCATCTCAAATATTGGAGCTAGCTTCATATGGTGTATCAATGACGCCTCCTAATGTAAATGAATGTAGCGCAAAATTTATTTCTATAGACGAAAAAAACATTACTTACGGTCTCGCTGCAATTAAAGGTATTGGGGTGGCATTTAGTGATTCATTAGTGCAAGAAAGAAGCGAGAAAGGCAAATTCACATCATTATCAGATTTTTCTCAGAGAATGGAGGTTGTTGGAATAAATAAGGGGCAATTTTCGGCGCTTGTCTTTTCAGGGGCGCTAGATTGTATAGCTGATTATGGAGATTGCCTAGATCATATCGCAAAAGTCTATGGATTTGAGAAGACAAAATTTTCTATTTCTACTGATGACGAATCACGCGATGAAAATCAAAAGAAACTATGTAGTCTCTCTTTTAGGATAACAGCCCAAATTGGAGAGTTTACCGAGGAGTTAATACAAGCAAACTGTATTCCTTTAGGGGATATGGAAGATGTTCCCAATGGAAGGATTGTTTTATGCGGAGGGCTAACTTCCGGAGTTAAGACGATCACCACTAAGGTTGCGCGTTTAGTTGGCGAATTGAGGGACGCTACTGGTGTTGTTACCCTGGTAGGTTGGAGTGAATTCCAAGAGCGCTATGAGGGTAAGTTTAACGATGGTGAACTTTACATTATTGAAGCTAAAGTTGGCAGTTTTAATGATAAAAAACAATTAGAATTATTACGATGTTGGGATAAAGATTTTGTTAGAAAACGATTAAGCTCTTCAACATAAGTATAATTTAAACTCAGGCAATAGCCTGAGTTTTTATTTGTAAAGCCAAAAAAGCGTAACTGAAATTACTGTTATGATGAACAAGATGTCTCGATGTTTTTTTGTATCTTTTCTCCAGTCATGGAATAGGCCGCTAATCAATTGGGCGAGTCTTTTTCCTATGACAAATAATTCAGGACTAAGTATTGTGCTTGCCCAGATCACTATTGGTTTGGCTGGAGAAAGCAGTGCTATCTGTTTAGCTATGTCTTTAGTTACTTCTTTATCTAATTGTCTAAATTCTGAGTTTTTACTTGCTAAGACTATAAATATAAAACTGTTTATTACACTGCCTATGATGAAGGGCGCAATAAAGGCACCCGATTGTATGAGTATTACAAAGGCATACAAACTTAGGCTCATCCAGGCAGGGGTTAATAATAAGAAAAATAGTGAATTAACTTCCTTTAAGTGAATTTTATCTCGGAGATAAATGCCTAAAGCGAGAGTGATAACTATAGAATACAAAAACAAATCATGCGTGGAGGAAAACATGCTTGTATTGTTTGATTTGTAACCTAGAATATCCGAAATCAGCCAAGCGGCGAATGGAAGAAAAATAAATGATAATTGCATAGCGCCGCTTATCGCTGTAATAGAATTATGGTTATATTCATAATTTTTTCTTTTAATGAATGCTACAGGAGTGTCTAGCATGATTACAATCCAAAATAGTGGGTTGTTTATTAACGTGATTAGCGTCCCTGGTTCTTCAAAATAGTTGTGAACTAATGTTAAAAAAACAACAGTAAAGATGGAAAGAGCCAGACCCATTATGTTCTTACATTTATGGGTGCCAAGGGCTTTAAAATTGGCTTGTTCTGAATAAGAAACGTAAGTGAGAGCGGTTAAGGTGAGTATCATATTACCTCCTGATGACTTTGGTAAGTACGGTCAGGAGGAGCAAAGAAAGTTGTTATTAAGATATTATATGTGATGCACCACATTTGATGAGTATTGTGTTTAAGCTTTCGGAAGGAGTTAACAATTTAACGCCATGCTTATGGAGGACGAGAAGAGCTTGTAAGCCCGAAGAGTCGATGTCATTAATCTCTTTAAGGCTTAATTCGGAAGAGTCTTTTGATGATGATACAAAGTCCTTCACATTGTCTTTGTTTATTTTGTGAAACATATTAGATTCCTTTTTATCTATTTCTTTATCTATTTCTTTATCTATTTCTTTATCTATTTCTTTATCTATTTTAGATGTTTTTTTGGTATTGGTTTTAGTCGATTTCTCACTTTTAGAGGGGGCTTTTTGTGTATTTAACCATTCGGTTGGATCAAATTCTGCTTCATTCATAGTTATGTTCTCTCTAAAAATTCTTTTGTTATAAGAGTTATATTGGTTATTAGTCTCTTGCTTTTGGTTGAATCTATGATCGTTTTGCCGTTAGTGGGGGTTTCGGAAACATGTGTCGATTCTAAAAATGCCGTTTTAAATACCAGATCAGGGTTGCTTGTTCGTATAGATTCTAGATTTTGCTTATGATTTTTGTTATTTGCCTTGAACTTTGTTGCGATAATCATCGTATCAAAGCTTTTATTTAGATGGGCACTCCATTTCTCCAAAGTAGAAAGCATTACGTTTAACCCCTTCATACCGAGAAATTCAGGAGTTGTTGGGATTATCACCTTGTCGGTGGCGGATAGAGCTTGTGTGACAATAGAGCCGCTTGAAGGAGGGCAATCCAGGAATATGTAATCATAATCGGTTGGTAGTTCTTTAATGATCTGGTCTAGCTTGTTTGAATTTGTCTTGTTGCCAATTTCGAATTCAAACATGCTATAGCCTGGCGTGATTATATCTAAATTTGGACGTACATTAATAATTCTTGGTTTTATCTTTTTAGACAGTAATGCATCACTAATTCCCGTGTAGGGATCGTTGAATCCAAAATACGAGCATGAGTGTGACTGTGGGTCTAAGTCTATGACTAAAACCTTTTTATGTATGTACGCAAGCATTCCTGCGAGATTGCAAGTTAGCGTAGTTTTGCCAACGCCACCTTTTTGGTTTATGACACTATAAATCATTACCGTGCTCTTCTTGTGCTATCGAAGCGATGTCTAAAATTAGTGAAACCTTTCCGTCGCCTAAAATAGTTGCTCCAGAAAACCCGTCAGTTTTTTTATAATTTTTGTCTAGATTCTTGATTACTACTTGCTGTTGATTGAGTAGTTCCGAAATTCGCAAAGCGATCTTCTTTTTATTATGTTCAACGATAACTAGGAGTCGCTTATTTTTATTGGTTGAGTTGTCTTCTATTTTGAATCGTTCGAAAAGGTTAATTATGGGTATGAATTCATCTCTAAGTTTGTATATAGAAGGGATGCCTTGAACATATTTAACATGGTCTTCTTTAAGTTGGATTGATTCAAGAATGGATAGAATTGGAAATACAAACACTTGATCTCCTACTCTAGCTAGTTGTCCTTCTAGTATTGCTAACGTAAGAGGGAGTTTGATTCTGAATAAAGAACCTTTACCTTCTTCTGAAAACAACTCAATTTCACCTTTTAGAGAGATGATGTTCTTTTTCACAACATCCATTCCTACCCCTCGGCCAGAAACATCTGAGACAACGTCGGCTGTAGAAAATCCAGGGGCGAAAATTAATTCGTTTATTTCTTTTGTAGAGAGATTGTCGCTCTTTTGGATGACGCCTGTTTGGAGCGCTTTTTCATAAACCTTTTCTGTATTCACGCCACCGCCATCATCGGAAATATCTATCATGAGATTTCCACCTTGATGGTACGCGGATACGTTAATTGTTCCGTTAGGTTGTTTTCCTGCATCAATACGTTCTTGCGAACTTTCGATGCCATGGTCTACTGCATTTCTGATGATATGAACCAGAGGGTCAGTGATTTTTTCACTTACAGTTTTATCAACTTCGGTATTTTCACCGCTAATATTTAGTATGATTTCTTTGTTTAGATTTTTTGAAGTGTCACGAACTATTCGAGGAATTCGACTAAATGCGCTATTAATAGGCACCATTCTAACTGAGATAATCCCGTCTTGAAGTTCACGCATTTGCCTGTCTAGTGTGGCAAGGGCGTCTTCTATATCTTTTGTTATGATCTGTCCGTTATCATCTTTTTGAGAAAGCATTGATTGAGTGATAACGAGTTCGCCAACAAGGTTTACCAATTCGTCGATTCTTGCAGTATCGACACGCATCGTTGTTGATATGGCAACTTTTGATTCTTTTTTAGAGGCATTTTTTTTATTGTTTTCATATTCTATGTCGGTGGATGAATTTGATGTTTTTTCAACAAAATCGAATGTTAATATTTCACATTCATCTTCTATCCATTCGAAGGGTTCTTTTATTTCTTCAAGATCAATATCTTTGCCGCTAATTGCAATATTCCATTTTAATTGGATCTTTAAGAGGTCGTCTTCAATTGTGGGGATTGACTCCTCATCAATATCAATGGATATGTCGGCAACAGAATGTAGGTCTCTTATGATCCTAATAGGTTCATTCCCTGTATTGAGTATATCTTGGTCAGGTTTGAAAATTATGCTAACGTTGTCAACACTTTGTTTCTGAATTCCCTCTTGATCATCAATAGAGCTTTCGCTACTGGTTATCATTTGTAATTCATTTGTTACTACAGATATGATTTGACTATCGGGTTCTTCGTCATTTTGATATGACACGAGAATTCCTTCTAGTGCATCAATTGATTGAAGGAATGTGTCGTTAATTTCTACTGTTAATATTAATTTTTGATTTCTGATTTCATCAAGAATATTTTCAAAAACGTGCGTTAGCCCGACTATTTCAGAGAAACCGAATGTTCCAGCTCCCCCCTTAATGGAGTGTATGGCGCGAAATATCGTATTGATTTCTTCTTTATCAGGCGTCTCGATGTTAATTTCGAGTATTCCAGATTCCATAATTTGTAGGCCTTCGAAACTTTCCTCTAGGAATGTTTGTTTTAAAGCGGCCATGTCTAAGCTCATTGGTACAACCTTATATTTCTTATACTAAATCAATAAATTTTCGAATGGTTTTTATTAGGGCTTCTGGTTGGAATGGTTTAACTATCCACCCGTTAGCACCCGCAGCTTTTCCTTTAGCCTTCATACTGGACTCTGATTCTGTTGTAAGAATAAGTATCGGGCATGTAATCCCTCTTTTTCTACATTCGGTAGTAAATTCTATACCGTTCATAATAGGCATATTGACATCACTTAATATCAAGTCAAAATCATGCTCATCTAGACGGTTGAGTGCATCAGCACCGTGTATTCCTTCAACAATTTGTAATTCTTGAAATTCATCTAAAGAAAAATCAATTAGGCTTCTAATTGATTTTGAATCGTCAACAACTAATATTTTCATTAAAATAGCTCAATATCTTCATTTTCTAGGTTGCCGCCAACTCTACTAGCGGCAGCGCTTTGTTTAATGATGTTAAGTGCGGAAGTTATATCTAATTCATCGTGATAAATAAGCTTAAACATATCGTGCTCAGATTCCATTGAGTATGATTTTCTTACTTGCTCTTTTAGTTTATCCCACATAACGGGGTCTTCAACCATGTCGCGGCTAGACACTAGCTCAGAGAGCATAAGGAGGCTATTAGTTACATGCTCAAGGCGTTGGTTTAGTCTGTCATAAAATTGAAATGAGATTATTGATTTATCAATGTCTTTTTTCAATTCTACTAACGCGTTATCACCTTGGTTGTTTTGAATGTGTACTTTGAGGCTTGAGGACATAGATTTAAAGCTATCTATTAGAGTGTCTACAGAATAATTCCCCTCTGACATAGACACTTCAATTTGTCCTGTAGCTAGTACGATCATCAAAACGGATTCTTTAAGCTCGGGAATGTCGAGTATATGATTTATCTTGTTTAATCCTGACATTAGATTACTCTATTAACGGTTTTGATTAATTTCTCAGGTTCGAATGGTTTAACTATCCATCCAGTCGCGCCAGCTTCTTTGCCTTGAGTTTTCATGTCGCTGCCACTTTCAGTCGTAAGGCAGAGGATTGGGGTTGAACTGAATTGAGGTTTTTTTCTTAATTCTTTGATAAGTTCAATCCCATTCATATTTGGCATATTGATATCACTAATGATTACATCAAAAGATAAACCTTCTGATTTATTTAAAGCGTCAACACCATCTACTGCGGCAGTAACATTGTGGCCTTCATCATTTAGTGTCATTTCGATCATTTGCCTCATTGACTTGGAGTCGTCAACAATTAGAATTTTAGCCATTATTCGTTTTCCTCGTGATTAGCTACAGCGGAATCAAGAACCCCGTGATTTATTAATTTATCAATATCTAAAATAACCAACATCTGTTCAATAGAGTTGGTTATTCCTTTTATATAATCCATGTTTATTGATATGCCGAGATCTGGTGTTTCTGAAATCTCATCCATATTTATGTTTTGTGTGTCGGAGACAGAGTCCACAACTATGCCCATTATTTTTTCACTGTCGGCGGTAAAAATCTTTGTGACTATAACTACGGTTTTCTTGTCGTAATCAGTAAAGTCCATATTGAATTTAAGGCGTAGGTCTAGAATAGGGATGACAGTACCTCGAATATTAATCACCCCTTTTATATAATCAGGGGTATTTGGTATAGGAGTAGTTTCTTCCCAGCCTTTTATTTCCTGGACTCTTAGGATGTTTATTCCATAAAGCTCATTACCTAATGTAAAAGAAAGGTACTGCTCTACATTTTTGTCTGTTTCATTTGATTGTTCTGTAGTTAATTCCATAATTATTCGATGCGTTACTTCTTGTTATTGGTAATAGGCTTTTAATGGGCAAATTATAAGTTTATGTTCCTTTATAAAAGAAATTTTGCTTATGCGACCTTACTTACAATGATTGAATTTTATAATGGTATGATTTGTGGCTAAGATGTTATTGACAGATAAAGATTTTAAAAAAATCGTAGAAGTGGTCTATTCTACTTCGGGGATTTTTTTATCTGAATCAAAAAGAGAGCTTGTTGTTAGTCGTGTTTTAAAACGGTTGAACGTTTTAGGAATATCGAGTTTTCAAGAGTATATCCCGTATTTAGAATCAGTGTTTGAAGATGAATTAGTTCATTTGATTAATGCTATCACAACTAATTTGACTTACTTCTTTAGAGAGGTTCATCATTTTGAGTATATTTCAAAAATAATATTACCTCAGTATCACGCCGCCAATCCTCATGGGTGTTTTAAAGTCTACTCAGCAGGATGTTCTTCTGGTGAGGAAGTTCTTTCTTGTGCAATAACTCTAGAGCGTTTTAAAAAAAGCTACCCAGGGTTTAAATATGAAATTGTCGGGGCTGATATTGATCAAAAGATGGTCGATTTTGCAACAAGGGGAATCTATTCAGAAAGTTCACTCCTTCATGTGTCCGATGAGGATAAGCGTCTTATTTTCGATAAAGGCACAGAGGATAACAAGGGGTTTTTTAAAGTTAAACGTTCAATTAGAGCCAATCTGAATTTCTTCCGGCAAAGTATTTTAGAGCGTGTATCTGAAGGAGATACGTTTGAAGTGATATTTTGCAGAAATGTTTTAATTTATTTTGATGAAGTATCTCAAGTGAGTGCACTTAGAGTTTTTAGCACTCAAATTTCAAAAAATGGCACTTTGTTTTTGGGGCATTCTGAAAGTATGGTTGGAAAACAAAGCCATTTCTCATTAACAACGAAAACAATGTATAAGGCGATCAAATGATTAGAGTATTAGTTGTTGATGATTCAGCCCTTGTAAGGCAAATGTTAACTCAGATTTTAAATTCACATGAATCGATTGAAGTGGTTGGTGTAGCAGGCGACCCTTATCAAGCTAGGAATAAGATTAAAAGATTCAACCCTGACGTGATAACCCTAGACGTAGAAATGCCTCGGATGGATGGTCTCACTTTCTTGTCGAACCTTATTCGTCTGCATCCTATCCCAGTGGTTATGATTAGTTCCCTGACAGATAAGGGGGCAGACGTAACTCTTGAGGCTATGGAGATCGGCGCAATAGATTATGTTTCGAAACCAAAAGAAGATTTGGCTACTACATTTGAATCTTATGCTGAGGAGATTCACGGTAAAATTATAGCGGCATCTAAAACCAATCCTAGCTTTCTTGAAGATCGAAGTAAAAAGGAGTCTTTAAGAGTAGATTTAAAAAAGAAAAAACAAAAAGGCTTAGAAGGTAAGTTTTCTGTTGATGAGGTATTGCCTAAAGAAAAAAGAAAGCTTTATCGCACTACAGAAAAAGTCATAGCAATTGGAGCAAGTACGGGTGGTACTGTTGCATTAGAGCATATTTTAACACGATTACCATCCACAGTTGACGGTATAGTAGTTAGTCAGCACATTCCGGAACACTTTTCCAAGTCATTTGCCGATAGGTTACAGTCTCTATGTGAAATGAATGTAGTTGAGGCAGTTCATGGTCAGAAAATATTACAAGGAAATTGTTATATATCTCCAGGGAATCGCCACCTTATGGTTGTAAAATCAGGTTCGAATTATGTTATTAAACTTTCAGATGCTATTCCAGTCAATAGGCATAAGCCTAGTGTTGATGTGATGTTTAGAAGTGTAGCGCAATGCTGTGGTCAAAATGCTTTAGGCATTATCCTTACAGGGATGGGTAATGATGGGGCTATCGGAATTACCGAAATGAGAGAGGCTGGAGCACACACTATCGCTCAGGATGAAGAAACATCAGTTGTTTGGGGAATGCCAGGTTCTTCTGTGAAATTGGGCGGAATTGCAAAAATCGCTCCCCTTGATCATATTTCTAATTTAATCAAAAAACATTTTTAAAAAGTAGTATAAATGATGGAATATAAAAACATTTTTAATAAAGTAGTGTCGTTTTTTTCAAGCGACATTGGAAAATTAAGCTTACTTAATAAAATAGTTGGTTTATTTCCATTCTTAGTTGGGTTTCCTTATTTGGCTATAAGCGAACATGGGGGCATGTCAGTTCTTGTTATAACATGTGCATCCGTTATGACATTAGTTACTTATGTCTCAATGGTATCAATAAGTCGTAATGAGCCAGTATTATCATCGAAGTCTATTAATAAAGACTCTTTTGTTGAAAGGCAAGGCGATATAGCGTTGAGAGAGTTTTTCGAATTACTTGTTGTAGAGTTATGTGGTTTTAAAGGCGAGGTTGATCGAGGTAAAACAATTGTAAATGACTCGATTGAAACTTTGAATGGTTCATTCGTTTCTCTAAGGGAAGTTTTAAAACGTGAACACAATAATATGTCTGAACTTGTTTCAAGTATGGATGGTGAATCTTCCGATGCTAAAACTGTAAAAGGTTTTTCAGTTGAAATGTCTCTTATTATGGAATCTATGGTTGCGGCCATAAGTGTATCCACAGAGAAGAGTGAGCATGCCTTCGAAAAGAATCTTGAGATGCAATCTAATATAGAAAAAGTATTTAATATTTTAGAAGATGTTAAAAAAATCGCGGATCAGACGAACTTATTAGCATTGAACGCAGCAATTGAGGCTGCACGAGCTGGAGAGCATGGTAGAGGTTTCGCAGTGGTTGCTGACGAAGTTAGGAATTTATCAGAAAACTCAAAAGAATTAAACGAACAAATACGAGAGAGTGTTTTAAAAGCCAAAAATCTAATGGCTCAAGTGGGAGACTCTTTGAATGATGTTTTAGAAAACGGTAAAGAGACGTCTAAAACAGCACAAGAAAAGTTTGTAGAGGTTAAGAGCGACATTATTTCCTTGGATGAGAAAATAACTTCCAGGATCACTGAGTCATCCTTAGCGGTACAAGATTTAAATAAAAAGGTAAGTGACAGTATTCGTTCCCTTCAATTTGAAGATATGGTCAGTCAGTTATTGGGTGGATGTGTAATAAATGTTACATCATTCATAGAAGTATTATCTAGGTTGTCAGAAAATGGCGGTCTTAAACAAGATGATCTTAGTGAGGTTAAAAGTTTTCTTGATGCGCGACGTGTGCAGCAAGTATCTCAGGACTCTATCGAATCGGGCGAAGTTGAATTATTTTAAAGGAATCAAAACAAATGAAAAAAAATTATGAAGGTGGTTTCACCTTAATCGAATTGCTAGTAGTTGTGATCATCTTAGGTATTTTAGCAGTTACTGCTGCTCCTAAATTTATGAGCTTGACTGGAGATGCACGTGCTTCTACCGTAAAAGGTATGAAAGGTGCTGTTCAGGGTTCTTTAGGCTTAGTTTTTGCTAAAGCTCAAGTGTCTGGGCAAAGTGGTCTTGCTGGTACTTTAACTATTGACGGTAATGCTGTTACATTAGAAGAAGGTTATCCAGATCCGGCTGCTGCTGCTAACCTTTCGGGTGTAGTAGAATTTGACCCGCTTGAGTTTACAGCTGTAGCGATAGCTCCGGATGAAATTGTAATTCATCCAGTAGGTGCAAACACTGGTGCTGCAACAGTTTCAGCCGATTATGTTTGTGCTGTTGTTTATACGAAAGTATTGGGTGATTCACCTAGTGTTACTTTTAACGTAGCTGACTGTGACTAATATTTAACAAACCCTGATTCATAAACGAGAGGCTTTTAGCCTCTTTTTTATTGCCTGCAATTTGGTGTAACTGTTTTGCTTACCTGATTAAATGTTCTCAATGCGCATTTAACGTCAAGTAAGATAGAGTCGTGTAGATGTGTATAAATACGAACAGGATAAGTGTAAAGAGCGTTAGAGGTGTGTCAGAATTCATTAATGGAATAAGACAACGATGCTTGAGTAAGGTTAGTTAGTGGGTAAGATGATTTGTCTAAGGCACTCTGGAGTTTCATCACATGGGGATATACTGTACAAATTTAACGGTCAAATTCAAGAAAAAGAAAACCCAACTGAAGTCGGGTTTAATCTCAGCAAATTTATCTGGCTCTTACAGAACCAACTAAGCTTGTGCCAGTGTTAATCATTTTGATAACTTCCTGCCAGTTGCCTTCATCAGCTGTCCATTCCATGTCTATCTTGTCGTGCTTTGCTTGTATGTTGCTAAATGCTTGACCTAACAAGTTTGCCTTAAAGTCTCCATCTGCATTCTTTTTAAAAGACAGTGTGCTTTTGTTGTCACACATGGCTGATATAAGCGTAAAGATCACTTCACGCGATTTCTTTTTGATTGTAATTACAGGTGGTTTTCTAACGAGTGTTTGGTACTGTGACATTTTGAGGTTTCCTCTATTAATTAAAAATGTGTTCTCAACAAAGAATTAGTCACTAGCTTCGGTAATTTTGGCATGCTAATAAGGTGTTAGTACACTCTCATGGACGACCAACAACTATTGGTGGGGCATTGTATTTATATTAAAATGAATCTTTGTTGTTATGCTTGTTTGGTTTGTTTTGAGCGGAAGAGTTTTGTTTTTCGTTAACAAGTGGTGTTAATTTGATAATAAAAAAACCAGCGATAAATCCAAGCCGTTTACTTAATGTGGATCTTGAGTCGGCTATTAAAATATAAAAGCACTATAATTTAAATATTTATTTTCTTATAGTGCTTTTTTGTTGAAAAAGAAATCTTGCCATCAAACATATAAGATGCTTCTAAATATAATATTTGAAAGCAGTAGCTGACCATAAGCAATTTAACCGTGGTATGGAGCAATCTTATCTATTGCCGCACCAACAAATGGAGATATGAACACAATAGACGTAAGTGAAGCTATTCCTACAGTTAGCATATTCGTTGGCAATAGAGCAAAATTCAACACGGTAAACAACAATGCTGTTGGAACAATAATTAATAGTTCCTTATCAATATTGTTAATAAATTTTTTCATTAAACTATTCTCTTATTTATTTGTTAATATAGGGATTGCTATCCCTATATTATTTAGATCCATTTTAAGTAAACGGCTTGCGATAAATCGCTGGTTTTTTTTATTGGGTGTAGATTTATGTTTTTAAAATGTTTCCCAGTCTTCATTGTCGGCGCGGACAGCTTTGTAATTCCCTTTGTTTTTATGATGAGCAGGAATATCATCATCTAATTTCTTCTGGGTTCTTTGCCTAATTGTATCTTTTTTAACAATTGGCATAATTGGTTTATCTTTAGACTTGGGCATGGTTTTTTTAGGGGGAGTATTTGTAGTCTTAATTGCTTTAACTGGGTTCTTTGTTGTTTTAGTTATGTTGGTTGTGGTCTTAATTGCTTTAACTGGAGGTTTGATTGCCTTTTTTTGTGATGTAGAAGTTCTCTCATTTATCGTATTTGATAAATCGGATACATTTGATAGCTGTGTATCGCTTGAGTCATTGATATCTGTGACTAAGCCCGTGATATTTTCAATAAATGACAATATAGAGTCTAGCGATTCAGCCGTGTTTTCTACTTGACTGACTCCTGATTCAATTGCGGAAAATGATTCTTCAATAAGTTTTTTTATTTGATCGGAACTTTCAGAGGCTCTTGTGGCTAACAGTTTAACTTCTCCGGCAACTACTGCAAACCCTTTTCCGTGGTCACCTGCACGAGCAGCCTCAACATTTGCATTAAGTGCAAGTAGTTGAGTCTGGAATGCAATTTCATCAATTAAATTTATAATAGAGGATATTTTCTTAGAAAAAGTCTTTATTTTGTTCATGTCGCTGCTAGCATTTTTGGATACAGATACTGCGTCAAGGCTTTTTGCTAAGCAATCGTTAGATATGTTTTTAACATCAGTGTTTTTTGTTTTAGCAAGAAACATATCTGCTTTAAGAACGTTGGCTTGAATTGCGGTTTTGGATATTTTAGTTTCTAGAGCCTCGATTTCATTTGCTTGATTTAATACTTTGTTGCCAGATTCGGTTAGTTTGGCTTTGAGTTCGTTTATCTCATCTGATTGTTTAGATATTATTTTGTTTCTTTCGCTTATTTCACTCTTAATATTGCTAAGTACATCCTCTCTGTCGTCTGTTCTGAGGAATTCCTCTCCTAAATAACGTTCGAACCTTTGATATGCGTTCATCACATGAATGTTTTTATAGCTATTAATTGCTTTTCTAATTTCGGGATTTGACACTTTTTCGGATTCTATTTCTTCTAATAGAGTGGAGTATTTGCAATCATAGTTTATTTTGTTTTCTAAAAAGAGTGATGTTTCGATATTAAGATCTGAAAAAACATTATTACTGATATTATTAATAACCTCTTTGTGATGACTAATAACCTTGAGGTTTTTATTTATGTTATTTTTAAAATCGATAATCTTGATTTTTAATTCTTCTTGTTGTCCTGCATTTTGGGATGCACGGATGAGTGTGATTACAATGAGACCGATTAAGGCTAGAAGTTTATAAATTGTTTCTTGTGATTTATTTATAGAGTATCCCACATATATGTTTTGCTCAGGATTTTGATACCAATTTAATCTGTCTGTGTTTTGTATGAAGCTTCTTAGTTCAGTATTTGATTGGTCGAATTTTCTATCCATATATTGAAACTTGTCGTTCAAATACACGGCCTTTATAGAAATAGAAGGAAACATATCATGTTCAAATTTGTTCGTTAGAGTGGACTCACTCTTTTGGCTGAACGTATATTCTATAAGTGCTTCAGTTTTTTTCTGCTTGACACTGTCTTTCGAAAATTCAGTGTAAATCAATACGCCTAATACTAACGGTATGGCTATGTGTATAAATAAAGTTATTTTTTTTAAAAAATTCATTGTGCTTGCTGTTCCTGAATAGATAGCTATAAACTAAATAAAATAGCTTCGAGTTAAACAAAATATCCCAGCATAGGTGTGTCAGTGAATAGATTAATTAGTACGTTTTGGTTGTTCGTTTTAGGATTTATAATTTTTGATGTCATGTCAATGTATTCCTTGTATGTAGGCGGGGGTGCTTTGACTGGTAGTGTCGGTGATTATATATCAAAAGTTCAATATGAATATTTCGGGGTTTTATCTTACATGTTTCCTCTGATTTTGGTGTCACTTATCTTAGCTGATTATTGCCTTTTAAAAAGAGAACAAGTTAAATTATCTGAGTATGTACTGTCTTTGTTAGCAGTCTTTTTTGTAGTTGCATCATTATTGGTATTTATTTCTTCTTTTTCTGAATATTTGGATTTTAAAAATCAGTCTGGTTTTTTTGGAGAGATAGCTGTAGTTTTCTTAACCCCATTTTTCGGTGGACTAGGCGTTTTGCTGCTTTCAGGGTTATCTGTATTTGTTTGGAGTGCGATATTTTGTAAAGGGTTTGTATTTCCGGTTATAAAAAGCGTTATTGATTCTCGGAAAGTAGCGGGTGAGCCTGAGTCTGTTAAAGCAAAAAAATCGAAGAGAAAGAATAAGAGTGTTGTGAACACTGGCAGTGCATCGGTGAAGTCAGTTGTAAAAGGTCTTTTGCCGAAGGTGGAATTATTGACGATTGATGATGCTCCTTCACCTGAACTATCGAGAACTGAAAAGTTGAAATTAATTAGCGACTTTGAGTCATCAATGTCAGATTTTAATATTAAAGGTAAAGTGGTAGATGTCATTACAGGCCCTGTAATAACAAGATTAATCGTAGATTTATCTCCTGGTGTTAAAGTCACGTCTGTAGTTAATGTTTCGGTAGATATGGCGCGTAGTCTCCGTGTTCACTCTATAAGGGTTGTAGATGTTATTCCAGGTACTTCTTCTATAGGGGTTGAAATTCCAAACAAAGTTAAATCAATCGTTCGCCTGCATTCCGTTCTAAAATCGAGTAAGTTTTCACATTCAAAATTTGCTTTGCCTATAGCTATTGGAATGGACGTTACTGGAAAACCTTATGTTTTTGATTTAGCTAAAACACCACACTTACTAGTTGCAGGGACAACAGGTTCAGGAAAAAGTGTTGGGGTAAATGCCATGATTTTATCTTTACTGTACAAGTTGACCCCAGAAGACCTTCGTTTTGTAATGATAGATCCTAAAATGCTAGAACTGTCTGTTTATAGCGGAATTCCTCATCTCTATACGGATGTAATAACGGATATGTCAAAGGCTAATAATGCCCTTGCTTGGTGTGTTGGTGAAATGGAAAAGAGATACGAGTTAATGTCTAAACATGGAGTTAGAAACGTCGAGTCATTTAATGAAAAATTTAGAGAATCTAAAAAGAATAATGAAAGTTTTTATGATCTAGATGGAAGTGAATTAAGTAAGCATTTGCCATATATAGTCGTCATAATTGATGAGTTTGCTGACTTGATGATGGTTATTGGTAAAAAGGTTGAGGAAAATATATGTAGACTGGCTCAAAAATCAAGGGCAGCTGGTATTCACTTAATTATAGCAACACAGCGTCCTTCTGTGGATGTTGTGACGGGTCTCATAAAAAGCAACATCCCATCTAGAATGGCATTCCAGGTAAGTTCAAAAATAAATTCTAGGACAGTTCTAGATCAATCTGGAGCGGAGCAATTGCTGGGTATGGGAGACATGTTAGTTTCAATTGGTGGTTCAAATAATTTAGAAAGGGTTCATGGAGCATTCATCGATGACGATGAAGTTCATCGAGTGGTTTCTGTAGTTAAATTGTCTGGTGAGCCTGATTATTTTGATTTGTCACCTCAAGCTAATCTTGATTCATCAGCATCTGGAGTTGATGAGGGTGATGAGGATATTTATATGAGAGCGATTGAGTTGTTAGAGCATGGAAAACCTTTCTCAATAAGTAAGGCTCAGCGCCATCTAAAAATAGGTTATAACCGTGCTGCAAGAATTGTAGAAAACCTTGAAGAGAATGGAGTTTTAATAAAAGACGAAAAAGGGGCGAGAGTGGCGCACCTGAGTTAGCATAATTTTGTTTTTTTTTAAAAAGATAATGTTGATATTATTTAAAAAACATATACGTCGTAAATATTACATCACAAGGTAGAGCAAAATGTTTGAAAATTTAGAAGTAACCCCAGAGGCTAGCATTAAAGTTATCGGTGTAGGCGGAGCTGGCGGTAATGCAATTAATGAAATGATGCGTAAAAACGTTCAAAATGTATCGTTTATTGCGGTTAATACTGATTCACAAGCGTTAAAAAAATCTGAAGCTGAAATCCCAGTACAGATCGGTATGGATACAACACAAGGTTTAGGTTGCGGAGCTGAACCCCAACAGGGTTATCAGTCTGCAATGGAAAGTATTGAATTGATTAAAAGTCACCTTGAAGGGACTAATATGTTGTTTATTGCAGCTGGTATGGGAGGGGGGACTGGTACGGGTGCTTCTCCAGTAATTGCTAAGTTGGCTAAAGAAATGGGTATTTTAACGGTTGGCGTGGTTACTAAGCCATTTGGTTTTGAAGGAAAAAGACGTTCTGTAGCTGCGGATGCCGGAATCCAGCAATTAAGAGAACATGTTGATTCTCTCATTGTTATCGAAAATGACAAGCTTAAGCAAACTCTTCCCTCAGGTACATCTTTGATGCAGGCGTTAAAAGAAGCAGATAATGTTTTAGGTAGTGCTGTTTTCGCTATAGCAGAAGTTATTACTGCTTCTGGTTTAATTAATGTCGATTTCGCAGATGTTAAAACAGTTATGAAAAGCACTGGTCGGGCATTGATGGGTGCAGGTGAGGGGCGTGGTGAAAACCGTGCACTTGATGCAGCTGAAAAGGCGATTGAAAGTCCTCTTCTTGAAGATTTTGATATGAAAGCAGCAAAAGGAGTTTTGTGTACGATAACTCATGGAATGGATTTTAGTATCGATGAGATGACTATCATCGGAGATAAGGTTCAAAGCCTTGCGAGTCCTGATGCAACTGTTGTAATTGGCACTATACCTGATTCAGATATGGAAGATAGTTGTGTCGTGACCGTTATTGCAACTGGTATTGATGGCGAAGTTCATACTGATGCACCTATTGTGAAGGCTCAACAAAAAGTTATTACTCCGACAGTTGTGAAAGCTAGTAAAGAAAGTGCTCCTATTATGGCTAATGAAGAATCAACAATTAATATTGCTGCACGTAAAACTACAGATGAAAAACAGGTTATCCCAGAGCAGTTAATTCATGAAGATAGCAATAAAAACAAAGAAGGTATGTTTAAGATGCCTAGTTTTTTACGTAATTAGGGGGCGTTTTGAAAAAAATAATATATACATTAGGGTTTGTGGCCTTAGGCGTGATTTCGCACGTTGGAGTTCAAGGCTTTGCTAAAAAATCTTTTGAACAAGAGTTGGTCAAAAGGACGACTGAGTATTCAGGAGCAATGAGTCAATCGATTGAACATACGTATAAAACTGTTTATTTTGATTATATGAGTTTAAGTGTCAAAGCTGAGAATGTGCAATTCAATGTTGGCGGCAGCCCTGGTATTGCGTCTGTATCTGTGGGGTCATATAGTTTTTCTCCAATGGATTCATCAGTTGTATTGAATAACGTTAATGCATTATCAATAATCCCAGCGGGAGGGGCATTATCTATTGCTTCTTTAAATGAGCTCTCTATGTCTGGAGATCAGGTTAGTAAAGGCGCTGATTGGGAGACATTTAGTCTTGGGCTTGATGGATTGCAAATTAGTGATGTTTTTTTTAAAAACCGTTTTAGTAAAGATGTAGGTCTCTTGGTTAAGGGGCTAATGAAAGATGGAGCTCTATCTGTAAATATAGAAATTGATAAGGTAAATGCTGATAAATATGATGCTGTTTTTTCTACCAAATCAAAGGGCGCTTTTTCTTTCGGATTGAATGTTTCATATATAGTCTCTGAGAATGAGAAGGCAGGTACAGTTCTTGACCCTGATACAGGGTTGCCTCTTGAGCTTGCTACGGATCAGAACAAGAACACATATTTAATTTCAAAATTCGGTTTGTTAATGGAAGATTTGGGCTTTCGAGATACATTATTTAATTGGGGCGCAGGTTATGTTAGTAAACCAAGTGTTGATGATGTAAGTAAGTTTAAAGAAAACTTTGTTAATGGATTGGATTCTTATGTGAATCAAGTGATGCAAAATCCAGTTTTACCTGTTGTTGCTATGAATGATTTTGTTTCGTTTGTCTCCGATGGAGGTTCATTTGCAGCAGATGTTGAATTTATTAAACCTGTTAAATCAGAAAAGCTATGGCTTCATTTGATGGGGGTTCCTCAGGAGTCTCTCTATAAGAAAGCAATAGTAAGTTCTGAGGTGAAGTAATGGTTTTCATCATTGAGTTTATGAAGCATTTGATTACTTTATTGGTAACTGTATTTGTTGTTATAGCGTTAAGCAGTCAGGGTTATATTGGACAAGAACAAGAGACATATACGATTGACATGAACAAGGTTGTAAAGGCTCATTATTCATTGATAGGAAAAGCAGCTAACAATGATATGGATGCATCTTTAAACCTATCGGGTGTGTCTTCAAAAATAACAGAAGCAGTGCAATATGTTGCAAATGGTGGTTTGGTTTTGATTTCGCCTGTAGTGGCATCGAAGTTGGAAAATGACATTACTGATCGGGTTATTCTTCATCTTGGACTAGAAATTCCTGAACTTGGTGAGGTTAATTATTTGAAAGAAGAGGACTTCGCAGAACTCAAGCCTGTGGAAGGAGTCTCTCCAAAAGATTTTTATGAGAAGTTTCAAGAATATCTGAAAGAAAAAGAACAGAAGAAAAAAACCGAAGAATCTAAAGCTAAAGTTGAAGGAATTGTACCTTGATTTATATAAAGGAGTATTTATCTCTTTTAAAGCAAGGTTGGTTGGATTCGAGATTGTTTCAATCGGTTGTTATTTGTCTATTTTGTATAGCAGCATTTACATTGTCGCCTATTCGATTACAACTCGTTGCCACGCCAAGTATACCAACGGGTTTGTATTATCTGAATACACTTGATGATTCAAGAGTTAGAGGCGCTAGTTATTGCTTTGACAATTACAGGCCAGACTGGGTTCATTCTCAGTTGGGCATAGCATCACATCAAATATCTTGTAAATATTTACTAGGTTTGCCTGGAGACACAGTAAGAACAGAAGGCGAATTTGTTGTGGTTGAGTACACATATGATGATGTCATAACTGGCCCTAAAACTGTTAGGACTAAGTATAAAAGGCAGTCAGAGGTTAGGGGTTTTCCGGTTGGTTATGTTGATGTTAATGGGGTGATCCCCGAAGGTGTTTATTATTTTGGTTCTGATTTTCCTCAAGGTTGGGATTCAAGATATATAGGTTTAGTTAGTGATGATTTGGTTCTTGGTAGAGCTTGGTTGTTAAAGTCTTTTAAAATGGGAAGTATATGAAAAATTTTCTTAAAGTAATTGTCGCAGGTCTTATGACCTTATCAGTTTCATCGGCTACGTTCGATAATCCGCCTACCTCTATTAAGGTTGCGCAGCAAAATGGTATTGAATTAATCAAACATTTTAAAGTTGATTCTGGTTTAGATGGTTGGTTAGTAAAAAACCGTAAAGGTTATAATATTTGGTATTCTGATGAAGCAGGTTATGTATTTGTTGGTGCTTATTTAGATCCGGCAGGTAACAATCTGACAGCTAAATATTTAGATGAGTTAGCTCCTAAGCCTGATTTCAAAGGCATATTGTCAAGAGCTACTTATGTGAGTACAACGCCAAACGCTACTAGTAAGCGTCCAATGTACGTTTTTTATGAGCCGCATTGTGGCTTTTGTAGTGCATTTCATGCTGCAATTAAACCTTATGTAGAAGCTGGTGCAGAGATACGCTGGGTTCCGGTGGCGTTTTTACGTCCTCAAGCTAAGGGTGGTGTGCCATCAAGTTACGAATTACTAGCTAAGATATTAAAATCATCTGAACCGTTAACTATTATCGACGCACATGAAGATTCTAAATCAGCTAATGGTGGAGCAGGCGGTTTAACAACAGGTGTTCAACCTGATTCTGAAGTGTTCAAAACAGCTGAGATTAATAGTTCTGTAATGAACGAACTAGGCTTTTCAGGCACTCCTGCCGTTGCATATGTTGATGAGAAAGGTAGTGTTAAGTTAGTTAAAGGCTTCCCTAAAATGGGGCAATTAGCAACAATGCTAGGAATGAAACGTATGGATTCCGCTGATGGACGCTTAGGACGTTTTGGTGCAGAACCAGCAAAATATCCAGCAAAATAAGATAGTTTGACAGAAACACCCCTTATTTGGTGCTACTTAAATAGTAGTTAATTATAAGGGGTGTTTTTTTATGCTTTTTTCAAAAGTAAAGTTTTTTAAAATCAACAAAGATTTTCCTATCGATGAGAAATCTCTTTCTCAGTCGCTCAATGCGCATTTATTCACGAAAATAGAAAAGACCCAAATCAGCACTCAGGGATTTGTTAATCCGTTCAATCAATTCGCTAACAACCCAGTCTACGGTGTTTCTGGTAGTTTTCTTGTCACTTTGAGAGAGGATTCTAAAAGTATTCCTCCTTCAGCTGTAAAGCGTAAGACTGACTATAGGGTTAGGGAGTTAGAGAAAAAAAAAGGAGAAGCAGCGAGTAAAGAAGACAAGCTTGAAATAAAGGAACAAGTATTGTCAGAAATGATCTCTGCATTCCCATTAGATTTTATTAAAACTAAGTATATTAACGCAATTATATTTCCTTCTGAACAATACATCGCAATTGATTCTGTATCTACTAAGGATTGCGAGTCTATGAAGGGGATGTTAAAGGCATCAATCGGAGCATTGCCCGTAATTGATTATGAATGTGATTCAATGCCATCTAGTGTTATGACTTCGTGGTTGCAAGATGAAGAGAACGTTCCGGATGAGTTGACAATTCTACAAGAATGCCAACTTAAGGATGATGTTGATGAGCGCGGAGCAGTTGTTCACTGTAAAAATCAAGATTTATCAGCAGAAGAAGTTGAGAGTCATCTAGACGCAGGTAAAGTTGCTGTAATGATAGCTGTTGAGTGGAATGACTCATTAAAATTTAAACTTAAGGAAGATTTGACCATCCAGGGTATCTCCTATTCTGAATTGATGAAGGAAAGATTAAAGGATGATTGCGGTGACGGAGCAGCTTCGAGTAGGTTTGATGCAGAATTGGCTCTAACAGTAGAAAGTTTGCGAATGTTAGCGCCAAATATATTGCAGATTTTCGCTTAACAGTTTTTAAACACCCATTTCTTTAGCGAGTAATTTAACAATGTTCCGGTTTCTAACTGAAGTTAATAAATCCCCTAAATTATAAGTATTCATAACTAATCCTATGTCTCCATCAGCATCATAGGCTACAACAATAGAATCATTGGCTACAATGTTATCGTTTTTTCCTATTATCTGCTTTAGTAGATTACAGTAAGAAGCGATTAAAGCTCTCAGTTCACCATCTACGTCAATTAAGACGCCTTTACCTATACAGATGTCAGAAATGCTGCATGGCTTAAGTTCCACACCTTTAGAATGCCTTTTCACCAAGGTTTCTAGAGTTTCTTTTTTCTCTAAAATTTCTGGTAGATCTTTAACAAATTGTTTTGCTTGATCGGCTGTTTCAAATTTTTTTCGATTTGAAGCATACTTGCGATTAATTAACCAGTGGCCGTTGCCTATAAAATCCGTACCTAATATGCAGCACATAGTCTCAGAAAACTGACTATTTTTTAAAAATGTTCTTCTCACACTTAATCCCCAAATAACTATTGAATAATAACTTTTGTGATTTTCTCAAATCAATCGATATGTAAGAAATTTTAATTAGGCATAAAAAAATAAGGTCACAAAGTGACCTTATGAAACGAGTTTAACGGAAGTCAGTTTCGGCTTTCTTAGTATTGCCAGGTAATCTAGTGAAATATGATAGTTATTTCGAATTGATTCGCCTTTAAATACGCCGCCGGAATATTGATTTCTGTTGTTTATTTTATTGCTTGCTATTGTGCTCTTGGCTTTGAGCCTTGATTTATTTCTAACAACCAACAAAGGTAGGTTTTTTTCTAGTAGGATTTGCGAAACGTATGCTTCAATAGAAACACACTGATTTGCACCTTCATAGTTTTCACTTACCGCTCTTTCAAAACGAGTATAAAAAGAATCTGTCCTTATAAAAGTTAGGATTTTATTTAATTCTTCGTCGGTTTTCTTTGTAAAATCGTCCATTGAGGTGGGGATGTTTACAGATACCTTAGACAAAGATGTCGTTTTTAAAAGAGATTTTATAGTGATATTCTTTTCTATGCACAAGCTTACAGTGGTTCTGAGTGTTTCTTGCAACATGGATTTTAAATCACTACAATTTTTTTCTGGGATTACATTCTCAATCCCTTGGTTTTTGATGAACACAATAAGTAGTTCACTAATAGACCAATGTTCCCATAGATCTTGTATAGCCTTATCTTTTGCCTCTACTTCTGTTTTATTAAACATTTGCATATGGCGTTCGATTCGGCTTTTTGTCTTTTCTAAGACTTCTTTTAGGCGGTCTTTTGCAAAACTCGCCTCGAACATTATGTTATTCACATTCATTTTATGACCTTATTTTTGTATATAGACAACAATAAATAGGTCTGAATGTGGGGATCTGTAACCCGTCTATTTTAGTTTTCTTTAATTATGAAAGGTTCAGGTAGTAAAATTGGAATGTCGCTAGGTAACCAATCGTGCTCTAGAAGTTGGATGATTGGTTTAATATGGGTTTTTGTTAGACTGCCGTGTGTTTTTCTAATATGTGATATTGATTTAGTAATATTATCTAAAAATGGAGTTTCAAATATAGTCGGATCTATATGTTGTTCTAGAAGTAATTTTATTGTTTCTGCATTCTTTGGGAAAGTAAGTATATTGTTAGTCACTAATAACACCTGATTTTGTGAGTTGTAATTCTATATAAAAAGAAAAGTGAAGAATTTATATGATGGATAATAGTATAAAGTGGAAAATAAAAAAAGCATCTAGGCAGAATTGGAAGAAAATACTTCCAGCGCTGACTGATTTGCCATTAAAGGTGTTTAAAAACATACACCAACCTTGCCCTTTATGTAGGGATGGAGATGATCGTTATCGATTTGATGATAACAAGGGGTATGGTACTTATTATTGCAATCATTGTGGTGCTGGAGACGGTTTTGCATTTTTGCAAAAACGTTTAAAGAAATCAGAAGATGAAGTTTATCTGATGATGGGTGAATTCCTCGGAGTTACTTCAGGTAAAGCAAAAATCGAATTATCAGCATATAGTGACAGACAGTCAGAAATACCGGATATCCGCGTTATTGTGCCTGCGCCAATCCATTCAAAGGAAGCATATTTCAAACATTATAAGTTCGGAGAGCCTTCTAAAGTCTGGGAATATAAAAATTCAGATGGTGATGTTTTCTTTTATATTTGTAGGTTTGATTTTCCTGACGGAAAAAAAGAAGTTCTACCTATGACATATTGTCATTATTATGATTCAAGAAATAAAACTATGCGTTATGGTTGGAGATGGAAAGGAGTAACCAAGAACGAAGGTGTGAAGCGTCCTCTTTATAATCTTGAAGAGCTTTTAAAGCCTGAGAATGCTGATAAGTGGGTTATGGTAGTAGAAGGGGAAAAAGCTAGTGATGCAGGCGCTGAACTCATAAAAGAGGTTGTTGTAGTGACATGGAGTGGTGGTACTAAGGCAATAGGATTGACGGACTGGACGCCACTTTCTCGTCGTAACGTATATGTTTGGGGAGATCATGATTGCCCAGGTTATTCAGCTGCTATTGAGATCCAGAGATTGCTTTTAGAATATAACGAAAATAGAACTGTTAAACTAATTGTTTCTCCTGACTCCAAAGCAAAGGGGTGGGATCTAGGGGATGCAAAGAAAGAGAATGCTGAAATTGATAAGTTGAAGAACTATATTGGAGCAACAGCTTTTGAGAGTTTGCACTGTGAGATAAAGTAGTGGATTTAATATTATATCTATTTTTTTTAATAAAGGAGTTAGTGGTCTCGCTGGCTCCTATTCTTTTGTTTATTACCATTTTGGCTCTACTACAAAAAGTCAGTTATAACACTGTTATTGAATTGTGTGGCAGTAAATCAATTGTTTATACAGGTATTGTAGGCACAACTTTGCATGAAATGTCACATTTCATTATGTGTGTTATTTTTAGGTATGAGGTTAAGGAAGTTCGTTTCTTTGACCCTGCTCCAGATGGCACGTTGGGGTTTGTAAAGTTTTCATTTGATCCTGTTTCTCTATATCAGAGGGTAGGTCTGTTTTTTGTTGGTTTCGCCCCATTTTTTATGGCTTTATTGTATTTTTGGTTGTTTACAAACTGGATGCTTGATATTGATTTGTTGAAGTCTTCTACGAGCGATGTTGGAGCAGTGATTTCGATATTAAATTCACTAGAGTTGTTATATTTTGCTGTCATAAGTGAAGGTTGGAAAGGGCTTTGTTGGTTATTAGTTAGTCTTTCTGTTCTGTTGCATATGATGCCTTCTAAGCCTGATCTAGAAGGTGCTACAACTGGTGGAATAGTTCTAGTTATCCTATATTTTATGATTTGTTCTATTGAATATGTGATAGATGGAGACGTTAGTGGTATTAGTTTGTTTATATATGAAACAGGAGTGTTGATAACTCTTTTTTTGATGAAGCTAACGTCGATATCTTTATTGGTTTGTGTTTTTTTACTTAGTTTATATTGCTTGAAAAGTGGTATTAAACGACTACGTTCACTTCTGTAGCGGCTAAACCTTCTTTTCTGTCTTCATCAAGAGAAAAGGTTACACGATCTCCGGTTTTAGCTGTTCTGAAACCGTCCATTTTCAATTCTGAATAATGAAGCATGATGTCTTCATCGAAGCGTTCTGATACGATAAAACCAAACCCTTTTTTAGCGTCAAACCACTTGACGATTCCTTTATATTCCATTGCTATTCCTTTTAATTAACATCGTATAAGTAAGTAGCGCAATAAGAGGGGATTTACTCCTTGTTTGCTATGCCATTAGGTACATGGCACGTAGGAACATGATTTAATGCTTCAGAGCAGTGGATTGGATGATCATCGAAAAAAATATCAGCATTAAATGCCTTCACAAAGTTCTTTTTTGAAATACCTCCAAGAAATGAGGCATGCGAAGGATGAAGTCCCCAATCATCAAATGAATTTAAAACCCTTTCTATCGCTGGTTCACCGCGAGCTGTTATTAGTCCTATCTTTAAGATTGAAGGAAAGTGTTTTGCTAGAGTTGATAGCCCCATAAACAGAGGTTTGAATGGGCCTGGGTTTAGTGGAGTATTGCTCAATTTGATTTCATTTTTTTGGAAAGCATCAAGGCCATCTTTTTGGAAGATTTGTTCTGATTCATCAGAGAATAAAACAGCATCGCCATCAAAAGCTATTCTGATTTCAGTTTTATGTGTTTGATTGCTGCCAGATAATATCACTGCGCCTGGAATTCCTTGAGAAAGAGCCCATTTTACAGCTTTTACATCGTGTGAGAGAAATAATTGCACATTTAGATCGTCATTTACTACATATTGAGCAGGATTATCACCACCTGTAAATACCATCCTTACAATAGGTAATCCATAGTGTCTTATTGAATTACTAATTCTTCTTCCTGTAGTGACTGAGTTTTGAGATATAACTATAACTTCAACAGCATCAATTGTTTCATTTGTTATTTCATCAGGTGTTGTATTTAATTTTAAAAGTTTCTCAATTAGGTTGTAAGCATGTCCTTTTTTTAAAGGCGTGTTTTTGTGTTCTACTTGGTACTTTTCATATGCTTCGATGTCTTTTAAAAAGAGTTCGTGCTCTTCATTTAAGTCAAAAAGAGCTCTAGAACTTATAGCTATAACAACTTTACTTTTTAAAATCATATTATGGCCTTTATGGTTATGTTTTTTATATAAAAGCAAATTTAACATATATTTTTAACAAACTATATGAAAAGAGTTAATTATTGAAAAAAAGAATGGTAGGATGTTTGGTTCTGGTTGTTTATATAGGAATAGAGCATGACTGACACGGTGTTACCCACGGAAATATCGGCTGAAAAGGCCGTATTGGGTGCTATTTTGCTTGATCCAGATGTTTTTTATGATGTTTCAGAAAAGTTAACAGAAATTGATTTTTACAATGCCTTTAATCAAAATGCATTTAAAGCAATGTGTGCTTTAATAAATTCGGAGCGCCCTATCGATCCGATAGAGCTAGAAAAAGAAATACATAAAATTGGAGATAAGCGTACTACAGGGGTAGATGTCCTAACTGAACTTTGTAGTATTCAGGATGTTACCCCAACTTCGAAAAATGTGATGCTATATGTTGATTTGGTGCTCACCTCATCTATTAAAAGAAAAAGTATTAAAATAGGTAATGAATTAATATTTGAAGCTACATCAAAGGAGCTTGAGATAGTTGATGTAGTTGATGGAGCAACAGAAAAGCTTGGCAAGCTCTTGGAGAGTAATGCTACTAGTGAGAGTATGCTTGGTATTGATGAAGCTCTTGAACGTACTGTTGACAGAATTGAAGAATTAGCTAATTCGAAAGACCCTAATAGGTTATTGGGCGTTACTACAGGTTTTTCGGATCTTGATAAAATGACAAGTGGCCTTGTTGCTGGTGATTTAATTATAGTAGCAGCCAGACCGTCAATGGGGAAAACTACTTTCGCACTGAATTTGGCAGAAAGTTCAATGGCGGCAAACCCATTACCTACAATCGTTTTTAGTGTAGAAATGCCTACAGATCAAATAATGCAAAAATTCATTTGTTCTATTGGCAGCTTGGAATTGAATAAATTGCGAACAGGTGATTTAGATGATGGAGATTGGGGGCGTATAAGCCATGCAATGGGTGAACTTAAAACTCAAGGTAATTTACATATTGATGATGCTTCTGGAATATCGGTAGCTGAAGTAAGAGCTAAGTCTAGAAAAATTGCTCGAAAACACGGTGGAGTGTCTATGATTATGATAGATTACTTGCAATTAATGACAGTACCCCACCTTCAAGCACTTGGTAATAGAACGTTAGAAATTGCAGAAATAAGTAAATCATTAAAGGCACTGGCTAAGGAATTAAATTGTCCCGTAGTGGCTTTATCTCAATTAAACAGATCACTAGAACAAAGAACTGATAAACGCCCTATTAATTCAGATCTGAGAGAGTCAGGTTCGATAGAGCAAGATGCTGATGTGATAATGTTTATATATAGAGATGAAGTTTATAATGAAGATAGCGAATATAAAGGATCGGCAGAAATAATTATAGGTAAACAGCGTAATGGCCCTATAGGAAAGGTACGACTAGCAACAAGGTTGCATCTTAGCAAGTTTGACGATTACGCACACGTTGGTGGGTATGATAACTACTAATGAGTAAAAACTTCTGGTCTTGTGATCGAGCCATGGAATGGATTAGTTGTTTAGGATTAAAGTCACGCGAAGATTTTAGAAAGTGGCGCACTGAGCAGAATTCATGGACATATCCGATTCCATATAACCCAGAAGTGTTTTACGGTAAGAAGTTTCCAGGTTGGCCTACTTTCCTGTCATCTAGATATCTTAGTCAAGTTGAACTATACGACCTAATGCAGGATCTTGAGATAACTACACCTGAAGAATATAGACATTTTGCTAAAAACAACCAAAAAACTTATAAAATACCTATATACCCTGCTAAGTATTATGAGAAGAAGGGTGAAGTGTTTATGGGTTTTAAGAAAATGTTATTTAAAAAGATGGATTGTTTGTCTTGTGCTTCAAAGTGGGCGATGAATAGTGGAATACAAACTGCTACCCAGTGGAGGATACTGGGGCGAAAGGTAATTCCGTCTACTATGCATGCGAATTTAAAAAGATACAGAAATATAGATAACAAATATTTTTTAAGGGGAGGTTATTATGAAAGCAATAGTTGCACATGCAAATAATAGAGTAATAGGTGCAAACAATGGATTACCCTGGAATGTACCGGAAGATCTTGCCTTTTTTAAAAAAATGACATTAGAAACTGAAAATGTTCTGTTTGGCAAAAACACTTTAGATTCTCTAACAGGTGTAACTTTAAGGGGTAGGGTTGTTCATGTGCTTTCCCGCAGCATGCTAGATAATGCAGAATATAATATTTTTAGAGATAAGCAAAGTGTATTAGAATATGCATCAAAATATGAAATAATGATAGCTGGCGGAGAGCAGGTTTATACAATGTTTATGCCTTATATAACAGAGATATATATAACCAGGGTGTTTAAGGATATTAGTGGAGATGCATTTTTTCCGGAATACGAGTCAACTTTTCGAAAAGAAAGTGTTTTGAAAACTTGTGATGAATTTGAAATTTCTAAATGGGTGAGAAGATAATTGTTGAATGAAACATTGGTGTTTTTAAAATCGCTTCTACATGACAAAGTGTGGTTTCTTGAGTGTGTCGTTATATTGCTTATTACTTGGGGGGTTCATTTCCTCTGGCGTAAGACGTGCACTAAATTAGTTGCAGCTTCTAAGTCAAGAGTGCATATTTATAGTGAAATCTGGTGGAAGGCATCACGATATCCCCTTTGTAACATAATCTTGTTTTTTGGTGCTGTCTCTTGTTGTATGGCACCTATGAAAGTGTATAGTCCAGAATTATATGGATATTTTGGTACTGTTAGACAGATCGTAATATTGAGTATGTCTGTGTGGTTTCTGTTGAAATTTGCAAATATAGTTGATTTGAAAAATACAGCAGGGGAATTGGAAGTTGCAAATAGAACTAGGATGACTACGCTAGTAACTCTCTCAAAAATGTTCGTTCTAGTGGGTTACTTTATATTCGCCATGCAGGTCTTTGGCTTTTCATTAACGGGGTTGACGGTTTTTGGGTCAGCAACCGCGATAATATTAGGTTTGGCTGCAAAAACGTGGATTGAGAATGTTCTTGGTTATTTTACTATAAGAACAAATAAAAAATATTCTCTTGGTGACTTTATTGATATTCCAGAAATGAATGTTTCGGGGGTCGTAGAGTCCATCACGTTGTCATCGACTAATGTTAGGGATGTAGAGACAAGATTATCATCAGTTCCTAACGGTCAATTAATGACGAGGCATGTGACAAATGTTACTAATCGGAAGAATCGTCAGCTGACTATCAATTTGCCAGTGAGAATGTGTGACATGGAGCAATTGGCTTTGGCTCTTAAGTCCATTAAGAAGGTTTTGCAAAAAGATGTGCGAGTGGAGCAGTCAAAAAGAATATTGTGTAATTTGACGGGTTATCATAGTGAGCATGGTTATATTGATGTAACAATAGATTGTTTTTTAAAAAGTGTTCAGGTTGAGCGGTTTTTTAGTGAGCGTCAGGATCTATATATGATGATTTTCGATGTGCTTGATAAAATGAAGATACAATTGGCTTTTAAAAATGTAAATAATGTTTTTGAAAGTGATAACTTGTATGGTTTTCAAAGAATGAAATCCGAATTAAAAGATGAATTACTCGGAAATATTAAAGAATTAGTAAGGAATAAGTCATCTTTATCGAAGGAGTCCTCATTATGAGAAGATTTTATCTTATCTTGCTAATTTTTTTGTACCATGGCACCTGTGGTGCGACTGAGCTTTCCGAGTTTTCAAAATTCAAAGGAGGTTATGAGGTAGTTAATAAAAACGGTTATGTATTATTAATAGATGACAATTTTTTAGAAATTGATGGTGATTTGAATAATTTTAAAAAAAATTACTTGAGTAGTGACGATGGCGATTCTCTTGTTTCTAAGTATGTAGAAAGTGTAGATAAAAAAAAAGAAGTTGTACCTTTTAAGCCAGCGTTAACGGCGCTATTGATAGCCAATATACCCTTGAACATACCTAAGGCTGAATTGCTAGATAGTTCATTGGATGTAGGGTTTTTCATTGCAGAGAATGGTGTGCTAATCGGTGGTATTGTTCAGTTCCATGCCTTTAGCGGAGTTTATATGGGATCTAGGTTTCATAAAGTAGTTCGATTGGAGTTTAGTGGCGACTTTATTTCTGAACGTCTTCAAAACATCCCCGAAGAGACACTCCCCAATTACTTTCTTAAGTAGTTCCAATCCTTCCGTTTAGAAGGTTTGTTGGTATGTCTCTGGATTTCAATGTTTGTATTAGTTCATTTGTTAACGCATCATTCCTGATTAACTGTAGTGTTATCTCAGATTCTTGAGATGGACTGATGCGTGGTTTTTTAAGATAACTTCTATGTTCCACGGTGTGTTTAATCGCCCATAAAAGCCAGAGCGCTATTGAAGTATAGTGTAAATCGGTAACCTGAAAGGAACCTATGTCTTGAATAGATTTTATTAGAAAATGCAAGTCAACTTCATTACCTAGTAAGGCTGCGATAACAACACACAGATTAAAAATAAATATTGGAAATATTAGTATTTTAATATAGCCATAAAAAAATATATCGGTGCGTGTTCTGTGTAATTCAAAATAATTGATAGTGGTCATGGTAAAGTTTTATTTTATCTTCTTTGATATGACTTTTTAATGCGGAGTAAAAAGTCTGCGTGTTGAGTATGGATTCTTCATTTTCCGTCATAAGTAGAGTTGGTAGTAAGGTGTCTTTTAAAAAATGAACATCCGTAACTTCTTCATTTAAGGCTAAAACGGTTAATGTAAATCCTCTTATTTCTCTTAAAGATACTCCAAGTAGTCTCATACATGTCAATATCTCTTCTATTTGTATGGTGCTTTTAAAAATGGTCTCGCATATAAAAACCTCAATTTCTAGTCCTGCTTCTAAAAGATCGGGCTCTTTAGTATCCACTAAATGGAGTAGGCACAATTCATAAAAGCAATCTAATGTCATTTCATTTTTTGATTCATGAAGAGCGTATATGAACAATTTTCCGATGTATATCCAAATTGTGTATATTTGAAAATAATCTTCTTCTTGCGAGATGGATTTTAATATCTTGGCAGCATCATCAGTTGCATATCGATATGCGGATTGATGAGGGGGGTACAAGTTTGTTGTGGTTTGATATAAGAAACTGAGGAATTGTCTAAAGTCTGATTTCATGTATTTTCCCTTTTCTATTAATGTACAGGTAAGCTATTTAAATGCAAAAAAGTAAGTAAGCGCACTTGATACACAAAACAAATTAAACCCTTTAAAAAATAATACTTATTCATTACACTAGTGTTTAGTGTGTATTAAAGCTCAAGACAAACTTAATGAGATGTCGGAGATTTATATTCATGAATGTAGTAATGTCAAAACGAAAAATATCAGCTAAAAGACTTCAAGCAGCTAAGATTAAAGGGATTAAGGTATATCAATCAGCGACCAATTGTCCTCATTGTGATGGGATTGAGCGCTACGTGTCTACCAGGAGTTGTGTTGTCTGTACTAAAGCAAAAAACCAAGAAAGAAAACAAAGAGAGATTGAAAACCTCCCTTGTGTTCTTGAATGGCATTTAGTTCACACGTTAAAAACGGATAATGAGATGTCTTTGATTAATCGTTATCTTTAGTAAGTGGTGTACCTAAAATCGTAGACCTAGTGATTTCATCAAAAATACTATCATCATTGATTGTTATAACTACTCTTCTATTTTTAGCTCGGCCTTTTGCATCTTTATTTGATGCTACAGGAAAGTTGTGTCCTAAACCTTTAGGGACTATTCGGCTACCTTCAACACCTACAACATTAAATATCCATGCGAGTCTTGCGGAGCGTAGCGCTGATAATTCAAAGTTACTTTCAACAAATTCATTATAAGTTGGAGCGTTATCTGTGTGCCCTTCGATCCGGATTATCTGATCCGTATCCACTAGCACGTCAGCTATGTCCATGATAATTTCTTCATCTTTAGGTTGTGCTTGGTAACTCCCTGGTTTGTAAAGTGTATCTCCTTTAATTGTTATAACTACTTCATTGTCCTTGTAAGTAATACTTACGTGATTTCCCAGTTTCTTCTTTAATTTGGCAACAAGAGATGAATGTACTTCTTGCATAGGTCTATGTCTATCATCTTTAGCCTTGTTTTTAGCTTTTTGTCTTAGCTTTGATGAATTCCTGCCTCCTGACTTTTTAATTAGGGATGCGGCGGTTCCAGTGCTTTCCTTTATGTCTCTATTCTCAGTTCTTCCGAGTTCCCTAGGAGTTATTGAAGGGTACTTGAAAACAGAGGCTATTTCGGCTCTACCTTCGGGTGTTGTGCTTGCCATGAGCCATAACACCATGAAACTAGCGAACAAACTTGTCATAAGATCTGCTAAAGCTACTTTCCATCCACTCGAATGATGACCACCTTCAGGGGGTTTGTTAGACATTAAGACTACTGTCCCAATTTTTTGTTCTTCGTCAGCCATTCTAAATCCTTTTTAAAATTATCCGTTATTAAGAATTATTTATTTTTTAGTTTTTCTAAAGTAATCTTTAGATTCTTTAATTTGTGCTTCTAATTCTTCAAAATCCGGTTTGCAATGTGCAGGCATGAATTTCCGAGATATCTCTGCTGCGACTTCAGCAGGGTATTGATGCAAAATTGCAACAACGAAGACTTTTAAAACTTGGAATAGGCGTTTTTCATCGTCTGCTATGTGTGTTAATGCACTAGCAGCTGGGCCTATGAATCCGTATGAAAATAACAATCCGGCAAAAGTTCCTACTAGTGCGACGCCGATGTGATGACCGATTTCAGCGTTAGAGCCGTCTAGGTGTTGCATGGTTATGATTATGCCCAAAACGGCTGCAACTATGCCCAAACCAGGGAGCGCGTCACTAACTTCTTGTAGAGCATGTGCAGGTTCTTTAGCATGATGATGATATTGGTCTATTTCATCATCAATGTATTTTTCAATAACATGGGGTTCAAATTTATTAAGAGTCACTAATCTCATGTTGTCTACGACAAAGTCCATAGTGTGGTGATCTTTTAATATGATAGGGTATCGTAAGAACACATGTGATTCGTTCGGATCTTCTAGATGTTTCTCTAGTTCAACAGCGCCGCCTAGTTTATTTACAAGCAACAAATCGTGCATTAGCATTAGTGATTGTGTATAGAATGCTTTTTTATATTTTCCTCCTGTATAGAATGGCACTATACTTTTGAAGGTGTCGATGACAACGTTCAGGGGGTTAGATACTAAAAACGCACCAAAAGCACATCCTAGTATGATTAGCATTTCAATTGGTTGTAATAGCATATGCATAGGGCCATTAGCGAGGTAGAACCCACCAAAAACACTGAGGCACACAATAATATATCCGATAAGATTTAACACTTACTTCTCCTTGTAAAACAAATTCCTTAATATCTTAGTATTCAATTACGTTTGCAAAAGACAAAATCGCCGCATTTGTGATTTAGCTCATCAAATGAAACAAGTCCGTCAGTGCACATCCTAATTATCCTTATTGGTATTTAATGGAATTGTTTTATGGAAGGATTTACTACAACTGACCTATCTGAAGTAGCAGATAAGTTTTCTTTGATACTTGCTGCATGGATTGTTGGGGAGGTTGATGAAGGCGATGTGACTGTTTGGGAAGAAAATGGCGCATCTCCATTATATATAACATTCGAACCTGTTGCTTTTAAGTTTTTATTGCGAAAGCCTGGTGACAAAATCACTCCTATGGAATCTGTTGTTGGTATTCAAATGATAGATTTAATTTCGTTGAGAGAAAGAGCCGAAAACCTTGCTGACCAAACTCTAAGTGGGAGTGATTTTGAAATTGATGAGGTTTACTCACAATTATATCTTTCCGAAGTTCTACGGTATTGGATGTACATAGCGGGTACTAATTTGATTATTGAATCAGCATTAATGATGCTTTGTGGGGATGGTCGCCACGATTGTGTGGACAAAATTAGTCGAGCTTATGAATATTTCACGTCTAATAAGAATAAAGGAAAATTAGCTAAAAGGATTATGGAAACTAAGTCACAGGTTGTAAAGGAAGAATTATATGAGTTTGGAGAGATTGGTTTACATTAGTTTGTGCTGAACGTCCTTATACATATGTAATGGTAAATGGATTTATAGTAGAGGTATATTATGTTGTTAAAAAAAGCATTTGTCCTGTCTGCACTTTTTTCAAGTGTGGCCTTCGCAGGTGATTATTCAAGACTAGGTACAATCAATTTGTACTCCCAACAGTTTGAACAGGCTGTAGATACGCCTACCTATTTAAAAAACAAATTAGGAAAGAATGAATATGCGTATGATCATTCTTTAGCTTTACAATCATCGTTTGCAATGTCAGATATGGATTCATTTATTGATGAAATTGATTTGTTAGATGCAGAAATGAAGCGTTCCGGTTTAACTCAATCTGATGCAACTAATATTATCAATGATTTTGATGGTGTTCTGGAGAATTTGGGTAGTGCAAAACCAATATCTTTTAATTCAAAAATATCACTTCCTTACATGCCTGTTGCTTTTAAGTATCGAAGACAGTATTTCTCTTTGTTTTTTGATGTGTCCGCAGGAGCTCAAGCAGACTTTATGGATGCGCCATTAACTTTTAATTCAGTTAATGGCGAATTAGAGACTAGTTCTGCGGTTAGAATTAAATCATATACACATTCTAGAATTGGTTTGAACTATTCGATACCTTTAATAGTGGGCAATAAATTCAACCTTAATGCAGGTATTCGTGGCGTTGCTCATCATATGTCTCTTTATAAGGAAGTTAGGTCTTTAAATAGTGTAGATAAAACTGGTATTTCAGAATCTATTTTCGATGATTATTCTGATGAAGTAAACTCAACGACAAAATACAGTGTGGACGCATCCCTCAGGTTTGAAAATAGAAATAGCGCCTTAGTGTTGGGAGTTAGAAATCTAACAGAGCCTGTCTTTCAGTATAATTCTGTATCATCATATTGCTCTGACCCCACCTCAGGTCTGACTGAAGATTGTATTTCTGCAACTGCATTTGTTGCCTCAGGTGAAATGCGTAATGCTGGTGAGATTAAGTTGATGCGTCAAGGCTTTATTCAGGGTACTTATAATATTGCCAATACGGGCTTTGGATTTTCTGGGTATATAGAGACCAATAGGGTGCGTAATATGTTTAAAAACTGGGAACAAATAGGGCGTGCTGAAGTATCTTATGAATCTTCTAGTTCTTATTTTAGTGGGATGTTTTTAGGGTATGAAACAAATTTAGCCGAAACAACTTCGCGGAAGTACGTTGCAGGTCTGTCGTTTTTTAACAGAATTAAGCTTTCAGGATTCTCTTCTAATGATCTAATTAATGTTGAAGGTGAAAGAATTCCTTCAGAGTTTGGATTTAGCGTTTCTTTAAATACTGAGTTTTAACTTAATACACTTTTAAAATGTACAAATGGGAACCAAGAGGTTCCCATTTTAGTTTTATAAAGAACAAGCAACACAAATTTCAATTGCTTCTTTATCTTTATTATTTTTCTTACTCTTCTTTTTAAGCATGCGCTCAAAAAGTTCATCTTCAGTAGGCGTATCAATATGATGCGCTATAAAAGACGGATTCCCAAGTAAGTCCATTACCTTTTTCTGGTGTTTCAGATCTTTGTCTAAATGATATGCTAAATTCTGCATATATTCTAAATCAAAAACTTCAAAATCACCGCTTGGCATATGTTTTTTATACATTTCGAAATCTTGAAGAGTTCGTTCGTATGTTAAAACAGTGTGCATAAGTTTTGTGATGCTTTCTATTTGCATATAAGCTTCACCGCGTGAGTTAGTAAACGATTTGTCGTCTGTTTTTGATTTTAACGCCTGACCTAAATCGGTAGGTAGTTCAACTTCAAAACAAATTAAATTAATATCGCTTTCCATCTCATCTTTGCTATCAAAACCTTTCAAAGAAAAGTTTTCAATTTGATGCTCGTACCATGTAATCATTTGGCCTTCTAAGTTGTGCTTACGGTTACTGTAAACGGCAAACTCAGTGTTATAGACTAAATGATTATCACACCCATAGTTGTTCTTAGGGGTATACATAGCAACGCCAACAAAGATTCTTTCTCGCAACTTATTAGCTTCAGGAATTAATCCAAACATATCTGTGCCACGTGTTCTTGTGTCAACGAAATCAGGAACAACATAAAGTTGTTGCTTGTTTGTAAAACCTAAACTAATCGCTGGGTCGTAAATTGCCTTGCGGTAATTGTCATCCCAGTGCAGTCCATATTTTGCTCTATCGTTCGCCGTTAGTTTTTCTTTTGCCGAAACAAAATGAAACTCATCAGGTTTGTGATATAACTGCGCTGATTTTTCACTTCTTCTCATGAAAAAACATCCGATACATCCACTTCTGGTTTTGTAACTGTAGAAGTCAGGTATACCAACAGTCGCCATTAATAGATGAAACACATCTGTCTTGCCCATCTGTAAATCAAAGTAAGGCATTTCGGTGTGTATGCCATCGTCACTTGACACTAATCCTACGCGGTCTTCGTCGAAACGAATTCCTACGTAATTACAAATAGACTCTATGTCCGTGTTAAAACTATCCTCCATGATTTTAAGCATGGGTTTAATTTTTAAATCGGGCGTGCAGTATCGGTGCAATTGGCTTGGAGCAAAACCATTTTTTTGATCAATTAATTGATATAATCCGTGTTCTGGAGTGATTCGATTAATGTGAACTCCTAAGTATTCTTCAATTTTATCTAGTTGATAATACAAATCTGGCGATTCTGCCATTGTATCTGTAAAAACAAATATAAAATTTTCATTAGGAAATAAAGCTCTTAACACAAGTGCTATACCCGATGAATCAGCCCCACCCGAAATAGGGATGAGTTGACGCATTGGTTTATCTCCATCAGTTTTTAACTTAAACGCATTAACAATATCCTCACCAAGTCTATCAGTTAGGATTTTTCTAATGAGCCATAAGTTCTTTTGGACTCTGACGCAGTTATCGTTATTGCTAAGTAAAACATTGTCGGTTGTTGCGTTATACCCTGGAAATAAGCTTTCGTAAGGTATTGTTATGGGTTCTAATAGCGTTGGAGAAACTCCAATTGTATAGTCCATTAATTTCACAACGGTTTTTTCTAATAGTTCTGCTTTTTCTCGAACAATAATGTCTTGATAAGTTTCAATCTTTTCAGAGTTGATTTCTTTCAGAACTTCATCGTCAAACAAAGGGAACATCCCTAGTTGTTGTTCTTGTGGTGCACATTTCATTGTCTGTCCTCATACGTTATAAATTGTCTCACTAATAAATAGAAAAGGGTAGGGGGAAACATTGTTTTTGGGATTTTTTAATAAATAGTGTCTCTTGAATATTTTCCTGTTGCGTGGCAGGCTAAATTAAAACGTTATGTATTGGGGGTTAAATGTTTTACAAGAGTATTAGTTTTTGTAGCGGTTAAATTGGAAGGTTTGCTGTTGTGGCTAGATAAAAAAAGACTTAGAACGTTAGCTTTCTAAGTCTTTTTTTATAGATTTATGGATATTATTGCTGATTGTTGCGTTAATCGTCAGACATAAAACCGAGTAAATGTAGTATAGAAGTAAAAAGATTGAAGATGTTTAAATACATAGATACTGTTGCCATCACGTAGTTGGGTTCGTGTTTTATGATCCGACTAGTATCATAAATAATATACCCAGACATGATTAGCGCAATCACGGATGAAATAATGACTGATAATAATGGGAGTTGAAGAAAAATATTGGCGATAACGGCAATGATTGCAACTATGAGGCCTGCAAATAAGAAGCTCCCCATGCCGGAGAAATCTTTTTCTGGCCTAGACAATGTGTAAGATGTTAAAGATGCAAATATAATGGCTGTTAAGGCTAGCGCTTGAAAGACTAGCATACCACCGTTTTCCATCGCTACATAGAATTCCAGTGTTCTACCAAGGGAACCGCCTAATAGTCCGGTAAATAGAAATGTTAGGGCTACGCCAGTGCCAGAGTTAGCTTTTTTACCTATCACGAATAGCAGTATGAAAGCGCCTATTGACATCCCTAAAGAAACCATAGAGCTGATGCCTACATTCATGCATACTAATGCAACAACGGAGCTAGTAGCCATGTTCATTGCGAGTAGTTTGTATACTTGTTTAAGTGTGGAGTTTATTCGTGTCTTTTCATTATTGTAAGTTTGAGTATGATTCATTGATTAATCTCATTTGTTGATAATTGACATATATTAATTAAAAAGCGTGTTCGCATGTTCGTTGTGGTTATGCGTAACCCTTTTATTGTTGTTCTTTCCAACTAATTACTTTTTTGTCTTTTTTGTAATTGCCGAAAGTCACAGAATTTGAAGGGGATGTTTTATTGCCATCATTATTCCAGTCCCATTTAAGGTGGCTATCCGTATTGAGCGATGACTCAAATTGAATGACAGTGCCATTTATAGAGGTTGGTTTGGGATAAGTGAAATATACAGAATTATCGGTATTGGAGCTTTTAGTAATATTCTCGTTATAAGTCCCAATATTATCGGATGATTTCGTAGGGGCAAGAGAATTAATGTATTCACAAGAAGCCTTTTGTTTCTTAAATACTCCATCGTATACCCACTCTACGTAAGGAGTAGCGTAGACATCTTGAGTGAATGAACCCGTTGCATTAGGTAAGTAAGCTCTTCCTGCTTTAATATCAAAAGCGTTGGTACTATAAGAATCGCATCCAAGTGTGCATGTACTATATGTAGATTTTCGGTAATTTGAATCTATTAATTTTATGCTTTCATTATTAGAAAAATTAGTAATTACAATTGAATCATCATAGCTTTCAAGCCCCACTTCGTTTTCTTTAATGGTTTGATTTAACTTAGACAAATCTATTACTCCATCCGCCCACGATTGTAGCGCTTCTACAGTTTTAATTGGGGATGAATTATACACAATTTCATTGTTTGGGGTTGCCATGCTAAATTCCCCATTGAAATTAGTTGTTCTTACCCCTTGTTCGTTTAGGGTTTCAAAAACTAATGCAGTGTTAAACTTTGGTTCGTTAACGTAAATGTATCCGCAATTATTAGAGAAAGAAACCTGGTTGGTAATAGCTGATATATCAGATGGTATTAGTGTTCCTATGAGTGCTTCGGCTACAGTATCACCTTTGTAAGTGAGTTCTAATAAGTGATTTCCCGCATCCTTGAAATTGATTGTTGGAGAGATGATGCCGTTATTTAAATTATTAAGGTTCACAGTTATCGAGTTATCGCACGCAATGTTATCGCATGAAGTTGGAAACATTATTTTGCTTGTGATGTTTAAATCGTCTTTACCTTCAAAGGCCACAGGTTGGTTGTTGCAAACAGCGCCTATATTGAAAGGGTAATCCCTTCCAGTTATTAGTTTCGTGGAGCAAAGTTTGTCGTTCTGGTCGCATTGCGACGGGAAATTTGGAGTTAGTTCAAAATCTGGAGTTATCTCTTTTGTTAAAGAACCTGTGACAGTGGCTAATCCGTAGTTCATGCTTGCAAACAAACTTTGAGTGCCATGAGAATTGATTTCAAAGGGATGGGTTGCTATGCCTCTATTAAAGGATAAAGGTATTTCTCCAGAGTTTAAGTGTTGCGTGTTGTCGATTGTAAAACTAGCGTTGGAACTAATTGTGACGTTGTGGATTCCATTAATATCTGTCAATATCTCACACGATTTACCTTGTTTGCCGTAAGCTGTTAGCTTTAATTCAGATGCCTGATCACACTGAGTAGTGTCAGTTTCAAGTAAAAAACCATCCGGAGAAAAAGAGGTTTCTGGTTGTTCGACAAGAATAGAGCCCACACTCGGAATTTTTGCTGTTATTTTTGCATCCTCTGTAGGAGTTAATGACGTCCATGTTATTTCTATAGGTGTTCCGGTTCCATTAAAGGATAGCGACGACCTGGATACAGAACCTTCACTCGGTGTTATGTTTATTCTGCCAACCCAATCGTCTCGGTATATTTGCTCTTTAGAGCAGAATGGTCTTGCTGATAGAGTTACTGGGATATTGTCACATGCAAGGCCATTGCCATTGCCTGTTAGCTTTAAGGTGTCTACAGCACATTCAGGCACTTCTACCTCTCCAGAAGTTCCGTTAACGAAAGATATCATAGATATTTCCTCTCCAGTGCCACCTCTTTCTGAGTCCATAACGGTATCTTCGTCTATGACAGCCCCTGCTTTTATCCACCACTTAGTGCAAATTCGCAAAAAACCCCCATCATCATCTGTTCTTGAGTTTGGTGATGCTAAGATGGATTTAAAGAAAATAAAACCTAATGAGCTGTATGTATTACAGATATTACTATCTTTTTTCTCAGCGAATCCAAGTCCGCTTTGTATTGAGCCAACTCTTAAGTTGTATTTTCCGATAGTGGCGGCGAAGTAGTGAATTTCTTCATGATCGTGTTTTGTACTTGTTTCTCCAAGTTCCAACGCTAAATCAAATGTGAAGTTGTCCCCTTTTTTTACATAATTATTCATTGCAGAAGATGTAAAGGAGATGTCATTGGTTGATGATACGGAGTGAAGTACAGCGGGTTTTTGGGAATAAAGTGCTGGTAAAGTGATTTTTTTGTATTTTTGCTTGTTAAAAGTAGCAGCTCTTTTGGTTCTGATTTTATCAGCGGTAATTATTACTCCACTATTAAACTGCCATGTGCCTCTCTCAATAACAAAATAAGATATTAATTCACGACGGTTGTTTTGGTTGCATGTTCCAACAGATAAGCAGATGGATTGCAATCCAATCTCGATGGATTGTGATGTTATGTTTCTTACTCTCGCAACTACTGGATTCGGATTTGCGGACGTAGAAGGGCCGACTACTACAATAGGATCTTTGTACTTATATTTTAATTTAATGGTTTTCCAGTTGCCTTTAGATATGTCTCCATATGTGTCAATAACGCCTGTTTCTAAATAGGCGGTCGCAAATGTAGCGACTGGTGTCATTAATATTAATAAAGCTAA
>Ga0105356_10000156_pt1 | contig 58806 bp, 59 predicted proteins | sample GOMGulsemesocosm_3_FD_83502 | JGI IMG/M metagenome (GOLD analysis project Ga0105356, IMG submission 83502) | Methane-oxidizing microbial communities from mesocosms in the Gulf of Mexico - GOM9D Gulf of Mexico | ecosystem: Environmental > Aquatic > Marine > Cold seeps | place: Gulf of Mexico...
CTTGGCAATCAATGTATTCATGCTGAGGTTGGCCTGGTGTAGCCATAGACGCTTCAGGTCGGTAGAGGTGTAGTCACACTCTTCAATATGCGCGGTGATTTGCTTGGCGACCATGGGGCACACTTCTTTGAAGACTTTGCGGCCATTTTGCACAAACAATTTATCCCGTGTGCCTACGCCGTCGTCGTCGGCGCGGTTGAGGAAGCCGAAGTTGTTGCGAATGTTATTGGAGAATTTTGTTGCCAGCTTGGTGCCTACGATTTCGAAGTTATTGCTGCTCTGGGAAGTCGATTGATGTTCAACTACGATCGCCGTGCAGGCATCACCAAAGATAAAGTGGCAGTCGCGATCTTCCCAGGCTAGGTGGCCGGAGCAAATCTCGGGGCTGACCACAACCACACAGCCGGCACTGCCGGAACTAACAGCATTGTAGGCGGCTTGAATGCCGAAGGTTGCTGCGGAGCAAGCCACGTTCATATCGTAGCCAAAGCCGTTGATACCGATGGCCTCTTGAATTTCGATCGCCATGGCAGGGTAGGCGCGCTGCATATTTGAGCAGGCGACAATCACCGCGTCCACGTCGGCAATGGTCTTGCCTGAATTCTCTAGGGCCTGAGTGATGGCCTTAACCCCCATCTCACATTGGATCGATTGCTCGTCGTTGCCTCGGTCGCGAATAAACGGCTTCATGCGCTTGGGGTCGAGGATGCCCTCCTTGTCAATAACATAGCGGCTCTTGATGCCGGAGGCTTTCTCAATAAACTCGGAAGAGGACGGCGCTAGTAGCTCAATGTCACCTGCTGCAATCGCAGCGGCGTTGTCGGCATTAAAGTTTTCTACGTATTGATTAAACGTGGCTACCAGCTCGTCGTTGCTGATGGACTGTTCAGGAGTAAATAAACCAGTACCGCTGATGACAATGGGGTCGTTATGCATAGTGCTCTCTTTGCTTAGCCTTCGCATTAATTTGCCAAGGTTGGGAATAAGGTGGTTGTATTTTCGCTTACATTACGGTTTAGGACAAATGCCGCGTCTTGGATATGACGACAGCCTAGTCTTTAGTGCTAGGCCGTGATGCCATCCAGCACAGCCAAATTAATACTAACTGTATTGGCGGGCGTATAAACTGCAGGGCAAAAGCGGGGTGTTCGGGGAATAGCTCTGGGTGCATGGCCATGTGTATATTGGCGGGGAATACGCAGATGGCCAAGGTGATTAGGCCGTAGCCGGCCCACTGGCGAGTCTTGGGTAGCCACAGACCAATCGCGCCCAATATCTCAAATACACCGCTGATATACACCAGTGCCTCGGGATAGGGCAGATACGGAGGTACGATGTTGATGAAGAACTGTGGCTGTACAAAGTGCCCGATACCACCGATCAAAAAGAAGCTGGAGATAATGGTGATACTGATTTTTTGGCTGGTTTTCATGCTAGGCCTTCAAGTGTCCCTTGATGTGCTGGTACTCGGCTTGCATTTGTCCCTCGGAATCTTGCTCGATAAACTCCTCAATCATTTTTCCTAGAATGGGGATGGGGCAGCTAACGGTTAAGCTGACTTCGTTTACGCAGCCTGTATCTGTGGCTTTCACGCACATGCTGCCGCTTAGCTCTACGGGCACGCCGTCCAGGGCTACCGTGTATTCACACTGCCACTGATCGTTTTGGTTTTTCCATAGCTCGGTTTGTGTCAGCGGGGTAGCGCCACCGGCAAAGCTTTTCAGTGCGGGGGGAATATTGTCTGAGGGCTGGGCGTCATAGCTGAAGCTGATTTTGCCCTTGCTGGGGCCGCGGTCGCAAAAACTGACATCGACGTTTTCATTGCCTAGTTCAGTAAATTTTTTCGCGATGTAGCTAGCGTCGAAAAAGCTATCGATGAGCGCTTCCACGCTGCAGTTATAGTGTTGCTGTATTTTTATGTCCATGTGGTAATCCTATCCAAAGATGAAAACGAGCTGACCAAACCCAGCCATTAGACCTAGCACGGCACCGGCAAGAGTGAGCTTCCACTCGTCCTCTTGGAAGGCGGGGCGCAACATATTTTGAAAGCCCTCGGGGCTTAACTCACGCATACGCTCTTGCATGATTTTCTGAATGGCCTGGGAACGGTCGTGATTAAAGGCGGGGTCGTCAAACGTACCGTTGACCATTTCTAAGGCAGTGCTACTGGCTCGCTCTTTCAAGTTGGCAAAAGAGGTTGGGCCTAGGGTGCTCTGTACAAAGGGCTTACGCATACCTGCAGACTCATCAACGATGCGGCGGAAGTGCTTGCGAATAATTGCCTTGGTTTGGTCTGATTTGGGGCCGTTGAGCATTTCGCTGATCATATTGCGAATCGTCAAAATTTCATTGGTGACGATAGAGCTATAGGTGTCGGAGACTTCGTGTTGGCGTTTTAGGAACAAGCCCTGCAGGGTGAAGGGACCTATTTTAACGGGGTTCAGCGGTTGGAAGATGATCTTCAGCGCGATCACATTAGTCGCAAAGCCAACCAGCAGGCCGAACAGGGGCAGTATCCACCACTCGGGGTAGAGGTACCAGACGACCATTTGCACAACGCCAAACAGGGCGCCAAAGTAGAAGCCAGAGTTGACGATGAATTTAAATTCTTTGGCGCCTACTTCCAAGAAGATACGCACTAATAACTCTTTGTTGTCAGTTAGGTGGTTTTGAATCATGCCGCGTAGGTCGAGTAGGGTTTCAACACGCTCTTCAACTTCGTTCATGACGTTTTCAATAATGCCCGGCAGTTCTTCACGTAGACGTGCGTAAATTTGCTTCTTCATCGCCTGTGGCATGTTGTCCCACAGCACGGGCTTTTCCTCCAACATGGCTTCTTCAACGTGCAGTTCAATGTCTGGCTCAACCACCTTCATAGCGTGCTGGGATAGAAGGCTCATGTCGATTTCCTTAATCACCTCTGAGACTGAGCCGATCGTTGCCAAGCTGGTATCCACCGATATGCCTGCCATCTTGCGCGCCTTGGAGGGCACGATGCCCTGCCAGCCGATAAAGGGCGGAATGCCGATGAATTCTAGGGGGTAGAACATGGCTTTGACCGCCACCCAGTTGGTGAACCATCCGACAAAGCCTGCGACGACGGGGATGCTGATGTACTTGAGTATTTCGACGGTTTCCAAGATGCTAGCCTTTATTATTAATCCGCGGGTTGTGGTGTCTGTTGTGGCTGTGTAACAGTGTAGCGAGTGGGGACTAGACAAGAAAAGGGGGTGAAAATGCACAGCCTATATTGGCCGCTGGGCACGTTGAACCGGTTTTTAACGTCATATAGTCGAGCATTTATGCAGAGGCTCGCTAGGTGGTTAGCATACTGTTATATCGACATTGCGTATAGGCTTAGACACTGGGCAAATGCACTGGCTAGGTGACATTCGGCAACAAGTCTTGAATAATGGCGTCTTAATCCGCGCGGTGGGGCGTATTTTAATAAACGTGAGGCTACTCCTCGGTAAGACAGGCGCCCACAATGGGCCTTCTTAAAAAACATAAGAATATATTGTGAAATTACAAAATATAACCATGCGTATACAGCGCATTTACGTCAGTATCATGATGATGATTGTCGGGCGGGCGCTCTCAGCGATCAGCCGTGTTGACGAGGAAGCGATAGAAGAGATTAAGGGCTTACCGGAAGATTATATTATTCAGATGGTTGTGGTGCCCGGCGGGCCGGGGTTTAAGGTGCGCACGGTGGGTGATGGTACGCTGGAAGTGGCAAACAACACTCAGCGCAAGGTTGATTTGAGTATTAAGTTTAAGCACTTAAGTCACGCCTTTTCAGTATTGTCTTTTCAGGAAGGCACGGCAGAGGCCTTTACTAAAGACCGCATGATCGCCGACGGCGAACTGTCGCACTCTATTCGCTTGGTACGTATCTTAAATAAAATGGAAGCGATCATTTTACCTAAATTTATTGCCAAACGCGCGGTTAAGCGCTACCCAGACAATTTGGGTTGCATGGAAAAAATCACGAAAGCCGTGCGTATCTATGCGCGGGTTATCCGACATCTAATTATTGGGAGCTAATCATGGCTAAATCCTATTACGAATTCTTCAGTCCTGTGAAAATTGTTGCGGGCCATAAAGCGCTAGAACACATCCCGTTTGAACTGTCCATGCTGGGAGCTACTAACCCCATGATTATCACCGACAAAGGTGTGAAGGGCGTGGGCTTGGTTGACCACGTAGAAGGTGTATTTGCGAGCACCGACAGCCAAGTTAAGACCATATTTGACGACGTCCCCCCCGACAGCAGCCTGGCCACGGTGCGCAATGCAGCCAAGGTGTACCGCGACAATAACTGTGATGCAATTATTGCTGTGGGCGGTGGCTCGGTTATCGATACGTCAAAAGCCGTTAATATCCTCGTGTCTGAAGGAGGTGATGACCTGCACGCCTATGCGGGCGCGCATATTCTAAAGCGCCCACTGAAGCCCTTCTTTGTGATTCCTACCACGTCAGGTACAGGGTCTGAGGCCACCTTGGCGGCGGTTATTAGCGACGACGATGGCCGTAAGCAGAGCTATGCTTCTTATTTTCTGCTGCCCAATGCGGCAGTATTAGATCCACGTATGACCTTGACCTTGCCCCCCCATATCACGGCGATGACCGCCATGGATGCAATGACCCATGCGGTAGAATCATATACCTGTCTCGCTTCCAACCCGGTTAGCGAATCCTATGCGGCAGCGGCGGTACGCAAGATATCGGACAATATTTTGACAGTGATGGATGACCCCGCCAATGCAGATGGTCGCCTAGCGCTGGCGGAAGGCTCTACCATGGCGGGCATTGCCTTTTCTAATGCCATGGTCGGCATGGTGCACTCACTAGGGCACGCCCTAGGCGGTGTCTGTCACCTACCACACGGCCTGTGCATGAACTTGTTTTTGCCCTATATCTTGGAATATAACCAAGAGCACAATGGCGATAGAATTGGCGAGCTGTTATTGTCATTAGCGGGGGCTGAAGTCTATGCGGCCACACCGAAGGCAGAGCGTGCGGATAAGGCGATCACGTTTATTCGCGATTTGCGCGATGCGCTATATGAGAAGTGTCAGTTGCCGCGCACCTTGCAGGAGACGGGCAAGGTCAGCGAAGACCAGTTAGAGCAGATTGCCCGTGTGGCGATTGATGATGGTTCTATCATCTTTAACCCCAAAGAAGCCAGCCATGAAGAAATTCTGGCGATCTTGCAGAAAGCTTGGGATTGAATATTACCCTTGCTAAAAAGCCCTGGTTTTAACCGGGGCTTTTTTTTGCCTGTTTTACGGGGGCAAACATATAGCGCTGGGTGTTATTGCTAAAGAAACGCCGTAGTGCGTTTTCTTCCTCTGGGGCTTGTCGCCAACCATAGATGCTTGGCTTGGTTTTTTCTATTGCCAGTGTTCCCCACAGTAGCCAGTCGTAGAAGGCAAATAAGTTGTGTAGATTGCGCGCCGAGTTAGGGCCGCGTGCATGGTGGTGATGGTGCTGAGTGGGGAATATGAAAATATGGCTGAGGGCCCACATGGCTTTTCTAACCCAGGTATTGCGATGGTTGTGGAAGTATAGGTCGTAGTTCCAGTTCACATGGTTGTGCACGCTCCACAAGCCCTTGAAAGCCAGTCCCACCATAAAGGCATCAAATAAGCCTAGATAGAGCGCGATGTAGTGGAACCAATAATTAGGCATTAGGAACCAATAGGCCCAGCCTTCCACAAAGCTCTGCGTGGCGCTGACTTGGCCCTTGCCTGCATTGCTGCCAGAGAAGTGATGGGGGCGGTGTGCCACTTTGTACACCGCTTGTATGCGTCTGAGAGCTTTGCTGTGAAAGGGCTTGGTATGACAGACCCAGTGACCGGCCCCGTGCAAGAGATCTTCTATAAGTACAAAGCCAATCAGTGCGATGGCAAAAAAGTCTTGGTCTAGCCAGCGCAGTGCGCCTCGGTACTCTGGAATAATATGGCTGAGTAGAAAGTAGATGCCAAAATACACCGCAGGGCGCTGTATGAAGTACATGGCGCTGAGGCAGATAGCGGCCATATGCCAGTCTTGCTTGCTCTTGCGCCCGTCCTTATTGCGCCCAGATAGCCACTCAAATAGGCTGGCGAGCAACAGGAAGCTGGCAACAAGGATGTTTTGTAATATGGGGGCTTCGTTCATGCTTTTATATTGCGCTTGATTTTTTCATTGATCAAATGGATATTGAGTATAACTATTATTCACGATATGGATTGTTGCTATGAATTTGCGTAGCCTCGACTTGAATTTACTCACGGTATTTGATGCGCTTATGCAGGAACAGCACCTTAGCCGTGCGGCGGCCAACCTGAACATGAGCCAGCCTGCGGTGAGCAATGCACTGGCGCGTATGCGTGTGCAGTTTAAAGACCCCTTATTTGTGCGCACCGCCCAGGGCATGTTACCAACGGCAAAGGCCGAGCAGCTCTACCCTCCGGTACGTCAAGCACTGGAGGGCATCAAGAGTGCTTTTGATGCCAAGCTGGGTTTTGAGCCTGTCAGTGCACAGCGTCAGTTTCGCCTGTCGATGAACGACTATGGTGAACAGATATTTATGCCTGAACTCATGCCACAGATACGCGCACAGGCCCCGCACCTGAGTTTTTCCATTGAATTGGAAACGGGGGAGGTGCTGCGGCACCGTTTACAGCAGGGCACGCTGGATCTTGCCTTTGACTACATAACTATCAACGACGGGGATTTTGTACACGAGCAAGTCGGGACAGAGGCGTTAGCGGTCGTCAGTAGTCTAGACAACCCTTGGATTACCGACGGCCTGAGCCTGCAAGACTACTTAAAAGCACCACACCTAACTCTGAAAAACAGGGATAGAATAGGTACTCCCCTAGAGATTGTGCTGGGTAAAAAGCGCTTAAATCGGCGCACAGTATTGGAGGTGCCACATATGCTGGCGATGCCTGCTATCGTGTCTAGTACGGATTTAGTTTGTACCATTCCCAAGCGCCTCGCGCGTGCCCAGTCACGTTTATGGCCCTTGAAAATAGTGGATCTGCCTTTTTATATTCCCGACATTCCTGTGTATATGATTTGGCATAAAAGTTACGCAGAGGATTTGGGGCACCGCTGGCTAAGAAATCAGGTAAAGGCATTCTTTGGCGTAGCTGAATAGAGGCCATGCAAAAAAACAGAAAAACATAAATCACGGGGTTTAAATGCGCAGAAAAAGATAGCATAATAAACGGACTGGTCAGACTCCCTCGCTAGCTTTCTGTTTTGACCAGTTTTTTTGAAGGGCTGCTTATGCAGCCTTTTTTTTAGCTACAGGATGTAGTGTATGCAGCAAAGAGGCATGGATGCCGGTGCGGCGTCTCTGGCTAAAGGCCACCTATTCCATATAAACTGTTCACAAATCTTAATCTTTACCGCCTTGGAATGTTTTCCTAAGGAGCTATAGTGTTTATGTCACATCTGATAATTCTTGCTTGAAGTATTAGGTGTTGATCTCCTTGGTGAAAGTGGTAAGTGATTGGCCGGACTTTTAGTCCGGCTTTTTTTTACCCACATGGAAGTGGGGTATGCCGCAAGGAGCCAGGGATGGCGGTGCGGCGCCTTAATGGCCCACCAATAATTCTTATGACTCCGTGATTTTATGTGAATAGATTAAAGCGCTGCTTCCAGCCTATCCGCATAGAACAAAATTAATACATTGCTAAGTTATTGGTAGTGATATAAGTTGCTTGCCTTTAATGAATCAACCTCAGAAAGTAACGGAAGAGTATGTATAACAACTCCTTCTGTTGAATTAACTATTGTGTATCTATTGGGGGTTTAATGCAGAAATCTAATCTAGTTAATGTTTTATTGGCCGATACCCATAAAACAATTGACCAATATTCTGAAGAAAGTGCAGAGTCGATTGGTTCTGGAAGTTTTGACCCTGTATATCCACCTGGTGTTAGTGTATCTCCAGAGCACTTAAATGCTCTTGCATCTATTAATTTAAATAAAGCACAACTTGAAGCTGTTAAAATCTTGCTGAAGGATTTATGTGCTAATACGGTTTTCGATTTATTATCAAAAATTGATGGTGTAGCTGACCCAGTGGGTTATGAGTCTGAAAGCATATGGCTAGGGTTGTGTCTGAAAGAAAAACAAGAAGGTCAAGACGAAGAGCTTCTACATAATATGTTTATGGATACGTATTGATATTTTCATGTCGCATTTCCACGCAGGAATATCGGAGCGAAATCAATGCGGATAAGCCACCAAAGCCCATCCGCATCAACCAACTCTAACTCTTCACATTTTTCTCACTAAACTTCCTGTCCGCCAACATCAACAGCGGAGGCAGTATCAAAAAGTCTGCAATCAGCGCACAGGCAATCGCAATGATCGTCAGCTTAGCCATGCCCGAGTTCGCTAGGAAATGGGACTGGGCCAATACCGCAAACCCGGCAATCAATACAATCGACATGGTGAATAGGGCGCCGCCGACATTTTTAAAGGCGTAGCGCACCGAGTCCTCGGTGGTGAGTTGTTGTTCGCGGCGGGCGCGTAAATACTTGCTCAAAAAGTGCACGGTGTCGTCGACAACGATGCCCAGGGTCATACCCATGACTACCGCCATGGTGAAGGTGATTTCGCCAACAAAGACACCCCACAGGCCAAAGGCCATGCCCATGGGTAGTAGATTGGGGATCAGGCTGAGCAGGCCGATCTTAATGTTGCGCAAGGCAAAGATCATTAGGAAGGAGATACCAATGAGTGCGGATACCATACCGGTGACCATGGAGTTAATATTGCGCTCGGAAATATAGGAGAACAAGATGTTTGGGCTGACCGGTATGCTCAACAATTCAGGGTAGTTTTCTTGTAGCCACTGTGTGCTGCGATCGGATAGGGCACGGGTGTCGACGGAGTTGAGGTCGTCAATGGTGACCACGAAGCGAGTGGCAGATTTGTCGATATTAATTTGATTGGTTAAGTCCAAGCCGTAGGGCAGTGAGAACTCATACAGCAGTAAGTATTGTGCGGCGAGCTCTCGCGACTCAGGGATGGTGTAATAGGCTTCGTCGCCACCGTGCATATTGCGGTTTAGGTTTTTAAAGATGTCGACTACTGAATTTACGTGGATAGTTTCAGCTTGCTCTGAAAACCACTGGGCAAAGTGCTCTACCTTCTTTAAAAACTCAGGGTCAGTTACGCCATTTTCTTCGCCGCTGTCGAGGGAGTACATGAAGGCGTACATGCCCGTTAAATTTTCCAGAGTGTAATCGGTGTCGGTGCGGAACTGGATGGTTTCGTCGAAGTATTGCACAAAGGCGTCATTGCCACGGTTCAGAGGCACCATGGCACATAGGATTAGAGATACTGCGCCTATGCTGAGCAGCAAGCCCGTACGGCGCTTAATTACAAATTCCCCTAATGTCTGCATGGACTTGCCCAGCTTGTCTTCGGCCTGCTTGGCACGCATGGGCAAAATGGCGATCAGGGAAGGGAACACGGTTACCGATAGAAAAAAGGCGCCCATTACGCCGGCGGCCACAATATTGCCTAGATCGTGCAGGGGGGGAGAGTCACTGAAGTTGATGGTTAAAAAGCCGAGGGCGGTGGTGACACTGGTGAGGAGCACGGGGACAAAATTGAGGCGAAGACTCTCTTTGATTGCGGCGTTTTTACTGGCCCCGCCGCGCATGCTGACGAGTAGGGTCAATAAAATATGCACACAGTCGGCAATCGCTAAGGTCATGATCAGAATAGGGGAGGTCATGGAAGGAGGGGTGAGCTTGACGCCAATAAAGCCACCGACCCCCATCCCCATGATGACGGATAGCACAATGACCAATAGGGTGGCAAAAATGCCACTGAGCGAGCGTGTCATCAGCCATACGGTGACCATGATCACCAGGAGCATGATGGGGATTAGTTGAGTGGCGTCAGCTTTACCCGCTTCAGAGAAGGCGGTGTTGATCATGACCCCGCCAGTCATATATATCTTAACGTCAGGGTAGCGCTGATTAAACCCTGTGACCAAGGCGCGTGCTGCTGCGGCCACTTCTGGAACGGCTGCGGGGTCACCGGGGAGCTCGAAGGTAACGCTTAGGCCAAAGTGGCTGAGGTCGTCGCGAATAAGGCGCTTGTAAATAATGGGTTCTTGCAGGGCGTATTGCTGGGCGTCTTGCAGTTCTTTGGCACTGGCGTGCGCGGGGTTGGGGATGAGGTCGTCAACGAGCAGGTCGTCACCATCTGCTTGGGTGCGCTGAAAATTGCTTAGGGAGTCAACTCGGCTGGAATAGGGCAGCAGCCAGCCAGCGTCGGTGAATTCGCCCTGCAATTTAGCCATGCGGGGAGAAAAGGCACTTTCTCCTTCGGGGGCCGCAAATACAAACAGAATATTATCGGCCTTGCTGTAGGTGTCTTCTATATTGTTGAATTCGAGCAGTTGCGGGTTGGCGTCGCTAAAGAAGTAGCGGTAGTCGGTGCTCAGGGTCAGTTTGCTGGCACTGTAGCCAATGGCGGCGGTCACCGTAAGGCTGAGAAGCAATATCAGCCAGCGAAATTGAATCAAAAAGTCAGCGTAGGCAACAATTTTACGGTCTAAAGGCGAGATTCTCATATTCATTCCTGTCTCCTAGGAATATTTTGACGGCGTGTCAAAAACCTGTCTCACTATGTTTCTTTTTTGACGCGGCGTCAAAATACAATATGGGCCAGTAAGGTGACTTTTGCGTCACGACGGGTCACTTGCTATAAGGGGCTTTCTGATAGGCATAAAAAAGGCCACCTATCAGGTGGCCTCGCTTTGCGTTTAGTGCTTGCTGATTAACGCAGGTCTTTGCGCAGTATTTTACCGACGTTAGATTTTGGCAGGTCATCGTGGAATTCGATATGTTTGGGTACCTTATAGCCGGTGAGGTTGTCTTTGCAATGGGCGGTGATTTCTTCCTTGCTGATACTGCGCCCTGGCTCGGGAACAACAAATATTTTTACCGCCTCTCCTGATTTTTCATCTTCCACGCCGATAGCGGCAGCTTCTAATATATTGTCGTGCATGGTGAGCACATTTTCAATTTCGTTGGGGTAGACGTTAAAGCCAGAGACGAGGATCATATCTTTCTTGCGGTCAACAATTTGCATGAAGCCGCGCTCGTCCATAATGGCGATATCCCCGGTGCATAGGAAGCCGTCTTGGGTCATGATCTCGGCGGTGGCCTCTGGGCGGTTCCAGTACCCCTTCATCACTTGTGGACCGCTGACACAGATTTCCCCCGGTTCACCTAGGGGAACTTCTTTGCCCTCGTCATCGCGGATAGAGCAGATAGTGGAGGGCAAAGGTACGCCGATACTGCCACTAAATACGGGCACGTCGGTGACTGGGCTGGTGGATATGCAGGGAGAGGTTTCGGTCATGCCATAGCCTTCGAGAATAGGCACCCCTGTAATTTCATGCCACTGCTTGGCGACAGACTCCTGAATAGCCATACCACCGCCAACGGCTAGCTTTAGGCGGCTAAAGTCACAGTTTTGTTTGAAAGCGTCGGAGTGGTTGAGCGCATTAAATAGCGTGTTGACGCAGGTGATACCGGTGAATTTGAATTGTGACATGATCTTCACAAACATGTCGGTGTCGCGAGGGTTGGAGATGAGCACGTTGAGGCCGCCTATTTTCATAAAGGCCAGCACGTTCACCGTCATGCAAAAAATATGGTACATGGGTAGCGAGCTAATGATGATTTCATCACCTGCCTCGTCGATACGCGGTTCCATCCAGGCATACATTTGCTCTAGGTTGGCCACCATATTGCGGTGCGTGAGCATCGCGCCTTTAGCCACACCTGTGGTGCCGCCTGTGTATTGCAGGAAGGCCAGGTCGTCGCTGAGTACGGGCTGCTTTTCAAAGTGATGCTTGCTGCCCATCTTGAGTGCAGTGCGAAAGCGAACGGCATGAGGAAGGCTGAAGTCGGGCACCATCTTTTTAACGTACTTTAAGGTAGCGTTGACAACACTGCGCCAGGGCTGCTTTTGCAGGTCGGCCAGCTGGGTGGTGATGATGTTGTCAACCTTGGTGACGTCCATCACTTCTTCTAGTACATGGGCGAAGTTCTCAATGATGACAATGGTCTTTGCCCCGGCGTCGTTAACCTGGTGGGCTAACTCCCGGGGAGTGTAGAGTGGGTTGACGTTGGCAACAACCAATCCAGCACGCAGGGTGCCAAACAATGCCACGGGGTACTGGAGGCAGTTGGGCATCATGATGGCAACTACATCGCCTTTTTTCAGGCCAAGGTCGTTAAGCAGGTAGTTGGCAAATTGCTGGGTGAGCTGGTCTAGCTCGCCATAAGTAATACTGCGCTTGATATTAAAGAAGGCAGGCTTATCGCGGAATTTTTCTACGGACTCTTCAAATACTTCAACCAGAGACAAATAGGCCTCTGGATTGATGTCTGCGGGTATGCCTTCGGGGTAACTTGCCAGCCATTTTCTATTCACCAGTATTTCCTTAACGATTCTGTGTAGTTTGATTGATCACATGAGACTAAGGAAGTTTGGCTGCTAGCGCAAGGGTTGGGTTTAGAAGTGGGCGTTTTTGTCTTTCTCTAGGGTGAGGAAATCGCCTTCAGGGTCGAAGTCGAAGTTTAAGGTTGTGTCATAGCGATAATTGGCACGAATAAACTGAGTCAGGTCATAGGCAGACTCAAAGCGGTTATGGGGAAACTTGCCCATTAGCCGGTCAATGATAACTTGCACTTCAAAAAACTCTTGTGGCAATTGTGGAATGGGGTCATACAGGTGAGATTTGATGACCTCTGCTGCACGGCCTCGATAGGGACGTTGCTTGCTGAGCATTTCATAGAGCATGACCCCCAAGCTATATAGGTCACTGCGTGCATCTAGTTTATAGCCGCCATTGCCTTGCTCGGGGCTCATATAGCTGGGGGTTCCTAGGCGCATGCCCTTTAGGGTGAGATCTAGCTTGCGAGTGATATCTTTGGCAATGCCAAAGTCCAGTATTGCCAAGGTGTCGTTTTGGCGAAACATAATGTTGGCTGGTTTGAGGTCGCGGTGAATAATGCCACTGCCATGGATTGCGTTAAGCCCCTCTGCCACTTGCACCATATAACTTAAGGCTTGCTGCTGGGTAATGCCTTGTTGCATACGCTGCTTAAGGTCGCCGGTATCGAAGTACTCCATGGTGGTATAGACGATGTCATTGGCGCGCCCATGATCGTAGAGTCGGACGACATTGTTATGGTGTATACGACTGATAACGCTGAATTCTAGGTCGGCGCGTTCCACTGCACGGAGTTTTTTTGCTTCTTCAACGCGAGGTAATATGGTTTTTAATACCGCAGGCTTGCCGTCTTCCTCGCGTGTACACAGATAGATACCCGACATGCCGCCTTCGGCGATTTTTTTTTCTATGACATAGCCGTCGACACGCAGCTTGCTATTTTGCATGGCGGGCCCCTTGATAGACTGCTCGACTAGCTTTTCAAGGCTGGCACTGTTGTCGGGGCTGGTCTCTTTGGTATCGCCCGTAGGGTTTTTATCTTCCGGTACTAGAACTTTGGCTGGCTCTGTTTTTTCTGCAGCAGCAGGGGTTTCTTGAATGCCCAGCAGATCGGCGCGCAGCTCTTCTTGAGGCTGTAGAGAAAGCCCAGCAGTATTCGACCCCATGCTAGGGACTGGCCCTGAGGTCAGCTCTGCAGCGCTCGTTACGGGGACGTCATCCAGTGGTGCAAGGTTGAACTCTTCTAGTTCGGGGGAACTGCCAGGCTGTTGCGGAGCAGGTTTGGCCGATTTTTTGTTTTTTTGGATAACCGCGCGTACGGCATCAACAATGCGTTTTCGGGTCAACATAGACTTACGCAAATAATCGACAGCGCCGAGGTCCTTACAGCGGACATCTAATTCGCTAGGCTCACCGCTGTTGCCAAGAATAATACAACTGGGGAAGTCGGGCTTGTTGCGTAGTATCTCCAGCCACTCTAGACCGTCATCTTCGCCCATGCGGCTGGCAATAAATACAATACTGTAGTGTTTCCAATCAACATCCTCTGGCCAGCCCCAGTCGGTAGGGTCGTAGGTGTCCACACGCATGCTGTCCCACTCTCGCTCAACTATGTTTTTGAGCAAGCCTGCGAAGCCGGGTTGGTTATCTATGACTAAGAACGCACGTTTCATTATTTTTATTATCGTTTAAGGATGCTTAATTATCTATTCTTTATCGTGTATTTACAAAGTAGGATAGATAACATTTACACCCTGTGACGGTTGTTTACAAATAGATAACATTTTTTTAGCTACATCTGCGCCGCTAATGGGTTGGTAGCGTTTTAAGTGCCCAATCAGTAGGGGGCTGAGTGCTCGGCTAAACGGCTTGGATAAGTCTTCTGCTAAGCGTCGTTCTGTGCGTTCGCCAAGTAGTAAGGAAGGACGGATGATGTGCAGCCCTGTGAAGCCCATGCCCTTTAGCGCCTCCTCCATTTCCCCTTTGGTTTTATTATAGAAAAATGTTGAGCGGCTATCTGCGCCCACTGCGGAGATAACCTGCATATGTGTGGCGCCCTGCTGATGTGCCAGTTGGGCCGCTTGGCATACATAGTTATAGTCCACCTGGCGAAAAGCAGCCTTACTGCCCGCTGTTTTGATGGTTGTGCCTAAGCAGCAAATCAACTGATCTGACTGGAAGGCTGTGGGGTGTTCTGCCAGCTTGTCTAGGGAAGTCACAAGGCTTGTGAGCTTGTCTGACTCTATGTCAAGGGGGCGGCGGCTGATGCAGGTAATTGAGCTAACTTCGCTATCTTTCAGCAATAGCGTAAGTAGATGTTGACCGATTAAGCCTGTGGCCCCGAGTAGGGTTACGGAAAAACTCATTTTATTTTGCCTGTTTTATGTGTTTTATGTGTTTTATAGGCACATTATTATCATGCTTAGGCATTGATGTGTAAAATGCCTGCACCTTTTGATTTAGATCTGTTTTATGAAACATCTGATTTTCACCTTATTCGCGGCAGTGTCCCTGTCGGGCTGTGCTGTTTTAAGTTTTTCAGACAACTTGCCCAAGGCGATGCTGGAGCAAGATGATCCAGAGATCGTGCGCGCGGGGGCCCCCGCCTTCTTAATTATTTTGGACGCCCTAGTTAAGGGGGACCCTGGTGACGAGGACTTCTTGCTCGCAGCCTCCAAACTATATGGCTCCTATGCCGGGGCTTTCGTAAATGGCGAGCCAGAGCGCGCTAAGAAGCTATCTAGCCGTTCCATGGATTATGCGCGTCGAGCGATCTGTGCAGAGCTAGATGACCTTTGTGTTGTGCTAGACAAGCCTTTCGATGACTTTGCTGAAGTGTTGGCTGAATACGACAATGAAGATGACCTGCCCTTTATTTATGGTTTGGCCGGAGCATGGGCGGGCTGGATTCAGGCTAATTCGGAAGACTGGGGGGCAATAGCGCAACTGCCGAAAGTTAAAGCGTTAATTCAGCATGTCTTAAAGTTGGATGAATCCTATGATCAGGGTACGGCACATATCTATATGGGTGTATTAGAAACACAATTGCCACCCTCGGTGGGCGGCAAGCCAGAGCAGGCCAGAGCACACTTTGAGCGGGCTATACTGCTGTCTGAAGGCAAGAACCTGATGGCCAAGGTGATGTACGCCAAGCAGTATGGCCGTTTGTTGTTTGAACAAGAGTTGCATGATCGTTTATTGAACGAAGTACTAAAAGCTGAGACTAAGGCCGCAGGCCTAACGCTGGCCAATTCACTAGCACAGGAACAGGCCGCAGAATTGCTGGCTAGCTCCGCAGAATATTTTGAGTAGTAATATGTTAAAAAAATTATCCCTGAATTTCACACTTGGCTTTGCCCTATTGATTGCCGCGACTAATGCACAGGCAGTGACCTTGAAAATGGCCACTTTGGTGCCCGACGGCACGGCTTGGATGAATGAATTCAAAGCGGCCGCGACAGAAGTGAAAGAGAAAACGGCAGGCCGTGTGAAGCTGAAGTTCTTTCCCGGTGGCGTGATGGGCAGCGACAAGTCAGTACTGCGCAAAATGCGTGTGGGCCAGTTGCACGGCGGGGCTATGTCCGCTGGCGCCCTAGCTAATTTTTATAACGGCACACAGGTTTATGGCTTACCGTTTTTATTTAATAGCTACGAAGAAGTCAGTCATGTGCGAAAATTTTTAGATGCAGATATAGAAGCGGGGCTGGCCAAAAAAGGCATGGTGTTACTGGGTATATCGGAAGGGGGTTTTGCCTATTTGATGGCGGATAAGCCCCTGCGTAACAGCGAAGACTTAAAAACACAGAAGGTCTGGATACCTGAAGGTGATGTGATTAGTCAGAGTATCTTTGAAAAGGCTGGCGTTACTCCTGTATCGTTGCCTGTTTCCGATGTTTATACGGGCCTGCAGACGGGCTTGATCAATACGGTGGGTGTGAACCCGACCGGTGCAATTGCTCTGCAGTGGCATACTAAGATCAAGCAAGTCACTGACGAGCCCCTGTTGTTTTTGATGGGCACGATGGTGGTATCTAAAAAGGCCTTTAAAAAAGTGAATGCGGCAGATCAGAAGGTTGTTAAGGGGGCTGTGAGTGCGGCCTTTGCCCGTCTAGATGCGATTAATCGTAAAGATGATCAGAAAGCTCGCGCAGCATTGAAGTCTACGGGTATAGAGTTTGTGCAAATGAGCGATGCGGATCGATCAAAATGGCAGTCTATTGCCAAGGCTTCGCTGCAAGAGCTAGCTGAGAAAGAGGTATACCCGCCGGTCTTGTTGAAGCAGGTGCAAGACAGCCTATCCGCATATCGCGCCGCTGAATAATTCATGCAAACATTAGTCAATAAAGCACTGCGTGGGATACACGCAGTGGAAGAGGGTGTGCTAGCTCTGTTGCTGTTGAGCATGATTGTACTGGCCTCCCTAGATATATTTCTGCGTATGTTCACTGGCGGTGGCTTGGTCTGGGTCTCTCCATTGATTCGCATCATGGTGCTTTGGCTTGGTTTGCTAGGGGCGCTGCTCGCCACCCGTGACAACCAGCACATTTCTATTGATATACTATCTCGTGTTTTAGGTGATGCACTGCGTCGCTGGGCACAGGCTTTTACTTCTTTATTTGCCGCGGTGGTCTGTGGCGTTACGGCTTGGTATAGCATTGAATTCGTACAGGGTAGCTTTGAATATCAAGACGAGGTGATGTCGGGTGTGCCCGCTTGGCCATTGCAAATAGTCATCCCTTTAAGCTTTGCCATGATGAGCCTGCGCTTTGCTCTGCACAGCGCGGGCTATGTGTTTGTGAAAAACTACCGCAAATTGGCGGGGCCTGAGCAAGCGACAACACAGGAAGGTGATGCATGATCCAAGCCTGTATTAGTTTTGGCCTGTTATTGATCGCACTGTATGGCGCGCCACTATTTACCGTGATTTTAGCCAGTGCATTGTTTGGTTTTTATCGCGCAGAGATAGACTTACAAGTCGTGGCGGTAGAGGTGTACCGCCTTGCGGAAATGCCGGTGTTATCGGCTATTCCCTTCTTTACCTTTGCGGGTTATCTCCTAGGGGAGTCCAAAGCGCCCCAACGCTTGGTACGCATCACCGATGCGCTATTGGGCTGGATGCCGGGTGGTTTGGCGATCGTGGCCTTGTGTGCATGTGCGTTGTTTACTGCCTTTACAGGTGCATCGGGTGTGACTATTGTCGCTCTGGGCGCGCTGTTATTTCCTGCGCTGCAAAATTCTGGTTATAAAGACAGCTTTGGACTGGGCCTGATTACCACTTCCGGTAGTTTGGGGTTACTGTTTGCCCCTTCCTTGCCGTTGATTTTATACGGGGTGGTTGCCCAGCAAATGGGCTTAGATATTCCAGTGAGCATTGACGATTTGTTTTTGGCCGGAATATTACCTGGCTTGCTGATGGTTTTTGCCCTATCCGCATATAGCATTTGGCAGGGACGAGGCCTTCCTCAGAGTACCTCACGCTTTGACCGGGCCGAGGCTTGGGCGGCGATTAAAGATTCGGCCTGGGAAATCCCCCTGCCATTTTTAGTGCTGGGCGGTATCTATGGTGGCTTTTTTGCGGTCTCCGATGCCGCGGCGGTGACCGCCTTGTATGCATTGGTGGTGATTGTATTTATTCGTCGTGAAGTGACCTTCAAAAACTTACCCAAGGTGATGCAGGAATCGATGATGTTGGTGGGTGCGATTATGGTGATACTGGGGGTATCTCTGGCCTCAACCAACTATATGATTGACGCGGAAATACCGACCAAGATATTCGACTTTATCCGTGCCCACATCGATAGTAAATATACCTTCCTAATTTTACTGACGCTGTTCTTGTTGGTGTTGGGCATGATGCTGGATATCTTTTCGGCGATTGTCATCATGGTGCCGATTATCTTACCCATTGCGATTGGCTACGGTCTGCACCCGGTACATCTTGGTATCTTGTTCTTGGCGAATATGCAGCTGGGTTACTTCACCCCGCCAGTGGGTATGAACCTGTTTATTGCTAGCTTCCGCTTTAACCGCCCTGTGATGGAACTGTATAAGGCGACGATACCTTTCTTTGTGATCTTACTGGCTTGTGTGCTGGTGATTACTTATTGGGAAGGCTTGAGTTTGGTGTTGTTGTAGAGTGGTGGGAATAGTGACTAAATATGCCTTACTCAAAATATCAGTTGCACTGTTCTTGATTGGTTCTTATGTGGCACAAAACTTTGTGCTGCTTGGTTCTTTGTCAATGCTTGTTACGCAGAAATCAGCTGACGCCTATATGTGTCAATCCTATGCTGATAATCTAGATCAAAAGTTTATTAGTGCTATTGAGTTGTCAGCTGTATTGGGAGGTGTTTCTCTGCTTATTGCTTTAGTACTTCTATATCGTTTTAAGGCGCGTAAAGCTGACTAGTCCTCTATGCGGATACCCTACAAACACCTCATTCCCAGCCTATCCGCATACAGTTTTAGCTATATATCTTCTTCCAAGGCTGAGCCTCTTCCAGCTCAAAAGCCAGTTCCAATAATGTTCTCTCATCCCCATGATTAGCCGCAAACTGCAGGCCTATCGGAAGATTGTTTTTCGAGTGCCCCATAGGCAACGAAATTGCCGGTCCACCCGAGGCATTGTTCAGGGGCGTAAAGCTGGCGTAGCGGGTCAGCTTATCCATCATTACCTCAAAATCTTGAGAGGGATCTAGGTAGCCGATTTCTGGTGTGGTGTGGGCGAGCACGGGAGACAGCATGACGTCGTATTGGTTAAAGCTAGCGGCGTAATCGTGATAGCACTGCTTTAAACGACGCATAAAGAAAGGTGTCTTATGTATGTTCTTTTGGTACATCCGACTTAAGCCTTCCGTCAGCCCGTCAACTTTACTGCCTTGAAAGCTAGGGGATACGACTATTTTCCCAAGGCGGTGCAGGGAGAAGGACAGCATTGCCCAATACAGGGTGAAATCTTCGGCAAACTGGGTGGTGACAGGCAGAGATGCCTCTTGCACGTCGTGGCCTAGCTCGCACAGTAGCTGTGCGGTGTTCTCCACCGTTGCACGGGTTTCAGCGTCACTGGGGCTACCTGTTACTGAGTCGATAATGTAGCCAATTTTTAGGCGGCGTGTACTGGCCGAGGTGACTAGTCCAATACCGTTGAGTGCTGGGTTTTTATAGTACTGCTCTGCACCTGCGTAGAAGTTGGCGGTGTCGCGCACACTGCGTGTGACTACGCCGTCGGCAACGATATTGATGGGCAGGTCTTTGGCTTGTTCGTTAACTACTAGGCGGCCACGGCTAGGCTTGAGGCCGACTAAACCACAACAGGCGGCTGGAATACGGGTGGAGCCGCCGCCGTCATTGGCGTGGGCGATGGGAAGCACACCCGCCGCGACTAGAGCGGCAGAGCCGCCGGAGGAGCCGCCGCAGGAGTACGCGCTATTCCACGGATTGCGTGAGGCCTCGCCGTGGGCGGGCTCCACACTGCAGCTTAAGCCAAACTCCGGCATGGTAGATTTACCAATGCTTACAAAGCCTTGGGCAAATAACTGTTTTACCAGCACGCCGTCTTGCTTGGCGGGTGTAGAGGGTGTAGCTAGGGAGCCGTGGCGCGTCGGCAGGCCTTGCACATCGTTATTGTCTTTTACAATGCTAGGTACACCGGCAAAGATACCCTGTTGAAAGCTGTTGCTCTTAGCTTGCTGGCGCGCGCGTTGGAAGTCCGCACACTGAATGCCGTGAATCACAGGTTCCACTGCTTCTGCACGGCTGATGGTCGCCTCTAAGGCTTCACTAGCCGTGATTTCCTTGTTGCTGATTAGCTCGGCGATACCGGTAGCGTCGTGATTTCCTAGTGCGTCATCGGTAAAGCTGTGTACGTTTTTAGTCATGTGAGTAGCCGTCATAATTGGTTTTGTATTTATGCAGTATATTGCGAGTAAATGACAGGGCTAGATAGGTGGAAGACGACATAAAGATTGGCTGAAGGTGCCAAGTGAGTGGATAGTGCTATACGGATAGGCTGTTGGAAGCCTATCCGCATAACAAGCTTTATTTGTTGGAGAATAGCCGTGCCGTCTTCACCGCATTATTCTCTGAAATAATAATTTCAACGGTATGGCCTTCTAGCTGCAAGCTAGTGCCGGACTCGGGGATTATTTCCATATGCTCCGTGATCATGCCATTCAAGGTTTTGGGGCCATCTGTATTTAACTGCCAGTCTAGGGCTTTGTTTAGGTCGCGAATATGTGTGCCACCATCAACAATATAGCTGCCGTCGTGCTGGGGGTAAATGTCCTTGGTGGCGGCGGGGTCAGTGGTGAACTCGCCAACAATTTCTTCCAAGATATCCTCTAAAGTGATCAGGCCTTGAATGTCACCGTATTCATCAACCACCAAGCCTATACGGCGCTTTTCTTTTTTAAAGGCCAAGAGCTGCTTGGTCAAGCTGGTGCCTTCAGGCACATAGTAGGACTCGCGGATGAGTGCTTCAAAATTCTCGCGTGTAAATTCGCCCTCGTGCATCATATATAGCAGCTTGCGCAGGTGTACAAAGCCAATGATGTTGTCCATGTTTTCGCGGTAAGCGGGTAGACGGGTATGCTGACTATTGGTGACCTGCTCAATAATATCCTCCCATTCGTCCTCTAGGTCGATGCCTACCAGTTCGTTGCGTGGAATCATGATGTCATCCACGGTTTCTTTTTCTAGGTCGAGAATATTGCCGAGCATTTCTTGGTGGCTTTCTGGGATTAAGTTGCCTTCGTTGACGACAGACTTTAGCTCCTCTGTATTAAGCGCAAGAGAGGCTTGTTTTTTTGCGTCGATGCCAAATAGGCGCAAGATGTTATTGGAAATCAAGCTCACCAGCCAAGCAATCCACGTGGCAGGAGAGAATCGACCCATTAAGGGGCGCAATATAAAAGCCGCAGGAAAGGCGACTTTTTCAGAGTGCGCTGCAGCAAGAGTTTTGGGGGTTAGCTCAGCAAAGATCAGCAGGCTTATTGTTAGTGCCCCTGTGGCAATGGCCACGCCTAGTTCCCCCGATAGGCGAAAGCCAATATAGGATGCTAGCTGGGTAATAAGAATGTTGGTGAGGTTGTTGCCTAGTAATATAACGCCTATTAAACGGTCAGGCTTGGCGAGCATTGTCTGTGCGTACTTCGCTCCCCGCTCACCTTGTTCTGCGCGATGGCGCAGGCGGTAGCGGTTCAGCGACATCAGCGCTGTTTCAGAGCCTGAGAAAAAGGCTGAAAGTATAAATAGGAATATTAGCAGGGCAAAAAAGCCCCATAAGGGAATATCGTCCAAGATGTTTTTTTATGACCTCAAGTGCTGCGGGCTTAGGCGCCTAAAATAAGTTCTAGTACAAGTTTACTACCGAAGAAGGCCAGGATCAAAAAGCTGATGCCGCTTAAAATAAGGCGAATGGCTTTGCGGCCACGCCAGCCTGCTTTCCAGCGCCCCGCTAATAAGGTTGCAAAAATTAACCAGGCAATGATGGAAAAGATGATTTTGTGAGTAAACCAGTTGTCTACCACGATAAAGCCGCTGACTAAGGCGAGGCTGAGCAAGATAAAGCCAACGCCGATGACGCGGAACATTAGGCGTTCCATAGTCTGTAGAGGGGGTAGGGAGCGCACAAATCCACTGGGTTTGTGGTGGTGTAACTGGTGGTCTTGCACGGCCAGAATGATGGCCTGTAGGCCGGCAAGGCTGAGCATGCTATAGGCAAATACTGAGCTAATAATGTGCAGTTGCAAAGGCAGGCTAAAGGAAGCGGGTGCGCCGCTTTGACTGCTGGCGGTGAGGCCAAAGAGTGCCGCGCAGAGGCCAGCAATAGGGTAGACCAATATACCTAGGCTGCCTAAGGGCCAGCGTAGAGTGCTTAGCATGAGCAGGCCGGTGATAATCCAGGCAAATAGGGCTAGGCTATTAAAAAAGGCGAAATGCATGCCGCCCATGAACATGCTGGCAATCAGGCCGCTGTGGGCGACGAAGCCGGCGATGGCGGGGATCTGGCCTGCTAACAGGCCGTCTTGATTGTTTTCCTGGCGCTGTAGACGCAAGCCGAGAAAAATAGCAGCAAAGCCGTAGGCGAAAAAAGCGGCACAACCGAGAAGTGCAGTATTCATTTGGGTAATATGTATGTGGAAAATTATTTAGTGCTAAATAATGACACAGTTAGTAGCGCAGTGCAGCATTAATAGTGGGTGAGATAATGCCCAAATATGGTTATAAGAAACTGTGATAAGCCCCGCAGTTTACTGTTTTTCTGCGCGATTTTGGCGCAGTTTTTCATGGGGCGTGCTAGGATTGAGAAAATAATAAATGGGCAGATACAGACTCACAACAGGGCTTTATTGAGAGTGTTTGTTGCGGGCTAGACGGAAAAACTCTATGAAATTGAGAGTATTGGGCTGTAGTGGCGGTGTTGCTGCAGGCTTGGAAACCACATCATTCCTCATTGATGGCGATATTCTACTGGATAGTGGAACGGGTGTGGCTGGCTTGTCGATGGATGAATTGCTTCAAATTAAGGATATATTCATTACTCACTCCCATTTGGATCATATTGCAGGCCTGCCCTTGATTGCGGATACATTGTTTGGCAATCAGGTTCAGCCTTTGCGCGTGCACGCGCACCCGGTAACGATAAAAGCCTTGATGGACCATGTGTTCAACTGGGTGATTTGGCCAGACTTTACTGAGATTGAATTCAAGGGTGTCAAGGCGGTGGAGTTCATACCCATGGGGCATGGCGAAGTCATTGAAATCCGCGGCCGTAGTATCGAAATGATTCCTGTAGCCCACACCGTTCCCTGTGTAGCCTATCGTGTAGAAAACCTAAGTAATGGTAAGTCTCTAGCCTTTAGTGGCGACACTGCGACAAATGACACTTTGTGGGAAGCCCTGAACAAACACGGTTCTCTGGATATGTTGCTGATTGAGTGCGGCTTCCCCGATTCCTATGAGGACATTGCCGAGCTGTCTAAGCATTACTGCCCCAAGACCTTGGCGGAAGACTTAGAGAAGCTTAAATTTGATCCGCCGATTGGCATTTCGCACCTGAAGCCTGGTCATGAGGCGGGCATAGTGTGGGAGATCGCCGAGGCTTTTCCTGGGCACAATGTACTGAGGTTGGTTAATGGGGACGAGTTTGAATTGTAGTATCTTAGATACACTATGCTAGAAACAGGGGATTTCTGGCATATCCGCATTATTCTTATTATAGCTAATCTGCTATCCTTGCCCGCTCTCAAAATTCCACCAGCTACAGGCAATATCGATGTTTGATAATTTAAGCGGTCGTCTCGGCCAAGTCGTCAAGAACATGACCGGTCAGGGACGCCTGACAGAAGATAATATCAAGGATGCATTGCGCGATGTGCGCATGGCGTTACTGGAGGCTGATGTTGCCCTGGCGGTGGTGAAAGACTTTGTTGCTGTGGTTAAGGAGCGCTCAATTGGTGTGGAGGTGATTCAGTCGGTATCTCCGGGTCAAGCCTTTATCAAGGTGGTGAATGACGAGCTGGTTAAGCTGATGGGTGAGGCTAATGAGGCCTTGGACCTAGCCGCGCAGCCACCTGCTACGGTATTGATGGCGGGTTTGCAGGGGGCAGGTAAAACCACCACCGTCGGTAAGCTGGCCAAGTTCCTGAAGGAGAAGGAAAAGAAGAAGGTTATGGTGGTGAGTTGTGACGTTTACCGTCCGGCGGCCATCGCCCAGCTAGAAACATTGGCTAAACAGGTTGATGTAGAATTTTTCCCTTCGGATATTTCTCAAAAGCCTGAGGTAATTGCCAAAGCGGCTCTCGCACAGGCTAAGCTATCCTTTATTGATGTATTACTGATTGATACCGCTGGTCGTTTGCATATTGACGCGGATATGATGGATGAGATCAAGGGGCTGCATAAGGCTATTGATCCTACCGAGACACTGTTTGTTGTCGATGCTATGACCGGCCAGGATGCGGCGAATACCGCCAAGGCTTTTAACGACGCCCTTGCATTAACCGGTGTTGTATTGACCAAGACGGATGGTGACGCCCGCGGCGGTGCTGCTCTGTCGATTCGCCAGATCACTGGCAAGCCGATTAAATTTATCGGAGCCGGCGAGAAGGTTGAGGCCCTGGACCCCTTTCACCCCGATCGTATGGCTTCACGTATTTTGGGCATGGGTGACGTGTTGTCCTTGGTGGAAGAGGCCCAGGACAAGCTAGATGTTAAGAAAGCCGAGAAAATGGCTGATAAGCTGCGCAAGGGTAAAGCCTTTGATATGGAGGACTTGCGTGATCAGTTGCTACAGATGGAAAAAATGGGTGGCATGGGTGGCTTGATGGACAAGCTGCCTGGCATGGGTCAGATCCCCGATGATGTGAAGAAAAAAGCCATGGGAGACAAGAGCACTCAGCAGATGATTGCGATCATCAACTCAATGACACCGAAAGAGCGCCACTTTCCCGATCTAATCAAAGGGTCACGCAAGAAGCGTATAGCCGCAGGTTCGGGTACTCAGGTGCAAGATGTGAATCGCTTGATGAAGCAGCATTTGCAGATGAAGAAAATGATGAAGAAACTCTCTGGTGGTGGCATGAAAAAGATGATGCGCAGCATGGGCGGTATGATGGGTGGCGGTGGCGGTATGCCTCCCGGTGGTATGCCTCCAATGAGGTGATGGGCATGTCTAAGCTAGTTGTTTTTTCCCACGGCATGGAGTCGGGGCCTTGGGGGACAAAGATCAAGGCTTTGGCTGAAGTCGCCAAGCAATGCGGATATGCTGTAGAGAGTATTGATTATCAGGGTATTTCTGACCCAGATGAGCGTGTAAATAAGTTGCTCGCGCATCACCCCCAAGCTGAGACGTTGGTGTTACTAGGGTCCAGTATGGGCGCCTATGTGTCCGCTGTTGCGGCAGAATATTTAAATGTTTCAGGCTTGTTTTTATTGGCCCCGGCTTTTTATATGTCGATTGGGAAGCAGCAAGCGCCTAGGGCTTGTGCGCAGTTCACACGAGTGGTTCATGGCTGGCAGGATAACGTGGTTCCTGTTGAACACGCTATACGTTATGCCAAAGATCACGGTGTAGCGCTGGAGTTGCTACAAGATGGACATTGTTTGATTGATGTATTACCTCAGATAAAGGTTAGCTTTGCCAACTTTTTGACTCGAATCGAGTGACTAGGGGCTAGCTAGTTGGTATAGGGTGAAAGCTCTAGGCCATTACAAGAAAATTCACTCGAGTGCCCGCGACTGTAAATTTAGGTAAAATATTTTGTTCGAAAAAACAGTAGAACATGGAATTGGTTGGTTTTTATTTCAGGCTTATAAATGGTTTTTTGTGATTCCGTTTTTTGCTTTTCTGACGATTGTCTTTGGCAGTTTGGCCATTATTCTTAGCTTTATTATTCCTCCTCGTTTAGCAACATTTTGCGGGGTTGCTTGGGCCCGTTTGACGGCCTATTCCTCATTTATGGGGGTTTCATTATATGGTCGTGAGAATGTCGACTCTCATCAGTCCTATGTGATTGTGGCTAACCATCAAAGTGCTTATGATATTATTGCCATTTACGGCTGGCTGGGCATTGATTTCCGCTGGGTGATGAAACAGGAAATGCGCAGGATCCCTTTCCTAGGCTTTGCTTGCCATCGCATTGGGCATGTCTTTATCAATCGCAAGAACAAGGTCGCTGCGATTCAGTCTTTAGAAAAGGCCAAGGAACGTATCCATAGCGGTACTTCGGTATTGTTTTTCCCAGAGGGCACACGTACACAAAGTAGTGCCCTGAGCCCTTTTAAGAAGGGCGCGTTCAAAATGGCCTTAGATTTGGGCTTGCCGATACTTCCTGTTACTCTCAACGGCGCTGATAAAGTCATGCCGACCAAAACGATGGATTTGATGCCTGGGCATGTGGATATTGTTATTCACCCCGCTATCTCAACTGCAGGCATTACAGAAGCGAATATTGAAACATTAATACAGCAGAGTTTTGAGGCGATTGACTCAGCTCTGCCAGAGGAAGTACGAAATGGCAAAGTTATCACCAATTGACGGTTACGATCTATACGAATTTTACTACGGCGAGCAGCACTACCCATTATATGTGGGCGGCAAAGGCCCTGCGGTAGTTGTTGTACATGAAATTCCAGGCATAACCCCGCAGGTGGTGTACTTTGCGGACAGGTTAAAAGAGGCAGGCTTTACCGTATATATGCCGTCTTTATTTGGTACGCCGGGAAAGGCGGTATCTCCTGCCTATTTAAGTTCCTCCTATGCCAAGGTTTGTATTAGTAAAGAGTTTCGAGTATTAGCTGCGAATAACTCTAGCCCTGTGACTGATTTTTTACGTGCGGTATGTCGCACGGCACATAAAGAGTGTGGCGGGCCAGGTGTCGGTGCTATCGGCATGTGTGTGACGGGTAATTTTGCTCTGTCTCTGTTGCTGGATGAGTCTGTGATAGCGCCGGTGTTGGCTCAGCCTTCCCTGCCTGTTGCACAAACAGCCGAGGCCCGCAAAGGCCTGCACGTCAACGAACACGAGTTGAAGCAGATCAAAACCCGCATGCAGGATGAGGATATTTCTCTGCTAGGTGTACGGTTCACTGGCGACGTGCTGTGTGCAGGTGAGCGCTTTGATCGTTTACGTGAAGAGTTTGGAGGCCTCTTTGAAGGCATAGAGATTGATTCGAAGTTGGGTAATGAACACGGTATTCAGCGCATTGCACACTCGGTGTTAACCAATGACCTGGTTGATGCAGAGGGGCACCCTACGCGAGCGGCTTTGGATAGGGTTATGAGCTTCTTTGCCGAGCGTTTACAAGCCTAATACTGACGAGTAGTAGTCAGATGAAAAGCCACCGCATGGAATGTGGTGGCTTTTTTCGTCTATTGCCGCTTTAATGCGCTATATAAGTAAAAATCACTATGGATCTCTATGTTTGGCTGGTTTACCCGAAGAATAAGTAAAGCGATTGCTCTCTATTTAGAGAGGCCGATGAAGTATTACCACCCTGTGGCCGTTACTGATATTAATGTACTAAAAAAAGTCTTGCAGCCAGGGGATGTTTTATTAGTTGAAGGGGAGCTGCGCATTAGCAGTGCGATTAAGTACCTTACTCAGTCAACTTGGTCTCATTCGGCACTCTATGTAGGGGACTTGGGCGAGCATAGTAATATGTTAATAGAGGCAGATATGACTGAGGGTGTGAGGGCTATACCGGTGGATCGCTATGCTAATTTTAATACGCGTATTTGTCGCCCCATACATTTGGCGGACTATGACGCTAAAAAATTGATTGACTACATGATTAGCCGATTGGGTCATGCTTATGATTTAGATAACATTGTCGACTTGATCCGCTTTTTATTGCCCAATCCACCGGTGCCTTCCCGCTGGCGTAGAGGTTTATTAGAGCTGGGTAGTGGGGAGCCAACTCGTGCCATATGTTCGACGGTTATGGCACAAGCTTTTCATAGCATCGGATACCCCATATTGCCGAGAGTGAGAAATCGTTTGGTGAGTAATTTGCAAACTCATACGAGTGATTACGTAGATGTAATGCAGCGCCGCCACCACAGCCTGTTTGTGCCCCGTGACTTTGATCTTTCACCTTATTTCCAAGTTATTAAGCCGACTATTGAGCAGGGATTTGACTATAAAAAAACAATTTGGACGGATCACTAAGTATTTGAAGTAGTGGTGTTATCTTCAGTGAGTAGAGAGATATTGGCCTATCAATATCGAATTTATATCATTGTAAAGTGTTAAAAAGTATAAATAGGGTTCACTCAATGCAGTCGACTGGGCAGGTGAGTTTCTCATTGCTTTGTATAAAGAATTATGGACTTGGGTGGCTGTGTTTTACTATGGTGGCGAATAGGTTTGTAATAACCCGCTATATAATTAGATGCATCGGCAGGAGGGGGTAGATTTTTATCCTCTTTTATTTTGTGTTTAGCAATGAGAAGAAATTTTGTGGTATTGCACGGTCGTGGCAACTTCTCTATTAATAATCCTAGTTTTTAAATTATTTGCTCCTAAAAAATCCAGCCAATTACCTTCTGCGTATTAGGCGACTCGATTATAAAGTTAATTAATTTATTTTTCTTCCGACAGAGTCTTTTCAATAAAGCATCCGTCACTTCATCTTCATGGGGTTGGCTTTCATAATTCAGCCAATCATAGAGTAACCATTCTCTATAACGTATTCATTAGTGTCTTTTAAAACTATCCTGAGTAGCTTTTTGCATATAAGTAGCACTGCATGAAAAGAATAAGTTTAACCCTGTTTGTCACATGGGGTATTAAGGGGAGCTCATTGTAACACTTGTTACGTTTTTCAAGGTTGTTGTTACATGTTTACATGTATTAAAAAAACAATGCTATTTAGATGTTTTTTTTGTTGTTTTAAATCAATAGGTTAGTTTTTTTGTTGGTTGGCATCAAGCTTGAATGTTTGTGGTAAAGATCATGGGTATAGGTGTCTAAAATGAAATTCATAATTAATATTTTTGTTTTTTGTTGGTTGCTTCTGATGGCGCAATTTGCGTCTGGTACGGTGGGCTCTTCATTTACAGCGTGCCCGACAGAGGCCTTTTTAATACAAGGGAAAGGGTCTAATACATATGGGGTGAATTTAGCCACGGGGTATTACAGTATTTTATCTGATGATATGGGAACAACAAATGGGTTCAATGGAGTAGGTTTTAATTTACATGATAATTATATATATGGATGGAGTTATGCACATGGGACTGTTGCTAAGGTAGGTAGCGATTATCAAATAAACCCTATTGCTGTGACTAATATTAGCGGGAAGAATTTTTATGTGGGCGATGTAGCTGTCAATGAGAATGCTTATTATGTTTATCGTAGGGGGACGGGGTTGTACAGAATTGCGCTAGACCCTACAGATGATGGTTATTATCAGATGGTTTTGGTTGCTGGTAGCAGTGCGGTAAAGCTATATATCTATGATATGGCATTTCACCCAACGAATGGTTTTGCATATGCGGTTGATAGCCGAGGGGACATGCATAAAATTGATGTTTCTTCAGGGGCATCGACTTGGATTTCTTATGTCGGTGTTTCGGGGACATTTGGAGCAGTGTATTTTGATGTTAATGACAACTTATATATAAGTAGAAACCAAGACGGAAAAATTTTTAGAATAGATACTAATGATTCTTCACCTGTCGCGGAAGAGTTCGCCCAGGGTCCATCTTCTTCCAGTAATGATGGTGCCCGCTGTGCAATAGCACCGATTACTAGTGTGTCTAACACCGACATTGACTTTGGCGACGCCCCTGATTCATATGGCACAACATTAGATAATAATGGTGCTAGGCATGACTTGACTGACCCCAGCCTTTATATGGGCGCATTAGTCGATGGTGAAAGTGATTCACATGTATACCCTTTGTCAGATGATACAGCGGTTGGTTCTGACGATGAGGATGGCGTATCGTTTACGACAGGCATTGAGTTAGGCCTTCCAGCGAAAGTGGATGTTGAAGCATCTAAGCCCGGCTATTTAAATGCGTGGATAGATTTTGATGCAGATGGCGAGTTTGATGGTGATGAGCAAATTGCTGATGATAAATTGGTGGGTACGGGCACCAATACTGTGCTTTACCATGTGCCAGCTTCTGCGGCTAGTGGTGCTACATGGGCGAGATTTAGATTGTCAACTGATAATGATGTTGGGCCAACGGGAGGGGTTGGTGATGGTGAAGTTGAAGACTATGCGGTTACAGTGAGTGACCCTGGTACAACAACTCTCTATTACCCCGCGCAAACTAGCTTTGTGACCCTCGCCTATGAGGATAATTGGCCTAATAACGGTGATTTTGATATGAATGATTTGGTTATGTATTTAAGAACGGCAGTGATTAAAGCAGGCAATAATATCATTCGGATTAAAATAGAGGGGCAAGTTATTGCGGTTGGGGCTGCTTATCATAGTGGTTTTGGCATACACGTTCCTGGGTTGACGAGAGCAGAAGTGGACGAAGATAATATTATATTTACGATCAATAACCAGCTTCAGAGTAGTTCCCCTCTAGAGGAAGGAATGACGGAGGCCGTATTTATTCCCACTACGGATGTATTTGACCATGTGTCACCAGGGGAGGCGGAGGCGTGTTTGTACTATAGAACACAAGCGGGCTGTGGGTCTGATATTCAAATGGAATTTTCCATGACTATACCGCTGGTCACTGCGATTCCTGCTAACCAGATCCCTAATACTTTGTTTGATCCGTTTATGTTTGCATCCCCAGGGTTCTATCATGGCAGTTCCTTTAGCAGCCCTCCAGGGAGATCCATGGAGGTTCATCTGAAGAATATGGCGCCAACCAGTGCGGCTGATGTGAGTTTTTTCTCATCAGGGGATGATGCCTCAAGTGTCGACGATGGGTTGTACTATCTCAATAATAGCGGCATGCCATGGGCGATTGAAATTGGTGCGCAATGGAAGCACCCTCGGGAGTATATCAGCATTATTTTTGCCTACCCACGGTTTGATGATTACATCACTTCGGATGGTGAAGATTACCCTGATTGGTATACAGCGGACCATGAAAATTCAAGCCTATTATTTGTGAACTAAGCAGGAGTAACTGACAATGAACAAGCTGACAATGTATATAACGGTATTTTTGATGAGTCTTCTCTTCGGGTGTAGTGGTGGAGGCGGTGAAAATACAGCAGCTGTAGGTGTTGATCCGACAATACCTGCTAGTGACGACCCTGCTAAAGATCTTGTTTCTAATTCTGATTTTAACTTTAGCTCTTCTTATAAATTAGATGTGGATGTAGATATTAGCAATAACACAAAAGAGAGAGCTTTTTTATCCGTCTGCTCTAATTTTACTGAAGAGAATGGAGAAGTTAAAAAAATTGATTACGAGGACTGTATATTAAGAACAGGCTTAGACCAAGGAAGATATCAGGGTGAATTGAAGGTGACAAATGACAAAGTAAAATTGGTTAGCGCTATCTGGTTCTATGACAGTGTTAGGGCACCTATAATTTCAGTATGGAATAAAGGTGATAACGCACAGTCTTTGCTGTTTATTAGGTAGCCATTTATTTTTATTGATATATTGGTTTTTCCTCAATATTAAAGAGAGGTCTTTATATGGTTGTTTTTTGAAAGTATGAGGGTTGCCCCCTTTGCCCGAAGGGTGCGAGTGAGTAAAGCCCCTTTGCCCAGAGGGGTTTTCTCTTTCTTTAGGTTCGCCAGCGGCTGCCGTGAATATAGTCTATATTTAATTTCAATATTATCTAATATAGGCAGCTATGTACGACGCCCTATGCACAGCGGCTTACTGGAGTAAGTAATGATATAGGTTCCAAAGATGTAGGGTAGCAGGGGGGGTAGGGAATTACTGTAGGCCTGATCTTCATATGAATAAGGGATTTTAATTGTCTGTGTTATCGGAGTTGCGAAAAATAATAGTATTGAGCTAGGAGGCTTTAGTTGAAAGATATGACAGTTATATGGAAACGGTTTTTTCTTCTATGTGCTTCTTTTGTTTTCCTTATAGCATTTTGCTTCTCAGTCTATTCGCGAGTAGATCTTAATTACAATACTCTGTATGTAGATGAGTCCGGCTACAGCTTTGTGGGTAAGTTACTTTTAGATGGTGGTTTGTGGACCACTAAAAGCTATATATTCAGCTCTGATTTCCCACTCTACTTACTTGGGGGGAGCGATAAGCTATTTCCAGGTGGCGGGCGAATACTATCTGCTTTATTGGGTATTGGCTCACTGTTTTTTGTATTTTTAATACAGCGAAATTTTGGTTTTAGCCTTTATACCTCACTTCTTGGGACACTGTTTATTGCTATTCAACCATCGAATATTATTGTCGGAAAAATGGCAACCTATGACAGTCTTTGCTTTTTTTTTATTTGTGGAACTGTATTTTTTCTGCATTCGACGGTCAGAAATAACCGTGATGGTGGTGTTGTTCTGGCTAGCCTATTTATGTGTGGAGCAATATTATCTAAATACATAGGGGTTGCTTATTTTCCTTTGTTTGGTTTTTTATTGTTTCAAAAAGACAAGTTTCTTGGAGGTTTTTTTGTTTCGCTGGTAAGTACTGTTGTTGCTTTTTATATGGCTAATAACTGGTCTGAATTAATGCTGCTTTATCATAATCAAATACTGGAAGTTCATACTAAAAGTTCCACCTTATATGATGTTTTTTTGGTTGTAGTTCAGCATTCTTGGCCTTTGGTTTTGCTGATGAGCATTTTTTTTGTTTATAGCATTAAAAAAATAAACTGGAATACTGTTTTTTCTATGCTTTTTTTGGCCAGTCCTATGCTTGTATACCATATCATCTCTCAGAACTTCATATCTTTGTACAAGCACATGGTGTATCCGTCTCTGTTTATGGCGGCTTTAATTGTGTATTTAATAGTAGAAAATAAATCAAGGAGCATAGTTAAAACCAGTTTTTTATGGGCAGGTAGTATTTTAATTTGCTTGATGAATAGCTACTTAATTATGAATGATTTTAAAATGGCATGGCCAAATACGGGAGGGGTTATGGAGAATATTGAGTATGATGAAAATATATCGATTCTTAGCGAAGATCCGTATTTATTCAGAAACAAGTTTTATGGGGTTGTGGGCACCGATAAATTTTATGATACCAACTGGTTTGATCCCAATAATAATGGGTGGCATGACAGAAACGGGCTGACGAAGGCTGTTCAAGAGGGGGGGTTTGATTATATTTATATTAATAAGCTAATAACGCCAAATTATTCAAGCTTCTTAATTAAAAATAAGATTTTAGAGCGTTATAAGATTATTTATTACGAAGCGCCATCTATGTCAAAGTTGACGAACAAAATAACAGATCCAGTAAATATTCTGTATAAGAAAATATAGGATTTAGAATGTATTGTTCAGCCGATTTTATTGCCGCACTCCTCGTTGTAATGTCTATTTTGAGTAATAGCACAGCGCAGCTATTTCAAAAACGAGCAGCTGATAAAATAATCGTATCCGGAAGCCTTTCTGTTTGGAAAAATTCAGAGGTATGGTGGAGCCTGGTTTTTTTAGCTTTTGGTTTTTTTTGCTGGGTGATTGTTTTGCGATTATGGGCTTTATCGTTGGCTTACCCTTTATTAAGTTTGAGTTATATATTAGTTTTATTGTATTCAAAATTTCACTTTAAAGAAAAAGTTACTGTTAGTCGCTGGATAGGGGTGGCAGCAATCATATTAGGTTTGTTTTTTTTATATGAGGGGAGTGTTTGATCATGCGCATATTGCGCTATGCTTATATCATAACGTCCTTGTTTTTAGGTGTGCTTGCCCAGCTGCTGATAAAATATGGTGCAATGAACATAGATGGCCGGTGGTCATTTGGCTTGTTTGATGGCGTATTGTCGTGGCCGAATACATATGCTGTTTTAGGCTTGTTGTTGGGGGTGTTTTTTTATCTGATGGCTATGCTTTCATGGGTTTTTGCCTTGAGGCACATAGAACTCAGTAAGGCATACCCGTTGTTATCTATGTCGTATCCTCTAGTCTGTTTAGGGGCTGTGTTGTGGCCAGAGATTGGAGAGACCATTAGTAGCGCCAGTATGAAAGGCGTTTTATTAATTACATGTGGGGCTTTGCTGGTTTCTTTGAGCCCTGATTCTGAATAGATAGAGATTAACAAAATGGACAAGACACAATCCTATTTGCCTTATCTTTCGGTAGTTATACCGGCCTATAACGAGCAACACCGCATTGCAGATACTTTATACGGAATTAAGGACTACCTTTCTCTGCAAGGCTATTCGAGTGAGATTATTGTTGTTGACGATGGAAGTCATGATATGACGACTGAGTTAGTTAAATTTGTTGATATTTATGGCAGCGAGATGAAGGGGCAAAACACTGGGATTTTGATTGAGAATATAAAAAATGTAGGGAAAGGGTTTTCTATTGCTAGGGGGATGATTAAAGCTAAAGGTGAGGTTGTTATGTTTTGTGATGCGGATATGGCAACTCCTATTGCTGAACTTGAAAAATTATTACCTTATTTTGAAGAAGGTTACGATATGGTGGTTGGGTCTAGGAAAATGCAAGATTCTAAAGTTGAGGGGAGGTCACTGGTTCGCAGCCTTATTAGTGTCTCTCTGAGCAGCTTTGTTAGATTTATGTCTATTACCGGTATTCGAGACACTCAGTGTGGATTTAAGGCGTATACACGAGATGCGGCGCAAAACATTGCCTTGCTGCAAAAAGTGTATGGTTTTGGTTTTGATGTAGAACATTTATACATTGCTTATAAGCTAGGCTTAAATGTCAAAGAGGTCGGCGTGGAGTGGGTTGACCAGCCAGGCTCAACGGTCAGGCCTATAAGGGACTCATTGGGGGTCCTGTTTGAGCTGCTGAAGATAAGAGTATTACACTGGAATCTCTCTATTACTGCGAAAGAGTAATTGAGCATGCACTTTTATGTGGAGGCCGTTTAGTTCAACATTATCCCCCCCTCCCCCCCCCTTCATGTAAGAGCGAAGTAAAGCGCTTTATAATTGCTTCTCACCTTAGTATGGCTTGTGCAGTTTGTTCTGCTTGTTTAATGCTTAATCGGTGTACAGTTTCACTGGTGGTCAGTCGCTACAAAGGTAGTTTTGTAGCCTTAATGGTTTATGGCGTTCATTGTCTTGGTCACGTCAGTGAATCCTTGGTGAGTTTTCTGAGTGGGTGTTCATTTTCCACGATTTTTTTATTGCCTTAATTCTGTGAGGCTGGGGGATTTGTCGTATAATCTCGCGTATGTTTAGCGCCAGCCTCACTCAAGCCCAGCAAATTCTCCAGGACACCTTTGGTTATGAGGCCTTTCGTGGACAGCAAGGGGATGTGATATCTGCGGTACTGGACGGGCAAGATGCTTTGGTGCTAATGCCCACGGGAGCAGGTAAGTCACTGTGTTATCAAGTGCCTGCTCTGGTGTTGGATGGCACCGCTATTGTTGTCTCTCCCTTGATCGCGTTGATGCAGGACCAGGTGACGGCGCTACAGCAGTTGGGGGTGAATGCAGATTATTTGAATTCAACACTGGATATGGCAGACGCCAATCGTATAGAGCAGTCCTTGCTAGGAGGGGAGCTTGATCTGCTGTACGTGGCGCCGGAGCGTTTGAATACTCCACGCTTCCTGCATTTACTCGAGCGCTGTCAGGGGCAGTTGGCCTTGTTTGCCATTGATGAGGCCCACTGTGTATCCCAGTGGGGTCACGATTTCCGTCCAGAGTACCAGCGCTTAAGCATATTGCATGAACGCTTCCCTAATGTGCCGCGTATGGCATTGACGGCCACGGCAGATGAGCAGACACAAAAAGATATTATTAAAAGCTTGCAGTTGGAGCGGGCAGAGCAATTTTTCAGTGGCTTTGACCGCCCTAATATTCGCTATACGATTACCTTGAAAGACAATGCACGCAATCAGCTACTGCACTTTATTAATACTCATCACCGCCAGGCTGGGCAGTATGATGCAGGCATAGTGTATTGTCTGAGTCGCAAGCGAGTGGACGCGACGGCTGAATTTTTAAAAACGAAGGGCCTGAATGCGCTGCCCTATCACGCAGGTCTGCCAGCGGATACGCGCGCCAGGCATCAGCATAAATTCATCTCCGAAGAAGGAGTGGTGATGGTCGCAACCATCGCCTTTGGCATGGGCATAGACAAGCCCAATGTACGCTTTGTTGCACACTTAGACTTACCCAAAAGCATGGAAGCTTATTATCAGGAAACAGGGCGCGCGGGTCGTGATGGATTGCCGTCCAACGCTTGGATGGCCTACGGTCTGCAGGATGTAATTAACCTGCGTCAGATGCTCGATGGTGGTGGTGCTAGCGAAGAACAAAAGCGTATCGAGCGACAAAAATTGGAGTCGATGCTGGGCCTGTGTGAGGTGGTCAGCTGTCGCCGTCAATCCCTGTTGCATTACTTCGGTGATGAGTTAGAGCAGCCTTGTGGTAATTGCGATAACTGCCTGACGAAGCCCGAAACCTGGGATGCTACTGAGGCTGCGCAAAAGGCTATGTCCTGTATTTACCGTACCGGTCAGCGCTACGGTGTGAACTATCTGATTAAGGTGTTGCGTGGTGAGGAAGATGAAGATACTCGTAATCGCGGGCATTTAGGCTTGAGTGTATTTGGCATTGGCAAAGACTTGGACAAAAACCAGTGGCGTGCTATTTACCGTCAGTTAGTGGCGCGTGGCTTTTTGTCGGTAGATGTTGAGAGCTGGGGAAGTTTGCGCCTGTCAGAGCTGGCTAGGCCAGTGCTGCGCGGCGAGCTGCAGCTGCAGCTGCGCAAGGACGCCAAGCCTGGCAAGGTCAGCAGTGTTAAGGCTAAGGCGCAGCGCCGTTTACAGCGCTTTGAGGATCAACAGCTTTGGGAGGCTTTGCGTGAGTGCCGTATGCAGTTGGCCAAGGAGCAGGGTGTGCCTCCCTATGTGATTTTCCACGATGCCACTTTGATGGCGATGGTAGAAAATCAGCCCGACAGCCTATCCGCATTCAGTCAGATTTCCGGTGTGGGTGAGCGCAAGCTAGAGGCCTACGGCGATGTGTTTTTGAGTGTGGTCTACGAGCACTGCCACGCCAAGCCGCAAGCAGAGGTTCAGAAAGACACGGTTAGTGAGAGCATTAACCTATTTCGCCTAGGTATGGATGCGGCGGCGATTGCCGCGCAGCGCGAGTTGACGGAAACGACAGTCCACAACCACCTTTCGCAAGGAGTGGAGGAGGGGGTGGTCAAGCTAGAGGAGGTTGTTGATCTAGAGGATGCACAGATAGGTAGTATTCAAGATGCGTTTCTCGCGGCCAAGCCGGTAGGCGATAGTGTTGTTTGGTCTTTGAAGCCTGTGTTTGAGCAGTTTGATGGCGCTTTTGACTACCCTTCTTTGAGCTATGTGCGCGCAGCCTTGCGCGCACAAGCTGGGTAATTAACTACTGTAGAGTAGGGTTATCACGCTTTTAGCCGAGCTTGGCGTGTTAAATGCAGTTAAAACTTTTCTTTTTGCCCTGTTTTTTGTACAATTTCGCGCCTTAATGTACGGTCTCGGTCAGTCTGCAAGCTGCTGTTGCCCACATGACTGTCCTAACTAATTGAAAATCAAGGTAAAAACGCATGGTCGTTATCCGTCTTACTCGTGGTGGCTCTAAAAAGAAGCCTTTCTATCACCTAGTTGCTGCTGATCAGCGCTGCTCTCGCGACGGTCGCTACATCGAGCGTTTGGGTTATTTCAACCCTTCTGCTGGTGGTGCTGAGCTTAAGCTTAAGTTTGACCAAGAGCGTATTAACCACTGGATCGGTAACGGCGCACAGCCTTCTGACCGTGTTAAAGCTTTGTTGAAGAACTTTGCTAAAGACCAGGCAGCTGCAGCGGCTTAATTGCCTCTGTAAAAGCTTATATGACCGATACATTTGCTGACGGCACAGCACGCAGAAAGCTAGTAGTCGGAAATATAGGCGGCCCCTTTGGGGTGCGCGGTTGGGTCAAGGTGATTTCTCACTCTGACCCGCGCGAAAATATATTCAAGTACACCCCCTGGCTATTAAAGATAGGCAGGGAGTGGCAAACCGTTGAATTAGAAGACGGCAGACCTCAGGGCAAAGGCCTAGTAGCAAAGCTGGCGGATATCGACGATTGTGACCAAGCGATCACTTTAACTAATGTGCAAATTGCTATCTACGAAGATCAGCTACCCAGCTTAGGTGAAGATGAATTTTATTGGCGCGACCTGATTGGCCTAGAAGTAGTCAATCAAGACGGTGTTAATTTTGGTGTGGTCAGAAAGCTCATTGAAACGGGCGCCAATGATGTATTAGAAGTGCACGGTGAGCGCGAGCGTCTGCTGCCCTATATCGATCAAGTTATACAAAAGGTGGATTTAGTAGCCCGACGTATCAATGTTGATTGGGATGCGGATTTTTAGACCTTGCGTTTCGATATCATTACGGTAATGCCGGGCATGCTTAATGCCATAAAGGATTTTGGCGTTAGCGGCAGAGCGGTGGAGCAGGGCACGATTCAAATCGAATGCCACAATCCTCGTGAGCACGCCACGGATAGGCACAATACGGTGGACGACCGACCCTATGGCGGTGGCCCCGGAATGGTGATGAAGGCGGAACCCCTGCTGGCCTCTATCCAAGAGGTCAAGACGCAAGCCGCAGCGGGAACTAAGGTGGCGTATTTATCGCCACAGGGCAAAACGCTCACCCAGGCCGATGCCTGCGAGCTGGCCCAGCGCCCCGGCATGATCTTGCTTGCCGGGCGTTACGAAGGCGTTGATGAACGCTTGATAGAAGCTGTTGTAGATGAGGAGTGGTCGATTGGTGACTATGTACTCAGCGGCGGAGAATTAGGGGCAATGGTATTGATAGACGCCGTTGCTCGAATGGTCCCAGGTGTACTGGGTCATGAACAATCAGCCCAGCAAGACTCCTTTATGGACGGCTTGTTGGATTGTCCTCACTACACTCGTCCTGAGGTGTTTGAGGGAGTAGCAGTACCAAAAGTACTGTTGAGCGGTAACCACAAGGCAATAGCCGAGTGGCGCCGCATGCAAGCCCTGGGGCGCACGCAAACGCGCCGCCCAGAGTTAATTAAAAAACGTGAGCTAAGTGACCAGGACCACCTCTTGCTGAAACAATATAAGCAGTCGAAGTAACCCCATAGCGATATGCGGAATAACTAAAGCGCTTAACATAAAGGTATATTGAAATGAGCAAGATTATTGCACAACTAGAAGCTGAACAGCTTCGCACTGACATCCCAGTATTTGCTGCTGGTGACACTGTACTAGTACAGGTTAAAGTAAAAGAAGGTGAGCGTGAGCGTCTACAGGCCTATGAAGGCGTAGTTATCGCTATCCGCAACCGTGGTATCAACTCTGCATTTACCGTGCGTAAAATCTCACACGGCGAAGGTGTTGAGCGTGTATTCCAGACACACAGCCCATTGATTGGTAGCGTAGAAGTTAAGCGTCGCGGTAAAGTTCGTCGCGCTAAGCTTTACTACCTTCGCGACTTGGCTGGACGTGCTGCACGTATCAAAGAGAAGTTGCCTGCACGCAAGAAGTAATTCTTGTTGGTATGAAAGAAGAGGGCAGCTTAGGCTGCCCTTTTTTGTGGGCGCTATAAATGTATATAAACTGTGCAGTTAAAGATTGAACCCAGCGCCTTGAAATACTAAAGTCACAGATACAAAAAACCTTCAAAAAAGAGATCACATGACCGCTTACAAAGCACTGCGCATTAACTTGTCTGGCAACATCATTCCCGCGATAGAAAGTATGCGGCTGAACGAGCTGGCCTCGGGAGAGGTGGTGATTGACGTGCACTACTCTAGTATCAATTACAAAGACGCCCTGGCTATCACTGGCAAGAGCCGCATTATGCGCACCTACCCCACCACGGCGGGTATCGATGTAGCGGGTGTCGTTGAGCAGTCTACGGATGATCGCTATCAGATCGGCGACAAGGTTTTGGTCACCGGTTACGGCATTGGTGAGGCCAGCAACGGAGGCCTGGCTGAGAAGCTGCAGACCAATGCGGATAAGCTGGTGAAACTGACAGAGAGCTTTGACCTGAAAGATGTGATGGCCCTGGGGACTGCGGGCTTTACTGCCGGTATTAGTGTTATGCGCATGTTGGACAATGGCCAAACACCAGAGCAGGGGCCTATTCTTGTTACTGGCGCTACTGGTGGTGTGGGCTCAGTGGCGATTCATTATCTGCACAAGCTAGGCTTTGAGGTGCATGCTTTAACTCGCAAGGTAGAGCAGTCGGGTGAATATTTGAAAAGCTTGGGCGCAGACCAGGTGATCGACTACAACACACTAGAGATGGGTGATAAGCCCCTTGAACGCGCGATCTACGCAGGAGCGATTGACTCGGTGGGTGGTAAGACCTTGGGTTGGATCACTAAAGTCATCAAGCCCGAAGGCAATATAGCCTCATGCGGATTGGCTGGGGGTATCGACTTGAATACCACCGTCATGCCCTTCATCTTGCGTGGAATTAACTTACTGGGCATCGATTCAGTCAACTTAAATATGCAGGCGCGCCTGCGCGTGTGGCAGCAGCTAGCAGAGACCTTAGACAAGTCAGACCTAGACTTGATCATCAACTCGGTGATTGCTTTGGATGATGTGATCGGCAAGGTGAACGATTTCATGGATGGCAAGGTAGTGGGTCGCTATGTGGTTGACCTAAAGGCTTAAGTGGTGGAAAAAATACACGTTTTCAGCAAGCTACTGTTCTCCGTGGCGCTTTGTTATGTGGCAACGGCGGTTATCTTATTTACGCTTGAGTTAGGTAAAACCCGCGAGTCAATTCCTGGCTTGTTAAAGCAAGTAGAGCAGGTAGAGGCGAGTGCTGACATCCCCAAAATACTCGCTCAAGTCGCCAGTATTACTCAAGAAATCTCGGCTGTCCGAGCAGAAATCCCCGGCGTGCTAGAGCAGCTTGAAAAAACACGTGCAGTGGTTCCATCAGTCTTGCAAGAAGTGGCTCTATTGCGTGAGAGCACGGTGCCTGCTGTGTTGAAAGAAGTGGCACAGGCACAGCAGACAACCATACCCGCGCTATTAAAAGAAGTTCAGTTGGCGCAACAAACAACTATTCCCGCCGTGCTGACAGAGCTGGCAGGTGTTCGCCAACAGGCCCCAGGCTTGCTGGCGAAAACACAGAATATAATGGACGATGCTAAGAGCATCTCCAGCCAGGCTGGCGAGGGCGCGGTGGAAGGTATATTCAAAGGCGTACTGAGTGCGCCACTTAATTTAATTAAAGATGGTGTTGAAGGTGCTGTAGACGGCGCCAAAGACTTAACAGGTAAGAAGTAATGACAGAGCTATGCCCTTGTGGAACAAAGAAAAACTACAGCGATTGCTGTGAACCGTTAATTAGTGGCGCTAAGGCAGATACCGCCGAGCAGCTAATGCGCTCGCGCTATGTGGCTTATACGCAAATCAATATGGACTATATTGAAAGTACCCACGACAAGGCGACACGCAGTGAACTCGATTTAGACGTAGCCAAGCAGTGGGCGAGCAGTTCGGAGTGGGTGGGGCTAGAGATAGTCAATACTGAAGAAGGCCTAGCGGGTGATGAAAAAGGTACCGTGGAATTTAAGGCTCAGTACCGTGTGAATGGTGAGCGTCAGCAGCATCACGAGCTATCGGAGTTTGTGAAGAAGGATGGCGAGTGGTTTTACCACGACGGCAAGATGCCCGAGTTAAAGCAGGTGCGTCGTGATGCGCCGAAGGTGGGGCGCAATGATCCTTGTAGTTGCGGGTCTGGGAAGAAGTTTAAGAAGTGTTGTGGGTAGCATATCCGCATCGCTGTAAAAAACACGACCCTACAACCAATCCCCATAAACCCTGTATAATCCCCCTATCGACTCCCTAGCCCAGCTGGAAATGCCATGAACAACAACGATGTACTACGCCGTGTGCGCTATGCCTTTGACCTGAGTGACTCTGACGTTATCTCTACCTTTGCCCAAGCCGACTATACGGTGACCCGCGAGCAGATTAGCGCCTGGTTGAAGCGCGACGACGATCTAGAAGTGGTGCGCATGGATGATGTGGAGCTGGCGGCGTTTTTGAATGGTTTTATCAATGCCAAACGTGGCAAGCGAGACGGCGAGCAGCCTGCGCCGGAAACAGAGCTGAGCAATAACGCTATTTTCATGAAGCTGAAAATTGCTTTGAATTTGCAGGCTGAGGCGGTACTGGAGCTGCTGGCATCGGTGGACTTTGAGTTAAGCAAGCATGAGCTGAGCGCTTTCTTCCGTAAACCGGGACACAAGCATCATCGCCCCTGTAAGGATCAGGTATTACGCATGTTTTTGAAGGGCATGGTGTTAAAGCATCGCCCCGAAGATAAGTAACCTGATCGCTATGCGGATAGCCTGTTCCGGCCATCCGCATTACTTTAGTCTTGTGAGTTTAAGCGCTCAAAATATTCTATCGCCGCCTTAAATAAGACAAAGCAGCTATCCACCATGGTTTCTATGGACTGTTGATAGTCATCCAAGACCCATTGCCGTGCAATTTGTGTGGCCGCCCCGGTCAGGCCGGAGGCAACTATGTTCTTATCCCAGCCTTCAGGGCTCAGCTTTGACTCAGGCTTAGCGACTAGCAAGATAAGCCCATCTATATTGTGCATTGCTTCTCTATACATGGCATCGACCACAGGGCTCACTCCAAGCACCTCTAGCATGATCAAGCGCGCGGCAGCCCGGTCGTGCTTTATGAAGGTGAACAGGGCGTGCAGGGCGTTCTTGCCTGCGCTGAGAGGCTCAAAGTCATTGAGTTGAGCTGAGCTGAGCAGGGTGAGCTGAAGGTCCTGCAGTATTTTGCTGTAGCAGGCGCATAGCAAGGCCTCCTTATTGGCAAAAGACTCATAAAAGTAGCGCTCGGTTAAGCCTGCCTGTCGGCACACCTGCTTCACTTTTGTTGTTTGGTAGCCTTCGTTGCCAATGACGATTATACCTGCTGCAATCAGTTGCTCATGGCGCTCGGCCTGTCTCTCGGCCTTGCTGGCACCTTTGTAGCGCCGTTCTTTACTTGGCGCTTTATCCGCTTTTTCTGTCATTTCGATATGTTGACATATTCTGTTGTCAGTTTAAAGTGACAACATGAATTGTCACTTTTGTTGAGGCGCAGAAAATGAATCACTATACGGTATTAATAATTGGCAGCGGTTTTGGTGGGCAGTGCTCGGCCATTAATTTGTTGCAGCAGGGTATTAATGACTTTTGCATACTAGAGCGCAGGGAGTTTATGGGCGGAACTTGGTGCCAAAATACCTACCCTGGCGCTGCAGTGGATGTGCAGTCCCCCTTGTATTCAATTTCATCGGAGCCGTATCAATGGACACAAATGTTTGCCGAGCAATCAGAGCTACAGGAGTACACCAACTATGTGATTGATAAGCATCAGTTGCGTAGCAAGACACAAAAAAACTCCAACGTGCTGGGTATGCAGTGGAATGCGGATAGCTCTCTGTGGGAGATTGAGGTTGAAGGCAAGGGCGTATTCACTGCGAAATATGTGGTCAATGCATCGGGGCCCTTAAGCACGCCGGTTATTCCCAACTTTAAGGGCAAGGATAACTTTAAGGGCAAGTCCTTCCACACTAACTATTGGGATAATAATTACGACTATAAGGGCAAGCGTGTCGCGATCATTGGTAGTGGCGCCAGTGCGGCTCAAGCGATTCCCGCTATTGCTGAAGATGTAGAGCACTTATATGTATTACAGCGCTCCCCGCACTGGGTGTTGCCGCGTCCCGATAGAAAATTCACTGATTGGCAGCGCAAATTGTTAGGGGTGAAGTGGATGCACAAGCTATTGCGCACGGCTATTTATTGGGAGCTAGAAAGTAGGGTTATCGCCTTCAAATACTTTGGCAAAAAGATACTTGAGTCTACAGTGCAAAAGCAGGCCAAGGCATTTATTAAAAAATCGATACAAGACCCAGAGCTACGAGCCAAGCTTACGCCTGATTTTACCATTGGCTGCAAGCGCATTATTTTGTCTAGCACGCTATACCCCGCCTTGAGCCGCGACAATGTCAGCTTGCTCGATAAAGACCAGGGCATAGAAGAAATTAAAGAACACAGTATTGTCACTCAGGATGGGCAGGAGCTAGAGGTTGATTTGATTATTTATTCAACTGGCTATGATGCTACGGACGGTGTTATCTCATACCCGGTGGTAGGCAAAGACAATAATACACTGGCTGATTTTTGGTCGGACTTCCCCCGTGCTTATCTAGGCACGTCCATGCCGAACTTCCCCAATCTGTTCATCGTTACAGGGCCTAATACTGGTATTGGCCATACCTCGGCAATATTTATCATCGAAGCTCAAATGAAGTACATCATGCAGAGTATAAAAACCGCTATGCAAAAGGATAGGCGGGTTATTGAGGTCAAGCCCTGCGCAGAGGGGGAATATACCAGCATGATTCATTCTGAAATGCAGAGGACTGTGTGGGAGTTCGGCGGCTGCAATAGCTGGTACAAAAGTAAAAGCGGAAAAGTAGTGGCCATGTTTCCAGGGTTTAGCTTTAGCTATCGCAAGATGGCGGGCAATTTTAAGCATGAACACCACAATTACTCATAGGAGGTGAGCATGAAGAATTTTTTGAATAAAGTAGTTGTTATCACCGGCGCGGGTTCGGGCATGGGGCGAGCCTATGCCATAGAGTTTGCCAAGCAGGGGGCACGCCTAGCCTTGAATGATTATGACCAAGCCGCCTTAGATGAAACACAGGCAATATTGAATCAACAGAGTGTTATTTATGCCGAGGCCTTTGATGTGTCAGATAAGCTAGCGATGCAAAGCTTTGCGGATAATGTGCAGAGCACCTTTGGAAACGCCCATGTGGTCATCAATAACGCGGGCATTGAAGGTGATGTTAAGCCAATTTTTGAGCTAGGGGGTGATGCCTTTGAGCGTGTGATGCAGGTGAACTATTTTGGTGTGGTCAATGGCACCAAGGCATTTCTGCCGCAATTGGTGGCCAACAACGAAGGTGCGATAGTCAATGTTTCAAGTATCTTTGGCTTAGTAGGAACACCTAATCATGCGGACTATTGTGCGAGTAAATTTGCCGTGCGTGGTTTTACTGAGGCCTTGATGGCCGAGTTTCAAAATAGCCCAGTGCAGATACACTGTGTACACCCCGGAGGCATAGATACTAATATAGCTCGCAGTGCTGGCAGCAAGAGCTTTTCCGATAAATACTTAACCACACCACCGGAAAAAATAGCCCAGCATGTGATCAAGTGCATACAAAAAAACAAGCCAAAAATCGTTTATGGCAAGGATTCTTATAAAACCTGGGCGGGAGCCAACCTAGTGCCGCAGAAATGGCTGTCAAAATTGATATGGCGTGATATGCGTGACGCTATCGATGTACAAGACTACAAAAAGTTCAACGGTAGAGGAGCAGTATAATGAAAAGCTTAAAAGGTAAGGTAGCGGTAGTCACGGGTGGGGGCGGCAATGGCATTGGTCATTGCCTAGTGATAGAGCTGGCTAAACGAGGGGTGAATGTAGCCTATTGTGATATAGCAGGATTAGAGCTTACACAGAAAGCCATTCGACCATACTCGGTGAAAGGCTATGCTGAAATAGTCGATATTAGTGACCGATTTGCAATTAAAGGTTTTGTTAAAAATGTGATCGCTGAATTTGGCCATGCGGACATTATCATCAACAATGCAGGTATTGCTTTGGGCGACTTAAGTTTTGATAAGGTTAGCGAAGAAGATTTTGATCGTATTACCGATATCAATTATTGGGGAGTGATACATACTACTCAGCAATTTTACCCGTATTTATTGACTAGACCAGAAGCGGCAATTGTTAATATATCCAGCTCACAGGGAATTATGGGCTTGCCGTATTTAGTGCCCTACTGCACCACTAAGTTTGCTGTACGGGGGTTTACAGACACTCTGCGGGTTGAGAATAAAATACGTGGCATAAAGAATATCTCTATACACACCGTACACCCGGGCGCAGTGGCGACCAATATCAGCTTAAATGCAGATTACCAAGGTTCAAGTACACAGAAATTTCATGAAAATTTACAAGCAGGCACCAGTCCTCAGTGTGCGGCAGAAATAATTTGCGATGGCATACTTAAGAATAAAGCTCGTATATTCATCAGTGATGGGCGCTTGCACGATTGGGCTGCACGTTTGCTGCCGACACAGTACGATAAAATCATACGTTTGGTGATGAGGCTGAAAGGTGTTGCGATAGTTTAATATGGCGTGGTAGGCCGTTTCGGTAGAGAGTGTGCTTTCATTGCATCTGTTATTTATAAAAAACACCTAAATTTTAACATTTGTTAAGGAAAGAGTTTTTTGGACTAGGTAAAGTGCCCTCCGAGTGATGCCTGACCCCATGTTTTGGGGGTGAGAGCAGCCAATGTCAAATAACAGGAATAGAGAGTTAGACCGATGATGGGGGGAGGCGTAGCGAGAGTATCAGGGCCGGTGAATAACAAATTTATTATTGTTTCTCATATGCTTATGAACCTAAATATTCCTAGTATATCCATCAATACAGTTGATCAATCAATTGGTATTGCGATTGATCGAAATGATGAGTTTAACCTCGCAAGAATACAACAAATACTGAAAAATGTGACCACGGGTCACGATATTCATGTCAGTAAAACGTTATTAAAGTCGAGTAGCAGTATTACTTACTGCATGAAGTTTAATAATATTTAGCTAAGTTTTGCTTGTGTAGATGTTTCACCCTTTGGACGGAGCCTAGTGCTCCGTTTTTTTTATGAGGGCTATTTAAGCTTTGAGTATCGCTGTGCTGAGCAGAGCCCAGCTGATGATAAATAATAGTCCACCTATAGGAGTGACAGGCCCAAACAACTTATTACCAGTTAGCGCCATAGCGTAGAGGCTGCCACTAAATAGACAGAGGCCGGCAAACATAGCCCAGCCAGAGGCTTTGAGCAGGCTGGAGTCGGTGGCCCACTGAGAGAGTAGGCCGATCGCCAGTAAGCCTAGGGCGTGATAGAAGTGATACTCCACGCCGGTGCTAAAGGCGCTGAACAGCCTTTCCTCTAACTTGTTCTTGAGGCCGTGAGAGCCAAAAGCGCCAAGCATAACGGCGAGTAGCATATTTATGGAACCGAGCAGCAGGAATGTTTTGTGTGCAATCATTTTTCTAGCTTCCTAAAAGGGTAAATATCGTAGCGGGTATTTTTGCTTTCTACCGTCACTGAAGGCTCCTGGTCATTTAAATGCGGCGCGCCCTTGGGCCGCTTGACCACAACCCGCGCAGGCTTGGAGTCTAGTGCAGCCTCTAACAGCTTATCCGCATCTAGATCGTCGCCGACTAGCTCGCGAAAGATGCGCATTTCCTTTTTCACTAAGGCAGATTTTTCGCGGTGCGGGTACATGGGGTCCATATAGATCACATCGCAGTCATTCTTGCCTTGTTGCAGGTAGTCGAATGACGAAGTGCCCGCGAGTTGCATGTTTTGAGTAATAGCGTGCGTATTTTCATCCTGCTGGGCACGGCGCAGGGCGTCTTCTAGTAGCGCGTGAGTAATAGGTGCCCGCTCGAGCATGGTGACTGCACAGCCCAAGCTGGCTAGTACAAAGGCGTCACGACCCATGCCCGCTGTGCAATCTAATACACTGGGGTTGAGACCGTTTTTAAGTCCAATTGCCTTGGCGATGGTTTGTCCTCGACCGCCGCCGTGCTGCCGCCGATGTGCGGCCTTGCCGCCGACAAAGTCTACATACACCGCGCCAGCGGCCTTGGGGCGGTAGTCGATAAGCTGCAAAGTGTTATTGCTATACAGCAACTGTAAGCCGCTAGATGTTGCTTGCACTGGCAGCTCTAACTGCTCTGCTAGGCTATCCGCATTCTGCTTCAGCTCTGTATCTTCCGCCCAAACGGTGATTTCCGATATATTTTCATTACGCCATAACATGTGGGGAGTGTATCATCACATCCATGTTTAAGCTTACCAACGACCAGCGCCGTATCTATTTAGAATTCACCGTTAGAATCATGCTGCTAATAGCCGTGTTATCTCTGACTGCTGTTTTTTTGGCTTCACTGTTTCGCAGCAACCCTGAATTGGACGATGTGAAAGTGTTTAGCTTGGCCGATTTGAAATACGGGCAGGCGCGCTTGCTGGATTGGCATGGCAAGAAGCTATGGTTGTTAAAGCGTCGCAGTTATCAGGTGGCCGGCTTGCGCGACCTAGATAATAAAGTGAAGGACGAGTGGTCTAAGCTTAAGCCGTTGCCTAAGGGTATGAACTATTTGCATCGTGGCCTGTTATCTGAGTATGTATTGCTGTTTGCTTATGGTGACCAGTGCCAAGTTGAGGTGGTCGAAGGTGATGTTGCGGTGGCGTTTTACGAGCCCTGTACACAGCTGCAATATGATATTGCTGGCCGGGTGTTCAAGAGTAGTGATGCTTCAGGGGTGGCAGAGCACTTGCGTGTGCCCGCCTATCGTATTGTTGGCGCTAAGCTGTTGGTGGGCGATGAGCCTAGATAGCGATTTAGTAGTGTGGTGGCTTCTCATCCGCTAGCTGCTCAAACAGGCTGGCTTCGCTGCCAGAACCGCTGGGGCTAGCGTTTTTCATATGCTCTTTGATTTCGGTGATTTCATTTTTGAAGCGCATATTTTCATCTTGCAGTTTCACCACCACCTCATTCAGCTCTTCGTGCAGGCTTTCTAAGTAGGCGACCTTGATTTGCAGATCTTCGATTTCTTGCTGAGGCATTAAATTCTCCTGCTAACCTTGCGGCGTAAGTCGCGCATAATGATAAATAGCCAGGGCCACAGTGCTGCTCCAATGATCACAGGAGAGAAATACATGAACACCGAACCCGTGTGATAGCCGCGCCCGCTATCTATCCAGTAGGCTAAAAATTGCTTAATCAATAATAAAATACCGACAATAATCGCCTGCTGCATCAGTGGCAGAACACGTATGCTTTGGTAGTTCTTTACAAATAGCCAGCCGATGAAAACACAGCCCAAGGCGTGCTCGCCGAGTAGTGAGCCGTACATTACATCGAGGGTTAAGCCCATCACCAAGCCTGCGATAACGCCGATTTTTTCGGGGTGAGCCAGCCACCAGTACATCAATGTTAAAGTGATGAAATCTGGGCGCATGGGGGCTATTAATTCAGGTAGTGGCATCTGCATAAACATACAGGCGACGATCAAGTTAATGATTATAAGGCCGGTGACCTGTGGACTACGCATCAGGCTTGTCCTCCTGAATTACAGCATCGTCTGATGTGGACTGGTTGAGCTCTGTGCGGATGGGCCATATCAGCAGTACTTCACTACTCTGGTCTAGCTTGGCAGTGGGTTTGGCTGTGACTTTGGCAAAGGGCTGGCCAGGCTTGCGTTTTATCTGAGTCACAACGGCAACGGGGTAATTCCTGGGGAAGCGTCCACCCAAGCTAGAGGAGATCATCAGGTCTCCCTCTTGTAAATCTGCGCTATTGGGGATGTGTAGCAGCTCTAGCTCATTGGCTATTCCTGTACCCCTAGCTAGGGTGCGAAGCCCAGAGCGATTCGATTGCACAGGGATGTCGTGTTTGGCATCTGATATCAATAATACGGTGCTACTGAGTTCGCCGGTATGAGTGACCTGTCCCATAATTCCTTCGGCACTGATAATGGGTTGGCCCGCGTAGACCTCGTCGCGCAGGCCTTTGTTGATGGTGATCTGCTGGGAGTAGGGGTCTAGGGCGACGGTTAGTAGCTCAGCGACCAGTGAGCGTTCAGTGACTTGCTGAGAAGAGCCCAGCAGCTCGCGTAGACGCAGATTCTCACGCTGCAAAATCTCTAGCTTTTGCTGGCGTGTAAGCAGGTCAAGGTTGGCTTGGCGTAGCGTAGTATTTTCGTTGATCAGTGTGTTGTGTGTGCTGAGTTGCTGGTTACCCCAGCTAAACAGTGCAAAGGGTGCGTTGATGGCGTAGCGCAAGGGGGTGATGGCAAAGTCAATACCGCGACGCAGGCCTTCTAGGTGGTTGTTGCGACTGTCCACACTCATTAGGCCTAGGCAGAGTATCACGCAGAAAATCATACGTAGTGTGGGGCTGGCGCCTTGTTGGAATAATGAACCTTGCATGGATGCGGAATATAAGCCACAGCGCGGCCAGAGTACAGGGAAACAGTATATAGATAGACACAAAAAAAGCCCCGCAGTGCGGGGCTTTTGTCTTTGCTGGCAGTGTAGGTCGGGCTTAGTCTTGTGAGTAAAACTCTTCGCCGTGCTCGTCGATCAGCTCTAGCACACGACCGCCGCCGCGAGCGACACAGGTCAGCGGCTCTTCGGCAACCAATACTGGCAAGCCTGTTTCTTCCATGATCAATCGATCAAGGTCGTGCATTAGGGCGCCACCGCCAGTGAGCACGATGCCGCGCTCGGCAACGTCTGCACCTAGCTCAGGAGGTGTGGCTTCTAGTGCAGCCTTAACCGCGTGAACAATGCCATATAGAGGCTCTTGTAGGGCTTCTAGTATTTCGTTGCTGTTAACGGTAAAGCTGCGAGGAACACCTTCAGACAGGTTGCGGCCTTTGACTTCTAGTTCTTTCAGCTCTTTACCTGGGTAGGCCGCGGCAATTTGGTGCTTGATTTTCTCTGCAGTGGCTTCACCGATCAAAATGCCGTAGTTGCGGCGGATGTAGCTGATAATTGCTTCGTCAAACTTGTCGCCGCCGATGCGTACTGAGGCAGAGTAGACAATGCCGTTTAAAGACATTACCGCCACTTCTGACGTGCCGCCGCCTATGTCGAGTACCATGGAGCCGCGTGGCTCATCGACGGGCATACCCGCACCGATTGCTGCGGCCATCGGCTCTTCGATTAAATAGGCTTTGCGCGCGCCTGCACCGAGTACCGATTCGCGTATCGCTCGGCGCTCCACCTGAGTCGCTCCACAGGGTACACAGACTAGTACACGAGGGCTGCGCGACCACTTGCGGCTAGCGGTGGCCTTGCGGATGAAGTGTTGTAGCATCTTCTCGGTGATCGTGAAGTCGGCGATGACACCGTCCTTCATGGGGCGAATCGCCTCCATATTGTCGGGGGTGCGGCCTAGCATGCGCTTGGCGTCCATTCCGAAGGCTTCTAGCTTAGATGCCCCCGTAGTGCGGTCGCGGCGAATGGCCACTACCGAGGGTTCATCCAGTACGATGCCTTCCCCTCGAGCGTAAATAAGGGTGTTAGCGGTGCCCAAGTCAATGGACAAGTCATTAGAAAAAAAGCTTCCAAACACAGTAATATCTCAGTTTCATTGGCGTGAAAGGCGAAACTTTAGCAATGCCGTGGCCCTATCGCAATATATATTGTTGTTAATCCTCAAAAACACTGATTTGGGGCTGATCTGAGTAGGGAAAAATGATACCTTTGCCCACTTTCCACGCACATAGTCATTTTTTATGTCACTGAAGCAAGACGAAATTATAAAAATCTCCAATCTGGCCAAGCTAAATATTAGCGATGAACAGATGGGGGAGTATGAAAACCGCCTAACCAGCATCCTCGATTTGGCTGAGCAGATGGGTAGTATTGATACCACTGGTGTTGAGCCTATGTCCCACCCCCTGCATATGACTCAGCGCCTACGTGAAGACGTGGTGACTGAAGGCAGCCAACGCGAACATTTTCAAGAGCACGCTCCCTCTGTAGAGAAGGGCTTGTTTGTTGTACCCAAGGTAATTGAATAAGCCATGCATAATAAAACGATAGCGCAGTTATCTGCCGGACTTGCTGCGGGCGAGTTCTCCAGCACAGAGCTGACACAGCACTTTTTGCAGCGCGTTAAAGACAATCAAGATTTGAACGCTTTTATCACGGTGACTGAGCCACAGGCACTCGCAGCGGCCCAAGCGGCTGATGCACGCCGTGGAGCAGGTAATGCGGATGTGCTGACGGGAATCCCGTTTGCGCATAAGGATATTTTCTGCACTAATGGCATCCGCACATCCAGCGGTTCAAAAATGCTGGATAACTTTATCGCGCCCTATGATGCGACGGTGGTCGAGAAAATGGCGGCCAGTGGTATCGTTAGCTTGGGCAAGCTGAACATGGACGAGTTCGCGATGGGTTCGTCCAACGAGACCAGCTTTTATGGCGGCGTGAAAAATCCTTGGGACACGCAGCGTGTGCCGGGCGGTTCTTCGGGTGGTTCGGCTGCAGCGGTTGCTGCACGCCTCGTACCGGGAGCTACCGGTACAGATACCGGCGGCTCTATTCGCCAGCCCGCCTCCTTCTGTGGGATTTCTGGTTTGAAACCTACTTATGGCAGCGTGTCTCGCTACGGTATGATCGCTTTTGCCTCTAGCATGGACCAAGCTGGGCCTATGGCGCGCACAGCAGAAGATTGTGGCTTGTTGTTGCAGTCAATGGCTGGTTTTGACGAGCGCGACTCAACATCCTCAGAGCGTGATGTACCCAACTATAACGGTGAATTGAACAACTCCTTAAAGGGTTTGAAAATTGGCCTGCCGAAAGAATATTTTGGTGAAGGCTTATCTGCTGATGTTGCCAAGGTAGTTGAAGCTGCGATTGAAGAGTATAAGAAGCTGGGTGCTGAAATTGTTGAGGTCAGTTTGCCTAACTCACACTTATCCGTACCTGCATATTATGTAGTGGCACCTGCGGAGTGCTCGTCAAACCTTTCACGTATGGATGGCGTGCGCTTTGGACATCGCTGTGAAGATCCGAAAAATTTAGAAGACCTGTATCGCCGTTCACGTTCAGAAGGCTTTGGTGACGAAGTTAAGCGCCGCATCATGATTGGCGCCTATGTGTTGTCTGCGGGTTATTACGATGCCTACTATATTAAGGCACAGCAGGTTCGCCACTTGATTTCGGAGGACTTCAAAAAAGTCTTTGAAAAAGTGGATGTAATCATGGGGCCTACGGCGCCAGAAGCGGCCTTTAAAACAGGCGAAAAGAGTGGCGATCAGACCTCAATGTATTTGTCAGATATATATACCATTGCGGTGAACTTGGCTGGATTACCGGGTATGTCGATTCCTGCGGGGTTTGCGGATAGCAAAATGCCCGTTGGCCTGCAGTTGATTGGCAACTATTTTGCTGAGCCAAAGCTATTGAATGCAGCGCATCAATTTCAGCAAGTCACTGACTGGCACAACAAGGCTCCCGAGGGCTTCGAATAATGTTGAATACCATACTGAATATTATCTGGTTGATCATGGGCGGCTTCTTTGCGGGTTTGGGCTGGTATTTGGGTGGTGTATTGATGGCTATATCCATCATTGGCCTGCCTTGGGCGCGCGCCTGCTTCAATATTGGCCGTATGGTACTTTGGCCTTTTGGCTACGAAGTGCGCGAGCGTGAAGTTGAAGACCTCGGCACGGGTACGCTAGGCGCGATCGGTAACGTGTTGTGGTTTGTATTTTCCGGTCTATGGTTGGCGATCGGCCATTTAACCGCTGCGTTAGCGTTGTTTGTGACGATCATTGGCATCCCCTTTGCGTTTCAACATATTAAATTTATTCAAATTTCACTCTTTCCCATTGGTAAAGAAGTGGTCGAGAAAGAGGATTAAGCATGTCTTGGGAAGTTGTTTTAGGTCTTGAGATACACGCTCAACTATCGACCAAAAGTAAGATTTTTTCCGGCGCATCTACCGCTTACGGTGCCGAGCCAAACACACAGGCCTGCGCGGTTGATCTTGGTTTTCCAGGTGTCTTGCCGGTGCTGAATAAGGAAGCCGTACGCATGGCTACTAAGTTCGGCTTGGCGGTGAATGCAGAAATTGGCAAGCGCAATGTATTTGATAGAAAAAACTATTTCTATCCTGATTTACCGAAGGGTTATCAAACGTCGCAGATGGATTACCCAATTGTGGGTGTGGGCGAGCTAGAGATTGAATTCGAAAATGCCAAAGGGGAATTAGTCACTAAACAGATTGGTATTACCCGTGCGCACTTGGAGGAAGATGCGGGTAAGTCGCTGCATGATCAAATTTCTGGCAGCACCGGTATCGATTTGAACCGTGCGGGTACACCCTTGCTAGAAATTGTTTCTGAGCCGGATATGCGTTCGGCTAAGGAAGCAGTTGCCTATATGCGCAAGATCCACTCTCTGGTGCAGTACATTGGTATCTGTGATGGAAATATGCAGGAGGGTTCCTTTCGCTGTGATGTGAATGTCTCTTTGCGCCGCCCCGGTGCCCCTGAGTACGGCACACGTGCCGAGATCAAGAACATTAACTCATTTCGCTTTGTAGAGCAGGCGATTGCGGTAGAAGTGGAGCGCCAGGCAGATATTTTGGAGTCTGGTGGCACTGTGGTTCAGGAAACACGTTTGTTTAACCCTGATCTAGGAGAGACCAAGTCCATGCGCTCTAAAGAGGATGCTAACGACTACCGCTACTTCCCTTGTCCTGACTTACTGCCTGTTGAGTTAGAGGACAGCTTTATTGAAGCGGTGCGCGCGGAGCTGCCCGAGTTGCCCGATGTTAAGAAGGCGCGTTATATGAGCGAGCTAGGCTTGCCTGCCTACGATGCGGGTGTGCTGACTGCGAACAAGCAAATTGCCGATTATTTTGAGGCGGTGATAGCCGCAGGTGCAGATGTAAAATTAGCGGCAAACTGGGTTAACGGCGAATTAGCCGCGACTTTGAATAAGGCGGAAGTTGAAATTCAATCTAGCCCAGTGACAGCTGAGCTACTGGCGGGCATTCTGATTCGTATTAGCGACGACACTATCTCTGGTACGGCGGCAAAGAAAGTCTTTGAGGCGGTTTGGGCCGGACAGGGCGATGCGGATAGTGTGATAGAGGCCAAGGGCTTAAAGCAGATTACCGACACAGGCGCGATTGAAAAAATCATCGATGACATCATTGCCAATAACGAGAAGCAGGTAGACGGCTATCGGGCAGCGCCAGCAGATAAGCGTGGCAAGATGATTGGCTTCTTTGTGGGTCAGGTCATGAAGGCCTCCCAAGGCAAGGCCAACCCAGGCCAAGTTAATAAGTTACTGAAGCAGAAGCTGGAAGGCTAGTAGCCTTCTCATATGCTTTAGTTGATATCCCGGCCCTGCGCCGGGATCTTTTTTATAGTTCGTTTAAACAGGTTGCACCATGAACCAAGATTCTATTACGCGTTTTCTAATTGATAATTCCAATGTGCGTGGCGAAGTTGTTCGCCTGACTGACAGCTGGCAGGAAATACTGCGCCGTGCAAACTATCCGCATAGTGTGCAAGATCTATTGGGTGAGGCAGTGGCGGCAACGGCGCTGTTGGCCGAGACCATTAAGTTCGACGGTGCGCTCACTCTACAAGTGCGCGGTGCTGGTCAGGTGGAGTTATTAGTGGTGCAAGTGACTTCTGATAATACTTTTCGTGGAATGGCTAAATGCGCTGGTGAAGTCAGTGGTGAAACACTGCAAGAGCTGTTAGGTGACGGGCAAATGGCGATCACTATTGAAATGGGCGAGGGCAAGCAGGACTACCAAGGTATTGTTCCTCTACAAGGCGATCGTTTGCAGGATGCGATTCAGGGTTACTTTGAAAACTCTGAGCAGCTGCCGACACGTGTATGGCTGTCAGCGGATGATAATGCGGTATCGGGTTTGTTTTTACAGAAGCTTCCCGGTTCAGAAGGTGGGGCTGAAGAAGATCAAGATCAATGGAGCCGCGTGACTCAGCTAGCTGCCACGGTGAAGCCTGAAGAGCTACAAAAGTTAGATGCGGATAGGCTGCTGTATCGCCTTTTCAACGAAGAAGAGATTCGTTTGTTCGAAGCACAAGCGCTGAACTTTCAGTGCACCTGCTCTCGTGAGCGCACTGCGGGCGCGATTAAAGCGATGCAGAAAGAAGAAGCCCTAGAAATCGTCGCAGAAGAGGGCGACATTAATGTTGAGTGTCAATTCTGCAAAGAGGAGTATGTTTTTGACAAGGTTGATGTAGAGGCGTTGTTTCATGCAAGCCATAATGGCACCGAGGGAATGCAGAGCTAATCAATATTGAGAGGTTACTTGTGGTTTAGATGCGAATTCATGGGTTAATGACGTTTAAATACAATTATTTAAAAGCAAACTTCCGGTACTATCGCGGCTGAATATTATAATACGGGAATTAAGGATGTTATTTTTTAAGGAGCTTGCAGCTTCCACTGTGCTTGTCAGTTTGTTTTTGAGCTTTTCGGCTCATTCTTCGGTATCGCAGGACGGCCTATGGTCAGACCTCTCATTTAAGTCGAGTGTAGCGAAGGAGTTTAGTTATCGCTCATTACAGGCGAATACAGACCAGCTTATAGACCAGCTTAAAAGTGCTCCTCTTGAGGGTTCATCCGAGCAAGGCTTAGAATTGCATTTACCGCTTTCTGGTGGAAGTTTTGTACGAGTAGCTGTATATGAGTCGCCGATTATGGCCTCGGAGCTTGCAAGTAAATTTCCTAGTATTAAAACATATAAAGTATTTGGCTTAGACGAGAAGCAGGTTACGGGGCGCTTGGATATTGGGCCTTTAGGTTTTCACGGTATGCTCGATACTGCTGAAGGTAGTATTTATATAGAACCAGAGTCTAGTTATACAAAGTCGGCTTCTGTACAGCAATACAGGAGCTTTAATAAGTCGGCTTACCCAGAAAACACGGAAGACTTTAAGTGCTCTATTGAGGGGCATGAGCACAAAAGTTCTAATTTCTCATATTTAAGCCGAGCGACAGCAAAACTCGGCACTGCTTTTAAGAGCTCGGGTACGAAGAAGCGGACCTATCGATTGGCGGTTGCAGCCACTAATGAATATACGGCGACGGTAAGTGCTAGCGGGGGCAATGGAACTGTTGCTGAGGGGCAGGCGGCTATTGTGACGGCAATCAACCGTATTAATCAAATTTACGAAAAAGAAGTGGCTGTAAAATTTGAATTGGTTGCCAATAATAGCTCTGTTGTGCACCTAGGGCCAGCAGATGACGGGCTGGATAATACTAGTGCGAATAATTTGATTGACCAAATCCAAGGAAAGTTAGACTCGGTAATTGGACAGGCCAATTATGATATAGGCCACGTTTTTGCTACTACACCAGGAGGCGTAGCTCGCTTAGGGTCGGTATGTGAAGCAAATAACCAGGCTAAAGGGGTAACTGGTACTAATAACCCCGTAGGCGACCCTTTTGTTGTTGATTATGTGGCGCATGAAATTGGGCACCAGTTTGCCGCGCAACATAGCTTTAATGCTGGTGGTTTGACCTCAGGGTCATGCGATGATGATAATAGAACTAATCACACCAGCACCGTAGGGGGAACTCCTTTGTCGGATGCAGCCTATGAGCCGGGCAGTGGTTCAACCATTATGGCCTATGCAAATATTTGTCATCCACAAAATATTCAAGGGCAGTCGGATGACTACTTTCATGCCCGTAGCTTAGAGCAAATTAGAGACTTTGTTGATGGTTTAGTTGGTGTCCCTGGTTATGACGGGTCTACGTGTGGTGTTGAAACTAATACGGGTGACACTATTCCCACCGTAGAGGCGGGCAGTAATTATACGATCCCTGGCAGTACTCCTTTTGCCCTAACGGGAGTTGGTGCGGATGTTGATGCGGCTGATGCAGGCACGCTTACTTATACCTGGGAGCAGTATGACTTGGGCTCTAAGTCCACTACCTTGGCTGAGATGCATACCGATGCTGATACTCGCCCGTTGTTTCGTTCTTATAAAGGGACTAGTTCACCTACGCGCTACTTTCCTGCTTTAACAGCAATTTTATCGGGCAATTTAGAGTCAATTACAGGTGAACGCTTACCTACTACCGACCGAGATATGAAGTTCCGCCTGACGGTGCGTTCGGGTGCCCAAGGCTTCAATCAAGATGACATGACGGTAACGGTTGATAAAGATGCGGGTCCTTTGCTGGTAACCGCGCCGGCAGCTGCAAGTACTTTCTCAGGATCTTCGGATACCACTGTGACATGGGATGTAGCTAACACAACTGCTGCTCCAGTGAACTGTGCAAATATGGCCATCAGCTATTCAACAGATAGCGGACAAAATTTTGACACAACACTGCTGGCGTCTACGCCTAACGATGGTTCACAGTCAGTAACGCTGCCAAATACTACGACGACTCAAGGCCGTATTAAGGTTCAGTGTCAGAATAACATTTTCTTCAATGTGTCCCCTGGAGATTTTAATGTTAATGCTATTGGCTCTTTGGCGATATCGGCGTTGTCGGCGAATAAATTTGAAGGTGACTCTTCAACAACGGCTTATACATTTAACGTGGTTCGTTCTGGCTCTACTGCAGGAATAGCAAGTGTAAATTATATAGTCTCTGGTGATGGAAGTACCCCAGCGGATGCTGCTGATTTTGGCGGGTCCTTTCCAGGAGGTACTGTGAATTTTGCAGATGGTGAGTCCAATAAAATATTAACTATTAATGTGGCAGGGGATACAGAGCCTGAGAGCTATGAAGGTTTTAAGGTAACTTTATTCTCGCCCGTAAACGCATCACTTCCGCTTCTTCTTCCAACAGCTAGCGGCAATATTTTCAATGATGATGCGAGCTTGTCTATAGCGGCTACATCTGCGGATAAAGCCGAAGGTGACTCGGGTACAACAGCCTACACCTTTACGGTAAGCCGTACGGATAGCACTACTGGCACAGCTAGCGCTAGCTATGCCGTTACTAGTGCTACTGCCGACGGAGCCGATTTTGGCGGAAGCTTCCCAACGGGAACGGTTAACTTTGCCGACGGTGATAGTAGTAA
>Ga0105356_10000157_pt1 | contig 58449 bp, 35 predicted proteins | sample GOMGulsemesocosm_3_FD_83502 | JGI IMG/M metagenome (GOLD analysis project Ga0105356, IMG submission 83502) | Methane-oxidizing microbial communities from mesocosms in the Gulf of Mexico - GOM9D Gulf of Mexico | ecosystem: Environmental > Aquatic > Marine > Cold seeps | place: Gulf of Mexico...
GCCAGTGACAGTGGTAGAGCCCCCGAGATTAAGGTTTTGATCACCCGTAATATTGAGCGTTTGCAGATCTTCAGCCCTGAGTGTATCAACAGAGTTTGCGGCTCTATCAGATTTTAAGTTGATCGTCTCGATACCTTGATCGACAGCCCCCCCGCGCTCTTGCAGGCTCAAACGATTGAGATTAACATTGGAGAGCGTCAAATTAGTGCTATCGGTATCGTTGGCCACGGCCGCGTCTGTGAATTCAAAATCAACACTCTGACCAATTTGACCGGAATTCATCACAGAGAGGGCGTCGGAAACAACGCCAATATTATCAATAGTCGCGGCCGCCACACCATCATTGATACGCTCGATGTTGATGGCCTTTGCCAAGCCAGTGGCATCTTGCAAGTCTAATTCGTCAACGGCGTTGTTTGATTGAGTATTACTAGAGCCAGAGCCGGTGAATTTAATATTGACAGTATCAATGTTATTTAACGTAGGCGTGACAGTCGTACCACCATTGTCGTTAGCGTTGCCCAAAGTAACGTTTAGCGTTGCATTATCACCAGAACCCGTGAGTGTATCTTCATCTTGTAAAGCGTTGATACGGTCATCCCCGCCAGGGGTAAACACTAAACCGGCATTGAAAACGTTGGCGGTAGCGGTGTCTGTACCATTGGTCAGTGTGAAAGCGCTAGTATCTTGTACCGGTGGAATAGTCGCAGGATCATCAGTAATACTAGCAATTGCCCCTTGCAACACGGCTAAATCCGTAGAGCTCTGATTTTCAGAGTAATTGCTCGCGCCCAGGATTTTATTTTCAAAGGTTAAGCTCGCCTTGCCAAAATCGGCGTGATCATTGGGAACGGCGATCAGCGTCTCACTAACAAATTTGATCGTCTCGGCAAATGATTTGCCACTGTTTAATTGGCCTTCCGTGAATTGCACGGCGAGGGCTTTGTTGGCATCGCTGAGAGTATCGCCCACTAAATTATTGATAAAAGCGACCGCAAAGTCATTATTCGACATAGACGCCGGATACATGTCGTTAAAGACACCGGTGCCGGCCAAATCGTTAGCGAGGTCATCTAAAGCGCGTCCGCCGGTAACGAGCGCTTCAAGTTCGGCCAATATTGCTTTGCCGGGGGCGGCGTTAAACATGCCGACGACGAGTTGTACTATGCTGGTTTGAGTAGCTGAAAGAGCCATTGTGTTCTCCTGATTTATTCATATGAAATAGCCGTGTGTCTTCATCCTTGATGACGGGTAGATCAACGCACAACTCAGCAAAGACTAGTTCAGCTTGTATTCAGCTGATGTGATTTGCGTCACATAACTGAATATATTATGAACTAACATGTATTAAAGTTATTTTTTGGAGATGTTATTTGGGTAAATTTCAATTGTATTCATTAATTTAAATAAGTGGGAAAATTAAAAAGGGAAGAAGGAGTCAGGAAAAGGGGTCTGATCAAGCTGATCCTTTGGTTAAACCTTTGGCGCTAATCGTTCGAAACATCTATAATAATTAAATCGAATGATACTAAGGTGAAATTCTCATGCTAGCACTTTCAGCTAATGATGCAAAAACACAATTTGGTGATATGTTGATGAAAGTTCAACGAGCCCCAGTGCAAATTAACAAAAATGGTAAACCAGTTGCCGTTGTTATTTCTGTTGATGAATATCAAAGTATGGAAGCTTTAAAATTACAGTTATTAAAAAGCAGAGCCGTAAAAGCGCTTGAAGATATTAATAATGGCAATACGGTTGATGGGGAACAATTCTTTAATGAGCTGGGATCTGGACAGTATGATTAAATGAGCGCTTATAGATTAACGCCAGATGCACAAACTGATCTTATTGAAATTCGTCGATTTACCTTACAGCAGTGGGGGATCGAGCAATCTAAACAATATATTTTTAAACTACGAGACACTATAAAGGTATTGGCAGAGGCACCCACCTTGGGTAAACAGCGTCATGACATGGGCACCGATGTCTATAGCTTCCCTCATGTAAGCCACGTTATTTACTACATCATAGATAAACAAAAATTAGTGGTATTTGGCGTTCTGCACCAAAGCATGCTGCCTCGCTTGCATCTCGATGATCGAAATAGAAGTTGATCCTTATGAATCGATCAGCTTCTGCTTTCTTGAAATAATGCTGATTTGTGATCACCACCTTGTGGCCTAGGACTACAGCGTCTAGCGGTTTGTTTTTCAATTTGTGCTTTAAATTTAGCATCGCCTAGTACCCAAGACTTATTGGTCGCATTTCTAATTTCTTGCAAGCTATATTCAGCGAGAGGTTGTGTAAACAACCGTGTATAAGCGGCCTCGCGCGCGGGTTTGTCATTCGCGAGCGCTTGGTAAATAGGATGCGGTGTCAGCAATTTAATGTCTTTACCTAAAGTATTTCCCTGGAAGCTAGACCAGGGATATTCAGCGGGTAGTTCCACCATAGCAGCACGTATAGGGTTTAATTCTATATAGCGCATAACCGTGAGAAAATATCGCTCAGATTGAATGATCGTCGATTTAAAACGCCCTTCCCATAATGTGCCAGTGCGCTGGTATTTAGTGTTGATATAACGCACATAGTATCTGCCTATTGCTTGTATTAACTCGCTGATACCTTGTGTACTCGAAGGCGTTGCTAATAAGTGCACATGATTCGTCATCAACACAAAGGCATGGATAGCCACGTTATAGTGCAGGCTGTACTCTAATAGTTTATCTAAATAGACTTTATAGTCTTGCTCCTCAAAGAAACAAGCTTGGCGATTATTACCTCTTTGAATAATATGTTGCGGCACATTGGCTAAGCAAATTCTCGGTAGACGGGCCATAGCGGATAGTCTCTTAGATAAAGCATTTTCTACCAGAATAGTGTGATCTTAAAGAAAGTCAATTTGATGGCGTTTCTGGATTGAGGAGGAGTAAGAGAATCAACTTGATCTGACCCCTTTGATCCAGAATAGTGTGATCTTAAAGAAAGTCAATTTGATCTATTTCATGACAGAGGTGTAAAGTAAAGAAATCAACTTGATCTGACCCCTTTGATCAGTTAAAAGCTGAAATGATAGGGGAAAGCTTCTGCGAAACAGCTTAACTTAGCAGTATTCTGATCTGACCCCTTTGATCATTTGATCTGTAGTAGAAATAAAAAAGCCCTTCAACACAATGTGTCAAAGGGCTTAGAAGGTTTAGTATCTTAAAAAGATACCAAGGCTACTGACTCGTGAGAGGGTTTGCCATTTACCTTGATCGTTGATTAAGCAATAACATCAGCTGCAGAAAGTACTCCACTAACACCAACTACTTCAACAGCGAAATCGGTTGCTGCAGTATACACAGCATCAGCAGAGTTGTTTGATACAAGGTATGTACCAGCTGCTGTACCAGCAGAAACAGTTACTAGTATAGTATCACCTAAACCATCCCAGTTTGTAGCAGCATTACCTATAGCAGCAGTAACTGCATTTTGGAACTCAGCAGCCAAAGTTGCATTTGAAGCTGTTGCAATAGTTTGAGCTGTAAATGCTGCACCAGCATTACCAGTAACAAATTTATCATCACCAGCTGTAAAGCCAGTAACAATATCCATATCAGTAACAAAACTACTTGTAATAGTTACATCATCTTGGCCTAGGCTTAGAGAGATATTATCAACACCTGCGAGGCCATTGATATCAGTAGAGTCAGTTGCATCTGTAGTAACGATAGTGATTGTATCACCAGCAGTACCACCAGTGATAACTTGGGTAGCAGCACCATCTATAGTTGTAACAGTTAATGCACCTGTACCTGCCATAGTAACATCTGATTGACTTACATTAGTAACTGTAGCCGCACCATCGCCAGAGATAGTTAATACTGAGCCATCTGCATGGTTTGCTGCATTAATAGTAGTAGAGGCAGCAGTTGCGTTAGCTTGAATGTTAACAGCAGCAGGTGTACCTGTACCTAAATTAACAACTAAAGCACCTGTACCGGCGTTGTTATCAAGATCGTCGCCATCAAAGTTGTTGATAGTTAATGCACCAGAACCAGATACATCTAGAGTACCTGTAGCCGTTATAGCATTAGCATCAACAGTTAGCGCTGAACTACTAGCTAGATTAAGATTATTAGCACCGGTAACAGCACCTAATGTAACAGCAAGACCATCAATACCAGTACCAATAGTTAGGGTTCTAGAAGTGATTAAAGCACTTGCATTTAAGGTAGTAACACCGGTTAGCTGACCATTAGCAAATGTTGCATTGGCATCATCAGTTAACACAAGAGCTGAACCAGCAGTACCTACAAAACTTTCGAAAGCAGCAATATCGTCAGCTACACCGTCATTATCGATAGTTAATGTATTAGCACCAAAGTTAGCAGATGCAACAGCACCATCAGTTACTGCGATACCGTCGATATTAGTACTTCCATTGAAGAAAATATCAGATCCAGCAGCACCAGTAATAGCGATTACATCTGTAAGATCAGCCGCATCTACAGTTACATCATCAGCAGTAGCAAGACTTAATGTCTCAACAGCCGTTAATGTTCTTGAAGTGAAATCAAAGTCATCAGTGGCAGCGTTACCAGTTAATGTCAGTGTATCAGCGCCAGCAGAACCAGTAATGTTTCCAGAGAATGAAGCGAAGTTGTCTTCATCGATAGTAATATTACTAGCTGAGTTAAACGCTAGATTTTCAAGGTTAGTAACAGTTAAAGGAGCTAGGCTCACAGTACCATCAACACTTAATGTTTGAGTTGTTCCTGAAACACCAGCAACTGTAGCAATTAGGTTTGCAGTTGCAAGTCCTAAACTACCGTTATCGATAAGAACTGTTTCAACAGAGCTATCAATATTTACTGCTTCAAGGTTAGAAACGTTACCTGCGATTGCATTTAAATCAGCAGTCTCATTGCCAGCAGCTGTAGCAGAAACATTTAAAGTATCTGTTCCGATTAAGCCATTGATTGTTGAACCAACAAGTTGAAGAACAGTTGCATTGATAGTATCGTTTTCGTTAGTAAGGATATTAGCTTCAGTGCTGTGAGCAGCAGTAGCAGTGTTAAATGCTGCTTGGTTAGCAGTAAATGTAACACCTGTACCGAAACCTAGATCGGCAGCAGTTAATGCAGTGATGCCGTCAAGTTTAATACGTAAATCGCCATTACCGATAGTACCTAAACCTGCTAGATCTACGATTAAAACATTTTCAGACGTAATGAAAACAGCTTGTCCAGCAACACCCGTAAGTGCAGTTTCAGCAGCTGTTGTATTTTCAACATTACCTAAGAATAGTGTAGAAGTGTTTACGCCTAGAGCAACTAGGTTTAATACGTCAGAACCTTGAGTGAAGTTCATGATAGTATCTGAAGATACACCAGAAGACTGGTTTGCGTTGTTATAACGAACAGTATCAGCACCAGCACCCATGTTGATGGTATCACCACCAGTTTGAGTACCAACAATCGCACCCATAGTCCAGTCAGTACCGCCTGCACCGAATGTATATACAGCACCTGCAGCAGAAGTACTTAGACCAGCGCCAGCACCAACAGAACCTAGAGCAGTATTACCTAATGCGCCAGTCATGCCAGAAGCGTCTACAGCAGTAACAGCAGGAGCAGCACCGTTGTCGAAGTTAGTAATAGTTAAATCTGAATCGCCGCTCAACTTCAATGTTGTAAGATCAGCAACTGTACCCGCAGCATCTAAATCTAAAGTATTAACAGTAATTGAACCTAGGCCAGTTGAAGAATCGTCATCTGCACTGATGTTTAGTGTTTCAGCATCATCAACTGTGATAGTGGCAATAGTTTCAAGAGCAGCATCGATGTTGTCTAGCTCAACTGTTACTTCATCTGCTGTGCCATCCGTTTTTAGGTTAACAGTTAGGCTACCGTTAGCACCTGCTACACCAGCGCCTACAGCATCTACTTCAACAGTAATACCAGTCACAGCATCGCCAACAGTTGCAGTATTACCACCAGTGATACCTGCATTATAAATTACTTTGCTAACGCCAGCGAAGTTATCCATATCAACAGTGCCAGTTAGAGCTATGTCAGTTACGTCTAAAGTTTCAACGCTTGTTAGTGATCCAGCAGGAGTAGCAGTTGCTAGAGCGTTAGTTAGACCGATTGTATCAGTACCTTCACCGCCAACAAAGCTATCGCCAGCTTCAAAACCTTGAGAGAAGTTAGCAGTATCATCACCAGTACCACCAGTAACAACGACATCTTTCGCAGTACCATTTGAATCAGTGATAACACTTAAGTTACCTGTGAAAGTTGATGCATTGATAGCTGTTGCGCCACCTAGTGCGTTTGCAACTGTATTTGTGCCAGCAACACCTACAGTTAGGTCTTTATCACCAGTCACATTGATAGTCGCAGCACCAGTCGTGATATCTGTCAACTTAGAAGCTGAACCAGAGGTAGTGATATTCAGCGTCTCTATACCCGCAGTACCAACGGGAGCACTTGAGTTACCGATAGATATGCTAGAAACAGCTGCGTCAGCGTTGCTTGTATTACCGCTAAGTGTTAACTCTTGTACGTCAGCCGCACCTGATAGTACAGAGTTTTTGTACTGTACATTTGTGTTACCACCGGAAACATTATTCATACCAACAGCAACTAAGTTAGCTAGACCAGTAAGCGTAAGGTTCTGTGAAGAGTTGTCGTTGCTGATCGCAGTCATGCCATCAACACCAGTAACATCAAAGGTCGTTCCTAAAGTGTTATCAGCTGTGACTTTAATCGTTTCAATATTAGTGGTTGTGAAACCTGCTTCAGAAACGGCAGCGTTTGTTGGTGTAACGTCAGAAGATGCGTAACGCAGTGTGTCATTACCTGCACCACCGTCTAAGATATCAGCAGAACCAAGAGTCGCTTCTGTCGCTGTGATGGTGTCATCGTCAGCAGTTGTTTGCGTCAATACGTCAGCAGAGTTAGGGGCCAATGAGTCAGCAGCAGTAGTCAGTGTGAATGACTTACCTGCAACAGGCACAACAACTACCGGTGGAATCGTCGCAGGGTCATCAGTGACACTAGAGATAGCACCTTGTAGTACCGCTAGATCGGTAGAGCTCTGTGTTTCAGAGTAGTTAGCGGCCGCTGTCATTTTGTTTTCCAGCGTTAAGCTTGCCGTGCCGAAGTTAGCATCAGTGTTATCGATAGACAGTAGTGCATCACTCACCGCTTTCATGGTATTTGCACGTGATAGACCTGAGTTTAACTGGCCTTCTGTATATAGAACGGCGAGTGCCTTGTTTTCGTCAGTCAGTGTAGTGCCGACGAGGTTGTCAATGAAGGCCACCGCAAACGCGTTGTCAGTCATTGATGGTGGGTACATCGTCTTGAATACGCCAGTGCCTGACAAATCGTTTGCCAAGTCATCTAAAGAGCGGCCGCCGTTAACGAGTGCTTCGAGGTCTGCCAATATATCTTTGCCGGGTGCGGCATTAAACATCGCGGTGACCAGTTGTACGATGCTGGTTTGAGTAGCTGAAAGAGCCATTGTGTTCTCCTGATATTAATTCATATGAAATAACAGTGTATCGATCCATGATTCAGATTAACGCACTACGCGAACCAGATTAATCCAGCTTAAAGGTTGTTGATGTGATGTGAATCACATAACAACATGAACAAAAACTGAATGAGATCAATAAGTTGTGTGTTGCTTAAACGGCGCGACAAGGGGTAAAAAGCGCGTTTTTTATGACCTAAAGCACACTTAACAAAGGTCTGCTAAAGCACCAATAATAATGCCTATATTTAACCTAATATGAATTTAAAATTAACCAAAAAGCGCTATTAAAAATATATAAGCGGCTGTTTTTTAATCAAATAATTTGATATTTTGTTACCTATTATGGAAGCGTTATTACAATTGTGATTAAGGGTAAAATAGCTCAGCTATGAGTGAAATCTCAATCGACCGAGAGAGTCAATATTTGGCCGGAGGCGGGCTGTTTTATTAACCTATTATGAATATTCGAATTTCCATAAAACGATCATTAACTATTGATTTTAAACAATTTAAATTATTCATTAACTGTGGATAAACAGAGTTGAAAAATCACCAAAAACAGTCAAAATTGAGTAAAAAAAAGTGAAATATTTTTTAATATTTTATTGCCAAGATTATTGAGAATTTTCCACATAACTGTCGTTCTATCAGCAGCTTAGCTAATATATTTATATTCCTATGCCTAATGCAAAAGTAAATCAATAGGAATAATTCTTATAGTGCATTCTGTTTGTCAATAGTGCTTATTTATCGTTGATGCAGCCGTACTGTCACCTGCTGTGTTGTAGATGAGGGAAAGTACCGATAAAGGCTGTTAAAAAGCGCTGTAAATAACGAGGTGCGTTGCAAAAAAAATCACACCCAACAGTCACGTTTTAGCACTCCCAAGCCGCTCAAAAAAATACCCCAATATGGGTGCTTGTTAACATGCCTGTGAGCCCAGTGTTGTCAGATTATCTTTGCTGCATGTCGCCTGCAATGCATCATCAATCCGAGCCTATAAAAAAGAATTCCAGTGGCTAAAAACGATACTTAATTATAAATGAATATAATGTATTTATGATCTTTATTGTATTCGTTAATATCAAATTCATTTTTACTGTCTATTTTTTAATCGATTATTGTTATTTGAAAACAATGAGTTACTTTGATTACAAAAGATGAACCAAATCAGAGTTTTAGTCGATCCATGTGACCCTAATCACAGACGGTTGGATATTTTAGGCTAATCTAGCCTCCTGTGTAATTCAGCATTTATTGATGGCTGATTTACAACAACAAACTATAAACAGATGTTTCTCTAGGAGAATAACCATGGCTGCTACAGCTACCCAAACTGAACTTTTACAACTTATCGTCGGCATGTTCGGCGCAGCACCTGGTGCTGATTTACTAGCATCACTTGAAACAGAATACGCGGCTATTGGCAGCATCAACGGCCTAGCGGCAAACTTGGTAAACACTGGTGTTCTTACAGATCTTTACCCTGCTTCATTAGACAACAACGCTTTCGCGACGGCTTTCATCACTAACTTGCTTAGCGGCGAAGTAGATGCGACTAACACAGCTTGGGCAATTGATTGGGCTGAAGGTCAACTAAACGCTGGCACTAGCCGTGCAGACGTTATGGTTGCAGCGATCAATGCAATCAGCGCTGTTGCTGCAGACGATGCAGTATGGGGCAATGCAAACAAAGCACTTGCTAACCAAACTGCAGCGGCTGAGATCTACTCAATCACTGAAGGCAACAGCTCTGTTGACCTAGCTGCGCTACAAGCTGCCATCGCTGGCGTGACTAGCGATGCTACGACTATCAATACTCCTCTTTCTATCGCTGCTTCTGTCGCTGCTGCTGCACAAGCTGCAACAGACTTAGCAGCGGCGCTTGCTGCTCCTGCTGCTGAAGACGCTGCTGTCGCTGCTGCTGCTGCAACAGATGCTGCTGCACTAGCAACAGCTGCAACAGATGCTGCTGATACTGCTGCGACTGATGCAACTGCACAGACAGCTGCTGAAACAGCAGAAGCCACTGCACAAGCTGCAGTTGATGCTGCGACGGCAGATACACTTGCCGCTTTAACAGTCACTTTAAATGCAGCTATGGCTGACACTATTGCTGCTACAGCAACGGCTACTGCCTCTGCTGCTGCCTCTACTACTGCTGCTGATGCCGCTACTGCTGCCACAGCTGCTGACACTGCTGCTGCTGCTGCACCGGCTGCCACTGCCGCTGCGCTTGCTGCTGCTACTACCTCTGCTGCTGCGTTTGTTGTCGCTGCTGCTGCAACAGCGGATGCTGCTGATGATGCCGCTGCTGCCACTGCTGTAACGGCTGCTGCTAACGCTGCACTTCTTGCTGTTGAAGGTCAGACTTTTGTGCTGACTACTGCTGACAATGTTTTTGAATTAACTGCAGATAACGACACTGTTACAGCTACAGCTGCTACATTAAATACTGCAGACTTAATTGTTGATAGTTCTACAACTGATGCTGATGTTCTGAATTTAACACTTTCAACTGTAGCTGATTCAGCAGCAGCAACAATTACGAATGTTGAAGCAATCAACGTTGATTTAGATGTATTTGCTGGTCTTACTTCAGCATTCACTGCAACTAACGTCACGGGTGCAACTATCACAATGAGCTCTACTAAGCTTGGTTTTGATGGTGATGCTGAAGTAAACGATGTTGCTGCTAACAACGTTACTGCTGGTACTGGTATTACTAATTTAGTTGTGACTGGCGTTACTACCGGTACTATTGATGCAGGTGCTGCGACTACTGTAGATCTTACTGCAACTGATGATGCTACGTTAACAGTAAACGGTGATGTGGCTGCGACTATTACAGCCGCTGCTGAAGATATTACAATTAACGCGACTGCTGCTTCTGTAGTTGATCTTACAGGTTCTGCAACAAACGATGTAACAGTAACAGGTGCTGTTAACGTAACTTTAGATAATGCGGAAGTATTGTCTGCTGAAACTGTTACCAACAGCCTAACAGCTGGTACATTGACTGCAATTGTTAGTGATGCTTCAACTGTTGTTGTTTCTGATTGGGCGGTTGATGCGATTGAAGTTGCCGCTACAGGTGCTACATTAACTGGTGCTCACGTTGCTCCCGTTTCATTGACTACTGCTGGCATGACAACTATTGCAAATGGTGTTTCTGCAGCTACAGATAACGTTACCGTTTCAACTGCTGTAGATCAAACGTCTTTAACTATCGGCACAGCATTGTCTGCTACTGTTAACGTTACAGCTGCTGCAACAATCGGTACATTAGATGTTGGTGCAATTGATACAACAATCAATGTTTCTGCTAATGTGACAATTTCTACATTAACTTCTACTGGTGATGTTGTTATCACGGGTACTGGTGATGTAACTATCACTGCTGCTAATACAGCAGCTTCAATTGACGCTTCTGGCCTGACTGGTACGTTAACTATTGTTGGTGGTGCAGCAACAGCTGATATCAAGTTAAGTTCAGGTAATGGCGATGTAACTCTTGCAGCGGGTCAAGATGCAACTGTAGTTGGCGGCGCTGGCGACGACGTTGTTGATGCTTCAGCTGTAACAGGTAATGTAATTGTATTTACTGGTGGTGCCGGTTCAAACACATTGATGCTTGATGCTCCAACTACCACTGTAGTGTATGACGGTACTTCAGGTACAGACACTATTCAGCTTGCTGACACGGCTGATTTGTCGGGCGCAACAATAACATTAGTTTCTGTTGAAAACTTAACAGTACTTGATACTGCTGCTGGTGCAGTTGTTAATCAAACAGCTACAGTTACTGGTGCTCAAGCAGCATCATTTACTTCATTAGCAATCACTGGTCCTACAACAGGTGTTAGTGATGATACGTTAGTGTTAACTGTTACTGCAGCAGCTGCTACAACTGACCTTTCTGGTCTAGTAGTTGCTGATGCAGCCGCAATTTCAACTGCTATAAATGGTACTGACGGTGGCGCTCAAGTAATCATTGGTACAAACGCTAATGATACAATTGACGCTGGTACTGGTACTGCAACAGTTGGCAACACCTTAACTGGTGGCGCTGGTGATGATACATTTGTATTTGCTGCTGATGACTCTGTTGAAGCTTCAATGACAAGTATTCAAGATTTCCAAGCTGCAGCTGCAGCTGGTGATAACGATAACATCACTGTTGCTGGTACTGTTGCAATAACAGCATTCACAACAGCTGATGCAACTGCTGGTAATACAATCTTTGATGATGCAACTTCTGCCGTTACCATGAATGTAACTGATGGTATCTTGTCACTATCTGGTTTAGCTGCTGATGTAGCTTTAGCAGATACATTGGCTGAGTGGATAGACCTTGCTGAAATAGCTCTTCTGAATGGCGATACTGTTGCTGATGAAGTAATTGCATTTGAATTTAACAATAATACATATATTGTTGATGAAGATGCAACTGGCGTAACAGGTGCGGTTATCGAGCTAGTAGGTGTAACTGGTCTGACATTAGGTGCTGCTGCTGCTGCTGATACAATCGTAATCGCTTAATCCAACCTTAGCCTGAGAGGGTTGTCTCAGCAACTCTCAACGCTTAAATAAGATTAACGAAAAGCATTAAAGGCGAACATTGTTAAAGATAAGTAACCTTGGTATCTGATTTAATATACTAAATAGAAAATTTAGAAACCCTGATTCAGCAATGAATCGGGGTTTTTTATTATATAAAGTCTAGATATATTATTAAGTGAAGGACAAAAAGAAACTATAGGACACCCATATATAATTGATAACAATTCCCATCTAGAATATACTTCCTAACACCCTTTTCAGACAAACCCAGCCGTCAGAGAATGCAGTCCTGAGCAGGAGGTTATTATGACTCGTGCCCGTCAACAGCTCATCAGCTGTGCAGACACCCCCTACTACCATTGCATCGCCCGATGCGTACGCCGCGCTTTCCTGTGCGGGTTTGATCAATATTCCAATACGAGCTTTGAGCACCGACAACAGTGGGTAATCGATAGGCTAGCGCTGTTAGATCAGGTCTTCTGTATCGATATCTGCGCCTACGCAATTATGAGCAACCACTATCATTTAGTGCTGTTTATCAACAAAGATTTAGCCTGTGAAATCAGTGATTTGGAAGTTATTGAGCGCTGGTTGTTACTGTTCAAAGGCCCCGACCTAATACAGAGATTTGTCGCCGGTGAAGAACTGGGCAAAGAACACCTGTGCCTTATCGCTGAGATAGTCGATAAATGGCGGGCACGCCTGCAAAACATCAGCTGGTTGATGCGCACGTTAAATGAGCACATCGCCAGACTCTCAAATTTTGAAGATAACTGCAAAGGCAGATTCTGGGAGGGCCGATTCAAAAGCCAAGCATTACTAGATGAACACGCACTACTGACTTGCATGGCCTATGTAGAGTTAAACCCTATCCGTGCCAACATGGCTGCTACACCAGAGGAATCAGAATACACTTCTATCAAGCAACGTATTGATGATGAGGCGGTTGTTATAAATGATGAGGGTGCCAACGATTACGATAAACAGAAGATTCAACTAAAAGAATTCTTAACTAAGGGCGATATTCTACAGGCGCAAATCCCCTTTCACTACACTGACTATCTATCGCTGGTTGACTGGAGCGGCCGCGCCATCAGGCCGGATAAACGCGGTGCTATCGATGCTACTTTGCCCGCGATTTTGATCCGGCTGAACATCGATGAAGAGAACTGGATAAAGGCTATGCAGCCCAAAGGTAATCATTCATTTAGCCGGGCAATGGGTTGCTGCGATCAATTGCGGGCCTACGCAAAGAAATTGGAAATAGGCTGGATCAAAGGGGTGGGAACTAGCCTACGGCTGTTTCCTCATTAAATCAAAGGGGTCAAAAATAAAGGGGGCAGAACAAGCAAGTCAAAGGGGTCAGAACAATTTGATTTATTTATGCCTCTTGCACAGGATTTAGCCAGTACTGCGATAGCGAGCGCATGAGCTGCCAGACACTATTGCCGCACTAAATACTCCATTAAATAGCGGCTGATCTGCGCCGCAGAGAGCACAAAATAATGTTCGTGATCGCCGGGGACGCTCTCAATCACTAACGGCTGTTGGCAGTGAACTTGCCAGTCCTCGCTAATGCCACGGCCGAGATTATCCTCACAGGCCAATAAGTGCACTGTTTGCGGACAAGTTTTTGGTCTATAGGCCATGGCGGCTTTAATATAGTGTTGCTCAAAGGCAAACTGCTGCGCTGCTCCTGCGGGAGCGCGCCCGACTGCGGCGATGGCGCAAGCAATATCAGCAACGGTGCGCGCTAGCCCTTTGGGGTAGTTGTATAAAAAACGCAGGGCGGCAAAATAACCTTGCGCAATGGGGCGGTTGGCAAGGTGTTGTTGGCTGGCCTGTTGCAGTACTGTTAGCCCTTCGCTAAAGGTGGCGGCATAGGCGAGCAGCAAACTCTTAGGTTTAAAATAAAAGTGATAGTGGCGCGCGGCACGAGGGCTTGGACACCAACTATCGATTAATAGCAGCCGCACTTGTTGCTGTTGGGCGCGCAATTGGCGGGCGATTTCAAAGGCCACTACCCCGCCGATACATTCACCGGCAATTACGTAGGGACCTGTGGCTTGGGTTTGCTGCATGATTTGGATGCAGGCAGTGGCCATAGTAGCGACATCTGGCGCTGGCTGACCCTCGCTGTAGCCAAGTTGAGCGATGAGGAAAGCGTAAATCGGGATAGGTCCGGTCATCAAACTCGTGGCGCGAGTGTACATGGTCATCTCCGCAGTGCCGCCACGGCCACCCGGGACGATAAACAGCGGCGTGGCCGCAGTGCCGCGGCGAATTTCGATAAGGCCTGTGGGCAGCGCGAGGGGCGGCGTGCGCTGTGGTGCTTGGGGCTGGCGTAAAAACTGCGCCAAGGCAGCAATGGTGGGATGTTCAAAGACCATGCTCAAGGGCAAGTCGAGGTTAAATGCTTGCTCGATCTCGACCAGTAGTGCCAGTGACAGCAGCGAGTCGCCGCCGAGGATGAAAAAATCATCGTGCAAGTGGATCTGTTGCTGCGCTAATACGCGCTGAAAAATACTTAAGAGCTTGTCTTCAATGCTCTTACCCTTAATGGCATTACCCTCAATGATGTGGCCGGCGGGCGGTTGCACTTGCGCTGCGCTTGGGGCGCTAGGCTGCGGGGTCAGTGGGGTATTGCGCAGTGCCTGGCGATCAATTTTGCCGCTGGCGGTGAGCGGTAGCTGGGCAATTGGCAGCAGCTTATGTGGCTGTAGATAAGGGGGTAGCTGGGCCGCGAGCTGGGTTTGCAATTGCGCCAGCGCGGCGGGCAGGTCGTCAATCGAGGGCTTAAATACAATGTAGGCGATTAACTGCGGCTGGTTGTGGCGCTGGCTGCTAACCACGCAATTTTCGACGCTAGGCAGATTTTTAATCGCCAGCTCTGTGGCGAGTGGATCGACTCTAAAGCCACGGATTTTGAGCTGTGTATCCACGCGGGCGATAAATTCAAGATGACCATCGCTGTGGTAGCGCACCCAGTCGCCGGTTTGATAGAGCGTGATTTGCCGACCATCACTGTGTTGAACTGTGTGCATTTTTTGGCGACTGAGCTCAGGATCCCCCAGATACCCTAGCATTAAGCCGCTACCTCCGACATAAGCTTCGCCGATCACTCCGCAGGGCACGGGTTGGCGGGCGCTGTCGAGCACTTGAATGTCACTGTGACTGACGGCAGCGCCAATCGGCACTTGGCTGTAGCGCTGCAGGGCGGCGCTAGTCACCACAAAATAGCTGCTAAAAGTGGTGTTCTCGGTGGGGCCGTAACAGTTTATGAGCTGGGTTGGCCCCCCTTGCGCCAACAGTTTGCGCGCGTGCACTGGCGAGAGTACATCGCCGCCGACCAGTAGCTGCCGCACTTGGCGAAAGATCTCTGGGCGGTGATCCATGAAGACTTCAAACAGCCCAGTGGTGAGCCAGAGGGTAGTGATCTGATGGTGGTTGACTAAGCGCTCTATATCGCTGACAGACCAGTCACTGTGGGGGGCTAACACCAGTTTGGCGCCGTTGAGTAAGGCGCCCCAAATTTCAAACAGGGCCGCGTCGAAGTTTAACGCGGCCAGTTGTAACAAACTCTGCTGGCCATCGAGCTGCGCATAGTTGACTTGCTTGACCAGCTGAATGATCCCTCGATGGCCAAGGCAAACCCCTTTGGGAGTACCGGTGGAGCCGGAGGTAAACATCACATAGGCGGGGCTATGTGATGTGCTTGTCTGCTGTAACCTGTGCGAGCTGTATTGTGCTATCTGTGCCTTGGCAAGCGCGTCGAGCGACAGCGTTAAGTGCTGCTCAGCAGTGCCTAGCGGGGAGCATTTAGCGGTAATGATCAAAGCGTTAACTCCCGCGCGCTCAAGCGCTTGGCGGGTGTAAGCGGAGGTGAGGTCCAGCGGCACAAAGGTGGCGGCGCATTTTAATACTGCCAGCAAGGTGATGGTGTAATCTGGTGAGCGCTGCAGCGCCACACCGACCAACATGCCCGCTGTTATCCCCTGTGCGATTAAATAATGCGCCAGCTGGTTGGCACGTGCGTCCAGCGTTTGATAACTCAGGGTGGTACTGCCTGACACTAAGGCGATCGCGTTAGGGGTCTGATCGACTTGCGCTTCAAACGCGGCACCGAGGCTGGCATGTTGCGATTGTAGTGATTGTAATGAAGGCTGCGAGTGAGCGGCGCTTGGCACGTGCTGGGGACCAGCGCTGGGTGTTGGCACTAATGCAGCGCGCAGCGGAATATGTGTTAAAGGTTGCCCTGGGTTGGCAATAACCGCCTCAAGTAGCCGGTTAAACTGCTGCAATAGCTGCTTAATGGTGTCTTCTAGAAACAGTGCTTTATCGTATTCAGCCCAACATTGCAGGCCCTCTGCGGTGTGGGCGATGGTTAAGGTTAACGGGTATTTAGCACGCGCCAAGGCGACGTTTTCAGTGTGCAGCGCCAGCCCCGGCACTTGCCAATCTTGGCGGGGGTAGTTCAAATAGTTAAGCACCATTTGAAACAGCGGTGAGGCGTCCAAACTGCGCGGTAACTGCAGTGCTTTGAGCAGCATTTCAAAGGGCAGCTCGCGGTGTTGATGGGCGCCTAATACCACTTGATCAACCTGTATTAAGAGTGCTGCAAAGGACATATCGGGGTGCAGTTGGCTGCGCAGTGGCAAGGTATTAACCAACAGCCCGATCATGCTGTGCATATCGGGCTGATTGCGGTTGGCAAAGGCGCCGCCGATAACAATATCGGTGGCCGCGGTGCGCCGATAAAAGAGCGCTTTAAAGGCACTGAGCAGCACTACATAAGGGGTGACTGACTGCTGCTTGGCAAAAGCGCTGAGCTGCTGTGCGACTGGCTCAGATAGTCGCTGGCCGATAAAGCCGGCCCCGGGAGGTAAGTCTAAGCGATCGGCGGCAAAGCAGCTGGTTGGAGGTGCCTGACCCATTTGCGACAACCAATAGTCTAATAGTGGTGAAAAGCGCTGTGCCTGTATTTGCGCTTGTTGCCAGAGTGCATAATCGGCGTATTGGATGCGCAGGGGCGCTAAGCTTGTGGGCGCAACAAGGGCGGCAGAGGCGCCGTCTAAGGCTAAAGGCGCTGACGCCGTCGCTAAATACTGTGCATAAAGGGTGCTGAGCTCGCCGAGCATGATTTGAAACGACCAGCCATCAAATACCAGATGGTGCACAGTGATCAGCATATGGTGTTGAGTGGCGTGCTCTTTAAAGAGCGTGACCCGCAGTAAACACTCATCTTGCAAGGCAAAGGGGCGATTTGCCTGCGCTTGTATTAGCGATTGTAAATGCTGGGCTGAAAAGTCGCGACCACTGACATCGACCCGCGTTAGTTTAAAGTCACTCATTGGTTGGATAACTTGCAGTAACTTGTTGTTTTCAAAATGAAAATTGGTGCGAAAAGGTTCATGGCGGGCAACCAGCGCGCTGAGCGCCTGCTGCATTGCTGTGTGGTTAAAAGGCCCGCTGTAACACTGTTTCACGGCGAGGTTGTAGAGCGCGTTATCGCCCTTGATTTGCTGCATTAACCACACACCTTGCTGGGCCATGGAGGCCGGCAGCTTTTGGGTGCGCAGCGCGGCTTTAATAGGCCCCATTTTTTGCTGCATACGCGCTAGCGCCAGCGTCGCTTGAAAGAGTGCTTTGCGCGGGTCTTGGCTGGCGGGGGGTTCAGAGGGTGTCCGGCTATGCTTGCAGGTCATGCGCGCTACTCGCTGTGTAAGCTGCCGGCCCCGCCGTAATAGCGACAGCAAGCGGTGCAAATAGGGAACAGCTGCTGGCGCAAGTGACGCTGTATTTTTTGCAGTGCCTCGCCGCTCCAGATCTCGGTGAGGCTCTGCTGATAAATATTGCCAATCGGTAAGTCATAAAACGAGTGGCAAGTGCTCACCTCCCCTTGCGCGGAGATTTCAGCAGACATCCAAGGCACTCCACAGCGGGATTTTTTATCGACCATCCTATGCCATTTGGCGCTGAGGTAATGTTGGATGTTCTCGACTTCTAAGGTGCCCGGCTGGCTATAAAACTGTAGTCCTCGCTCTTCACAGGCGCGCGCCACGTTTTGCAGCTGTCGGACTAAGTGCTCGACGTCAATCCTGGCAAAGTCTTTGGCATCGCGTACATAGCCCTGTGCACAAGGGGAACCGTCGACGTTAAACTGGGTTTTTAACACTTGCTCGTAATCGGCCACTTGTTGGGCGGTGGCATAGCTTTGCAGTTCGATACTGACGCAGGAGAGCATCGATAAGTCGATACTGTTTAAGAAAAAGCTCTCGATGTATTGGTAGTTATCGGGCGTGACCACATAGGTAATGCCCAGCTTGGGGTAGCTTACGCTCTTTTCATCCCGCAGTTGAATGACCTTTTCAATGCCGGCTAACGCTTTGGCAAACACGCCCTTGCCGCGCTGCAAATCATTGATGGTCTGCGGGCCATCCAGTGAGACCCACACTTGCGTCGGCTGGCTGTCTACCAGCTGCTGTGCATATTTTTCTAAATAGGTGCCATTGGTCGGGAATGAGACTTCGGCCCCGCCGCCGACAATGCGCTCTATCACTTGCCAGATCCCCGGATACAGCATAGGTTCGCCGCCAAAGAGCTCGAACTTGGGTTGGTTGGGCAAGCACTCATCAACGGTTTTTAACACGGTAGCTAGGTCTAATACTGCCAGCTCTTTTTTGTTTAAATAGCTACCGTTGACGCCCCATTCATAACACATGTTACAGCGCAAATTGCAGCGCTCTAGCAGTTGAAAGGTAATCCAAGTGGGCGTTTTTGCCGTATTAATCAGCTTCATAGAGCACCTGTAGGTAGGAGCTTAGCGCAAATACTCGCCACATAATCGGGCGAGCGGTGGCGCTGCGCCAATAGTTTTTGATGCATATTTTGTAACAGGGCTGGGTCGTAGCCACTTGTTTGCCATTGCGCCAGCGAGATGCCAAAGCCCAGTGCCTGCCATATTTCAGCGTTACGCTGTTCCGCATAGCCGTAAGGCGCGAGCAGTATCACCGGCGTGGCGGCATTGAGAGAGTCGATCAAAGTACAGCCTCCGGGTTTGCTAATGATGGCCTTGGCCTGGCGAATAACGGGGTAAAAAGCGTGATAGTTGGCAGGATCTTCGAGCGCGGTGATAGCGCCTGGCCCTTCATTTAGCGCTGGGTGCAGCTGCAGCATAGGTGGAAAAGTCAGCGCGCCGCTGCGGTTTTTGTGCCAGGGCAACCACTGTGGGTCGAGCATAAAAAAGCGATCTTGCGGGCGCTTGATACTGATTTCTTGGCGGTTCGCTACCACGATATCCAAGGCGAAGTGGGTGTTTGCAAGCTCTGCTATTTTACTAGTGTAAGTGCCTAACCCCCAGCCACCGCCGTGCATGACCAGTCGATCTGCGCGCTGCTCGAAGGGAATAACCGGGTCATCACTAATGCGTATTTCATGCACTATTTGCTGTTTATCCCCCTGCCATAGCCAAATAGCGGGGTCTGCACAGCCGATGTTTTTGGCGTAATATATTTTAAATGAAGCTGAGACATCGGCGTCGATGCGACAGTGATCAATCTGCAGCGGACAGTTGGGCAAGTACTGGCGGTAGCGCTCGAGGATAGGCAGCCAAAACCCAGACCAGACAATAAAATGCTGCCGTTGCTCTGCCGCCCACTGCTGTAATAGCTGGTCAATTTTCGCTTGCTCTAGAGAGTCGCTGATGTCAGCAGCCATGCGATGCGCCAATTGCGCGAGGGCAAAATCTTGTTGGCAGGCATCCCTGTGGGCAATGTGGGCCGCCTGACTCTGCGGCGTATAATAGTCTTCTAAGACTTCCACATCACTGGCAATGCCTTGTTGCTGTAATTGCCTGTCAATTAACAATGCCGGGATGTACACCCCTAGCCCAATGCCGGAACTGAGAATGGTGATTGCAGCGCTGGGCGCGCTCATTCGCGCTCGCTATCCACAGCGGCGGCCGGCATCGTGCGCAGCAGTGTGGCTAAGCGGGTAATAGAGTGTAAGTGCTCATACTCGAGCTGATCAAAATCAATCACCACGGCCAGTTTCTCTTCGACTTCCAGCATAAACTGCAGCATTTCTAGGGAGTCCAGCCCGACATCTTCGATGATATTGGCCGTGTCACTTAAGCTATGAGCAAGCTCGGGCGATTTTTTCAAGGTTGATAAAATCATTTTAATGGTATTGATCGTCGCGTTCATCGTAGCTGCCCTATGCGCTTGTAGCGGTTAAACGTTGTTTTTTTACAGCCAGACCAATCCCCATAAAAGGGCCGAGATCCGGATACTGCGCGCTATATTCAAAACATTGATACTCATCACTGCACAATATTTCCTGCCAGATTGTGGCGACCCCCGGGCAATTTTTATTGCTGATATCGTGAAATGCAATCATATTGGCATGATCTTTCAACTCGAGAAACTCTAAGCGGCACTGTTCTTCTTCGTGGTGCGAGTCAATAAAGACTAAATCGATCGGCGCGAGTGCATGAATGTGACGTTTAAATTCGTCAGTGGTCGAGTTGAGGCACAGAAAGCGGCTGACGCTATTAAGCGCGGCATAATCTGCCATCGACTTACAGGGAATAAGATCGACCCCAATCGAGAACTCTAAGGGATTGAATAACTGTAAAATTTCAGTGGTGGCAACGTAAGAGCCGCCGTGGCGGATGCCAATTTCCAAGTAGGAAGTCACCTTTAATTCACAGAGTTTGATCAGGTAGGGGGCAAATTGTATCGGGTATTGCCACATGCGCAAACCGCGCCCACACAGTGCATGCAAATGCGCTGGAAATTCTTCGAGCCCTTCGTCATTAAAACCGAGCTTTAATAGCAGGGCTTCCATGTTGGCTGGATCGAGTAGCGCCGCCGCGCTCTGCTGGCGAATCAGCTGCACCTTTGCAAGATTGATGGATTTGCTATTGAGCCCTTTTAGCAGTTTCCATGCCTTGCTTTGCTGCTCCCAACTAGTGAGTGGATTGGTCACGTTTTTTGCAACTCCCTGTGCTAGCGATGACTTTTATAGCAGCTTACGTGAAGTTGTTAGCTATAACAATTATAATTATTTAACAGATAGTTATATACTGATTGCTCATTATATCAGCAGCGAATGGGCACGATGAACGATTGCTTACTACCCGATTTTCTAGTCAACTCTGCCCGTCTCGCTCCCGATAAAATAGCGCTGGTTTGCGGGTTGCAGCAAACCAGTTATCAAACACTTGATCAGCAGTCAAACGCGCTGGCACAGGCACTGCGACACTACGGCGTAAAACCGGGAGACCGGGTGCTGGTCTTTATGGAAAACAGCCCAGCGGCGGTGCTCTCCTTTTGGGCGATATTAAAAGCCGGCGCGGTTGTCTCGATCATCAATCCACAGACTAAAACTGCCAAGCTCGCTTTTTACCTGCAAGACACTGGCTGTCACTTAGTGCTCTCAGCAGCCCCCTTATTGGATACGCTGTTTAGCGCCATCAAACAAGCAGCGCAACCCGTGCGGATCATTGCTGATGTCGCGGTGACAGCGCCGAGTCATCAAACCTCTACCTCAACAACAGCAGCAGCGCAACGCCCTGCGGTGATTGATTTAGCAGATTGTCTGGTGCATGACTTAGCTACACCCTTACCCCGGCTAGCAACTGCCAATAGCCTCGCGGCCATTATCTACACTTCAGGCAGCAGTGGTACCGCCAAAGGGGTAATGCTGACCCATCGTAATATGACCAGCGCCGCTGGGGCAATCTCCGATTATTTAGGGCACCACAGTGAAGATATCATTTTATCCGCGCTGCCCTTGTCGTTTGACTATGGCCTGTATCAAGTGATTATGGCCTGTGAGCGTGGCGCACAGTTGATATTAGAGCGCTCTTTTGCGCTGCTGCCGAAATTGCTCAAGCGCCTCGCAGCCTGCAAAGTGACGGGGTTCCCCTGCCTGCCGACAGTGGCAGCGCTGCTCGCCTCCTTTCCCGATACTTGGCGTACACCGGTCCCCACGCTGCGCTACATCACCAGTACTGGGGCGTATTTAAGTCCTACACACATCCAGACTTTCACGACGTTTTTCCCTGACAGTGCTATTTTTTCGATGTACGGACTGACAGAGTGTAAACGCTGTAGTTATTTAGACCCTGCAAAACTAATACATAAACCCGGCAGTGTTGGCCAGGCAATTCCCGGTACCGAACTGTGGCTTGTGGATGAACATGGCAACCGACTACCGGCGGGCGCCAGTGGTGAGTTAGTCATCAAAGGCCCCCATGTGATGGCCGGCTATTGGAACAACCCTAAGGCCACCCAAAAAAGGCTAAAAATCGACCCGCTGACAGGAGAGAGAGTGCTCTACAGCGGGGATTTCTGTCGGATTGATGCAGAGGGAGATTTGTATTTTGTGGCCCGTAAAGACGAGATCATAAAAGCGAATGGGGAGAAAGTCTCATTACTGGAAGTCGAAATCGCACTGGCCAAGACCGCGGCCATTAAAGAGGCGGCAGTGATCGCGATAGAGGATCCGATTAGCGGCCAAGCCTGTAAGGCATTTATTGTCTTAGCGCAGCGCGAAACCTGCGACAATACACACACAGAGCAACAGCTTAGGCGCTACTGGCGCGCTCATTTAGAGCCCTCTTTGATTCCCAAGGCGGTGGTTTTTCTCGACGCTCTGCCACTGAGCAACCATGGCAAGATCGATAAAACACGTTTGGCGGATCACTAAAGTGCCAGCGACCATCCGCAATGCCCCGGCTAAACAGCTTTACTCGTTAAGCGCTGTTTTCTATCGGCAATGACCTGCTTTATCCCCTCAGGCAGTGCGGTTTTAGGGGCGTAGCCTAACAGGTTGCGCGCTCGTGAAATATTGGCTACATAACGTGTTATCTCACCGACTTGAGCGGGTTGTATCTGCAGGTTGGGGACTTTCTCTAACGCTTGCCCTATGTACTGTGCCAAACTCACCAGTGAATGGCCTTGGCCATAGGCGAGATTCATCACAGCGTGCTCGATACGGCCAGCGTGTAACTGCTCGATACCGCTTAAAATCCCAGCGACGCAGTCATCTATATAAGTAAAGTCGAGTACTTTTGCGTCACCAAAAACGGTGATTGGCTGCTCGTTGTCGATCCGCTCAATGAACAGCGGAATCACTCTTTCCATGCGCGCCAAATCGTTGTCAAAACGGCCGTAAACATTACTTAAACGAAACACGATGTAAGGCAAGTGATAGCATTTGTGGTAAGAAAAAATTAGCGCTTCCCCCGAAAGTTTACTGGCGGTGTAGGCGCTAGTGACTTGGCTGTAGTCAGCCGCCTCTTCGGCGGTGCTCTCACGGTAGACATCGCCGTAGACCTCACGGCTACTGGAAAAAATGATAGGTACATGATGCGCTCGGCAGTACTCGAGCACGTTAAATGTGATCGTAATGTTATCGAGGGCCCGGGCCGGGTCTATGACCAGTTCATGCACTTTAGCGTTAGCGGCCAAATGCACGACGACATCAGGGGGGCCCTGCGCAAAAAAATGCTGCTCGGCAAAGCTTGTGCGTAAATCCCAGATCACAGTGTCGATATGCTCGGTCCAGCTATTTTCTCTATTATCAATACCTATCACCTCATCTTCACGCGCTAAACAGCGCAGCGCTAAATTGCTGCCGATTTGTCCACTTGATCCGGTGATTAATACTCTCATTTAAGATGCTCTTGTGTGGCTAACTTGGGATATTTTTTATAGTACTGTTGCACAAAAATACGTTTGGAAAGCGCGATGGTAGAAGACGTTTTAGCGGTGTCGATAAACTGCTGTGCCGCTGTGAGTTCAGACGCGGAATAGACGCTGGGATTATTTAGAATAATTTGCGCAAATAAGCGTTCATAGCTATCCAAAATGCCCCACAGTTGTGAGCCTCTATGCCGGCGATGTTGCAGTAGCGGTTTGGCAATATAGGCCGCTTGGTAGTGGTTGGCAGCGAGGCCTATCCAGAAATTCCAATCGTCAAAACCGTCGATGTTTTCTCGGTATCCTCCCAGTGCTTGCCAAACACTCTTACGATACATGCAACAGTAGGAAAACTGATTAAAGTATTTTAAATAGCGCAGTTGATATTTTCCCGCGGGCCAATACGCTTGTATATCACCAAAGTCTTGTCTGTCGCTATAGACCACCGCGGTTTGCGGTTGGCTATCTAATATGTCACTGGCGGCTTGTAAGGTGTATTTATCGATCAAATCATCGGCATCTAAGGGCAGAATATAGTGGCCTCTGGCGTGGAGAATGCCACTATTGCGGGCGGCGGCAACCCCCTGATTGACTTGTGAAAGCCCTCTAATAGCGACCTGAGGAGCAGCCTTTATAAGGTTTGAGATAACCTCACCGGTATGATCGGTACTGCCATCATCTACCAGGATAATCTCGTAGTTTGGGTGATCTTGCTCTAGCACACTGTGCACTGTCTGTTCTAAGTACCGTGCAGAGTTATAACAAGGTATTACCACAGAAACCGCGGGGTTAGACACTGCCATGTCTATCCTCCGCGGGTGTAGAGTAAATTACATTTGGCGCACACCGGCATCAGTCCGCAGGCAGCGATGCGCTCGCGCATGCTGTGAAACACCTCGCCGTGCCAGACATCACTCACTTCACTGGTGGCTAAGTTACCCATTTTAAATTCAGGGAAAAATTTACAGGAGACCACCTCTGCGGAGGGAAAGACATCCATGCGGGTATTAATTGATTGGCAGCGCTTTTTGTTTTGAATGGGCGTCGCACTGCCACTGATAAAAGTGGCGATATCGTCACGCTTTAGCTCGGGGTTGTAGCGGATTTTAAAACGCCAAGCATGGCTATTAATCTTCGCTAATACTTGCTTGATCAGCTCAATTAGATTGCTATCCATTTGATAATCATAAGAGTGCCAACTGCCTTTACGACTGCTGGCGATCTGCGAAAAATGTTGTCCATAGTACCTGTCCATACTGGCGCAGGCCTCTGGCGATAAAAACCAGGGAAAACTGATATAGACAGTATCCACGCCCTCCTCTTGTAAAAAAGTCAGAAACTCAAACAACTGCGGCAGTAACGCATCGGTAATCACAGTATTGACCGTCACTTCCCCTTTAAATTCAGCGCTGCGTTTTTTGGCTGCTAATAAACGTAAACCCCGCAAGGTTTTTTGATAGGCGCCCTTGCCTCGCACACTGTTATGAGTCTCCTCAAAACCGTCCAGGGAGATAGATACTTCAAGCTGAGAGGATAGCTTTAGCAAGCTGTCTAATCTGCGTTCAATCCAAGTGCCATTGGTACAAATAGAGGTCCAGCGCCGGTCTTGTTCGAGCAGCGCGACTAATGCATCCCAGTGTTTATAAATGAGCGGCTCTCCTCCCCACAAATAGAGGTTTGAGCGCAGCGACCGGGTGGCGATTAAGACTTTTTCAATAATGCGGATATCAAGGTCGGTTTTTAAATCCGCCGCGGATAAGTCACGGTGGTAGCCTCCCTCTTTCCACTGATAGCAATGCTGGCAGCGCAGATCACAGCGATTGGTCAGTTTGAAAGCGACTTCCTCCGGTAAAGCCCGTGCTTGTAAACGCTCGGCTTCACTGAGGCGCTGCGAGGCGAGTATATTGGGGGCGATTCGACGCAGTTTTTCGAAGGCCGTTTTATCTAGACTCTGTTGCCGCTCTGTATTCATTATTATTCCATTAATTGCCATACAATCGCATTCACCGGCGCCATTCCCATGAGCCCCGCTAGGCAATATTATTACACTATTATATGTCTAATGTAACCAACTGTTTTTATGTAATAAATCATCGCTATAGCAGCAGACACCGACAGCTCTGGCAGACGTTTTACGGGTCAATAGCGACCGCTACTGGCGCTTCAAAAATTTTGGCGATAGTGCATTTATCATCGCCCGCCAGTGACGGGTAGTCTGTGCGCGCTGCCTGATAAAGAGATTAAAGATCCCTCGCTAAACTGGCGGTTTTAATGAATATTTGTATACTTAGTGATAATTAACGCAGTAGGATAAAAAATGACAGGGACAGCGCAGCAAAACAATATACTTACCTTAATTGTCGGCATGTTTGATGCCGCTGCCGGTGCAAGCTTGCTGGCCAGCCTCGAAACGCTATTAACTGCCAGTGAAAATAACTACCAAACACTCGCCGCCAGCCTTAGTCACAGTGATATCTTCAAAAGCATCTACCCCGATAGCTTAGATTCAAGCGCTTTTGCCACGCAATTCATCGACAACTTAATCGGCAGTGAAGCCGAAGACAGCGCCAAAGCCGAGACGGTTACTTGGCTCAGCGCGCAGTTAGACAGTGGTGTGAGCCGCAGCGATGTGATGCTCACTATGATTATTGAGCTCTATACTATCGGCGTCGACCATGAAGTGTGGGGCGATGCGTCTCAGGCACTGCTCAATCAAAGTGCCGCCGCTGCGTATTTTTCCATAGAGACGGCACAAAATGGCTCGGACCTGGCGGCACTGCAAGCCGCGATTGCGGATACAACCAGTGACCTTGATAGTATTCCCAGCCTACCTCTGCCCTTACTGCTGGCTAATTATATGGCGGCGAATACGGCAAAAAGTGATTTTTTAGCGGTGGCAGATGGCGATAGTGATGCCACCACTAGTACCACTGCTGCCGATTTGGATGCGGATTTGAGCGCTATTTTTGAGAAAATGGATCTGGTGATCGACGGTGATTACGCGAACTTATCTGCCGTCGTGCAAGCGGCGATTTTAAGTGATCAAGAGGCAAAAAATAAAGAGCTGGCCGATTACTACGCAACAGTGGTGACCACAAAAACCGATGAGGTCGATACTGTCACAGGTTTAACTACAGCGCTGGAAAGTCGCAATACGGCACTCTTGGAAGATGAAAGCGCACAACAAAAGGTGGTTAGCAGTAATACGACCTTACTCACGGCGCTAGCCGATTACGGCACCGCTAACAACATTGCTGTGACTGTCGGCGACGATGGTAGCGTGGCGGGGCTTATCGAGCTACAAGCTGATGCACTGGTACTGGCGAGCGGTATCTCTGAAAGTAGCCACTCGGGCATCGATGCACTACTGGCAGCCGCTATTGCCAAAGAAGCGGCCGATGTCGTCGCCGAAGACAGTAATACAGCGGCACTAGCCGCGATTGAAGTGGTCGATAATTTAGACTTAGATAGCACCGCAGCGGTAGCGCTAGCGGTACTCGGCGGTCAATTTACCGAGACCACCGTCGCCGCAATAGCCACCCCGACCAGTGCAGAAATCAGTGCCGAAGTCAGCGCGTTAGCCACCACCAAAAGTGACGCAGAGGCGGCATTAGCCGCTTATAACGCCGCATCGCTACTGGCGATAAGTGCCGATGCCACAAACGTCTCAGCCAGCGACAATTTAGTGGCGATTATCGCGGCGTTTAACGGCGCCAGTGATGTCACTAGCGCCGATCAGGCCAGAGTGAGCGCCACACTGACAGACGCCACCGCGCTTGCTGAAATAGCGCTGATTATCAGTGAAAAAAACACTGCCTCCACCGCTGCCAGCAGTGCGCAAAGTAACTTTGCTACGGTTAAAAGCAGCTATGACACTGCCGCCAATGTGAACCCTATCGTTGCCGCGCTGGAAGATGCTCAAGATAAAGCAGCTGCCGCGACTGCCGATATTACCGCACTGGCCGCGCTGGTGAGCGAACAAACAAATGCACAGGCACAAGTCGATCAATTAGCGCTATTAGAGGGGAATATTGCCAGTGCGATACAGGCCTTTAGCCAACTGTCACTCAGCGCACCCTTAATGGTGGATGGTGCAATTAGCGGCACAGCGGAAAATGATGTTTTTGTGGCCGGGACACTCACAGGTGCCATTAGCGATTTTAGTACTCAGGGAGACGACACGTTGTATTTAGGCACACAATATACCTTTAATGCAGCGGCCGAAGCCGGTGCTAACAGTGGTAGCGCTTTGCTAGAACTGTGGCTGACAGAGGTGAGCGGCAGTACCCTAATTACTCTTGAGTCCACACCCCTGGGCGCCAACGCTTCCACTGCCGAGATATTCGAGATCACCTTAACGGGGGTTCCACCCGCTGAGATTGATTTAGGGGAAGGGTTTATCACACTGGTATAGAGGCGATCGCTCAAGGAGCGAGCTGCAAGGTCTATAAAACATTGCTGACAGAATAAGTAGCCAAATAAATAGCAATTATAAGACACTTATCCTGTTGCGTTAATCAAGCTAGATCAGCTGTGAACGGCGGTGTTTTGATGCCATCAGAAGCTATATTCCACAAAGTCTAGATTGGAAAAGCTTTTCACGCCCGCCAGATCCACAATATTATCAAATGTGACGACATGGTCGCGGTTGCTAGCAGTGCTCCAGTCATTGTCATACCACAGCTCTGCTTTATTTGAGCTGGTGTTGTAAACCAAGACAAAAGCCGCGATTGCCGCGCCTGTGTCTGCTGCTATCTGACCGCTGCTGAGGGATGTCTGTAATTCAATCACCTTGTGGGCATCGGCACTGCCGATATTGGTAATGCCATCGCGGTTATCAATATAATCGCTTAGCGCGAGCGTCGCCCCCGCTTGACTCGCAGTGGTATTAGTAAAATTAAATTGATTGAGACCAATGCTGTCCGTCCCTTGGATAAAGTCGGTGATGGTATCAACGGTATTGTTGTTGCCATACAATCTGAACTGATCGGCACCGCTATTACCGGTCAGAGTATCAGCGCCACCTTGGCTGTAGAAGATATCCGCATTACTACCCCCTTTGAGCGTATCTTCACCGTTGGAACCGGCAATTCGCAATACACCCGTAAAGTTACTGGCATCGACATTAACCGCTGAAGAGAAACCATACAGTGGCTTGTTAGTGGATAGGTCGGTACCTGCTTTGGCCATAATGCTCAAGTCGTGAGAGCCCGTGATATTAAAAATCGGCGTGGTGGAGTTGTAAAACGCATAACCTGAGTCACTATCTAAAGTGGTTTCGATAACATTGGCCTTACTACCTGTGCCAGTGGACTCCAGCGTGAGTTCGGTGATATTAGAGCGAATTTCCACCCCATACCTCGGGTTGTTGTTAGATGTCGAGGTAATAACGGTCTCACCGTTAGTCTCGTTGAGGCTGATTAGCTCAAGATTGGCTTTGGTACCGGCATTTTTACCTTCCATGCGCAGCCCGTAATTTCCGCCTGAGATGTCAGTTGACAATCGAATCTTATCGTCATTCTCAAGGTTCGTGATGGTCTTGCCACTGGAGGTGGTACCACTGAATAGAAACTCACTAATGCCAGTGAAATCAGCCGCACTGAAATTTTCAGCCCCGCCAATCCCTTGCAGCACTTCAAAACCAGTGGCACTGTTCACGGCGGACGCGGTTAAGTTGTTAAAATTCTGCGTCGCCAGAGTGTCTTTGCCGGCACCGCCATCGAGTGAACTGGTGGTATTTATGGTGGTGTTCTGTAAGGCCAGCAGATCATCAAAGGCGCTGCCAGTAAATTTAAAATTGGCCTCAGTGCTACCACTCGCGTCAATTTTAAGCCCCCCTGCGCTCATTGCGGAGGCATCTACGGTATGCAAACTGGTGAAGTTACTGTGACCAGAGAGTTGCAGCGCGGCATCACCCGAAACATTAATAGTGTTGAGGGTCATCGCACCAGAGCCATTACCAAGGCTGACATTGGACAGTGTTGAGGTACTGGTAATATTGGCGATTTCAAAGCTATCATCAGCCGTTGATGAACTGGTAATCGTACTGAAGCTGGCATCTTCTGTACTGTTGCCCGCGCCATTTAATAATAGAGTGAAGGCATCGACAGCCCCTGAACGATCGCCACTGAAATTGACATCATAAAAGCCCAGCGTATCCATCATGCCCACTGTTACAGTGGGGTCTACATTGATAGCGCGAGTTACCACTGTGCCAATAGAGCCCTTGTCCCAAGCTTCTGTCGCACCGTTAATATTGTTAAAATCGAAGGTAAATGTACTGCCTGCCTCCTGATGAGTGAAAAAGAATTTTTCAATATTGGAGGAGACCATCGCGACGCTATTTTCCGTCGTTGAGGTGCTGGCAATACGCACGTTCAACGAGTCAACGCTAAGGCCGCCATCAAGTATATCCGCATTGGAAATTGTGCTCGCATTGCCATCGGGATCAAACACCGCAGAGAAAGTATCGATCTCACTGGTGCCGGTTAAATTGTCGGTATTGCTCGTCAACGCGATACTGGTTGCGACAAAACCATCGACGTATGCCTGCGCTTCAACTTCTGTTAGCAAACTCGCGCGGGGGGTATTGGCCAGTAATGCTATATTAGTTTCAAAGACATCAGGGGCGTTTTTATCGATATAGAGCTTGGCAATTAATGCTTTGTTACTCATCAAATTGACATAAGGGGTCCACATGGCAGGCAGCGTATCCATAGAGAACACCGTCGCCATCTCATCGACGATAACCCCAAAATGCCAACCACCTTCGATTCTCAGTGTCATATAGTTCTCAATGATAGAACTAGCGCTGTCGGGGACGCCATCGGCCACAAAGCCAAAGTTGTTCATCATCGTCGCAACCTGATCCTGCACTGTGACTTTGCCGCCCATCAGCTGCTCGGTAAATGTCGGACCAGAAGAAATCGCAATAGCCAATTGCAGTGTGGTGAGTCCCCCTTCAAATAAGTTTGATATCTCTGTTAAAGTGGCTCCACTAAGGCCGCCGTTAAATACTCCGACAACAACTTTTATTATTTTTAATTCTTCTTCTGCATTAATAGGCATACGGATTCCCTTACTGGTCAGTTGATACTCCAATACAGCGGCTCCGGTTATCCAAAGTCCATTTGGCAGCTTTTCAGACAGAGGTGAATTGCTCACCAAAGATTGAGTGTCTAACACGTATCTAATACCAACTGGGGAATAGCTTCAAGAGTGGATAAAAACAGACTGGTTTATTCACTCTACCAATTAATTGTCACTTAAACACCACGCTATAGTTTGTTTTAAATATAAATGACAGCTAAATTGATCATTAATCTGAACCATTCATTATGTGGTAAAGAAAAAGGCTAAATTGCAGTCTTGTTTCAGTAAACGAGACTTAAGCGCGGCCCTTAATTTTATATTTCAGTTTGAATAAAGAGAATATTTTAAACGCGCGAGCATTTTGAGAATACCGCTACATAATTGCCAGTTGCCGCCCTTTATTTTAAACCATTCAATGACATATGAGGCTGGGCTCGTAGGCGGGGAGACCTATCGGTCAGCCCACTTTGTCTGCCAGTTTTTTGCCGTAGCGACGTGCCGGCTCTTCTATCAACCAGTGCAGACAGAATGAGAGCGTAACGGTTAACGCCAAGCTGGCCATAAACAACGCGCCACCGCTGACGTCCACACCGCTAAATTGCAGTAACTTAGGGGCGGCATTATGAATCAAATATACAGGATAACTAATTGATCCTACTAATATTAATAACCTAATGATGGCTCTGTGCTGCAACGCGCTATCCAAGTAGCATATCGCGTATAGCAGCAGCGCGTAACTGAGTGCGGCTAATACACCAAACAGACTGGAGAAAATGACATGCTGTTGTAATCCGGCGTCGCCGTAGCGCACAAAGTAATAACCCAGCGCAACAATGCCGCAAGCGCCAAGAATAAAGGCGCTAAGCTGGTACATTTTTAGGGTTGATGGCTGATAATTTTGACTGCTAATCACCGCTTTATAGAGGAAAATACCGATTAAAAATTCAGGCAGTATGCCGCTGATATGGACTTGCAGTACGTTGTAGCCATCGAAACTGTCGGGCACACTTTGCAGCGCCAACAATAACCGCAGCCCAATGGAGATAACAAAGAGTAGCCAGAGACCCGCACGAAAACAGCCGATATAGACGAGTAGCGGCATCAGCAAGTAGTACTCGATTTCAACCGGTAAACTCCAAAAGGCCGGATTAAAGAAAAAAGCTTGCTCGGGGCTCTCTAAAGTATGTAAAAAAAACAGATGCTCCAATAGCCTAGTCGTCGCTTCGGGTTGCTGGTAACTCAGTGCAAAGTAAATCAGTAAGGCCACAACATACAGCGGATAGATACGAAACAGCCGGCGAATGAAAAAGGCTTTCAAGGCAATCTGCTGGGAGTAGATTAAACGCGCAAAGACAAAGCCGCTGATGACAAAAAACAGATCGACACCGGTCCATAAAAAACTGAGTACTGAACGGCCGCTAAAGAGCATATAGTTGTAGTGACAAGCCAACACCATAAACGCGGCAATACCACGCGAAAATTCGATGCCTATATACACTCGCTACTCTCCCAATACTCTATATTTTTCATTGCTAACTCAGTGTATAGCGACGCCCTTGTGGTACTAAAATGTCTTATTAAAACCGACACTGATACGCGTACTGCGCTGTTTAAATAAATCGATATTGCTCGTTTGGCGCTGCTTGCTGAGCGATACATTAAATCGACTTTTAGTGGTCAGTGGCTGTGAATACTCCAGAGAAAACTCCTTGCGGACACGCTCACGCCTGGCACCGTTGTCTAGTAGTTCGTTGTAGCTTAGCTGATCACGCACTTGGGAGTACTTTAGCTCACCGCTGATCGCGCCTTTAAACAGCGGCCTCTGCCACTGCAAATCAACACTCCAGCCGTTGCTATCACCACCGGGGCGTGCACTGGAGAGCGCATAGTCTTGTATATAATCAACCCGCGTCGCTATTATGTTGCGCTCGAATCTACAGAGTAATCCCCCCCTCGCTTTGAAGGTTAAAGCATTGAGTTCTCGCTGCTCTATAACGGTGAGATGCTCCAGCGATGGTTGTATAAATGGCTGGCATGCTTGATTGGTCAACCATTGATGCTTAAGCGTACTGGATACTGTCAGTGCCAATGGGCTGTCATTGTAATGTAGATAATCAATCGCGTTATCCCAATTCCAAATGCGCTTGGGCTGGGTATATTGCGCGGTATAAGCGGCTGATAACTGAAAATAGTTGGAATCACTGTGCTCACTAGCACGCAAGTTAGCGCCCACGCTAAACGTCTGCTTAGAAAATGCGCTGTGATAAACGCTCTCTTGATCAATACTGACGTCGATATAACGCCCTGCAACAGCGCGAGTATTCTCCTCTATGGGCAAGGTAATATCTTGGCCGGGAAAGTTTAAGGTGATGCTCTCTATAAAAGTCGCGCCGTTGAGATTGCTGTCATGCCCGGCACGCACATCTATTCTGCGCTGCTGCACAAGTGTTTTACTCTGCCACAGTTGCGCGCGTTTATTTAACATAGGCTGTAAATTTGCAGGTAGATCTTCGCGCGCTAATAACTGCTTGTTTAAATCAATCGCGGCAAACAGTTGCCCACTGTAGTAGAGAGCGCTGGCGTAATCTATTAATGCCGCACCGTTATTTGGGTCTAGTAAGAGTGCTCGTTCGAGAGACTCTATCGCTTCATTTAGCTGCCCACTATTGAGCTGAGCGGCGCCGTATAACGCAAAAAAAACACTGCTCTTTAAGCAGTGTTGAGTATCTTTTTTTAAGCTTTCTTGAAGGGTTTTCCAGCCTTGCGGCGTGTTAGGTAGGTTCTTTGGAGTTGAAAAACAATTTTCCGCCCACGCTGCGCCTGATGGTAACAATAAGCACAGCCCGACTACTTTAAGGGTATTATTCAGCCCCTCCCTGGAGCAGTTTGAACGGCTTAACATTGTTCTTTTTGGGGTCATCCAATCTTCCAACTATAGGGGCAAAGAGGGTATGCGGTTTATGCAGCCCTGCGAGCAGATACTCGCCTTGTGATTCTAAAGCATTATTCGGTAAATGGCGCGCGGCACTTGGGCCTATCAATATAGGCTGCGCTAAATCGCTGGTCATCTCTTGAATACGCAAGGTAATAGTGACAGTGTCACCTAACAATGTATGCGTACGACGATGAGCGGGGCCTAGGGAACCCACCAGTGCAGCGCCCTGTTCTATACCAATGCCCAGCGCCAGCGGTTCAGTCTCCAGCGTGAAGCTCTGCTCGAGTAGTGCCGTTATTTCTGTCTGTAGCTGATGCGCGGCAATTAGTGCCTGCGGTACGTTTTCATCGGCCCAAGCGGCGAGGATAGCATCCCCTTTTAGCTCGTGTACAGAACCACCTTGCTTTTCAATGATATTACAGGCTATAACAAAGAATTGATGCAGTAAAGCGCCGGAGGTCTCTGCCGCACTCGCCTCGCTAAACGCCGAAAAATTGCGCAGATCAGCACTGAGCAATGTCAGTTGACGACGCTCTACCTCAATGGCATCACTGGGCAGATTATAAGCTATTTTATTGGCGGTGTCTGGGGGTAAATAGCTATCTAAATTATTGTAAACACGTATTTTTTCTAGACGAGAGCGGCTGTGTTCCAACAGCGAGAGCGCAAAGCTGGCAAATAAGCTAAACAGCGCCGGCCCCAGCCAGCCCAGCCAGATATTGGATTGATTCAGCAACTGCACATGCAGTGCCCAAGCAAAGATGGATAAAAAGATACCCGCCAGAGGCAATCCCCATACCGCTACTCGACCACTGGCCACGCAGAGCGCCCAGAATAGTGCGGCAAATACCGCCGAGAGTGCTAACAGTAAATAAGGGGCGTTGTGCGGTGTATAGGGAAAGTCATTATCCAGTACACTAGTGACCAAACGCGCTTGTATTTCTATGCCGGGTGTTAGTCCACTGTAAGGTGTCGGTACAACATCCCCCAAACCAAACGCGGTAGCGCCAACTTGCACCCAAGTGTTTTTTAACAGTGATAAATCTTGCTGCCCACTGAGCACATCTGCCGCTGAAATCACTCGATAACTCTGTGGACTCTTGCGGTAGGAAATACGAAGATTACCTTGAGCGTCTAAGGGGATGTTCAATTCTGGGTACTGCTCAACACGCACTTGCCAATGCGGTGCCAAAATACCGCTGCCCGGCTCAATACTAATATTCGGCTGCTCGATGCCCGATGCTTTAAACAGACCGCTGAGCGCTAGCATCGGATAAACTTGTCCCTGGACACAAATCAGCGGCGCCAAACTATTAATCGCACCATCTGCGGCGACCATCGGGGTGATGTGACCTTTGGAAATTCCCTTAAAAGCTGGGTCATTAGCCAAGTAGTTTTGAGTATTAGGCAGCGGTGGCTGGCAGCGCATTGCGCTAATATGGCTATCCATTAAACCTGTTTGCAAACGTTGTTCACCGCTCATGATGGGGACTTGTGCAATGATACTCGGTGTTTGTTTTAACTGCTTGATCAACGCATCATCAGCGGCCGTTTTCTCAGCAAAGACCACGTCGTACATCTGTAAACTAACGCCCGCGGCACTAAGCTTACTAGAGAGTTTGGCTAAGGTCTCGCGCGGCCACGGCCACGGCCCTATTTGCTCTAGACTTTTTTCATCTATCGCCACAATGCTCAAACGTGATTCAGGTTGCGAGTCACTGTAAAGTGTCCAGCCGATATTCGCCAGACGTGTTTCTAACACGTTCAGCGGGCCTTTAAACAGTGTTAATAATCCCCAAGTTAACAGTGCCATCAACAACAGCGCCATGACCCGCATAAAGAGTGGGCTCAGTTGCAGTGTCATCGACAGCGAAGGAGGCAATGCGCGAGAACGTTTATCCGACGGTGACATTATGGTTTACCCCATAATGTCGTGCCTTTAACGGTGCCATTGTCGAGCTCTTTTGTGAAAAAGTAACCGGCTTCTGTACCATCAAAGCTGACTGCACCGCCCAAAATAGCAGTGCCATTGGTTTTGTTGAAAAAGCCATCTTCTGAAATGGAGCCCTGTGCACTAAAGCTAACGCCAGTAGCACTCTCTGAGCTCAAATCCAAGCTGGTCGAGAAAGATCCACTGTTGAAATCTAATTCCAAAAAGGCATTATTGACGACCATTTGCTCGCTGCCACTCACGCTAAAATAATCGACATCGGCAAAGTGTAAGTCAAAAGAGATTTTACCGAGATTCGTGGCCATACTCTGTTGACGATCCCCTTGGCGAAACAGACCATAAGTTTCGTTAGAGACACTGATAACACGGCCTTCTGATGCTGCTTGATAGGAAGTACTAATGAGTTGGTCAGTGGAGTCAATATTCCAACGCCCCCACACTAATTGGCGTTCAGTCAGTATTTGACTGTCAATGGGCGCGTCGGGCACGACGTAAGAAAAACTGTCGACACTCGATAAATCTTTGGTCAACTCAGGTTTGGATAAATTGATGTCATCAGTGTCTAAGTTCAAGCTATCAGGCTCAACGGTAGAACTGTTGTCTAAAACTAAGTTTAAACTATCAGGCTCAGAAGTAGCACTGTTGTCTGAAACTACACGATTTTGCTGGCCTATTTTTTCGCTGTCTAAATTGAGTGACTCTTGGTTCTCTTCAATATTCTCCTCAGGCGCTGTTTCTGATTTTTCAGCTGAGGATTTATCAGAGTCTACTTCGTCGCTCTTATTGGCAGGGGCGGCATCATTGCTCTTAGATTGATATAAAAGTGCCGGTAGTGCCTCATTGCCGACTAATCGAATCGTGGCTAGCGCCTGTTGACTATGCAGTTCAAGTAACTGGTTGGTATTACCGTGTAATTCTACAGCATTCGCACTACAAGGCCCTAAAGTAGATGCTGAGCATAAGTCAGAGAACGGAGAGACGACAATAATGCCTTCATTCACAAAGGCTTTTATTTCCGTACTATTGGCGCTGACCACAAAATCGGTACCTCTGACGCCAATCGCCGCGATGGGGGTATTCATGCGAAATCTGGCACGGGCCGCTTTGGCTGCATTTCCCGATATAGAGCGAGTCACCCCTTTGACAAGATTAAACTTCACTGTCGAAAGCTCAGGGGACTGCGCATTGTACTGGTATTTTTCAATCGTCAATTCACTGTTTGGCCGTACACTAATAATGCCTTGATCATTGAACTTAATGTGCACATGACCGTTATTGCGTGTCACGATGGTATCGCCCACACGGACTTTGTCGCCGCGCCCTAACGGCGTTTGGTGCCCATCGCTATCGCGATAAGCACTACCGATGATCATCGTGGTATACCCTACTGCCGCTGTATCCTTGGCACTGGCAACGCCTGCAAACGCTAAGCTGAGCAGCAGATAGCCGCACGCAGCTTTAACAAAGTGGCAGGCACTTGCGGTATTCATTTTAATGTAACAGGACGACATGGCAGTTTCCCCACAGCACTGTGCGCTGAGTGATCTATATTGGTAATACAAAAATTGACCTATACAGTTTAACGGGCACTAAAAAAAGACACGTGATTCAGGTCACATCAACTAAAAACAGCCCACGGCTATATGCTAAAAAATAAACATTAATCTCTCAGTGTTGTAATTATTATACAAAATATCGGATTTACTATTGCTGACTGATTTTCATTGAGAGCTTCCTTTATCGCGTTAGCGGTCTACTATCTAATAGGCAGTGACTAATATTTAGTCTTATAAAAGATCATGTATATTGGCATTTTTTTTGTTAAGCTGTGCGTCAAATCACAGTTATTCACCTTATATACAGGATAATATCTGCTAAATCATTCTCCGGTGCCGCTCCAAGTACGTTGGATGCTCGAGAATATCGAATGGCTAGGAAGTCAATTTTGCTGTTATTCATTTTTTGAATTTGTATTTTACAAGCTCAAATCTGATGATTGCACGCCGCAAAATTGTGCCAGTGTAGAAAGTTATGACTCGCTAGATGCTTGATCTTAAAATAATACATACTTAAAGGAATATAAAATGGTAATCACTGCAACTCAAAGAAATGAAATCATGTACCTTGTTGTAGGTATGTTCGATGCGGCACCTGGCTCGAGCTACTTGTCGCACATCTCTGAATATGTCCAAAATGGCGAGACCATCGGTGGATCTATCGCAGAGGGCTTAGCCAATAGCAGCCAATTTAAAGCGCTATACCCCGACTATCAAACCAGCAATGAATTCGCAACCGCCTTTGCCAATAATTTACTGGGCAGTACAGTGACTGCAGAAGCCATGGCAGAAGCGGTTGCAGCAATTGAAGCTAAACTCGCCAATGGTGACTCTAAATCAGCGGTGATGGTCGATATCATTATTTCTTTGTTTAATGCTGGCACCAGCGACGCTAAATGGGGCAATGCTTTACTTGCTCTCAATAACAAAGTCGATGTCGCCGAGTGGTTCTCGGTTGAAAAAGCAGTCTCCAGCGAAAACGTGTCTGAGTTGCGGGCCATTTTATCCACAGTTACCGAAGACCCAGCCACTGCCACTGCGGCCAAAGACGATAAAAATTTACCCGGAGTTACCGAGGTATTTACCGCTAATTTAGACAGTTTATCCGGCGGTTCTGGCAGCGACTCTTTCAGTGGGGTTATCGATGCCACAGGGACTATTCAAGTCGGTGACAGCTTAGATGGCGCCGGCAGCTATGATACTTTACGGGTGGTCGCTATCTCCGGTGGTTTAGATACCACAGCCACTAATGTGACCAATATCGAAGAAGTGATCATCACTGAGAGTAGCACCGTTGTTAAAAACCACAACTTGTCCACGATCAGCGGTTTAGAGAAGCTCACAGTGAATTCAACCGACGGCGATAGTACTATTGCCGGCGTTGCCACGAGCGTTGATTTTTCTATCACCGGCCAAGCCGGTGACGTTACCATCAATTACTCGGACGCTGCAGAGACTGGTGATCAAACCGCTAAGCTATTATTAACCAACCAGCAAAGCGGCAATATAACTGCCGCGGGTATCGAACGTGTTGAATTAACCACTGCCGGCACTACGACTGTCGCGACAAACACTTTAACTTTCGCTGCCGCTACCTATATTTCTATCACCGGCACCACCAATTTAAATACCACTGTTAGCACTGCAGCGGCCGATGCGACCCTAGTTCTCGATGGCAGCGCTAAGATTATTTTAAATACGTTAAATGACAATATCGATACCGTCACAGCGACCGCCAATACCGGTGGTGTAGAGCTGAAGTTAGACACCGAGAAAAACACCCAAGTTAGCTTAGGTACTGGCGATGATAAAGTCACCACGGCCACTAGTTACGCCGCTATTGCCACTGATACGGCACTGATTGCCGCAGGTGAAGGTAACGATACGCTAACAGTATTAGTTTCCGATCACCTCAGTACTGCAGGTCACTTTACCGGCTTTGAAAACTTAGTGCTGGGAGACGGTGTCAGTATTGACCTCGATAACATCACCGGTGTTACCGCGCTTGAAATCACTGACGATACAGGCACTACCGGGGCCACTAATTTGTCATCTGCCGCCGCTGCAAACATCACCTTACGCGACGCCGACGGGACCTTAACGCTTGAAGTAAAAGGTGCGACAACCGCCAACCAAGCGGATACAGTGAGCATCACTGTTGATGACAACCTAGTAGCAGTTACCGCCTCCCTGGTGGATATTACAACGCTAAACATGATTGGCGTCGAAACACTCAACGTCGTTGCTAATGATGGTACCGCGATTGATCTTAGCGAGGCGGCAAACGACGGCCTTAGCAATCTAACGCTGTCAGGTGCGGCAGATGTCGATATCAATACCGGTGATCTAGCCACTACCACGATGGCTATTGACGGTAACGCAGTGACTGGCGCTTTGATCGTAGATGCCAGTGATTTCGCCGGTACGACAATGACTATTACCGGTGGCTCAGGCGTCAATACCCTGACTGGCGGTGCCAGCACAGATACCATTACCGGTGGTGCTGCAAACGATACTATTTTAGGCGGTGCAGGTGCTGATACTCTCGACGGTGCTGCGGGTACTGCGGATATTTTATCCTACGCAGATGTAACCACTGCAACCTCTCACGCTTTGGCCAATTTATCGGGTATGGCCATTAACTTGTCGACTGTTGCTATTACCGACGCGGCTATTAGCACGGCAATGGGAGGCACTATCGTGATTGGTGGAGGTGCTGGCATTGTGGGTACCGATTTAGCGGCGGGGACTGCTGGCTACTTAACCACTTCCGCAGCCAACAGCACGGTGACCATGGTGCGCGATACTATCTCTAACTTCGAGCTAGTGACAGGTTCTGCTTTAGCGGACTACATCGTCGGTAGTGCCAATGGCGATACTATTGATGGTGCCGGTGGCAACGATCATATTATAGGCGGTGCAGGGGCTGATACGCTCAGTGGTGGTGCGGGTACAGCGGATGTTTTATCTTACACTGACGTCACCAGCTCTACGTCTCACTCTTTGGCTAATCTGTCGGGTATGGCCATTAACTTATCGGCTGCTGCTGTTACCGCTGCTACGATCAACACCGCAATGGGCGGCACTGTCGTGATTGGCGGGGGTGCAGGTGTTGCCGGCGCTGATTTAGCCGCTGGCTCTGCTGGATATTTAGTGACAACCGCTGCCAACAGCACAGCGACCATGGTGCGCGATACTGTTGCTACCTTTGAGCAAGTCATAGGCTCTAGTTTGGCTGACTATATTGCCGCTAGCGCCAATGGAGATACGATTACTGCTGGTGCGGGTGCTGATACCATTATTGGCGGCGCGGGTGGAGATACCATTACTGGTGGTGCGGGTATTGATATTATTACTCTTGGTGCGGGTGTAGATACTGTTGTAGTAGCCGCTGCATCTGTAGCTAACTATGACCAGATCACAGGGTTTAATGCAGGTGGCACAGGGACCGACGATAACATCTTAGCTGCTGACACTGTTTTCGCCTGGTTTGGTGATGGTGCAGCCGATAATGATGGTGTTGTTGCTCTGTCTACTGGTGCAACAATCAAAGCAGCGGAAGCTGCAGATGATGATGCGACTATATTAACCATTAGCACCGACGCTGCGGCGAACACCTTCGACCTCTTCATGGCCGGTACTGATAATGAAGCAGCATTTGAAGCCAAGATCATTACTGCTCTGGGCCTTACCGGTGCAGCTTCGACTACTGATGTTCTATTGATTGCAGTAGATGACGGCGAGCACACTGGTTTGTTCCAGTTCACTGGTGGTGATGCAGCGACTGATAATGCTGTTGACGCTGCTGAAATCCAGCTAATCGGTATTATGAATGGCGTTACCGATGCTACAACACTGGCTGCTGGCGACTTCCTGTTCGCATAATAGTTAGCTTTGAAGTAAACCAATGAAGGACACTTACTTTTAAAGAAAGTGAAAGAATTAATTAAGTACCTAGGTAGGTACTTAATTGGATCGATGTGTTCTTTTAGAAAACCGCTACTCTTCGGGGTAGCGGTTTTTTTTATGCCTAACCGTAAATAACCACAATTTAAAACAGATATTACTTCTTTGAATTCAAATACTCAGGAGTAACTCATGATCAACCTAAACGACCTTTCTCAACTCGAAAACCTACCCATACCTTACCCACTAAAAGCCTACCTACAAGATCACCTGATCAATTAGCCTTTCGACAATCTAGTTGACGCTAAGCAGTTTTGGCAAGAATCCTTCACCCAGCTCATCTTTCTAGAACCCTCAGATAAACTCCAATCGCTCAAAAACATACTCCCCGATCAAGCAGGTGAAGATTGTTACTGGTTGTTCCCAGATAGCATTCAAATTGAAGCACTCCAGCAGCTAATGAAAGTCGCGAAATGAAACCAACGCTAATAACAGTAGTGCTGGAAATAATCACTTGAATAACCCTTCTCGCTAAGCATTGCGGCTATTTTTATAGTATATTTGTCAGTATTAAAATACGCTCTACTAAAGGGATTTGTTGTGACTGTTAAAGATAGCCATTCTGCTGAGACAAACATTGAAACACTCACACCAGGGATAGTGAACGTAATCGTGAATGACGGTATCACGCTTATCAACAGCAAGTCAGTGAGTACTCAGGAAATACTCGGCGTAGAAATTTTTGACTTAGTGGCCGTTGATGATGCCAGCATTTCTTTCAACCAGGCGGGGCTAAACAGCATTACCCTATCGGGCTCAGAGGATGTCACTATCGTCACCGGCGACTTGACCATCGATGCCACCACCTTTGCCGATACCACACAGGCTATTACCACGGCGGATGGCAACATCACCACCAGTATTGATATTACTGCTGATACCTTTTTACTGGCGGGTAGCTATGACAGTAATACCGGCCTATTTATCACCACAGCAGACGGTGCGGGCAGCGATACATTAATCTATGAAGGAGCGAGTGCCAACGCACTCTCTGCTAATAGCAGCGCGGTGATTTTAGTCGGTGTTGACTCTGATGAGCTCGTGGCGCCCGCTATTATTGGCTAACGCACTCGTCATTGCTAAAGCTTAGCCAACGACAGCATACAACGATTGAAACCACAGCACCCTCAGCAAATATAAAGTGCTATAGGCACTTCAGCAAAAAAAACCAAGCAGAGGTCTCGCTCCAAACATTTTCAGTGCAGTCTCCCACTATCATCCTTCATTGAGTGACATGCATGCGGCTTAATCATCAGGGAATTTTTCAAGGTGTAAAAATCGCGATGCTGCGCAAAAAACAACCGTATGTACGCTTTTTGGACTGTCTCATAAAACGGTCGTTTAATGGGACACTTGCTGCTCGCTATTTTTTTACCCGAAAACAGCATTAATTTGTCTCATCAATACGTCTCATTAAACAACGTCTCATAAACTTGTCTATTGCATTAATTAATAGGATAGCTATTATCTCTCATGCTCAATTACATTAAGACAAGGAAAATCCATTGGCACTGTATGGCTATGCACGCGTTAGTACGAGTGATCAAGACCTATACTTACAACTCGATGCACTGAAAGATTCAGGTTGTGAAGATGCGTATATTTTTACCGATAAAATATCCGGTGCTAAAGCAGACCGCCCGGGCTTGAATGCCTGTCTCGCCAAATTAAAAACCGGCGATACCTTGCTGGTGTGGCGATTAGATCGTCTAGGACGATCAATGGTACACCTCGTCGGTTTAATTGAAGAATTGCGAGAGAAGGGGATTGGCTTTAGATCAATTTGTGATGGCGCCATAGATACCACCACCGCCAGTGGCGAGCTAGTCTTTAATATTTTTTCTGCGCTGGCTCAATTTGAACGCCGATTAATTCAAGAGCGCACGCGTGCAGGGTTGCAAGCCGCTAGAGCCAGAGGAAAAACTGGGGGGCGCAAGCCGTTACTGCCTGACAACCCTCGGGTAAAAATGGCCAAGGCACTCAACCATGATAAAAGTTTAGATGTCGCCACTATTTGCCAAGAAATGCAGATTTCAAGAAGCACATTCTACCGTTTACTCAATGTCCAATGACTGAGCCATCTGTCAATAACGTCAACTGATATAGTCAGAGTCGTTATGCCCGTTTATTGATATTTTATCATCACATCTGCCCTGCCAATGGGTCGAAAACGGGCACTGATACGCCGTTTTTAGCGGTTGCTTGAAGGTACTATTAGACGGTTCACCCAACAGCTGCATCATTAACCACTAGTTTTCCGTTATTTGCCAAGTATTTGCATGCTGCATGGTTTTTATATCTAGTGTGCCTGCCAGCTGCTGCAACTCTATATAGCTCAACACAAAATCGTATTGCGCACGTTTGAACTGAAGCAGCGCTTGCAGCTTTTTATTAAGGGCATTTAGCACATCAACGACGGTGACTGTGCCATAAGTGAACCCTTTTTCCATCGCTTGATGGGCCTTAATTGCCGCATCAATAGCCTGCCGACTGGCTTCAATACGATTCCAACCCGCGTCTGTATTCAAATAGGCCGCCCTCACTGATTTTACCAACTGCCTTTTGTAGCGCTCCAATTGCTGCTTGGCGATGATAATCCTCTCCCGTTGTTCAAGCTCTCCCGCTTTGATCGAGCCGCCACTGTAAATAGGCACAACGAAATTCAAGCTTGCCGCAAAACTATCCGTATCAGAACTTGGGGCATTTTCATAACCAATATTGCTGCGCTGAGCACTGAGCTGTAATGTAACGCTGGGTAAGTGACCCGATTTTTTCTTTTTCAAACTATTGATGTTCGCCGTGACTTCACTCTCAAAAGATCGCAGATAATCGTTGTGCTTTAAACTGTAGCTAACCCACTCATCGACGTTCTTAGTCGGTACAAAAGGGATATCGTCGGCAAAGTCATCTAACGGCTCATCGACCGTTCGATCAACCAATTCCGTCAAGCCTTCTCGAGCAATTAATACGCTATTTTCTGCATCAATTTCGTCAACTATCAATGCTTGTAGACGCGCTTTGACATCTAATACATCGGTCTTTACAGCCAGCTGACGCTTGAGCCTGGAGCTTAATAATCCCAGCTGAATTTTGGTTGACTCTTTTTCGGCTTGAATAAGCGTCAGTGAGTTTTCTGCACTTAACACTTCAACATAGCGCTGTGTGACGTCCAGTCCTACTGACGACTTGATTTCCTCTAGTTCCGATCGTTTTTGCTCGACGCGCTCAGCATAAATTTTGTTGTCCAACCAGCGCTCACGATTGTAGAGCGGCTGCGTTAGCGATAATACATGACGTTCACCCACATAACGCTGACTCGCCGCAGATCCACTCTTATAATGGTTTTTACTCACCGAACTGTTCAGTGATGCCTGCGGCAATAACGCCGCCAAAGACTGGCGCTTTTGTGCCACACCTACACCGACTTCTGCCTGCGCAGAAATCAGTCGAGGATCAGATTCCATCGCCTCTGAATACAAATCTAACAAACCGGTCGCCTGCACGACCGGCGCCGCTCCTAAAATACAAACAGTACAAAATATACGCGCGTTAAACATAAGCTCAATCTTCTATTAGGGAACGGGCGATCGCATCCGTTGCCGGTTGAATTAAGTAATCTAATAAAGTGCGCTCACCAGTATTAATCAAGACTTCCGCGGGCATACCCGGTACTAGCTGTAGTGTGTCGAGTGATTTTATGCCCTCTTCAGAAATCGCTATTTTAGCCAAATAATAAGGTATTCCCGTTTGCTCATTGGTCAATATATCCGCGGATATACTGGTAATATAACCTTCTATTACCGGCGTAAGAGAACTTTTAAAAGCACTAAAGCGAATATCAACCAACAAACCTAACGTCACTCTATCTATGTCATTAGGAGAGACTTCAGCTTCAATAATCAACTCGCGCGTCAAAGGCACTATGTCCAAAACTGGCGTACCCGGTGCGATAACACCTCCTTCTGTGTGCACCGCCAATCCTAAAATCATGCCACCGACAGGGGCGAGTACCTTGGTACGACGCACTCTGTCATCTATCGCATTAATACGTTCTTTTAAGTCAAATACTCGCGCTTGTACTTCTGCCAGCTGGTTGACTACATCCGCCCTAAACTCTTTGGTGCGCTGCAGTATCTGCAGTTCAGTTTCGCCGCGGCTTATTTTCAAGCCGGCGATAGAAGAGCGATGCTCTGCCACTTCGCCGACGAGACGACCACGACTACGCTGCATTTCACGCAGCTGTTTCTTATCGACAAAGCCCTCTTCTAACAAGGCTAAATTATCATTGATCTCTTCCTTAAAGGAGCGAAGTAGCCCCTGCTTGCTATTAATAATAGACTGTAAGCCGCGCTCTTGCGTTTGCAACTGGCCAAGACGCTTTTCCAAGACATTAACTTCGCCATTTAATGCCTGCTTACGCACACTAAATTGCTGATTCTCACTGGCAATCGCCCCTTGTACTTGTTCATCACTACGATCTAAGTCACTGGGATAAACAATACTTTTTAAACCATCTCGCTCAGTCACTAAACGCGCTTCCAACGTTTTGGCGGTAATAAATTGCCCTTGTAAAATCTGCAGCTCGGCACTCGACTGAGTATTGTCTAAGACTAATAGCACCTCACCTTGCTTAACCGTTTGGCCATCACTAACGAGGATTTTTCTAATAATACCGCCTTCTAAATGCTGTACTGTTTTACGTTTACCTTTGACGATGACTTTACCGGGTGCTAGTGCGGCACTGTCTAAAGGCGCGATAGCTGCCCAGCTTCCAAAGACTCCAAAAATTAGAAAGACGATGAGATAGCCAACAAAACGTGGCACCGCATCAGATGTGATAACGACTTTTTTATCTGTTGCGCTCATGATTAGGCCTGCTTCAATTGTGCTTGTTGTTTCTGTTGTAGCGCTTTGAGTACTTCATCCCTAGGACCGTACATCTGTAAGCTGCCCTGAGAGAGCACTAAGAGTTTTTCAACTTGCGACAGTATATTGACTCTGTGGGTGATGATGAAAATGGTCGCCCCTCTCTGCTTCATGGTCTGAATTGCCACCGCTAACGCTCTCTCACCGACATCATCAAGGTTAGAGTTTGGTTCATCTAATACAATCAAAGTTGGCTCGCCATACAGAGCACGTGCCAAGCCAATGCGCTGGCGTTGTCCTCCAGATAAGCCTCCGCCTTGCGCACCGATAATCGTATCGTAGCCATCCGCTAATTCGAGAATCATACCGTGTACACCCGCTGCTTTTGCCGCCGTCACGACCTGCTCTGCATCAATATCTCCAAAGCGGGCAATATTGTCGCTAATAGACCCTTCAAACAGTTCAATATCTTGCGGTAAGTAGCCGATATGGGGCCCGAGTTCTTCTCTATTCCAAGTAAAAATGTCCGCGCCATCTAATCGAACTTTACCCGATGCCGCCGGCCAAATTCCCAATAAAGCTCTTGCTAATGTCGATTTACCCGCGGCACTAGGGCCTAAAATACCCACCGTTTCCCCCGCTTGCGCGGCGAAAGTAATATTCTTTAAAGCCGTTAAGCGACTGCCAGGTGGCGCAACCACCACACCTTCAAAATTAATATTTCCCTTCGGAGCTGGAAGCGACATACGGTCGGGATCTTGGGGAATATTCGACAACATATCCGACAAACGTTTAAATTGACCTCTTGCGGCAACAAACGCTTTCCACGCGCCGATCATTTGATCGACAGGGGCCAGTGCACGACCCAATAAGATAGAACCGGCAATCATCAACCCCGGCGTGATTTCCTGCTGTACTGTCAAATAAGCCCCAACACCTAAAATTAAAGACTGCATAAGCATACGAATAGTTTTAGAAATATTCGATAGCAAACCGGCTCTGTCACTTGCTTGGGACTGCAGCACTAGGACATTGGTTTGCTTCTCTTGCCACAGATCACGCATTTTACCCAACATTCCCATCGACTCGACGACTTCGGCATTAACTAAGTTTTTACTCATTTTGCCGTTAGCCATTGCCGCTTCTTGATTGGCCTGCTGTAACATTTTACCAGTGAGTTTTTCACCGATAAATGCCAGTATTACCAGTACAATAGCACTGGCCAAACCAATCATTCCATACCAGGGATGGAAAACATACATGACCGCCAGATAAATTGGAATCCACGGCGCGTCAAAAAAAGCAAACAGGCCATTACCTGTCATAAACTGGCGCAACGCCGTTAAATCTTGCATCGGCTGCGATGAATTTTGCGTACCGCCAGAATAGAGTGCGATTTTAAAACTGTTATCAAATACTTTACGGTTAAGTAGTAAGTCAATCTTATTACTTACCCTCACCAGTATTCTTGAACGTACCCACTCAAGCCCTCCCATGGCTATTAGCAATACTGTCATGATTATTGTCAACATCACCAGTGTTGTGATACTGCCACTGGTCACTACCCTGTCATAGACCTGCAACATATAAATTGCGGGTACTATCATCAGTATATTGATAAACATACTGAAGAAACCCACGACTAAGAAAGATCCTTTACAGGCACTTAAGGCATCCTTGAGTGCATTTTTTGTAACTGTTCGCATTAAAAAACCAAATAGGTAAACGTATTATTACCCTCAGTGATACGCAGAGTCTCACTGACGACAATAAAATAAGTGAAAGAGGAATGTTGCATCAGGTGTTGTAGTTCATCCTTTTACTACATAGATTTTTTCCAGACAAAAATCCGTAGGCTATTATTGCTGAAAACTTTTTGCAACATGTGATCTCAATCACATTTAAGTAATATTTATAGTGGAAATATAGCGATGGTATAACTGCATTATCGGCCTCATTCATCACTATTAGACGAGATACTCTCCTTGCGCTATGGTTCGCTATATATGATATAAAATTCACTTTCAATTATTCAATAATCACAACAGACTTCCCACTATATATCGATGATTACAACGCCATCATCTAGGCAGGATGTTCGTAGATTGTTACTTTTTAATGATACCCATCAGAGGAAGAAAAGCATCTCCGATATCTGCTGACACCTCTGAAAAATCGGTGATTCCCAACGACGTTTTTCAACTTGTACTTTTATTGAAGCGCTAGAGTTTTTATGGGGAAAATACGCTAGTATAGCGATTTGTATTTAGCTGGCACCGCAAGCTTGAAAGTAACCCCAAGTAACAACTGTGGCGATACCAATACATCCAACTAGCTATCCATCAATAGCATTGAAATCACACAAGGCTACATGCAATGATTCCAAACAATTTCAATCTTCTCCGTTTATTTGCCGCGCTAATTGTGCTCTACGGTCACGGCTATTCACTACAAGGTCCCATTACATCCAATCGTCTAAATCACGACCTAGGCGTACATATATTCTTCGCTATTAGCGGTTACTTAATTGCCAGCAGCTGGAAAAATGACCCGCATCTGCTCCGCTATTTTTGGCGGCGCTCACTACGTATTTTTCCAGCACTAACTTTTGCGGTACTTTTATCCATCACCGTTTTAGGCCCCTTAATGACAACGCTAGAAAACAGCGTTTACTGGCAACACAACTTCATCACTCATTATTTTTACAATATATTGTTATACGTTAATTACTATTTGCCAGGGGTTTTTCCCGATAATAATATTGCACATATCGTTAACGGCTCTCTGTGGACGCTCCCTGTCGAATTTTTTATGTACATTACAGTGGCGTTACTAGGTACCATATGCATGAATAATCGCTGGGTGTGCCTTGCCTTTTTCGCACTGTGGCTATCGCTGGGCTTAGGCTGGGATTATTTTAAGATTGGAGATTATGTGATTTATGGCACGTTAGTAAAGCCTATGGCTATGCTTGCCGCAATTTTTTGGTCTGGGGTTTGTATTAATCGCTGGGGCATCGACAAATACTTTTCACTAAATAGCTTTGTACTAGTATTCACCCTTTGGATATTCACCCATCAGTGGCAAGTGGTCGCGTACATCATGCAGTATTTCGCACTACCCTTTTTAGTCTTGTGTTTTGGCATGGCCAATGCCGGCAGTCTAAACTTTTTCAACCGAGCAGACTACTCTTATGGTGTCTATATTTACGCGTTTCCTATCCAACAAACCTTGATCGCGCTCTTCCCTTCACTTCCAGTATTAGTCTCTATTGTACTGTGTACACTGTGCACATTACTACTCGCGGCATTTTCATGGCATACGATAGAAAAACCACTACTGCGTTTCAAACCTAAACGAACAAAACCATCGGCAATACAGACCAAAGCTATGAGTAAACTTATTAAAGAAGCTACATGACAGCTGTCGACATTAACAGAATCCTGCACAGTACAAAAAGAGCCTTAGCTTACGTTTATCCATAGGATTTAACTAAGTAAGAAGCTACACTGTAGCCTTGAATATAGGTATAACCGCTCGAAAACAGGATATATATGCAAAGAACAAGGATAGTTAAGTGGTAACATCCATTAGAGCTCACGCTAGCGATAGTGACCCCAGAGTCGCTATCTTACTAGCAGTTTACAATGGAATGCCCTGGATAGAAGAGCAAGTGCAATCTATCCTTGCCCAACAAAACGTCAATATCTCTATATTTATCAGCATTGACCCTTCCAGCGACAACTGCGAACAATGGTGCCTGACACTCGCCAAAAGTGAAGCGCGTGTCACTGTTATTGAGCGCGGCATATCACAGCAATCAGCCACTCAAAATTTTTTCAACCTTATTCGACAAGTTGATATATCTCCTTTTGATTATATTGGATTTTCTGACCAAGATGATATTTGGCTCCCCACCAAAATCAAGATGGCGACTAACGCGCTACAAGCAGGGGCATTTGATGGTTACTCAAGCAATGTCGAAGCTTTCTGGGAGAGCGGCAAGAGAGCGCTGATTAATAAAGCGCAAAAACAGACGCGCTGGGATCATTTTTTTGAAGCCGCAGGCCCCGGCTGCACTTATATGCTGACCAATCAATTAATGACGGCCATCAAAAACCGCCTACTACAGAGCCCTAACCTCAGCGAGAGTATAGGGTTTCACGATTGGTTTTGTTACGCTTTTGCCAGAGAGTATAACTATCGCTGGTTTATCGATCACAACAGCTATATGTACTACCGACAGCACAATAACAATGTGGTCGGCGTAAACCAAGGCCTGCGCGCTTTTCTCCGGCGCTCCAAACATGTCCTGAGCGGCGAGGCGATTAATCAGTCAAAAAATATTTTGGCGATTCTATCTTCCGATAAACGCTACGCGGCAAAAATAACCCTACCGAGCACGCCTTTAGACTACCTTAAACTCGCTTTACGCAGCCGCCATTGCCGGCGGCGCTTCAAAGATCAGTGCTATTTTTTCATGTTTTGCGCAATCATGAGTATCTATGGGGTAAAACACTGACAAACAACAACTTTTCTACCCTAAAGTTCACTGGATAACGCTTTGATACTCTGCGTTATTCCCTCTTTCCAAGCATAGGGGCTCCCCCCAATAACTCTGTATAATTTATCACAGTTCAAACTCGAATTTTGCGGCCGCGCCGCCGCCGTTGGGTACTCCTTCGTCGTAATTTCGTAGACTATCGGAGTACTAAAATCGGGCAGAACCCGCTCAACAGCGCTGAAAATATGCGTGGCAAACGTAGACCAATTTGTTTCAGGCTCGCCACTAAAGTGATATAGCCCTGATAGAGCCTCACGGTGCTGCCTTTTTTGAATGAGTTTACACACAACTTCAGCAATATGGGGTGCATAGGTAGGTGAACCATACTGATCAGCCACAATACTTAACTCGCTGCGCGCTTTGCTCAAACGCAACATGGTTTTTAAAAAATTGTTGCCAAATTCGCTGAATACCCAGCTAGTACGTAAAACCAGTGCCTGCGGACAATGTTGTAGAACCGCCTTCTCGCCCGCCAATTTTGTCGTACCGTAAACGCCCTGCGGCTCCGTCGCATCCTCTTCCACATAGCCGCGACTCTGCTCGCCATTAAAGACATAATCCGTCGATATATGTACTAACCAACAGTTTTTAATACGACAGATTTTGGCCAAATTCTCAGCGCCTGTCACATTAATCAACTGCGCTAATTCCGACTCTTCCTCGGCTAAATCGACCGCTGTATACGCGGCCGTATTCACTACAATATCAATGTCATGCTGTTGAAAATAATTTTCAACAGCTCTCATACTACTAATATCAAGCGTCGCTCTCTCTGCGTAAACGAAATGAATATCACCGGCTTGTAATGTTTTTTCTAGCGACTTAAACGCTTGTCCCAGTTGGCCATTAGCCCCTGTAATCAATACTTTTAACATAATAATTCTTATTTATAATATAATGGGGGAATTTCAATACGATGGTAGCATTAGCGACTTCATGTAAAAATATCATGAACTGCAGCTTTATCGTTTAGTCTATATTTTAGCACTAGCCAAGGATACTTACTGTCATTTAGATAATACTATGAATAAACCAGTACTCAGTCTCGATCAAATTGTCGCCAAAATCAATAGCGGTGAACAGTGGCCACAGAATACGGTGGGATTTGCCTTCGCCACCGCCCCTCCTAGCGGCGGTTTTCCAGGTGGCGAGAGTGCCGGGCTTTCGGTTTTTTCAGACGCTCAAAAGCATGCCACTCGCCGTGCCATGGAGCTCTGGTCAGACTTAGTCAATATCGATATTGTTGAAGTCGCTGAGAGTAATGCCAACATACTACTGAGCAATTCTACCGATGCAGGTGTCGCCTACGCCTATTTCCCAACGGTCGGCGACATATTTGTTAACCCAAATGATCCTACTAACGCTGAAATTGCGTACGGCCAATATGGTTTTGCAACGTTAATTCACGAGATAGGCCACGCCCTTGGTCTAGATCACCCCGGTGACTACAATGCCGGTGATGGCAACTTGAGCTATCAAAATAACGCAGAATATCAGCAAGATTCCAGTCAATATTCGATCATGTCTTACTGGGAAGCATCCCATACCGGTGCCGATCACGGATCTCTCTCAGGCTCGACCCCACTACTGCACGACATCGCCACTATTCAGACGATTTACGGCGCCAATACCCAGACCAGAACAGGTGACACTGTCTATGGCTTTAACAGCACTGCCGATCGCGCGGTGTATCAGTTCAATAACCATGCTGCCCCGGTATTGGCCATTTGGGACAGTGCAGGCAACGATACTTTGGATGCTTCCGGCTACGCACAAGATGCCACTATCCGCTTAGCTGCCGGTAGTTTCAGCAACATTGGCGGCCTCAGCGATAACATCGCGATTGCCTTTGGTGCCGAAATAGAAAATGCCGTAGGCGGTAACGGCAACGACACTTTAATCGGTCAAGCGCAAGCCAATATTCTCAGCGGCGGTAACGGCAACGATACGCTGGAGGGAGCTGGCGGTAATGATACCCTCAATGGTGGAGACGGTAGCGACACAGCGGTTTTTTCAGGTGATATAGGCCTGTATAAAATTTCGCAATTTTCGCAAACCCAGTATCAAATTAACGGCGAAGATGGTCTCGACACTTTTACTGACATTGAAATACTACGCTTTGATAATGTGGGTGATTTTAGCTTAGCGCAAGCCATTAGCAGCACACAGTTAGCGGACACTAATAACAGCATTAACACGGCTGCGACTATCACTATTTGGGATACTGTCGTCTCCAGCATCGGTGGCAACGATAACTATGATCTATACACTTACCAAGCACTGGATAATACCGAGCTCGATATCCACCTCACAGATTCCACGCAGTCAATCCTATTAAAAATATACGATGCGCAGTTAAATTTACTGCGTAGCACTGAGCAGAACTTTATCACTCAACCTCTAACAAAAGGTGACAGTTATCTTATAGAACTCAGTAGTCACAATACTGACGATAACAACTATACACTCACTACCCGTATTCAAGACAGTACTATTCAGGCCAGTGTTATGCTACTCACTATAGGCCTATTTAATGCCGCTCCCAGTGCCGATGTATTCTCCGACTTTTACAATCAATTAACGCCGGACAATGACCTCGACGCGCTCGTCAACATACTAGGCACATCCGCACTCTTTAATAGCCTTTACGACAGCGCATTAAGCGATATTGACTTCGCCCAGCTCTTTATTGAAAACCTGATCGAAGATGAGGCAGGTAGTGCCGAAAAAGCGGCGGCTAGCCATTGGGTGGCGGCCAATATTGCGGCGGGCACCAGCAGGGCGGGCACCATGATTGATACCTTAGAAGCGCTGCGCCAATTTGATGATAATGATACTTATTGGGGGAAAGCCCACTTGGCGTTGGAGCATAAAATCAGCGTCGCTAAATGGTATGCCATCGAAGAAAACACAGCATTTAGCAGTTTCGAAAACTTACAGAACATTATTGCCTCTGTCACTAGCGACCCTGATAGTGTCACCGCTATTACCGGTGACACTCTATCGACGTCGATCCTTGCCACTGGCATTAACGATTTAGCGACACCATCTGACATTATCAGCTAAAGCCTACTTAGCCAAATAAATCTTTTAGAGACGGGCTATGACTGTCTTTTTCAGAGAGTGTTGGATTCTTTATTGGCCAGTCGATAGCGATTGTTGGGCAATTCCACGCCAATCCCCCTTCATCTTCAGGGCGATAGTAATCGGTGCATTTATAGACAAAATCAACCGTCTCACTGAGTACACAAAAGCCATGCGCATAGCCCGGTGGAACATACAGTTGTAAATGATTTTTATCACTTAACTCAACGCCGACATACTGGCCAAAGGTCGCTGAGTGAGGGTCTATATCCACCGCTACGTCGAACACAGTCCCCTGTGTAACACTCACTAACTTGCCCTGCGGGTGCTGCCTTTGAAAATGCAAACCACGCAGTACCCCCCCCTGAGAAAAAGAGCGATTATCTTGCACAAAGGTCTCTTTAATACCCGCTTCAACGCGATAGCGCTCAGCACTGAATGTCTCTATAAAAAAACCGCGCGCGTCGCCGAATACTTTAGGCTCAATAATCACCACACCGGGTAATTTTGTTGTTGTTACCTGCATGCCAATTACCCTTCTTCCGCCAGTGATAACAGATACTGTCCGTAACCTGTTTTTGCCAGAGATTCACCCTCAGCAATTAATTGATCCCGTGTCAACCAACCTTGGTGATAACCTATTTCTTCGAGGCAGGCAATTTTTAACCCTTGGCGGTGCTCAACAGTTTGCACGAACATTTGCGCCTCTAACAAGCTCTCGTGAGTTCCCGTATCCAGCCAGGCGAAACCGCGACCTAATAGCTCTACATTCAAGGTTTCACGCTCTAGATACGCTTGGTTGATAGACGTTATTTCCAACTCGCCACGCGCTGAAGGTTTAACATTTTTAGCAATCTCAATGACGTCATTATCATAGAAATACAGCCCCGTCACCGCGTAATTTGACTTAGGTTGCAACGGCTTTTCCACGATCGATAAAGCCTTACCTTCCCCGTCAAACTCGACCACACCAAAACGCTCTGGATCTTTAACTAAGTAGCCAAAAACAGTGGCACCTTTCTGTAGCTGTGCCGCTCGCTGCAGCTGGTTGCTAAAGCTCTGCCCATAAAAAATATTATCGCCTAATACTAGGCAGACAGAGTCATCGCCAATAAATTCTTCACCGATAATAAAAGCCTGTGCCAGTCCATCGGGACTCGGCTGTACTGCGTAGCTCAAGTCGATACCGTAAGTACTACCGTCACCTAAAGTTGCTTTAAAACCCGCTTGGTCTTGCTCTGTGGTGATGATGAGTACGTCGCGAATACCCGCGAGCATCAACACCGACAGTGGATAGTAAATCATCGGCTTATCGTAAATAGGTAAAAGCTGTTTCGAGATGCCTTTAGTTACCGGATATAGTCGTGTACCAGACCCGCCCGCCAAAATTATTCCTTTCATGCAAATTGTCCTAATAAGCTATTACTTTATGAGTTTAGGCGCCTAAACGCTCACGCTGATACGAACCACTTTGTACGCGCTCACACCAGTGTCGATTATCTAAATACCACTGTACAGTTTTACGAATACCTGAGCTGAAATCTTCTGCAGGTTGCCAATTTAGCTGCTGTTGAATTTTGCCAGCATCAATCGCATAGCGTAAATCGTGGCCCGGTCTATCCTGCACATAAGTAATTAAATCACGATATTGTGCCACTCCCTGGGGCTTCACTGGCACGAGTTCTTCCAGTAACTCGCAGACAGTCAACACTACATCGATATTTTTAATCTCATTGTGGCCGCCAATATTGTAAGTTTCGCCCGGCTGCCCCTGAGTCACGACACGATACAATGCCCGCACATGATCATCCACATAGAGCCAGTCGCGAATTTGATCGCCTTTACCATAAATGGGCAGAGGTTTTCCTTCCAGTGCGTTAAGAATCATCAGTGGGATGAGCTTCTCGGGAAAATGGAAGGGGCCGTAGTTATTTGAGCAATTGGTGATGAGCACTGGTAAACCATAAGTGCGCTGCCATGCCCGCACTAAATGGTCGGAGCTGGCTTTGCTCGCCGAGTACGGAGAGCTTGGGTCATAACTGGTCTGTTCGGTGAAGAGGGCTGTCGTATTATCAAGGTCCCCGTAAACTTCATCGGTCGATATATGATGGAAGCGGAAGTTATCCTTCGCTGAACCCGTCAAGTTATTCCAGTATTCCCGGCAGACCTCTAGCAACGTAAATGTGCCGATAATATTCGTTTCTATAAAACTAGCAGGACCATCGATACTGCGATCGACATGGGACTCAGCCGCCAAATGCATGACTAAGTCAGGTTGAAACGCCTGTAAGTGCCCCTGCATCGCCGAACGATCACAAATATCCGTCTGTGCAAACTGATAGCGCGGATGTTCAGCGACGTCGATCAAGGAGTCAAGGTTACCGGCATAGGTGAGCTTGTCGATATTTAAAATATGGTGATGAGTCTCGCCGATTAAGTAGCGTACAAGAGCACTACCGATGAAACCGGCACCGCCTGTGATTAATATGTTCATGCTTGTTCCCTTATGTCGCATGGTTGCTGTATTTTCATCAGCTTTTGAATATCTTCTTGTGCGCGCGCTTTCACGTCCTTATAAGCACCATCCAACAATAACTGTCGCTGTTTTCGCTGAGTCTGATCCATCGGCGTTCGGTACATTGATGTGGTTTTAGGCACATAGGCAAACGTATTATCATGGGCATAACGCTGCCACAAATGCCAATCTTCCAAGTAATCAAGGGTCGTATCAAACCCGCCACGCACTTTAAATAGCTGCGCACTAAACAAAATAGCTTGGATGGGAATATAGTTAGAGTGGCGCAATAATTGATTGTCGTAGGCTTGCTTTAAACTCGGTACTTGATGATAGCTAGCCTCTTCTATATGACGCCCCCCCTGCTCCACCTTGGATTCGACTTCCCAGGCGAGAGAATAGGCGGCACTGACATTTGGTTGCGCCTGAATTTCCAGCATGAGTGTCTCGACATGATCGGCGTACAGACAATCATCATCATCCAAAAACATCAGCCAGTCACCGGACGCGATTTCCATACCGCGATTTCCGGCCGCCGAGCGCCCTACTTTCGGCAGCGGCTCATAGCGAATTTTCACTTGATCACTCGACTGGAAATGTTCGACATAAGGACGCTGCTGCTCACCACCATCCTCAACGACAACCCACTCTATATTTGGATAGGTTTGATTAAATACGCTGCAACCCGCCTGTTTTAATAGTTCACCGCGATTGGCGACAGTACGAGTAATGATGCTCACCAACGGCACATCAACCAGATCTTTGCCCGGCCAAAAAGCCCCTTCACGCTGTTTCTCATAATCGAGTAAACGGAACGAAAAACTCTGTTCAGTGGTATTGCTGCGCTCGTGCAATAACGCGGGAACGTGACGTAAATAGCGGGTAAAAAAGTCCTTAATCAAGGCTTTCCTGGCGCCTTTAAATGGCGAGAGAGACAGTAGTGAAAGCATCATTGGCAAAATAAACAACCGATCTTTCGCGGTGCCGTAGCGGGTTCTCAAATAAAAGTTGCCAATGAGGCTACCGACGTACTGCGCGGGTTTGACCTCGCCTGCACTTTCATAGGTGTAGTGCCAAACCACAGATTTTGGTACATATTTCAGTGTAAAGCCCGCCTCGCGCAGGCGGTACGACACTTCGACATCTTCAGCGTAGAGAAAAATACGCTCATCATAGCCATTGATTGTCTCCATCGCACTGCGGCGTAGCAATACACAGGCGTGGGAACACCAATTTAATTCGCGACTAATCGGATCGTATAGTTTCGGGTGTTCATACGGCTTTTGGCGAGCCTCCCAACAAGCCACAGTAGCAGGGCTCTGCTGGGCATCAGCCACTAACTGCGTTAGGGTGTCCGCGGTAAACTCAATATCGGGGTTAACAACCAGCACAAACGCCGCGCTACCGTTATTAATACCGGCATTGTGACCGGCACCAAAACCATTGTTGGGCTGTTCGAGTAATTCAATAGCAGAAAATTGATCCCGATACTCTTGTTGCAGTGTCGCTATTACTGCGCGGGTGTTGTCCGTGGAATCGTTATCGACAAAGGTCAGCGATATCAGTGCAGTTGGGTACGACTGTTGCGTTAAACTTTGCATAAAGGCCGACAGTAATTCACTGCTGTTATACGTCACTACAGAAAAATCTAATGGCACTGACACCAGCGATTGGGGCGCTAACCCCGCGCGTTCTGTCGTGATCACACGCCGCTCTAATAAATGCTGGGCCGCTTTGAGGTTGTTATCGGAATACGACAAGCGCTCAAAGCCATTTCGCAGTCGCTGCGGCAGCGAGCGAGCGACGTTTCTGACCCCAGCCGGTAAGGGGAGTACTCTCCATAGCTTTCTCAGTGTCAAAGGTCCTACTTTAGTCAATACACTCTTAGGGCTTTTCAATAGCAAGCGGCATAGACGCACCGGTGCCGTTATTCTCCAACTTGTCGAGTTCATGACGTTCTCGAAATCTCTCCGGGAATCCGCTACAAGGCTCTGGGAGTCCGCTAAAGCGTCCTGTAACTCTGCTATTTTCTGCTGCTTTTCACTGGCATCTTGAGCGGCGACATTCAACTGCACACGCGCATTCTCAAGCGCTGTCCCAAGCTGGGCCGTTAAAGCAC